>Ga0316204_10000723_pt1 | contig 108616 bp, 88 predicted proteins | sample 6monrhotite_MG_2_FD_205661 | JGI IMG/M metagenome (GOLD analysis project Ga0316204, IMG submission 205661) | Microbial mat bacterial communities from mineral coupon in-situ incubated in ocean water Damariscotta River, Maine, United States -... | ecosystem: Environmental > Aquatic > Marine >...
TTCAATCAATAGCCCCAGCCATGTCGGTGAAGCGGGTTATAGGGGCAACGCCCAAACTTGTAAATACCTAATTACACATTTAATAAAAAATCATAAAAAAATAAACAAAATCACACAAACACCGGGGGAAACGCATTAAAAATCTCGACTTGCGCCTTTCAGTAGAATCCCCATTATGATAGCATTAAAAGGCAGGAAACAACATGAAAACAAATATCTGGCCTGCTTTAAGAATTAAAAATACATGTACAACAGATAGTTAACTTATACATATGTTTTTATAAGCAGAATTCTAATTTACGTCCAAATATCAAAAATATTTTCGACTCAGTTTCAAAGAAAATAATCACGTCATGAGTTTTGCAGAATCACCCTGTCGTAATATAACTCTTCAGGGCTTCTGATTCAGCTTCTGTTTCTGCCATACGGTGCTTGACAACATCACCAATACTGATCAAGCCAATCACATTACCATCTTCTACAACGGGCAAATGCCGGATACGTTTTTGGGTCATCCGCTCCATCACTTGTTTCATGTCATCATCGGGAGAGCAGGTATAAACACCTTCTGTCATAAAGTCCGAAACCTTACCTGAAAGTATGTCACCGCCATGTTTGGCAACGGCAATGATGATATCACGCTCTGACAACACCCCGCACATTTGGCCCGCAGTCTTGCACACCAAAACAGCGCCGATTTTATTTTCCCGTAATGTCTTGGCCACCTCCAGCAAACTATTATCTGGTGAAGCTGATATAATATCATGGCCTTTATACTGAAGAACATTTTTGACGTACATGTAACCTCCTGTTGATCTGTTGTGAACAAAGCGGACGCTGGGCAGCCTATACTTATTATATAAGTGGCACGACAACGCTATATGTTCCATCTTATACGAAAGGCGTACAATTTTCGACAAAAAAACGCGCGTCGGGACGCAACCGCGATGGAAACTGATGTTTATTGCTGAATAATTGACAAAGGCCTTGTTTTTGCCTGAAAAACATTAGAAAACAGATGTCATGACAAAAGAAAACAGCTTCATATTCAAAAGCTGCTCGTATGAACCGGAGAAACAGACGCTTCATTTAGAGTATAGCTATTCGTCGGGACATAATTTTACGGAGATCATTTCTTTCCCTGGTGCCAAAACGGTATTTTCAATTGAAGAGGAAAATGCGTTGGACAAGCTTGCCAAAGCCCTGCATCTGGCAGCTGGTATCAGCTACTACAAAGCATACTGTCCGACAAAGATCATCATAGAAAACCAGCAGCTCAGCCAACAGGAAGCTGATTTCTTCTATAAATTCTACTTAATGGGTCTCGGCGAATTTTCTGTTGAAAACGACCTGGACCTTCGGGCAATTATCAACTTCCCATCCACCAAAAAAAATGCCCCTGAGCCGATCGCCCGCACTTTACCACACATGAATGTCGTGCCCATTGGCGGCGGCAAGGATTCTCTGGTTAGTTTGGAAATATTAAAAAATGCCCGGGAAAAAAAGAATAGCGCGTTTCGGCCCATTGCCATCAATGCCGGCCCGCCCATTTTGGATGTCATTAAACGTGCTGAATGTCGTGACCCCATATTAATCAGCCGGAAAATTGCGCCCGAACTTTTCCAGCTCAATGAACAAGGGGCCTATAACGGCCATGTACCGATTACCGGCATATTATCCTTTGTCATGGCCTTTGCCGCCATACTTTATGGCTATGATACCGTTGTCATGTCAAACGAGCAGTCGGCCAATGAAGGCAATATGGTGAAAAATGGCCTTGCTATAAATCATCAATATAGCAAATCTGTAGAATTTGAACGGGACTTTAGTCGCTTCATAAGCCAGCATATTTTAACAGGCTTTCAGTATTTCTCATTATTACGGCCCCTTTCAGAAACGGGCATTGCGGTCCTTTTTGCCCGTGCGCCAAAATATTTTTCCACCTTCAAGAGCTGCAATCGAAATTTCCATATATCGGAAGGGATGCGAAAATACGGCTGGTGCTGTAACTGTCCCAAATGCCGCTTTGTCTTTCTGGCCCTTGCGCCCTTTATTGGCAAGCCGGAAATGATCAAAATTTTTGGGACAGATATGCTGAATGATGACACGCAAATGGACGGTTTCAAGGAATTGCTGGGCTTGCAGGGACACAAACCTTTTGAATGTGTCGGCGAAATCGGCGAATGTCGCCTATTGCTGAAAAGCCTTGCCCTGATACCGGAATGGCAGGATAGCGGCCTTATTGCAAAATTTGCCCCGATGATAGATGAACAGGGCCTTAGTCTGCCAGAGCTTACAGCCTATTCATTACGGAAGTATCCTAACCATACCCTGCCTCACGACTTTGAGAGAATGCTTGATGAATTTATCAGATCTTGAAGCAAAAAAGATCGCCATTTGGGGGCTGGGCGAAGAAGGCATGGCAAGTTACCGCTTTCTGAGGGCACATTTTCCTGAAAAAATGCTGATTTTGATCAATCGCGACGACCCCGGTAACTGGCCTGATGGTAACTGGCCTGATGGCAACTGGCCTGATGATAATCATACTCATTTTATTCTGGAGGATGACCTCAAAGAACAACATATCACCATGGATGTCGTCATAAAATCTCCCGGTATCAGCCTCTATCATCCCCTCGTCACATATTTCAAGGAACGTAATGTCACGGTGACATCAGGCACCAATATATGGTTTGCACAGCCAAGGCGGGGGAAAGTCATTGCCATCACCGGAAGCAATGGCAAAAGCACGACATGCGCGCTACTGAATCACATATTAAATGAGCATATATCAAATGGCTCGGAGCGCACGGCACTGCTTGGCGGGAATATAGGCCGGCCATTATTGTCACTTCCGCAAGATGCAGAGTTTTATATTGTTGAATTAAGCAGTTACCAAACAGCCGACCTTTGCTATGCGCCGGATATTGCCGTCCTACTGAATTTATTTCCGGAACATATTCAATGGCATCAAACACACACCCAATATTTTGCCGACAAAGGAAATTTACTTAGAACCGGTGCAGACACCATCATCCTTAATCATACGGATCCCCTTACAAAAAAAGAAATCGCGCCGATTCAAAAAGCGCGATGGTTTAATGATCCGGCAGCTATCCATACCGATCATGATCATATCCTATCGGGCCATAAAATTTTAGGCGCGCTGAAGGATATCACCCTGCCGGGAAAACATAACCATGAGAATATCTGCGCCGCCCTAACCGTTTGTGACATATTGCACCTTGACTTAACAGAATGCTTCAAACTGGCCGCGACCTATCAGGGATTGCCGCACCGCCTTGAAAATCTGGGATGCATTACCGCCCGGACTTACATTAATGACAGCATATCAACCACACCGGAAGCAACAATCGCCGCGCTGAAATGCTTCGAAGGACAGGCTATAACCCTCCTGATTGGGGGCCAAGACCGACAGCAGGATTTTACCAGCTTCGCCGTTTATATAAAGAACCACCCGGAAATCAGCATTATCGCGGCCTATGAAACCAGGCCAAAAATATGTTTGGCCTTGAAAGCCCACGGCGTGTCATCTTATGTGACACAGGCAAGTGACCTGAAAGATGCTGTTTCCCGCGCCCAAAACATCACCCCAAAGAACGGTATTATATTACTCAGTCCCGCGGCCCCAAGCTATGATGGCTTTACCAATTTTGAACAAAGAGGCGAAGCTTTCAAATTATTCAGTCGCAACTCAAGAACGTAATTTTACCTATTTATTAATATGTTAATTATAATATCCACATTAAGAAAATGAAATAACAACCATAAAGGGATATTGAGTTGAGTTTTGCCAGAGCATTTTTCCCTGTCGCCGCCATCGTTCTGGCCGCTTTAGTCGCCGTTATCATCAGTCTCGGCGTGACAGACCGCGCGATCAAAAAGTCCAATCAGAGCCTTTCCCTACATTCTATGAATGTACACTTCAAGAACATACAGGAGTTTCAGGAAACACTGGTTCTTGATTATACAGAATGGGCGGATATTTTTACGCATTTAACCATGAGTAATGATATTGAATGGTTCAACTACAACATCGGCGGGGCAAATATCATCAACAACAGAATTCATGGTATTGCTTATCTTAAAAATGACGGCACGCTGATAAAACAACATACAAGAAATGGAACAGCGGCCTTTCGAATTTCACAAGAAATCTTTCTGGAAGATTTTGAAGGCATCAAAGAAAAAACATTAGCCTCTGCGGCTAACGTTCCACGCAGCTTATCCTATTTCAAAAACATCGGCGGAACCCCCGCCCTAATATCATTCTCACCCATTACCCATCCAAATCTGGACTTTAACCCGGACAACAGGGATTTTCTCGCATTCTGGACAGTGATGACACCAGATATTCTTGCTCAAACAGCAGAGATGCTCAAGTTAGAGAATTTGTCGATAACATCTAAAAAATCGCCCTATAATTTTATCTTTAAAGATAGCATAGGCACCATGATCGCAGAGTTAAGCTGGACCTTAAAAAAAGAAGGCACCAATCCTTTAGCCCTGTCTTTTTACACAAGCATAGCCATATTTCTCTTATTAATTATTGGCGGATACCTGTCTTTCTTACGTCTGACAGAATTAATTAACCAACTTAATGATGCTAAATCAACCGCTGAAAGAGGCCATAAAATAAAATCCGAATTCCTCGCAACGATGAGCCATGAACTTAGAACCCCGCTCAATAGCATTATTGGTTTTTCTGATATTCTGCAAACCAGCCCCAAAGACACCATGACAGAAACGCAGTCAGAATATATTGGCCACATTCAAGCCAGCGGAAAACATCTGTTGAATATCATCAATGAAATACTTGATATGTCTAAAATTGAGGCGGGGAAATATGACCTCGCCGAAGAAGAAATGGATATGAGTCGCGTGATTAATCAGTCCGTCATTTATATGAAAAAAAATGTCGCAGATAAAAATATTACGCTCATCAAAAAAATACCCGCGGATTTAAATGAATTCATGGGCGACGAGAAAGTGATCAAACAGCTCTTGTTGAATTTATTGAGTAATTCCATAAAATTCACCCCGGCAGAAGGCCAGATTACCATAAGCTGCGCGATCAATGAGAAGGGCGCTATGGAAATATATGTGGAGGACACGGGTATCGGCATATCACCTGAAAAACTTGACATCATTACGGAACCCTATTTGCAGGATCAGGACCATAAAACCCGCAGCCATGAAGGAACCGGGCTTGGCCTTGCCATTACCAAAGCCTTTGTTGAAATGCACCAGGGCACGATGGAAATTACAAGTAAGCTAAAGGTCGGAACGCGAGTCACCATTAACTTCCCAGCAGCCCGGGTATTGTCGGACGTGGATTAGAGCCATATTATCAGGGCAAGGTCTATCAAATTGGGGGGCTGCGCAAAGCTGTTTTCCAGGCATGGGCACCCTGTTGATTCCTCATCGCGTATAAATTAAACGCCCGTTTTAAGTTTATTTTTATATCCAGATATGGCACACTTCCCAATAAATTTATTGGGAGAAAACCATATGCTAGGCCTCATGCAAGACGAGCCACTGCTCATTACAAATATTATGGCGTATGCGGCGCTTAACCATAAGGACGGCGAGGTTGTCACCAAAGCCGTTGAGGGCGGCATCCACAGGACAAATTACGGTGAGGTCGCCAAAAGATCCGCCCGGCTCGCACATGCGCTGACAAGGCTTGGGACTACTCAAGGCGATTGTATCAGTACATTGGCCTGGAATACCTACCGGCATTTGGAACTCTATCTGGCGGTTCCCTGTATGGGATCAGTCCTGAATACCATCAACCCCCGACTTTTTCCAGAGCAGCTGACCTATATTATAAAACATTCAAAATCTACGGTTTTATGTCTGGATCTGACCTTTGTGCCGATGGTGAATAAACTGATCAAGGATTTCCCGGCGCAATTCTCTGCTGTAAAAAATATAATTATTATGACGGATCGCGCCCATATGCCGGCCTCACTTGCCGGGACGCCCCTTGAGAATGCCTTATGTTACGAGGCATTAATCGACCAAGAAGACGATACATATGACTGGCCTGAACTTGATGAAAATACCGCCGCCGGATTATGTTATACTTCGGGGACAACAGGCCAGCCTAAAGGTGTCCTCTATAGCCACCGCAGCACGGTTATTCACAGCCTGAGTTCATGCAGCAAAGACAGTCTCGGTATTGGCAAGGCCGATGCTGTCATGCCTATTGTCCCCATGTTTCATGTTAATGCCTGGGGGACACCCTATAATGCGGCCATGAGCGGCAGCAAACTGATCCTTCCCGGCGCTGATATGACAGGTGAAAATTTCTATAATCTGATCAAGGATGAAGGATGTACCATATCGCTTGGCGTCCCAACTATCTGGCTCGCGCTTCTGCAACATGTACATACATTGGAAGATCAGGATTTTAGCCAGCTTCCCATTGAATCCTTTGTCGTCGGGGGATCTGCGGCAGCACCGAGCCTGATTGAAAGTCTGGAAAAAACCTTTGGCGCGACTGTTCTTCATGCCTGGGGCATGACGGAAACCAGTCCGCTCGGGTCTGTTAACCGGCTTCTGCCCAAACATTCGGCCCTGACCAGTTCAGAAAAAATGGCCCTTAAAGTAAAACAAGGCCGCGCGCCCTTTGGCGTGGAAATGAAAATAGTTGATGATGATGGTAATAAACTGCCCAGGAACGGCGTTGCCTTTGGCCGTCTTATGGTTCGAGGACCATGGATTACCAAGGCATATTTCAGGCAGGCTGATAGTAACATTCTGGATGATGAGGGCTATTTTGATACGGGGGATGTCTCCACAATCGACCCTGATGGCTATATGACCATCGTCGATCGCTCCAAAGATGTCATTAAATCCGGCGGCGAATGGATTTCCTCTATCGACCTGGAAAATATCGCCCTTGGCCAGCCCGATGTGGCAGAAGCCGCCGTGATTGGTATTCCTCATCCCAAATGGCAGGAACGCCCTCTTCTGATTATCCTGCCCAAGCCAGGCGCAAGCCCCACCAAAGAAGATATTCTGGGATATCTGGACGGCAAAATTGCCAAATGGTGGACACCGGATGACGTCGTTTTCATCGACAAGATGCCCCACACCGCCACTGGGAAAATCCAGAAACGCGACCTGAGAGAAACATTCAAGGATTTCAAATATACAGATTAACACGCCTCTAGGGTCAGGATGACAGTCCCCTCCAATAAAGCGGGGAAAGTCCAGGCGTTAAAACGCAAAATCAACAGGGCAGTATTAAGGCCTCACGGATTTGGTTTGGGATCACGCGCTGCTGCACCGCTCTCGTAAGCCGATTGTGCGCATTTGTGATCCAGGTCCTGCAATGCCTCATACTGGTTAAGATAGACCTTGCCTGTCAGCTCTTCGAGGAAGTCCGTACGTCCTAAGCGATCCATCACAGGCCCCTTGACTTCGGACAGATGGAGCGTGATACCGGCGTCTTTAAGACGGTGATTGATCGCCTCAAGGCTTTCCAGACCGCTCGTATCAATATGGTTCACCGCCGGACACATCAGGACGAGATGTTTCAAAGCAGGCCGATTGTCACCAATGACGCAATAAATCGTGTCTTCCAGAAAATGCGCGTTGGCGAAATAGAGACTTTCATCAATACGAAGGGTCAGCACAGTTTCAGACGTAACAACCTCATGGCGATTTATATTGCGAAAATGGTGCGTGCCCGGCACCTGCCCGACCAACGCAAAATGTGGCCGGCTCGTATGATAGAGATGTAACAGCAGGGACAGGATAACACCTGCCGTTATACCAAGTTCCACACCAGCACCAAGCGTTATCAAAATAGTCACCGCCATGGCGGAAAAATCAGACTTTGAGTAAGCCCAGGCACGACGGATCGCGGCAATATTAACAAGGGACAGAACCGCAACAATGATCGTCGCGGCAAGCACCGCTTGCGGCAGATAATAGAGATATGGGGTGAGAAAAAGCGTTGCGAGACCAATCGCAATTGCTGTAAAAGCGCCCGCCGCCGGGGTCTCCGCCCCAGCATCAAAATTGACCGCCGACCGAGCCAAACCACCCGTCACCGGATAACCGCTGGACACGCCCGCCGAAACGCTGGCCGCACCAAGCGCGATTAATTCCTGATTGGGATCAACCCGTTGACGACGTTTTGCGGCAAGGGTCTGGGCGACAGACATAGATTCGACAAATCCAATAATACTGATCAAGGCCGCAGAGCCAAGCAGCTGCATCCAGATTTCCTGTTCGAATCTCGGCATGCCCAACTGCGGAAGATCACGCGGCACATCACCCAAAATTTTAACGCCCTCTTGGTCAAGTCCCATAACCCCGACAAGAACGATACTGGCAACAACCGCCAGAACAGGCCCCGTTCGGGCGATAATGGTTGCCGTCTTCTCCCCAAGCCCGGCGATTATCAAAGCCGGCTTCAACCGGCCCCGCACCCAAAAGAGAAAAACCAGAGAGGTTACACCGATCATTAAGGTCGGGCGGTTGATCTCATCCAAATGCAGGATCAGTGAGCCAACAAGTTCAAATAAATTATGACCATTCGCGCTGATACCAAAAATATGTTTCAACTGCGAGGCGGCGATGAGAATTCCCGAGGCGGTGATAAAGCCTGATATAACGGGGTGGCTCAAGAAATTTGCCAGAAAACCCATACGGAAGAGTCCCATAACCAGCAAGATAACGCCAGAAAGAACAGCCAGTATCAATGCCGCTTCAATATATTGCGGGCTGCCTGCCGCCGCGATCTTTCCCGCCGCCGCTGCCGTCATCAGGGAAATAATGGCGACCGGCCCGACAGCAAGCGTCCGGCTGGTCCCAAATATGGCATAAATAATCAAGGGCAGTATAGACGCGTAAAGACCGATTTGTGGGGGCAGTCCGGCAAGCAACGCATAAGCGAGCGATTGCGGGATAAGCATCATCGTGACGATAGTCGCGGCCAGAAGATCATTAACCAGTGTATCTCTGCCATAGGTACGCCCCCAATCGAGAATAGGGAAATATTTTGCTATTTTAAGAGGCATGACTGTTCTGGGCCTTATCGTCATTTAACTAATTTTAGAAAAAAAAGAGGGTAAATAATTTTAGAAAAAAGAGGGCAACTGAGCAGCCCTCTTCAGTAAGGGGTTACGCCGGCTTTAAACAGCAAGCCTTCAAAGTCACAGGTTTTTTCGCGGCCCGTGAGGGAGAATAGTAGGCTTTGCAAGCGTTTCACGCCCCCTCAGCATCATGTCGAAATAGATAACAGGCAACATCTTTTCCTTCATGAACCATGCCAGCCATGACGGTTTTGTCCCATCAAGAAGCCATTTAGGGAAGGACGGATCGAGCTTTCCGTCATAGCAGAATTCCGCCATGACGATCTTGCCACGTTCCACGGTCAACGGACAGGAACCATATCCATTATAAACAGCGGTCGGCGTCTTCCCATCAAGCGCGCACAGAATATTATGCGCGGCGACGGGTGCCTGCTTGCGCACCGCGGCCGCGGTTTTGGCATTCGGCGTTGAGCCGGCATCGCCAAGTCCGAACACATTGCCATATTTTGTATGCTGCAATGTCCCGGCATCGACATCAACCCAGCCGGCAGCATTCGCCAGCGGCGAATTGGCCACAAAATCGGGTGCAGTCTGCGGTGGACAGACATGAAGCATGTCAAATTTATCTGTCCGCTGCGTGACATTTCCTGCCGCGTCCTTAACCTCAAATGTCGCCGTCTTGCCCGGGCCATCAACAGCGACCAGCGTTTCGTTAAAATGCAGATGAGCCTTGTATTTTTCGACATATTCCATCAGTGCTGGCACATATTCCTTAACACCAAAAAGAACGCCCCCGGCATTATGGAAATTAACATCTATGTTGTCCAGCACACCATTACGGCGCCAGGCATCGCAGGACAGATACATCGCCTTTTGCGGTGCGCCCGCACATTTGATCGGCATTGGCGGCTGCGTAAAAAGCGCCCGCCCGCCTTTCAGAGAAGAAACCAGTTCCCACGTATAAGGTGCCATATCAAATAGATAGTTGGAGGTAACGCCATTCTCGCCGAGCGTAGACTTGAGGCCGTCAATACCCTCCCAATTCAGTTTCAGCCCCGGTGAAACAACCAGCGTTTTATAGCCCAGGCGTTCACCATCTTCCAGAATGACCTCATTGCGCTCGGGATCAAAACCGGCACATGCCGCCCGCACCCATTGAACATCTTTCGGCATAAGGCTGGCCATGTCACGACTGGTTTGTTCGGGATTAAAAACACCGCCGCCGACAAGCGTCCAGCCCGGCTGGTAGTAATGTTCCGTCTTTGGTTCAATAATAGCGATATTAACGCCCTTGCGACGTTTCAGAATGCTCGCCGCCGTCGATATTCCCGCCGCGCCGCCGCCAACAATCACAACATCATAGGATTTCACAGCGCCCGTAGCAGGACCCGTAACGGCATCAGCAGCTTCGTTTGTTGACTCAAGGCGCGCGCCCAGGCCCGACAAGTCATAACCTGCTGAGTTGGCGGCTTTGAGGATAGCATCGGCTGAAAGATGTCCGGCCTGAGACAGCGCCCACAGTGTCGCAGATCGTGTGCCCGTGCGACAAAAAGCAAGCGCAGGCGCCGGCAATTCACGCATCGCAGTCCCGAAGGCTGCAACATCCGCATCGGTCAGTTTACCCGGGACAACCGGCACATATCGCACGTCAAGACCATGGCTCTTTGCCGCTGCCAATATCTTCTCGTGATCTGGCTGATCCGCCGCCTCACCATCAGGACGATTGATGATCAATGAACGAAACCCGAGGCCAGCGGCCACGCCAACGTCCTGGGGCATCACTTGTGGGGACACAGATAAATCCGGTGTAATGTTTTTGATATCCATAGTGATATCCTCCTTTTCCAACTCTTATCGTTTTACAATATGTTAATCGGGATCTTCATGTAACGTTTCCCGTTCTCTTCAGCCGGCGGCAAGCCACCGGCACGCATATTAACCTGAACCGAAGGCAATATGAGCTTAGGCATTGCGAGAGTCGCGTCACGCGACGTGCGCATCTTGATGAACGCCTCACGAGACGTACCGGATTTTACGTGAATATTACGGCGCTTCTGCTGACCAACTGTCGTTTCCCAGACGAATTCATCACGGCCCGGTGCCTTGTAATCATGGCAAAGAAACATGCGCGTTTCCTCAGGCAGGGTGAATAACTTCTGAACAGAATCATAGAGCGTGCCAGCATCACCGCCAGGAAAATCACACCGTGCCGTGCCAAAGTCCGGCATGAAAATTGTATCACCGACAAATATCGCATCGCCGATAAGATGACTCATACAAGCGGGCGTATGGCCTGGCGTGTGCATGGCATGGGCTTCGATTGACCCTATCATATAGGTCTCTCCCGCCTTAAACAGATGATCAAACTGACACCCATCTGTATGAAAGGATTGCCCCGCATTAAAAATATCACCGAACACACGCTGAACATCAGCAATATGCGCCCCAATACTCGTTTTACCGCCAAGCTGTTCACGAATATAAGGCGCGGCCGTCAAATGGTCGGCATGGACATGGGTGTCGATTATCCACTCAACCTGATACCCCTTTTCCTTGACAAAGGCGATAAGGCGGTTGGCTGATGCCGTGTCGGTACGCCCCGAAGCGGCATCATAATCCAGTAACGAGTCGATCACTGCACATTTATGCGTAGAAGGATCAGCCACAACATAGCTGACTGTATTTGTCGGTTCATCGAAGAAGCCAGTGACTTCAGGTTTACGCATAAGAAACTTCCATCTATTCTAGGGCATTTATTTAAGGCATTTGTTGTCGGGCATTTATCGTCGGGCGGTCTGAACCCGTACGGGCGAATACACCATAACCACCGGGACGATTTTTCCGCCGTTTTGGTTGTGACATTTCTGAGGGCTGCGCCATTCCGCCAAGCATAACAGCGCAAACCGCATCAACCATGGCACGGATCCGGGGGGTCTCCGCAAGGCGATAAAAAATAACTTTTGAGGCCCGCCTTGTTTCGACAAGACCCTCATGTCGAAGCTTCGCAAGTTCACGCGACAATCGGGGCTGTTTTATACCAAGGCTGGCTTCAATTTCACCAACGGACATTTCAACATCCCGTAGCTGGCAACAGATAGTAAGACGCGCCGGATGAGCGAGCGCCTTTAACAGCACGGTAGCCTCATCTGCCAGCGGCATCAGCTGTTCCGTTTCAGGGGTCATTTGGCCGCTCCTGAATAAGTGAAGTACCAGGCATCGCCACTGATAGCTGACCGGCGATCCGCCTCGGCCTGATCTATCGGCGGCGGCAGCATTGTGTCTTCGCCGGGCTGCCAACCTTCAGGCGTGGCAACCTGACAGGCGTCGGATTTCTGTAACGCCGTCAATACACGAATAATTTCATCGACAGAACGGCCAACATTCATCGGATAGTGAATGATTGCCCGAATATACCCTTCCGAATCTATAAAGAAGACCGATCGAGCCGCCGCTGTGGTCGCCGATGTTTCATGGATCATGCCGAATGTGCGGGCGACCGACATAGATATATCTTCAATGATCGGGAATGTGATCTTGACATCAAAGCGCGCCTCAATGTCCTTCACCCAGGCGATATGAGCGTAAAGACTGTCCACGGAAAGACCCAGCAAAGCACAGTTAAGGCCGTCAAAGCATTCCGCTGCCTTCTGAAAGGCAACAAATTCCGACGTACAGACAGGCGTGAAGTCCGCCGGATGGGAAAAAAACACGAGCCACTTCCCTCTAAAATCCGCCAATCTGACCGGCCCTTGAGTCGAACGCGCCTCAAAATCGGGGGCCAACTCGTCAATTCGCGCTGTCGGCATCCCAAGCGGAACAACGCCTGAACCAACGGAAATGCCAGAATGTACCCCAGAATGTATCTTGGTGTCTGTCATGGACAATCTTTCTCTTACCACCCTATTAAAATACGTTTTACGCATATGTCAATACAAATACGTAAAATATGAAATACAAGGCAGCCCTAATGAGTCATTTACCCCTATAGCCTATAATCATTTACCCAGCGTAGCCAAGATTCTTGAACGACAGAATTTCTGCCCGTTCTTCCGCCATTAACGACGCGACTTATCCCATCCAAATGTTCCCAAGCAAACATTGTTTTTCCTCTCAAAGAACAATAGCCGATCGAACAATTTAGTGTTCTGCGCAATCCCACCTGCTATGTGTTGTCACAACCATGGCCCACTCTTATATTGAACGATCAGTTTAATTACTCTATATTACTGTGTAAGAAAGAGCGCGAGGTCAAACCTATCATGTCAAGAGCCAAGATATTTCACGAGGAAGATGTTACCAACCGCGCGATGACACTCTTTTGGTCTAAAGGATACGAACCGACTTCAATTGCTGATCTGACGCAAGTGATGGGGATCAATAAAGGCAGCCTCTACCATTCGTTCGGAAACAAGAGAAGCTTGTTCAAACGTGCCTTGCTGAAGTATGACGTCGAGCACAGACGTGCAACGCTTGCACGCATGAGTAAAATCACTGATCCGATCGTCTCAATAGACACACTTTTCTCACTTCTCGTTAAACAAAGTCTTGACGATATTGAGAAAAAGGGCTGCATGTTAGTCAATTCAACCCTCGAATTGCCGCACCATGAGGATGACATTAAAGCGATAGTGGTAGCCGGCATGAATGAATTTGAAGATTATTTTCGACGCCAGTTAATTCTTGCAAAACAGAACGGAACTGTCTCGAATGATGTTAATATTGAAACGACGGCCAAAGGTCTTCTGACGTTGGTTGTGGGCCTGCGAGTGTTGGCACGTGGTGTGTTCTCAGAAGATGAGCTTAATGCAATCAGATCACAAGCCATGACGTTCATTGGAAAATAGTCGCTAGGGAAAAATTTCCAAATTCTAACTTGACCAATCGGTTTAATTCGCCTACTTTGAATTAAACCGATTGGTCAAGTATGTCTAGATAGGAACACCCATGAATGAATTCACACTACACACAATTGAATCAGCCCCTGTGGGCGCTAAATCTTTGCTAGAGGAGTCTGAAAAGGCCTATGGCTTCCTGCCGAATCTTTATAGAAACATGGCAGAAGCCCCCGAATTGTTGGAAGCTTATAAAGCTCTTTCTGGGATTTTCGCCAAAACAAGTTTCTCTGAGACCGAGCGCCAAGTCATATTATTGACTAACAATCGGCTTAATGGCTGCGCGTATTGCATGGCGGCTCATACGACCATTTCTCAGGGAGCAGGCGTGCCAGATGGTGTAATTACAGCGCTGAGAGATGGCACTGGGATTTCTGACCCTAGACTCGAGGCACTGCGTCAATTCGCGATTACAATCAACGAGACGCGCGGATATCCCAGGGAGCGGGATATTACGAATTTTGTTGAAGCCGGATTCACAAAACAGAATATATTAGAAGTTCTAGTTGGTACGAGTTTGAAAATTTTGTCTAACTACACCAACCATATAACCCATACGCCGCTTGACGCGGCATTTGTTCCAAATACATGGTTCAAAGTGTAATTCATAGGTAAGATTCCACATAATTAGCTTACATAAAGAACCCCACGAGATCGCACATTCCTACAGTCAAAAGTATATTGGAACTATCAGCACATATGGGCCCTCAAGCATTAGGAAGCTTAGAAATAACCAAAGGGGATGCTCAGTATATTCCGGACGGAGAAAGCCCTATAATTCAAGACCTTAACGCCTATTTTAAAGAATTAGAAGACAGAATAAAATTTCCCCTACACCCGAAAACAAAAAACTTCCCTAGAGCTTGCAAAATAAAAAAGCCCCCTAACCCATTGGATTAGAAGGCTTTTAATTTGGTCGGAATGACAGGATTTGAACCTGCGACCCCTTCACCCCCAGCGAAGTGCGCTACCATGCTGCGCCACATTCCGTTAATGATAAACAGTCTTCTCAATATCGCGACACTATACCCGGAAAACCTAGCGGAAGCTATAATACCTGGGTATTTATAAATCAATGTGAAACTTTAAAAATTTTTAGCAGAAGGCTTGTTGCTCTTGCGGCGATATTGGCGCGTGCCGCCTTTGCCCCCGGTAGATCTTCCTGTGGGGCGACCGGATGACAAATGTTTTCCCACAGGATGTTCAGGCGCAATCCCAAGCTCATGATCCTCAAGTCGCTTAACGTCATCGCGCAATCTGGCCGCTTCTTCGAATTCCAAATTTCCGGCGGCTTCGAGCATTTGTTTTTCAAGGTCCGCAATATAGGCCTTCAGATTATGGCCAACCATATGGTTGCCCTCAATATCCAACGGCACAGGCACATCATCGCCCTTTGCCACATTCTCAATAATATCACCAATGGATTTTTGGATACTTTCAGGCGTAATGCCATGCGCGAGATTATAGGCCAACTGTTTTTCACGCCGCCTGTCCGTTTCATCCAATGCGGCCTGCATACTGCGGGTGATTTTATCGGCATAGAGGATCACTCTGCCGTCTACATTCCGCGCAGCTCGTCCAATCGTTTGTATCAGTGATGTTTCAGAGCGCAAAAAGCCCTCCTTATCCGCATCCAGAATAGCCACAAGCCCGCATTCGGGAATATCCAGCCCCTCCCGCAGCAAGTTAATACCCACCAGTATATCGAATGTTCCAAGGCGTAAATCACGAATGATTTCAATGCGTTCCAAGGTATCAATATCCGAATGCAAATAACGCACTTTCAAACCATTTTCATGGAGATATTCGGTTAAATCCTCTGACATACGTTTGGTCAAAGTCGTCACCAATACACGATAGCCCTGCAGGATGGTTTGCTGTGCTTCATGAAACAAATCGTCGACCTGTGTCTCCACCGGTTTAATGTCACAGGGCGGGTCAATCAGCCCTGTGGGCCGGATGACCTGTTCAACGAAGTCGCCATTGGTCTGAGCCATTTCCCACTTGCCGGGGGTGGCAGAAACATAAACACTTTGTGGACGCAATCTGTCCCATTCTTCAAATTTCAGCGGCCGGTTATCAATGCAGGACGGCAGGCGAAAGCCAAATTCAGACAGGGTGCTTTTGCGGGCATAATCACCCTTGCTCATGGCACCGATCTGCGGCACACTCACATGACTTTCATCCACAAACAGCAGCATATTTTCCGGCAGATATTCAAATAAGGTCGGCGGATTTCTGCCCACTTCCCTGCCGGTTAAGTGGCGTGAATAATTTTCAATGCCCGAACATCCACCCGTGGCGGCCATCATTTCCAAATCAAGCTTGGTACGCTGTTCAAGTCTTGCGGCCTCCAGGATCTTGCCCTGCTCAGCCATCTCCTTTAATCGCCAATCCAGTTCTGCCCTGATGGTTTTCTGTGCCTGCTGCAATGTGGGGCCCGGCGTGACATAATGACTGTTGGCATATAGCTTGGTCTGCGTAACATTATGCATTTTTTCACCGGTCAGCGGATCAAACATAATGATTGATTCCAGCTCATCGCCGAAAAAACTCAGCCGCACGGCCTGATCCTCATAACTGGCGGGAAAGACCTCAATCACATCACCGCGCACGCGAAATGTGCCGCGCTGAAAGAAATTATCATTACGCTTATAGTGCAATTCAACCATCCGGCGCAGCAAAGCCCGTTGCTCTATCATCATACCGACTTCAAAAAAAATGGTCATTTCAAGGTAAGTTTCCGGCGAACCCATACCATAGATACAGGATACGCTGGCCACGATAATCACATCATCCCGCTCAAATACGGCGCGGGTTGCCGCATGGCGCATCCGGTCGATCTGTTCATTAATACTCGCGTCTTTTTCAATATAGGTGTCTGAGCGGGCCACATAAGCCTCTGGCTGATAATAATCATAATAGGAGACAAAATATTCCACCGCATTATCAGGGAAAAATGATTTCATTTCGCTATATAACTGAGCCGCCAGCGTTTTATTATGGGCCATGATCAGGGCCGGCCTCTGGGTATGTTCAATGACCTTTGCCATAGTATATGTTTTGCCGGAGCCTGTGACCCCCAGTAATACCTGATCTGCAAGACCTTCATCAATGCCCTCAACAAGCTTTTTGATCGCCTTAGGCTGATCACCGGACGGCGTAAATTCCGAGTGTAATTTAAAGGCTATCCCGCCTTCTGTTTTCATATGAGCCATCGTTTTCTTCCGCCGCAAGTTTCCCTTTTGTTCTTATCAGTTTTTTAACAAGAGGTAAATTGATAATTATATGATTCCAGGGTATGATATACGGCCTATAGTTATAAAGGATAACGCCGTGGGAAAAATCATTAATTTCAATAAATCCGGGAAGCAGATTACCAAGAGGAAAGAAACAAAACTGGCCCGTGAGAATCGGGTAAAATTTGGTCAGAAAAAAACAACAAGAACCCTCATCAAAAAAGAAATAAAGGCCATGGAAGACCATCTGGATTCCCACAAGATTTCCAAAAAGGGTACCCCTGATAATAAAGACAAAGACTAATCGCCCGTATAAAAATCCGGCGCAAATTCTTTCACATTCGGACCATCCGAAGCCCAACTATGGCAGCTGTCAAGCATGAGGGGGCGACTTTTTTTAGCGGCTTCTTCGCGGCTCCGTCTCATCATCACAGGCATAATGGTTTGGATTGCCACCGTTGCCATTACAGAAAGCAATTCGGTTAAATGAGTACAGCCTAACCTGCCGCCAAGACGTTCCTTAACGGCCCGCCGCCACCCAATACCGATCTTAGCGCCAACGAGTTTCCCGTAATCAACCGCAATATCAGGGCAGCCCTTAAAGGGCGCATAATCTATGCTGGCGGCCACATCCTGAACTTCTAATTCATCATTCAATGTCAATCGCAGATACATTTCGTGAAGCGGCACGCCGGGGGCCACATCGCCGCGAAACTTACTATCAAAAGCATAATGCTTGATATCTTCCATACGGGCCTCAATATCCCATAGACCATCTTCGCGCTCGAAACCATCGCACACAATAGAACGGGTATGAAGCGGTTTTCGGGGGGCGGGCTTTGGTAGCGGCATGGGAATCTCCCTAAATATGGTGCTGTTTTTCAATAGAAACTGGTACTAAACCTAATTTTGCGCTATGTGAAGCATAAATACAAACATAAAGAAGATAATCGTAATATGCCAAAAAATAAGAAAGCTATTCTGCTGCTTAGCGGCGGACTTGATTCAACAACCTGCGCCGCCATTGCCAAAGACCAGGGCTTTGATGTCGTGGGCTTAAGCTTTGATTATGGCCAGCGGCACACCATTGAATTAAAAGCCGCCGCCCGGGTCGCGCATACGATGGGCCTGACAAATCATGTGACGGCGAAAATAGACCTGCGCATATTTGGCGGATCAGCATTGACCGATGATATTGAGGTCCCCAAAAGCCGCAGTGGTGAGGGCATGGCCCAGAATATTAAGGATCATATTCCCGTGACATATGTGCCCGCCCGCAATACAATATTTTTGTCCTTTGCGCTGGCCTTCGCGGAAACTCAAGGGGCGCATGACATATTCATCGGCGTTAATGCCCTGGACTTTAGCGGCTATCCCGATTGCCGGCCGGAATATATCAAAGCTTATGAAGCCATGGCCAATCTCGCTACTAAAAGCGGTGTTAAGGACAACGACAGCATTAAAATTCACACCCCCCTGATAGATATGAGTAAAGCGGATATTGTGCGCAAAGGATTGGAACTGGGCGTGGACTATGGCTTGACCACAAGCTGCTATGACCCTGATGTGGACGGTATATCCTGCGGCCAGTGCGATGCCTGCCATTTACGATTAAAAGGCTTTCGGGAAGCGGAGCAGTCTGATCCTGTGAGATATAAACCCCTGCCTAAGCCGGTAACATAAAAAATGACCTATAGCATTAAGGAAATATTCTATACCCTGCAAGGCGAAGGTCGGCATTCGGGCCGCGCGGCAGTATTTTGTCGCTTTACCGGCTGTAATTTCTGGTCAGGGCTGGAAAAAGACCGTGCCGAAGCCGACTGCACCTTCTGTGATACCGACTTCGTCGATACGAACGGCGCGGGCGGCGGAAAATTCAAGAGCACAGAATCCTTGGCTAAAGCCGCCCGCGAGTGCTGGGATATAAACGCAGATGAATATGGCAAACCCTTCCTTGTCTGCACGGGCGGCGAGCCGTTATTGCAGCTGGACAGCCCACTGATCAAAGCCTTTCAGGCAAGGGGCTTTGAGGTGGCGGTCGAAAGCAATGGCAGCCTGCCCGCCCCGCCCGAGCTTGACTGGGTCTGTATCAGCCCGAAAAATCTGGATAAGCTTGTGCAGGTCACAGGGGATGAATTAAAACTGGTTTATCCCCAGAGCCCCGTTCAGCCAAAAGATGTCGCCCATCTGAATTTCAAAGATTTTTATCTTCAGCCCCTGGATGAAGAAGGTAAAGACCACACGAAAGCCACCCTGCAATATTGCCAGGCACATCCCCAATGGCGCTTAAGCCTGCAAACCCATAAAATTTTGGGGATAGATTAGATCAATATCAGCCTTGAGTTTTATTAAGCCTCCCGATTGATATAAGAAAAATGCTATGTTATAAGCGATTTTTTTTAAGGGTCCCGTAGCTCAGCAGGATAGAGCGACCGCCTCCTAAGCGGTAGGCCACTGGTTCGACTCCAGTCGGGACCACCATTCTATATATCTCGCGGCAAATCACTTCGCAATTGTCTCCGATGGGGCGGCTTGACCGGGCATTCTATATCTCGCGACAAATCGCTGCGCAATTGTCTCCGATAGGACGGCCTGACCGGGCATTCTATATCTCGCGACAAATCGCTGCGCAATTGTCTCCGATGGGGCGGCCTGACCGGGCATTCTATATCTCCCGACAAATCGCTGCGCAATTGTCTCCGATGGGGCGGCCTGACCGGGCATTCTATATCTCGCGACAAATCGCTGCGCAATTGTCTCCGGTGGGGCGGCCTGACCGGCCGGCGCGCGGTCGCGCTTACGAACCCTCTAGGTTCGAGGCTTAACCTCTCACCTCCGTCATCTCATATCTCGCGACAAATCGCGGGGAAATAGGAGAATTATGCATAAATTGTTTTTTCCGAGATCAAAATACTGTAATGATGCTTGATATAAAATTCGAAAATAAAGCCCGGTGATCTGAAAGCCCAGGCGATGTAATAAGAATAGACGATGTGATAAAAATAGACGACGTGATAAGAACTATGAGGGAATAATGATAAGAAGCCTGTATGACTGGACGCTGGCCAAGGCCGAGCACCCAAAAGCACTTTGGATTTTGGCCATTTTATCCTTCACAGAAAGTTCATTCTTCCCGATTCCGCCGGATGTATTGCTCATCCCTATGGTACTTGCCGCGCCAACACGGGCCTGGCGTATCGCATTTGTTTGCTCCATTGCATCGGTTCTGGGCGGCATGTTTGGCTATTTTATTGGTTACGCGCTATTTGAGGCTGTCGGACAGCCGATCATTGACTTTTACCATATGCAGGATAAATTCCTGTGGTTTCAATCAAAATATAACGAATGGGGCGCGTGGATCGTTAGCGTTGCCGGGTTCTCGCCGGTGCCCTATAAGGTCATCACCATCGCAAGTGGCATGACCGAAATGTCCCTCAGCACCTTTATCATCGCGAGCGCCCTGTCCCGAACGGCCCGGTTTTTCCTTGTGGCCGCGCTACTCTGGAAGTTTGGTGTCCCGATCCGTGATTTCATCGAAAAAAGATTAGGTCTGCTCACCCTGCTTTTCTTTGCGCTTTTATTTGGAAGTTTCCTTGCCCTGAAATATATCTAGAGCTACTCTGATCTGGAAATAAAAGCGGAAAACGCGGAAAATAATGGCACAATTCAGAAACAAGGCCAGAAACAAGGCAGCACAGATAATCCACTATTTTTGGCACAGTCCAATGATGTTGGCTTTTATCATGTCTGCATCTCTCTTGGCCGGGGCCTATGGATTTGAATATATTGGCGGCTATCTGCCCTGTGATTTATGCTGGCCGCAAAGATATGCTCATATGATCATCCTTGGCCTGTCCGGTGCCCAATTGCTTCTGGAAAAATATAACCGCCCCCTGCAAAATCTATATAAATGGGCGGTGATCATCGCCCTTGATGTCAGCATTGCCATATCCGGCTATCACACGGGCGTTGAACAAAAATGGTGGAAAGGGCCGGATACCTGTACATCTGGCGGCATAGATACCGAAGCTGATATGAGCGCCCTGTTCGACAGTATGATGGACACCAATCTGGTGTTATGCGATGATGTAGCTTGGCAAATGTTTGGCATTTCCATGGCCGGCTATAATTTTCTGATTTCCTTCATCGTGGCCCAATTTGTCACCTTCGCGGTGATCTTTAGCTTAAGGAAGAACCATGCCCACACAAAATAATCAAAAGCCGCCCTATCCAACGGCGTTGACGAAAAAACAAAGAATAGATCGCATGCTTCGGGTTGATCATGCCGGCGAATATGGTGCCGTGCGCATTTATCAGGGCCAGCTGGCGGTATTCGGTGATAAGCATGCCATGAGTGACACCATTCGTCATATGAAGGCACAGGAAGATGTTCATTTGGAACGTTTTAATGCTTTAATTCGTGAGCATGGCACCCGCCCGACTCTGCTGACACCACTATGGCATATCGCGGGTTTTGCACTTGGCGCGGGAACGGCACTACTGGGTGAAAAGGCAGCCATGGCCTGCACGGAAGCCGTAGAGACCGTCATTGACGAACATTATGCCGCCCAGATCGAAGAATTGGGTGCTGAAGAATTTGATACCAAAGACTCTAAAAAAGGCACGCAAGAGCTAGCTCAGGAGCTTGAAAAATTTCGCCAGGAAGAGATCGAACATCGGGACATCGCCGTAGAACAGGGCGCACATCAGGCCCCGGGATACAGCCTGTTATCCGGCCTCATTCAGTTTGGCTGCCGGGCCGCCATCAAAGTGGCGGAACGGGTCTGATCACACGTCAAGCTCACTATCCCAATACAGGAAATCGCGCCAGCTATCATGTAAGTAATTCGGGGGGTAGGACCGTCCGATATTCTGCAAGGCGTATAGTGTTGGCCGATATGGTTTTGACCGTAAATTCATATGGGCATCCTGCGGCGTTCGCCCGCCTTTTGCAAGGTTACAGGCCGGACAGGCCGCGGTGATATTATGCCAGTTTGTTCCGCCGCCAAGCCGCCTTGGGATCACATGATCGAAAGTAAGTTCCCGGCCGTTCCCCGCCATAAAACCACAATATTGACAGGTAAAGCGATCCCGCAAGAAAAGATTAAACCGGGTGAAACTGGGCCAGGCCCCCGGGGCGATATATTCTTTCAGGGATATGACACTAGGAAGCCTGATATGTGATGACATGGAATGAACCACCTTGTCATATTCCTCGACGACAATCACCCGCTCAAGATAAACCGCCTTGATCACATCCTGCCACCCCCAAAGCGACAAAGGCAAATAGCTTAAGGGCCTGAAATCCGCATTCAGAACCAGCGCCGGACAGGCGTCCAGTGAGACGTCCTTTACATCTTTGCCATGAGACAAGGGCACCGTTAATCTCCTAAAATGTCTCTCCTTCATTCAGTATAACATCTTTGTGGTTAATTCTGAATTATTTTGCCAACTCTTTGTCCGCTGTGTTTTTCAGGTCGGATTTTACCTCTTCCGGCAGGTCAAGCCAGTGAATTCCCATCAATCCCGCCTGCATGGCATATAGCCCCAGCAAGGACATAAAGGACGGATTAAGCCGCTTCAACCGGCAATATGCCGCTACGGCGCCCACCCGATTCAGGTCACCAATAGTGGTGATCCCAACCAGTTTTAACCTTGAGGCTGTTTTGGCACCAAGATTTTTCAGCTTGACGACGGACATATCCTGTTTATGGTTCTGCTTGGTCATTGCCACTCTGTAATTATAAAAACAGATATATAAAACGCTAACATCTGAAAGCATCATGAACAACCCGCAAAAGATCATCACCCGATTTGCGCCCAGCCCGACAGGTCATCTGCATCTGGGTCATGCCTATTCCGCAAAGCGCGCCTATGACTTTGCCTGTAACCATGGGGGACGCTTCCTGCTGAGGATCGAAGACATTGATCAGGGCCGCTGCAAGCCGGCATATGAAAAAGCCATATATGAAGATATGGCCTGGCTTGGCCTGACATGGGAAACGCCCGTCCGGCGGCAATCTGATCATATGGAGGATTATACCAGGGCCCTGGATATATTAGGCAATAAGGGGCTGCTCTTCCCCTGTTTCTGCACCCGAAAGGATATCCGGCGCGAAATTGAAGAAAGTGGCCGCGCGCCCCATGACATGGGCCAGCATAGCTCGGAAGGCCCCCTCTATCCGGGAACATGCCGGCGACTGACAATGCCGGAGAGAAAATCCGGCATGGAAAGCGGCAGACCCTATGCCCTGCGCCTTGATATGGCAAAGGCCCTTGAACTGGCAAAAGACACGGCTCTCACATGGACTGACCTAGAGGCCGGGACTGACCTAGAGGCCGGGACTGACCTAGAGGCCGGCGAGCAAATCTCTGGCCCAGAGGTTTTACGGGAAATAATCGGAGATGCGGTTCTGGCCCGTAAAGATATCCCCACCAGCTATCATCTGTCCGTGGTGGTCGATGATCATTTGCAAAAAATCAGCCATATCATTCGCGGCAAAGACCTGTTCCTTGCCACCCACCTGCACCGTCTGCTGCAATTTATATTGGGCTATAGAACACCAATATATTTGCATCATGAATTGCTGACCGATGAAAATGGCTGGCGATATGCCAAAAGAGACAATAGCAAGACCCTGAAATCAATGCGGGCCGAAGGATGCTATCCGCATAAGGATATTAACTTGCTATAGTGATATTCGTTGTACATAATATTTTACACAGGTCAATTATCTAAAGGGGGAATAAATGAACTCCATTACCAGAATTACTTTAATAGCATTAATAAGCACTTTTATGAGCAACGCGGCTTCTGTTGCAGATTCCTCAGAAAACCCAAAGACTTCACAAGAATTAAGATATGAACAAATTTCGAAGAAGCTTCTCATCTTGGCAGATCAAGGTGATGCTCAAGCTCAGGCAAAGCTTTATGTTATGTACCTCAATGGCTTAGGCGTTCCCAAAGATATAAAACGGGCGATGGAATGGTGTATTAAAGCAGCAAATAACGGTAATGCAGACGCACAAGCTATACTTGCTATTATGTATGAAAATGGTGATGGCGTACCGCAAAGTTATAAAATAGCATTGGAATGGTATTTAAAAGCCGCCGCGCAGGGTAATATTTCGGCACAAAATAACGTTGGGCGTATATACCTCAATGCTTGGGGTGTTTCTCAGGATTTTAAAGAAGCCATGAACTGGTTTATGAAAGCCGCCGCGCAGGGGGACGCTATTGCACAGGCTAATGTTGGCCTAATCTATTTTAAAGGGCAAAATATACCCAAGGATTATCAGATGGCCAGAAGCTGGTTATTGGAAGCAGCAAATCAAGGATATGCAAAGGCCCAGTTTTATCTAGGTATCATATATGGCAGGGGACTTGGCGTTGACCAAGACTCTTCTGTATCTATTGGCTGGTTTCAAAAAGCCGCACAACAAGGACACCCATTGGCTCAGGAAACACTTGAGCTAAATGCCATAGCCCAAGAAATAAATGATACGAACCACACCCCAAAAATCACCAATATTCAAACAAAGGGAAACCTCGCCTCCACCCGCAATACAGGCTGCGTAGCGATTGATACATTAACCAATCAAGAAATCCCCCCAAATATCTATCGTGGTGCCGCAGACTGCATAAAAACGGGAGCATATGACAAAGCAAGCAAGTTAATTTTTCTGGCGCGGTTTTATGGCCTATTTGACGGCGAAAGAATTGCTGACAGCACGGCAGCACAAGGCGCCATAGTTCTTGAAATGAATATGCTTGCTCCTGTCCCAATAGATATAAAAACCAAACTACAGGAACATTTGACAAAAAATTTTAATATTGGCAGTGAACCATTTTCAGCCTTTTGTCAGACCATAGCGAAAAAAGGCTATCCAACATATCACCCTGATTATCTTATCCAACATGGCATCTCAGCTTTTTCACAGCAAAAGGGAAATGGTCTCAAAACGGACTTTAATGCCGAAAAAACTTGGATGAAAATACTGTCCCAGAGATGTAAAAAGGCTGACTGATCTATACTTCTACTTCTTCTCTACATTTCGTCGTTTGACCACCGCCTTGGCGAATTCAGAGACCGCGACCCATGCCTCATTGGACGCCAGAACACTCATGGAAACTGTCCAATACGGAATTTAGACGGCTTTACATCCGGTGCGAGGACAGAGCTTACCATGTCGCCAAAACTAGCGACATCAAACAGATAAGTTTTTTCATTTAAAACTCCTTTTATTGCTTTTTTTTCATGATCTAAAACAATAAGTTGGGCCAAATTCTTTTAAGGATCAGAACCATTCTTTCCGGTAACTTTTCCTCATCCGTGATATCAAAGGGCACGATCAAAACATCCCTGGCTCCCGCAGCTTTTGCCGCATCAGCCACCCGCTCAAGTTCTGCCTCTCTTTCTTGCCGACAAGACAAGGCACCCCCCCAATGGGCCATATCATAGGCCAGAACCTCCCCAATACCGGCAGATGCCACGGTGATCCAAATGGTTTTATGGCGCAATGTTTTTCTCTCCCACCGATTAATGAATTTACTATGGGAGATATGTGAGGAAGCTCAAAATTAAAAAGGATAGCTGTTGTGGCGGCGGCCAATGATGTCGGCGATGTCTTCCATGATGTCGGTCATTTGATAATCTTTTGGCGTATAGATACGGACAACGCCCATATCAAGTAACGCCGGCTCATCCTCCTTAGGTATAATGCCGCCGACCACCACGGGAACAGAGCCGAGGCCTGCTTTTTCCATCAGCGTCATCACCTCTCGCACCAACGGAATATGTGAACCCGACAGGATCGACAATCCAACGCCGTGGACTTTGTTTTCCAATGCTGAGGATACAATCTCATTTGGGGTCAATCGAATGCCGTCATAAAAGACTTCCATACCCGCCTGAGCCGCCCGCAGGGCAATTTGCTCCGCGCCGTTGGAATGACCGTCCAGACCGGGCTTCCCCACCAGAAACCGCATTTCAGCCCCCAGTGTTGCCGAAACTTGTTTAACTTTACGGCGAATTTCCGCAAATTTCTCATCATCCCCCGCTTTACTGCCTACACCTGTCGGCGCGCGATATTCGCCGAAGACATCCCGCAAGACCTGCCCCCATTCACCGGTTGTCACGCCTGCTTTGGCGGCGGCGATACTGGGTTCCATTATATTCTGGCCTGATATGGCGGCTTCTTTCAAATCAGCAATGGCTTTCTGGACGGCATCATCATCGCGCTCGGCCCGCCAAAGTTCTAGCCGCGCAATTTGCGCCGCCTCAGCCTTGGGATCAACGGTCATGATGCCGCCGTCACCGTCTGACATCAATGGCGAAGGCGCGGTTTCGGTAAATTTATTGACCCCGACCACGGTTTGCTGCCCGCTTTCGATGGCTTGAATGCGCTGACTATTGGATTTTACCAACAGATTCTTCATATAGGCGCTTTCCACCGCCGCGATAGCCCCGCCCATTTCCTCGATACGGGCAAGCTCTGCGCGCGTTTCAGCTTTTAGGCTTTCAACCTTTTCGTCCATCACAATTGAGCCATCAAACAAATCACCATATTCCAGCAGATCGGTTTCCATGGCCATAATTTGTTGCAGCCGCAACGACCATTGCTGATCCCAGGGACGCGGCAGGCCTAAGGCCTCATTCCAGGCGGGCAGCTGCACGGCGCGGGCGCGGGCTTTCTTGCTGAGCACCACCGCCAGCATTTCAATCATAATGCGATAGACATTATTTTCCGGTTGCTGTTCGGTCAGGCCCAATGAATTCACCTGCACCCCATAACGGAACCTGCGGTATTTGGGGTCTTCGACACCATATCTCTCTCTCGTGATTTCATCCCACAAATCAACAAAAGCGCGCATTTTGGCAATTTCTGTAACAAAACGCAGCCCGGCATTAACAAAAAAGCTGATCCGGCCCACGACTTCCGGGAAATCTTCCGCACTCACCTGTTCCCCTTCTTTAATGGCATCCAATACCGCCATAGACGTTGCCAGGGCAAAAGCCAGTTCCTGCGTTGGCGTCGCGCCCGCTTCCTGTAAATGATAACTACAAACATTGGTCGGGTTCCAGCGCGGAATTTCCTTATAGGTGAAGCTGATCACATCGGTGATCAACCGCATGCTGGGCGCGGGTGGAAAGATATAAGTGCCCCGACTGAGATATTCCTTGATGATATCATTCTGTACCGTACCTGACAAGGCGGTGCGATCCACGCCTTGCGCCTCTGCCGCCGCCACATAAAGGGCCAATAACCACGGCGCCGGCGCATTGATCGTCATAGAGGTATTCATTTGTTCAAGCGGAATATCCTCAAATAATCTCTGCATATCGCCCAAATGACAAATCGGCACCCCCACCTTGCCCACTTCGCCCTTTGCCAAAATATGGTCGCTGTCATATCCTGTCTGGGTTGGCAAATCGAAGGCGACGGAAAGCCCCGTCTGGCCTTTTTTAAGGTTAGTCCGGTATAGGGCATTAGACGCCGCCGCGGATGAATGGCCCGAATAAGTGCGAAAAAGCCATGACCTATCTTTGTGTGGCCTATCTTTGTGTGACCTGTCTTTTTCTGGCCTACCCTTTTGCGCGCTGGCTTTGTTTGATTTCTTTTGAGACATACTATTCGCTCCTGAAACATAATATATTAAGCCATATATAGTCCCGATATAGTGAATTCACTTCTTTGAGGGCTCAGAAATAAAATATGATTACCCCCTAGACCTTTTATAAGAAATAATATAATTATTGTTGCAGCGCAACATAAAATTGATCGGGTCTGATGGATAAGAGCTTCATAATATATAGCTTGTTCATAACAGTACGGCTTATATCACATTATGTTGTAATCTTAACTTTTGCTATAAATTTAGGGAAATAGGGATTTAATATGACACAATCAATTGATAATACGCAGACGGAACTGAATTCGCTCGAAGGTAAATTTGAAATCAAGGATCTGTATGATATCGGCGAAATTCCGCCAATTGGTCATGTCCCTAAAAAAATGCATGCCTGGGCCATTCGCCGCGATCGCCAAGGGCCACCGGAAGAATCCATGCTGGAAGAAATTGTCGATGTTCCCGAAATTGAATCAGATGAAGTCCTGATTTTGGTCATGGCTGCCGGCGTTAATTATAACGGCATATGGGCTGGCCTTGGTGTTCCCATATCCATGTTTGACGTTCACGGCGCGGATTACCATATTGCCGGTTCCGATGCATCGGGCATTGTTTACAAGGTGGGGCGGCGGGTAAAACGCTTTAAAGTTGGTGATGAAGTTATTGTCCATTGTAATCAGGACGACGGCGACGATGAAGAATGTAACGGCGGCGATCCCATGAATAGCCCATCGCAGAAAATCTGGGGTTATGAAACGCCGAACGGCTCGTTCGCCCAATTTACTAATATACAGGCCCGACAACTCATGCATCGGCCAAAGCATCTGACATGGGAAGAAAGCGCCTGTTATACGCTGACCCTTGCCACCGCCTACCGTATGTTATTTGGTCATCGTCCCCATATATTGCGGCCCGGTCATAATGTACTTGTTTGGGGCGCATCGGGTGGACTTGGGTCCATGGCTGTGCAATTGATTGCCGCGGCCGGCGCCCATGCCATCGGTGTTATTTCCGACGAAAGCAAGCGGGATTTTGTCATGTCGCTTGGGGCCAAGGGGGTGATCAACCGCAATGACTTTGACTGTTGGGGCCAGTTGCCGCCGGTGAGTGATACAAAAGTTTATGCCGCTTACAATAAAAAATCCCGCGAATTTGGTAAGGCAATCTGGAATATTACCGGTAAGGGAAATGATGTGGATTTTGTCTTTGAACATCCCGGCGAGGCCACCTTCCCGGTATCCTGTTTTGTGGTCAAGCGCGGCGGCATGGTGGTCTTCTGCGCCGGAACCACTGGCTTTAATTTGACCTTTGATGCCCGATTTGTCTGGATGCGTCAGAAACGGATTCAGGGCAGCCATTTTGCCAATCTAAAACAGGCCTCTCTCGCCAATGACCTCGTGATTGAGCGGCGCGTTGATCCTTGCATGTCAGAGGTTTTCTCGTGGAACGACATTCCAAAATCCCATACCAAAATGTGGAAAAACAAACATAAACCCGGCAATATGGCCGTATTGGTTAGCGCGAAAATACCCGGTCTTAGGACTTTCGAAGATTGCGTTGAGGCAGGAAACAACTGATGAGTGCCGTTCTGTTCCAAAATTGCGCCGCTGCTATCGAAGCCGCTGATATTTACGCTTTAGCTGCGCGGGGCAGTCTTAAAAAACATCTGATGAAAGAAGGCAAACTTGACCGCCAGCTCATGGAAAAGCATCAATTTGCCTGCCATGGTTTTTCCTGGCTTTCCACCTATATTGAGGCCCTGCGTCAAACCTTAAACTGGGCGGTGGCCCTTGATAATGACGGCAAATTCACCGCGCTTGAAGCATTGATCGTCCGCATTGGATTCGGCGAATATCTGTCGCAAATATTAGGCGGTATCCCCATGAGCCAGAGCGAAATCATACGGCCTGCGGATATGTGGGTCGCAGATGACGATATTCACGCCCTCTATACGCCGGAAGTGATCCAGTTGATCAATGATGGCAATACCCCCGCCCATAGGGAGAAACTCGCCCGCCTGATCGAACATAGCCTGGATACCGGAGCCTTTGGTAATCTTGGCCTTGATGACATGTACGACATGATTCGGGAACAGTTCCGCCGCTTTGCCAATGAAGAGGTCATGCCCCATGCCCATGAATGGCATTTGAATGATGACTATATTCCCATGCACATCATTGATAAAATGAGCGAGATGGGTGTTTTTGGTCTGACCATCCCCGAAGAATTCGGTGGCTCGGGCCTGGGCAAAACCAGCATGTGCATCGTATCCGAAGAGCTCGCGCGGGGTTATATCGGTGTCGGGTCACTCGGCACCAGATCGGAAATTGCCGCAGAGCTCATTATGGGCGGTGGGACGCAGGCCCAGAAAGAGCACTGGCTGCCAAAAATTGCGATGGGTGAAACCCTGCCCACTGCGGTCTTTACCGAGCCTAATGTTGGCTCTGACCTCGGCGCTTTAAAAACCCGCGCCGTAAAAGAAGGTGATAAATATCGCATCACGGGCAATAAAACATGGATCACCCACGCGGCCCGCGCGGATGTTATGACCCTGCTCGTTCGCACCAATCCCGATCAGCCGGGCTATAAAGGCCTGAGCATGTTTCTGGCTGAAAAACAGCGCGGTACGGAGGATAATCCTTTCCCCAGCGCAGGCATGACCGGCGGCGAAATTGAAGTGCTTGGCTACCGGGGCATGAAGGAATTTGAGCTGGCCTTCGATGGCTTTGAAGTCAAGGCGGAAAATCTTCTTGGCGGCGAAGAAGGCAACGGTTTCAAGCAATTGATGACCACCTTTGAAAGTGCCCGAATTCAAACTGCGGCCCGCGCCCTGGGCGTTGCCCAGAATGCCCTGGAACTGGGGCTAAGATATGCCACAGAACGGGTGCAGTTCGGCCAGCCAATCTTTAACTTTCCCCGCGTACACGGCAAAATTGCCTTGGCCGCTGTGGAAATTATGATGACCCGCCAATTAACCTATTTCGCGGCCCGTCAAAAGGACGAAGACAAACGTTGCGACCTTGAAGCCGGCATGGCAAAATTACTCGGGGCACGCGTCGCCTGGAGTACGGCAGATAACGCCTTGCAAATCCACGGCGGCAATGGTTATGCCCTGGAATATCAAATCAGCCGCGTTCTCTGCGATGCCCGAATATTAAATATTTTCGAAGGGGCCGCAGAAATCCAGGCGGATGTTATTGCCCGACGACTTATGTCGTCGAATGATTAAAATGGCGACTTATGTCGTCGAATGATTAAAATGACGACTTATGTCTTAGCTTCGCGCCGAACAACACAGTAATCTTTTGCAAAGGCCAATTTTCAAGATACCATAAACTGCCAAGATACCATAAACTGCAATGGCTCGAACCCGATCTGACATATTGGAAAATAGGTCTCGAGATACCCTGACAGTCGGCTAACGCCTATCAGTCGTCATTCGACAAGCAAATGCCTGACCGGCAAGCAACCGGCCCAGACTGTGTGAAAACTCACGGCAGCTTAATGCATCGGCAAAACGCCTTTAATAACGTGAACGAGACAGCCTCAGCTTCCGACTTTCACCGTGAAAAACAAAACGAAGCGACTGTGCGCGCGACAAGAATTCTTCAGGAATAGTTTTCACACAGTCTGGACCCATAGCGGACACTCAAGAAGACTCTCCAGACGCCGGTTTAACGCGCATTTGAGGAACGGATCTTAATCATTTCCAGAACGATTATGCCTAAATAGTTTGATAAAACGGCGTGTAAATATCAGTGAACATATGTTTTTGACGAAGTTGGAAGCGGCTGTCAACAATGCGAGCATTCTTAATTCGATCTATTCGGAACACTCGGGATGACAACCGAAGGTGATCCCAAGCTATGATGTACCATATAGGCCAATTCAGTAGTATATACTGCGCTTCAATCACTCGAAGGGTTAGCTCGCCTGCCTCGGATTGATATTCGATCTCCAAGCAATTCTGTCGTAAAAATGATTCCGCTATACTCTCGGAAATTCGCTGTGCCGGTGTCGTGTAATGAGATACTACATTTGCTTTTGCATTGTTGCCAATCATTATACGTTTACGGATATTACTGACTGCGCTCCGCTGCTTTTGAGGGAAGGCTTGGAAAAGCTTCTGCTTGATAGCTTTCAGATTGCTGGTTAGTAGTGGTGATTGCAGGGACTCCATAATCGCTAATGAGAGTATCAATTCAACGACCTCCTGATGGTTTAAATTCAGGCGCCCAATTCCCCACCTGCCATTCAAACGAATGCCTCCCCCACGCCCCCTGTCCGACTCAATTGGATAACCGGCACGTCTTAGCTCTGCCAGCTCACGCATCAAGGTACGTTGGCTAATACCCAAGTGCTCGCGTAAGTCTGAGGTCTTCCAGTGCGCCTCAGATTGAAGCAGGCCGATGAGGCGGTTACGCCGCTCAGCACGTTGTTCAAAGCTGGTATTTGTCATTAATCTAATGTGCCATATAACGGCATAAATTACTATATGCTTCAAATCAGAGGGAATGTTCCACTCTCAATGGGAATAGCCCATAGCAATCAATGCATCTTTCAACTTCGCCAAATGGCTAGGAGGAACTCTAAACATGAAGCACTACTACAATCCAATGAGCAGGGCGGTCACCACTGACTGGATGCTCAAAGAACTCGATGCTCAGCACGAACAAATCATCGTCGACTTTACAACTGGCGAGAATAATTTGCCGGACTTTCGGAAAATCAATCCGATGGGTAAGGTGCCCGCACTTGTGGATGGTGGAACAGTGGTTACGGAAGTGGCTGCCATCTGTGCATACCTTGCTGACAAGTTTCCGGAAAAGAGGCTTGCACCTGAAATAGGCTCTGTAGACCGTGCGACTTATTATCGCTATCTGTTTCTCGCAGGTAACACTCTTGAGCCAGCATTCTCGCTCGCAGCTTCTGGAGTAGAACACCCCGAGCCCAGGTCGGTTGGATGGGGGGACATGCCTCGCGTATTGGCAACTGTAGAAGCAATGACTCCCGAAACTGGTTGGGCGCTTGGCGCGCAATTCACCGCTGCCGACGTCGTTTTTGGCGGTCTGCTGGACTTCTCAATGGTCTTTAATTTGATCAATGCATCGCCCAAGGTTGCTGCCTATGTAGCGCGTATCCGGCAACGGCTGTCTTATCGGGAGACCCATGGAGCATTCATCGAAATGGCTGGAGAAAAATAGTAACTATTCTCAGATAATATTGCAGGCAAATTGCTTCGCCTGAAAAGATGTGCCCCTAACTTAGCAACTTAATGGTGGGCTAAATAAATTTGTTAGGCCATGTACGATGAGTGCTGATGTCCGCTATGGGTCCAGACTGTGTGAAAACTATTCCTGAAGAATTCTTGTCGCGCGCACAGTCGCTTCGTTTTGTTTTTCACGGTGAAAGTCGGAAGCTGAGGCTGTCTCGTTCACGTTATTAAAGGCGTTTTTGCCGACGCATTAATCTGCCGTGAGTTGTCACACAGTCTGGGCCGGTTGCTTGCCGGATAAGGTAGGAGATTTTGACCCTACGAGGGGCTCTTGTTAGTCGTTTGCTGACTGTCAGTGTTAATTGTCAGGCTGAATCGAAACCAATTTCTAAACATGTAAGCCCAAGTTTGAGCTAATACACATAAACGCATATCTAAAATATCCCCGTCAGAACTCACGTTCTGACAGAAACCTGGCCGCGCCAGTATATTAGATTCCTATATATTAAATTTTTGCGCCGCCACTTCTTCCCAAAACAAAAATACACCAAAACCTTCAAAACAGGAAAAGGGAATGATCGGTTATTCTACGGTCACTGATTTTGCAAGGTTTCTGGGCTGATCTACATCTGTTCCCTTGGCAACGGCAACATAGTAGGCCAATAATTGAATGGGAATGGAATAAAGCAGCGGCGTGACAAATTCATCAAGCATCGGCAGCGCGATCGTGGCCCAAGCATCCTGTCCATCCCGTGCCGCGCCCTTTTCATCCGTTATAAAGACCACTTTGCCTTTACGGGCGATCACCTCCTGCATATTGGAAACGGTTTTCTCATAAAGGCGGCCGCTAGGCGCGATGACAATGATTGGCACATTCTTATCAATGAGGGCAATGGGACCGTGTTTCATTTCCCCGGCGGCATAGCCTTCCGCATGAATATAGGAAATTTCCTTAAGCTTCAGCGCACCTTCCATGGCAATAGGATATTCAAGTCCCCGCGCCAGATATATGACATCCTGGGCCTTTGCCACCTCTAACGCCAGTTCCTTGATGGCCTCTTCATGATTTAAAACGTCCGCCATGCGGGCCGGTGCCTCTGTCAGGGCAATGCACAGCCGCGCTTCCTCAGCCTCATCAATCTTGCCCCGTGCCTTGGCAAGCGCAATGGAGAGACAGGCCAATACCGATAGTTGACATGTAAAGGCCTTGGTTGAGGCAACCCCGACTTCAGGGCCGGCGTGGGTCAAAAGAACAACATCGGATTCCCGTTCCATAGAGCTTTGCGGCACATTCAATATGCTCAAAATATGCTGATTTTGAGATTTTGCATATTTTAACGCCGCCAGCGTATCAGCCGTTTCACCAGACTGTGAAATAAAAATAGCCAAGCCACCTTCGGGCATCACAGCTTCCCGGTAACGAAATTCAGAAGCCACATCCACTTCCACATTGATCCGCCCCAGCTGCTCCATCCAGTATTTCGTCACTTGCCCCGCAAAAAATGACGTGCCGCAAGCAATGATGGTCACACGTGTTATGTTTGACAGATCAAAAGGCAACTCCGGTAAATTCACATGACCATGAATAGGATCAATCATCGTGCCAAGCGTTTGCCCCACCACTGTCGGCTGTTCGTGAATTTCCTTCATCATGAAATGGCGATAATTACCTTTATCAATCATGCCGCTGGCGACCGAAACCACATGAACCTGACGGATTACTTCCTTGCCCATAACGTCGAAAATTTGCGCGGCTTCACGGGTGATCTCAACGCGATCACCCTCTTCCAAATACGTGATTTTATGGCTTAAATGAGACAAGGCAATCGCATCAGAGCCAAGATACATTTCGCCATCGCCGTAGCCCAGAACCAAAGGGCTACCCTTCCTTGCGCCGATCAGAAGATCGTCGTCACCTTCGAATATCATGGCAAGAGCAAAGGCGCCCTCAAGCCTGTTCAAAGCTTGTACCGCGGCATCACGCGGGCCTAGCTCCTGATCCAGGAAATCCGTAATCAAATGAACGATAACCTCGGTATCTGTTTCTGTTTCCAGAATATGCCCTTTTTGACAAAGTTCCGCACGTAAATCCCGGAAATTTTCGATAATCCCATTATGGACAACGGCAACTTTTTGCGTGGCATGAGGATGTGCATTTCCCACCGTCGGCGCGCCATGTGTTGCCCAGCGGGTGTGACCAATGCCTATCAACCCGGGCAAGGCATTCTCCGCGATAACCTTCTCAAGATTAACCAGCTTGCCTTCTGCCCGGCGGCGGTCAATCTTTTTGCCTGCACATAATGTGGCAATTCCCGCTGAATCATACCCCCGATATTCCAGGCGTTTCAGCCCGCCTAATATCCGCTGGGTAACATCTTCTTTACCTATAATGCCAATAATGCCGCACATATGCTGTCCCCTACCTTCTTAATTTTGTCATTTTTGATTTTGTCATTTTTTCTGTCTGGCGCGAAAACTTAAAGCCCAGCCGCCAATTTCTTTTTGTTGTACCCGCGTTACCGCCAGTGCGTCTTCTGCGACTTCGCGGGTGATCACACTCCCGGCCCCTACAATGGCCCCTTCCCCGATTTTAACCGGGGCCACCAATGCCGTGTTCGAGCCAATGAAGGCCCCCCTGCCAATTTCCGTCAATGCCTTGTTAAAACCGTCATAATTACACGTAATCGTGCCGGCCCCTATATTGGCCCCCGCCCCAATAACAGCGTCGCCAATATAGCTCAAATGACTGATTTTTGCCCCTTCTTCAATGACAGATTTTTTAACTTCGACAAAATTACCAATCTTGGCGCCCGGGCCCACATCCGCTTGTGGCCGAAGCCGGGCGTAAGGCCCGGCGACCGCGCCCTTGCGAAGCGTAGCCCCCTCAAGATGACAAAAAGACTTTATGACCACACCATCTTCGATGGTCACGCCGGGCGCAAGGAAAACGTTGGGTTCAATAACAACGTCCTGGCCAATAACGGTATCATAACTGAAATAAACCGTTTCAGGATCGATAAGCGTAACGCCGGCATCCATGAAATATTGTCGCTTATTCTTTTGAAAAATGGCCTCGGCCCCGGCCAGTTCACGGCGGGAATTAATCCCGATAACTTCTGTTTCATCTGCCACCGATACGCTGCACCCAAAACCCCTGGCTCTTGCAAGAGCAACAATATCCGTCAGGTAAAACTCACCGGCCGCATTATTATCATCAAGGTCATCCAGAAGACCAAACATCCTTGCCCCATCGATCACCATAATGCCGGAATTACACAGCCCGATCGCACGTTGTGCCGGGCTCGCGTCTTTATATTCGACAATAGACAGCAGTTCGCCCTCATCATCCACAACAAGACGGCCATAGGCCTGACTATCTTCCGGCTCAAACCCTAGCACCACAACAGCAGGATCAGACTGATCGCGCCGTTTGTTAAGCAATTCCTGTAAAGTGGACGCAGATAACAGCGGCACATCACCATATAAAATCAATACATCACCCGAAAAATCCTGCAGTTGATCTTTGGTCACCTGCACGGCATGTCCCGTACCAAGCTGTGGGTTCTGAACCACGATTTCGGCCTGATCACCCACCGATTGTTCAACCTGTTCTTTGCCGGCGCCGACCACAATAACTTTACGCGCCGGATTTAACGCCTTCAATGTATCCATCAAATGATGCAGCATTGGCCGCCCCCCCAGAGGATGTAACACCTTATGCAAATTTGACTTCATACGGGTGCCTTTACCCGCGGCGAGAATAACGACGGCTATATCTGATTGAAGCATAGTATTTTCTTCTTTTCCCATTTATAACTTGCTTTATAACGCTCATACTCATTTTTACACCAAGGTGCCATAAGAATACTAATATTTTTATAACAGAATGGCGTAAATTTCTGACCCCTATGGCTGTAGATATACAATGAAGGCAATTAAGGGCCAAATTTATGACACAAAAGCCAAGCGGAATAATTTTTGATCTGGACGGCACATTGGTTGATAGCGCCCGTGACTTATCGAGCGCGCTCAATCACGTTTTACGGCTGGCTAACAGACCTGAAATGAGCCTGTCACAGGTTCGCGATATGGTCGGGAACGGTGCCAGAGCACTCATCATCAAAGGCTTTTCAGAAACAGGCCCTTTGCCGGAAGTCGATGAATTAAACGCCATTCAGAATGAGTTTCTGGACTATTATTCAAAGAATATCACCGCGAAAACCATCATTTTTCCGGGCGCGATGAAAGTGATCGAAACGCTGGCTAAAATGGATATTCCACTCGGGCTATGTACCAATAAGCCCCATAATCTGGCAGAGAAATTGATGGTTGAAATCGGATTGGCCGATTATTTTTCCACAATCGTCGGCGGCGATAGCTTTGATTATCGGAAACCCGACCCCCGCCACTTGACCTCCACCCTGGCGATGATGAAGTCCGAGCATAAGGGAGCAGTTATGGTCGGCGATAGCGCCAATGATATCATTCCCGCCCAAAAGATTGGCATCCCGGTCATCTGCGTGTCATTCGGTTACAGCCAAACCCCGGTTTCTGACCTTAACCCGGATATCATCATCGACCATTATGACGATTTTCTCAATGCCCTGCAAAGTTTGTCAAAAAGATTCTAGGTCCGGGTCTGGCTAGATCTGGCGGGCCATGAAACGCCGGTAAAACTTTCGGGACAAATGCGCGATAAGCATCATTGGCGGCATTCGCAACCAGTGGGACCGGATATACAAGCCATTGGTCGATAAAAAATCAGTCAGTTTTGATCGCCGCCGCCCATTAGCCGCCCCGAAAGGCACCATCGTCCGGAAAATCAAAAGATCCATAAGCTTCTGGACAGCCCTTCCTGGTGCATTTTTCTTTGCCCGAACCATCACCGCATCCGGAATGGGCGTATCCAGGAAATGCGCACAGTACCGTAAACTATAAAATACCGGCCTGCCTAGCCTCAAGGCCTCTGCCCGATCCATAAATTTTGTCCAGAATTCAGGCTTAACCCCAAATTCCATCATCATATCATGCTGCTCCAGCAGATTGCGCAGGCTTGATTTCAATGTCCCGTCGACAAATTGATGAACGATGCTATGGAGAAGCATATCTTCATCACAAAGCGTATGAAAATGACCCTCCAAAGGCTGCGATGCATTGATCATCAGATCAATATCAGGGGAAAGCCTGTTGGTGACTTGCAAAATTGTATGGTGAACATCTACCTCAACCAATCTGCTCGGATGAACAAGCGGCGGCAATTCATGGGCCCACTCCCGGTAATATTGTTGATCATAATCATCCAGAACCTGACTGACATACCCCGCCAAAAGTAAATGGTTCTCAACAATATCCAGATTTTTTCTTGAAACCAGAATATCCAGATCAACACTATCTCTTCCGCCAGCACATTTCAGGTTTCTTGTGAGATAGGCCGCGCCCTTGACCAGAATGACTTTATCCTTAAAATCATTCAAAGCGCGAGAGACCCGGTTCATTTCCCACATGATTTTCCGCTGCCTTGCGGCTGTTTCTATTTTGGCATTTGTTAGGATTTGCTGAACCTTGTCAGGCAATGCTGACCATAATCCGTTCACTTCAGCATCATAAACCAAACGGGCGCGTAATTTTAACATATGCGCCTCAAACAAAACCTGATTCCAGCCCTTGATATCGAGAGCCGTCATAAGCGGCGGCGTCTTCAAAATTTGCAATAATAAATTTTGTTTCTGATCTAGGCTATCCTTTGTTTGAACAGGTGTCGTCATGCCACATTCTCGTCAATAAATTTATTCACAAGACGGATCCCCTCCTCAAGGGAAGAATAAGTGATTTCACAAGACACGCATTCTTTGGCAATTTTGGCCAGCGCCCGAAAAGCCGGCGCGCCAATATCGCCGTAATTGGCGGAGGATCTGACAAGACGGAAAAAAGCCATTGTTTCCGTAAGCGGTTTTATATCTGACTTTGCATTTGGATTATAAACCGGGTGAATGACCGCGCGCGGGCGGACAGGTTTATGCATTTCCTCAAGGCACGCAATTGGCGGGCGCAAATAACATATTGTCCCCTTCGGCGTGCCTTCATATTCGCGGCTGAAGGGCGCGTCACTGCCGACCCATTCTTTCATCACGGGAATAGATTCATTCTTCAGAGATACCGGGCGGGGATAGGGATATAACTCGCCGGTTTCTGCTTTCAGCATGCCAAATTCATCAGAAAAAAACCGCCAGCCATCATAGGAAAGTCCCGCAGACAGCGTACTTTTACCACTGCCTGAGATAGCCGGAATGATCACACCTACGCCATTTTTTTCTACGACGCCCGCATGAAACAAAATGTGGGTTTTACAGCCAAAAGCAACCTGCCAGTTCATCCCCATTTCAACGGATAGCAACCCCATGGATTCTGGCAGCGGGACAAAATCATCATTCATTAAAGTATTGATGGCAACTTGAGGCCGCAAATACCGGCGGTAAAGGTTTTTCGCAAAAATAGTCAAATGATAGTCGGTGATTTCCGGGCCTTCAAAAAAAGGATAGCCCTGATACATATGTAGAAAATCATCCCGGATAGAAGGAAATTTGATGGCTATGCGGGTCATGATAGGCCCAACGCCCATCAGCAGTCCCGGGCCAGCCAGGTGATGTTCTGCCTTGAATATATCCATCGTCATTGACTAATCTCATGACATGGCGCAATTGGTTCAATCAAACCCATTTTATCAAACATTTCGAGTGTTTGCTGTATCTGCTCGAGAAGGTCATCCCCAATGGTTCTTTCCAGTATTAATTCCAGTACCGCCAGAATATCTTGCAGGCTGCTTGGCTTATCCTCAATAATATCAAAAATTTCACGGGCGAAGTCATTCAAGGCCTGAGAATGGCCAGACCGTTGATCATATATAATATGAGCATCATCCATATGCTCCCATAAAAAACTGGCGGCATCCGTTACCCTGAATACAGCCGTCTTTGAAAGATTAAATGAACCATCTGCATCGACCAAAGCCCAATATCCCTACCCGTCTATGGCTTGAAAGAATGACGCCACAGACCAACTTATGGAGTCAAGCCCGCATTTGTAAATGATTGCAGACACGTAAGGCCGGACAATTGTTCATTCTCGATATACTGCCAATGGGTTTCAGGCTGACCGCCGACAAATCTGCCCGTAAGCGCCGTATTCTCTGGACTAAAGTCCTCCATTACGCCCGTTGACTGATAGCCCCCATTATTATCATCTTCAAATAATGGAATTTTAACATGTGTCTTCATATTCTCAATACAGCGGCCCGCCGAATTGACCGTGGCAAAAGCAACGCCGCCATGCAGCGTTACAGCCAGTGGCGCGATAACAGCGCCAGCCTTCAATAAACTTCTGCGTTCAATGCGCTTTTTATCTGTTTTATTCATTATTGTGTCATTTTTTTTCATATCGGTCATAACATTTGCCTGTCTGATAAATATCATTTTCAGGTTTCAATATAACGGGCATTCACGCAAAATACCATATTTATTTATGGCATGCCGCCCTTAGATGTAATCATATATGCAATAATCAAGCCATATTGGTATTTTCTTATTTTTCAATACCTTAAAAAAAAGGCCTTTTTAAAACTGTAAAAAATCCTGACAGTTTCACCCATTTTGATACATTTTCTTACAGTTTATGTATTTTTATAAGTTACGCAAAATATTACGATTGAAGCGTATTTTTTGTTTTTACCTTAATATCCAGGTCATTCAAAAGACATTGGTCAGGAAATTTATGGTGCAGAATGAAAATCATCAACCTGATAATACAAGAATAATTCCGTCACCTCATCATTCGGCGCATAATAAAACTGTAAAAATACTCCCTAAAACTGTCGGAATTCTTTACAGTTTTAGGCCATTTTTGAATATAATTTCACTGATATATTTATAACCCCTTGTTTAATAACCATTATACAAAACTGGCACAATTCTTGTATGTAGTTATGACAGTAAAACATTATTTATTATTTAACTATTGATTAAAAATTAACTAATCATTAGAGTTTATTAACTATAAAAGTAATATTGTGGTAAATTTATAACTAACATATTGAAATATTAGGTTTATTATGGTTACCGACATGCGTAATATAGAAGATAAAAAAGAAGACCGCCTCTCCATGCGAAACTCATTAATGGTTTGGGTGGCCGGAGCCGTTCTTGGATGGGTTATTGCGGTTGCCTCAGTTTGGACCGCCTTAAACAACACAGACAGCAATATTGCGAACAATAGCCCGTCTCAGGCAGAGCAGATGGAACAGATTATGCCCGCCGCAGGAAAAAAAGCAGAAAAAGATAACTAGGGGCGCGTCCCTAAAGTTTTTCCTGAGCCTATCTCATATTCCCCTGAGCCTATCCCATATTTCCCTGAGCCTATCTCATAATTAATGACGTTATTGCCTTATTTTTTTAAGCCCGCATCCCGCAGTAAATTATGAAGATGAACAACCGGAATGGCAAAAGAAATACCGGTTGGTTTTGACAGGGCGTTTTCCTTCGTTCCCTTCACGGATACACTGTTCAATACCCCCTCCACCTTACCGGAAATAGCGTTATACAAAGGGCTTCCACTGTTTCCCGGGAAAGCCGTCATATCCAGTTGATATACGTCATAGCGGCTTTGTTGAATGACCTTAGGGTTCAAATATCTTGCCGCCGGCTGCGGAATAACAATGGGCGTTACCGAGGCGATAATACCTTTATGGGTCACCGGGAAAAGGCCCAATATCGAACCTATCGGAAAGCCTGTTATGGCTATTCCGGTTCCTTCAGGTGCCAGAGCACCTGATCCCAATGTTAATTTGGGGATTTTATTACCTTTTATCCGCAATAAAGCCAAATCATGTTTTGCATCAACGCGAATGACTTCGGCCACGCGCCGATCCGGGTTCCGGCCCCGCCCAATCAATATGGTTATTTTTTCGTTATACTGTAATTTATTGCCAGAGGGTAGAACATGCGCATTCGTTATAATATGAAGACCGTCATGAACCACGAAGCCCGTCCCCCTCATGACAATACGCGGGCTTCTCAGCGGGCTATCCGTCGCAATTGCCACAACAGACGGGGTAATTTTGCGCACAATATCCGGAAAAGCCATGCGATCATCAGCATAAACGGCAACCATCCCGCATACATAAAGCATACATAAAGCGATGAAGCTTTTTTGCATATTTTTCATTCTAATCGCCTATTCCTGTTTGGCCCATGGCTTTTACACTTACTGTGTCCCAGTGACTATCGTTTCCAAAGTCGGTAGACTTGCCGCATATTTTGCCAGGCCCGCTCTCTTTTGAGCAGCATCCATATCATCAAACGGCACCGACAACGCAATGACCGCTGAATCCAGCCGCCCGCCCAATAATTTTGCCTTTGCATCAAATAATTTGGTTTTATAATTGCTCGCTGTAATGCGCCCATCCACCCAATACCAATACCACACAAGCCTTTTTTGTCCTGCTGACTGCAATAAAATTTCATTCACAGAAACGTTCGCACCATTTATACGCGTTGTTATTTTTCTACTTTCAACACGGGTCCATCCTGCTTGCTGATCAACGCCATTACCAAAACGGATCATTTCAGAACCTTGTGTCTGATATTGATAATACGCGGCATATGTATCAATTGCCTCAAAATCCTGCGCCTCACGATGCAGGTGGAAAACCTGAGAAGCACCTGAATATTGTGGTTTCCATGAAGCACTCATCGAAACATCTTTGCCCCAGGTTTCTGCATCAAACGTTATGCGATTATTCGCAAATGTTTGATACCTCTGTTCGATGACAGATATATAAAATGGCGCACTTATCACAATAATTGCGCTGATGCCTAGGGGCACGGCAAAATACCTTAAGCGTATCTTCTGATTAACAGACCAGTATTTCTTCGTAAAATCAATATATCCATCGGTCAAACCGCGGTTTGTGAACGTCATGGCTATGGCAATAAACACCAACAAGACTATCGCAAAGAAAATCCAACCATATACGATGTGGTCAACGCCTGTCGCGTATTTCATATCTGACCAGTGCGCAATCAGAATAATACCACTTGCCCGAAGGCCATTGGCTAAAACAGGCACGGCAAACGACAAGATGACAACCGTGATTTGACGGCCCAAAGTTTTATAAGCCACATTCGCCATTAACGTACCAAGGGCCACGGTTGCCACCAGGAACCTTAGGCCCGCGCAGGCTTCTGCGACATGGAAGTCACCGGCCGCTATTGAAAGGAAGACCCCTTCGACAAAGACAGGAATACCAAATAAATTCAACGTCATGATGACAAAAACCGTGGTGAAATCCTGCAATGCGGGAACCAGGAAGTCCCCAAATGGAATGAGAAAAATCATGTAGAAAATTGGAAAAAGCAGTCCTAAAACAACCCGCTTGCCCAAAATGGTCAACAGACAACCCTGTAATATTATAATAAGGCCGAATTGACGCACCACATTGGTATCAGCAAGTTCTCCAAGCAACCACAGAACGGCCCCGCCCAATAAGGGCAGCAAACCCAGCCAAGAGGGAACAGGGGCAATTTTCCGGAATATTTCGCGCCGTTCATATATCAAGTAAATTATAATCGGCAAGATTAATAAACAATGATTATATTCCGGCTTATCCCACCAGGTCAGCCCCAATTCTTTAACCGTATCGAAAAAAGAAATAAGAATGACAACGACAACAAAGCTTAAGGCTATTGAAGCATTCCGCCATTGTGTTTTGATGTCTTGTAATTGCATCTCAGCCATATTTTATTACCGTTTGTTTATCCCTGAAGATATTCTTATGCACCATATTACTTTCAAAAACGTTACATGTAATTAAATTAACCCAATGACTTGGATATCAATGGCCCAACTATATTGGCAATTGGCAACGGCAATTTCTTCCATGTTTTAATCATCAGCTGATATTTTGGATTTAAGGGGTTTATGTCCGGTAATTCGCCGCCCTCTTTCAGGATGAATTCATAATGTAATGCCTTGGGCTCAAATCCCCAGTTTTTTTTAAAGCTGAATGCGCCGGTACCATTCTTACTGCGGCCAAAGTCGAAGATCCGACTATTTTTATGACTTACCGCATGCGACATTAACGACCAATACATAAAGTCATTGGCGGCAAACGCCCTGGCTTCTATCGTCCCCCCGCCATAATAAGGCACGACTTCATCCCGAAAATAAAATGTCATCACACTTGATACGGGCTGACCTTCCGGTGTTTCAATGGTCAGAATTTCACAATTAGCGCCAAATTCCTGTTTTAAACAATAAAACAGTTTTTTAGGAAAGACAGGAGACCCTAAATTCCGGACGCTTTCGGAATACATGGCAAACAAACGGTTTGGCAAAGGGTCAATAACAGCCTTCAAATCAAAATTAATGGCTTTACGCACCATTGCCCGTTGCTTGCGCGGGATGGCTTTCATATTTTCTTCATTATCGGCAGATAATGTTTTACGGAAAGTGGAATAAGTCTCATGCTTTGTCGGCCAGTCATCATGGATGCCCTCCATATTACGGCACTCAAGATAATCCACATTCAAGTCTTCCGCGAGCCTCCGGCATTCCCCGTCCAATATATTCAAGGCCACAGAATTATTGAAAATTGGGCCGCCATTGGTGGCGAAAGCCACAGAAATAAGTGAATTTCCAAAAAGTTTACTCTTGATATATATCAAAGGGACAAGCGCGCAAATATCCCCCTTGTCTTTAACATAGATATAATAACATTTATGCCCCATGCTCGCGGATACGGCCCTGCCCCAGGCGGACATATGATAAACGGTCGCTTTAGGATGCTTTAATACATATTCATCCCATTCAGAACAATCCTCAAAAACATCCAGCATTTTTACTTGCATGATATTACCTCAGGCGCATTCAAAAAAACTTCATCCATACGGCCCCAACTAAATTCTGTCAGGATTTTGCGAATTTTATTTTCCATAATCCCAAGGTTCGTATAATGCCGGAACTTTGATTTCAGACTGGCCTGCCGCTGACGGGGCTGCTGTGGATCAATTTCCCAAGGATGAAAATAAAAGATACACGCCTGCTGATCCCTATCATTCACCCGCCGCATGGCCGATTTTGAAATGAAATAGGGTAACAAACGAAAATAACCCCCACCCCCGCAAGGAATTTTATGCCCACCAACCTCTACTGTCGTCACAGGCATTTCCAGGAAATCCTGGGCCTTAACTGGTTTGAAAGCAAAACGCGGCGCGGAGGGCATACCGTAATGGTCATGTCTGATGGGATAGATGCTGGAACTATATTGATACCCCGCCTCAACCAATACATCCAGCGCCCAAAGATTTTTCTCCCCGATAGAAAAACTTGGCGCGCGGTAACCTTTTATCTGGCAACCACCGATATCTTCCAGTAATTTCCTTGATGATATGACATCATCCAGAAACTGGTCTCTATTTTGACTTGTGACGCGATTATGGTTCATGCCGTGGCTTGCCAATTCATGGCCATTTTCAGTGATCTGCCGTATAAGATGCGGGTATCTTTGCGCAATCCAGCCTAATGTAAAGAAGGTCGCCTTCACGGAATGGTCATCAAACATTTTTAAAATGACATCTATATTGCGTTCAACACGACATTCCAGGCTGTCCCAGTCTTTTCGGGCAATGTTATTCTCAAAGGCCCCCACCTGAAAATAATCCTCCACATCAACTGTCATCGCATTTTTTATCACAGAAGCCATGGGGTTATATGTCCTGATTTTCATTCTGGACCATCAAAGATGACAGAATTTCCAACGCGCTTTTGATTGTTTCATCATGAACTTTGACATATTTTTCCAACACGTAAATACGTTCTTTTAAAAGATCAATTTCCTGACTGTCTATGGACAGAATCGGCGGTGTACTTTGGCCCCCGGCTTCATGGAAATGCCTCCCGGCTTTCTGAGCTGAAGGCCCGGAAGAAGCAATGTCGCGTTCCATATCCTCAATGACATTCAAAACGACGGCTTTATCAATCCTATCCAATTCTTCAATGGCCCCAAACAATAAAATACGTGAGCAAAGCGTATTTAATTTACGGGGAACGCCGTTTGTGAATTTATAGACGGCCTGAAAGGCATCATCCGTAAAGAAAGGTTTCCCCTTCCAGCCAACAAGTTTCAAACGATGCTCAATATAGGCCACTGTTTCATCATCAGTCATGGACTGAAGGTGATGCGTGGCGATCACGCGCTGCCTTAACTGTTCAAGTTCAGGCGCAAAAGCCCATTTATCCCTAAATTCCGGCTGACCGATGAGAAAACTTTGCAATAAGGCCCTATCGCCTTCCTGAAAATTAGACAGCATGCGCAATTCCTCCAAGGCAGGTATTGGAAGATTTTGCACCTCATCAATAATTAAGAGCGCACGCTTACCTTTTTGATGGTTTCGGCGTAAAAATATTTCTATCTCATTCAGCAGGATCGCCTTGTCTTTTGACATGATATTCAAGCCAAAGCCTGCGGCAACCATGCGCAGGATATCATCGGCATCGAGATGCGTGGTCACTATTTTAGCGGCAACATACTGATCGGTATCCAGCTCATTCAGAAGGCGGGCAACAAGCGTTGTTTTACCCGCACCAATTTCACCGGTGACAATGATAAATCCCTCGCCCTGGCTTAAACCATAGGTAAGGTAGGCCATCGCTTTATGATGGGTCGAGCTGTCAAAATAAAAATTGGGATCCGGCGTAAGCTGAAAAGGCTTACCCTCAAACCCATAAAAATCATTAAACATTATTCACCTAAAGTGCCGCTCTGATCGACAAGGAAATATAATTTGAACCACCATTTAAATTCCCAAATCGTGATTGATCCCGATCAGAATGGGAATAACCAAACGTACCCAATAATGATTTTGATATGTCATAACTTAAATTACTTGAAGCTGTCCAGAATCTATCGTTGATATTATCCAATGCAAATTTCGATACATTATATGAGAAGCCACCATTTATCCTTAAGCGACTACTCAGGCTGCGGCTAATAGATGCGGACCCACCGTATCGTTCCTCATCCAATGCCAGGTTATCAGACCTATATTCACTATGAAATGCCGATGCTGAATAGCTGGTGCGGCCACGGGTTCCGCTTAAGGATAGCGCCCATTGTTTTCTGCGTGTAATGTCGCCGCTGATAAAGTCATTATTAAGGAATGGGTTAAAACCAGCGCCCCCGCCACCATCAAATGCTAAGGACTGAAAGGTCTGAATCGTGTCAGTATAAGTCAGGGACAGGCTATTCTTTGACGTAATTTTATACAAGGCATCCACTGAAAATGTATCGCTGTTAGATTGGTTGCCATATCTTACAGAAATAGACGTTCTGGGTCCCGGCACCAGACGAAAACCGGCATCCCATATAAATCCATCAAAATTTGCAAAGGATCCTGAAGCATTCCTCTCCTGATAACCCACGCTGCCCAGCAAAGCAACCATACGATTTAGTTGATAGGAAAAGTCCGCGCGGCCTATGGTCGTTGTATAGTCAGCAAAATTTCCCCTTTCTTCAGCTCCATATTGCGCCAGCAAGGTCCAGTTTAACTTGCTGAACCGCCGTCCGCTTGAAATAGTCAGGCTCCCCGTATGGCCCAAAGAATTCCCAAACAACGTATTGGGTGTTGTTTGCGAAGCGTCCTCAGCAGTGCGAAGATGGCGAAAATCATATCTTAATTCCGCCGAAACCCAGGAGCCAAATCCATGAACAAGATAGGGTGAAACCTGATAAGTCTGGACAGTTCGCCGATTTTCTGTCCGGCTCACCCGTTCAGACGATATGGCGCGACGCCGATCCAGGAACTGCTGATTAATATTTGCGCTACCCTGTATAAAGAGGGCTTCATTGATTAACTCGCTCGACAGATTTGCCTGAAGATTGTGACGCAAATCATGTTCATCAGTATCATTGCCTGGATAGTAAAAATAATTAGCGGCATAATCAAGCGATGTCGTTAACCGCGCCCCATCCCCCGTAAGCGCGATTTGCGGGGCCACTTGAGTGACAAACCCGCTTTCCTGAGAATTAGCATCCAGATCAACATTATCCGTATATGTCTCGGTCGCCGTAATAGACGGCACCAGACGCCAATTTGCGGCATTGGCGTTTAACGAAAATCCTGACAATACAGCTGTTGACAACAGTAATATTGTTTTTTTATTATTAGACATCTTTCCCCGCCCTCGCTTTACATTAATTATAACCATACCCATAATAAGAACCAAATTTTTTCTTACCCGCAACAAACCTTGCCTTATTCAAAAGAAAATTAATATTACTGCATTTTTCGATCATCTGGAGCGCATCACTCAGTTCTTCTTCCCGCGTTCTCTCCGCCTCCACAACATATAATATCTGCCCCACATGCAAGGCCAGGACCGAAGCCGCACTACTGGCCAAAACGGGCGGCGAATCGATTATAATGATGCGATCATGATATCTTCTGGCAATTTCATCAATTATTTCCCCCATTCGTTCACTGGCGAGCAATTCAGTGGTCAGTTTATGTTTCTTACCCGCCGGCAGGATCGTTAAATTAGGCACACTCGTTTTCAACAGACATTCACTAAGGTCCATTTCTTTATTTTCGATAACATCTATCAATCCTTTGGTGCCTCTAACGCCAAGCGTATTCAATACATCAGGCTTAGACACATCTGCATCAACCAATAATACGGTCAGATCTCGTTCTGCTGCCATACTCATCGCCAGACTTACCGCGCAGAATGTCTTGCCTTCGTCCGGCTGGGTGCTGGTCACCAATAGTATATTGCCATTTTTAATCGCAGATTCACCTTTGGAAAAAGCATTTAGCAAAAGACTGCGCTTGATAATTCGAAATTCTTCGGCTGTAACAGAATCTTCAACACTATCATCAATCATAATATTATTCTGCTGAAGCACATCATAATTTAATTTCACCACTGCAGTTTGTGCTGAATCCTTACCGGATGGTGTGGGTTTGTGTGATTCTGAATTTGGAACCGATGGCTTATCTTTCTGGGCATCTTTTCTGGCATCTTTTCTGGCATCAGGCCCAACCTCAGGGTCTTGACTTTTTACAGCAGGCGATGACTTCAGCTTTTCAGCAGCACGTACCACCAGGCTTTCACTTTTTTTCAGTTTTTCTGCCGCTTTTTCAATCAAACTCATTTTTTTAACCTTAAGTCATATTCACAAAATTATATTGTAGGGGAATGCATAAATAGCATAACCGCATAAACACTAATACAGGATGCTAACAGGCCCGCCATCATAATAGAGAACATGATTAATTTTCGTCTGCCTAATTGTAATTCCTCATTTGACCGTAATATGGATATCGTGCCCAGAACAGGATAAGGAAATTTATCTCTCAAATTCTGTTCTGTAGAATAAGTTGCATGCATTTGGCTAAGGATAAACGCCGCAAATACCCCGGCCCCTAAACCCGCAACCAATACACCAATAACCAGCAACAAACGATTTGGGCTAATAGGCTCTCTTGCTTCTTGCGGAGGATCAATGACCCGAAAACGCACGCGATCCGTATTCGTCTCTAAATCAGAAGAGATTTTAGCCGATTCACGCTTGCTGACCATCTCACTATAATTCTGCTTTAAAACGCCGTAATCACGATTAAGGCGTGAAAGCTCGGCTTCCACCTCCGGAATTCTGTGTGCCATTGACTGAAGCTGCTTATTCGCCGCCTCCCGGTTCGCGAGCCGTGATTCCAGGGTGGCAATTTCGCCGTCCAAATCAAACAACTTAATACTCAATTGATCATACACAGGGTTGGGCATGACGCCGCCGCTGGCTTGTAAAGCTTTCACATCATTATTTTCTACGGCTTCGTTAAAATCCCCCTGCTCCTTGGTCAGCTTTTCCCTTAGGCTTTCAATTTGGTCTTGAACAATACGAACATCGGGGTGTTGGTCTTTATACCCGCGCACATAAAGCTCATCCAGACGCGATTCCATATCATTTAACCGGTTTTGCAGTGCCGAAGCCTTCGATGCGCCGCCGCCACGTAAAGATGGCCCCATTCCCGTTGAGGGAACGAAGGAAGGTGTATTCTTCATACTTTCTATGAGCTGCTGCTTTCGATTATTATATTCCACCAAAGTCTGTTTAGCCGCATTTACCTCTTGTACACTTGACTGAAGCTTTTCAAAATAGCTTCTGTCCGATAATAGTGCCATATTTCTCTGACGAAATTCCATAGCTCTCTGCTCTGAAATCTCAAGCTGCTCCTCATACTCTCGTATCTGATCCTCGATAAATCTTACTGCAGAAGTAAGGTCCTTTCTATTTTGTCCCAGATTATCTTCCATGAAAATATTCAAAAAAGAATCAACCACAGATTTGGCAATTGCAGGATTTTCATGGACATAGGTGATGGAGAATAGATTTGCCGCAATGATGGAAATACCAATATTATCCATTATCTCGGTGATCTTTGCGTCCATCTCTTCTTCTTCATTGATAAGAAGATCCTGATCAGTCATTCTTATGACTTTCTCGATATTTGGCCGACTGATCAAAGTCTGGCGCATCATGGCAACCTGATTATAGATATTATTTTGCACCGCCATACGGCCAAGAAGGGGCTTCAAAAAAGTTTCCGCATCGACATGTATACGGGCTGTTGACTCATATTTATTTGGAATTTGTGCCACAAAAATCCAGCCCCCCACACATATTACCCATGCTATGGAAATCACGATAATCCGCCGTATCCAAACACCATATAATATCGAGATAAGCTGTTGATATACCTCGCTCATATTCAAGTCATCCTAACGCTCATGTTTATTCTTATCAGCAAAAATTTTTGCTGGAGAAATCCAAATATAACTAAACGGTTTTGACACCGCCTAGCCATAGTTGACCAATAATTTAAAAGAAACTTTCTGGAATGATAATCACATCACCTGGGTTAATTTTTACATTTGCGCCAACATCCCCATCTCTAATCAGGTCGTCAATACGAAGGCCATATTCGCGTTGAGCTCCCCCTTCAACCCGCGCTAATGTCGCACGATTTCCGGCGGCAAATTCAGTAATGCCGCCCACGGTAATCATAACATCCAAAAGAGTCATATTAGCGCGGTACGGAATGGCTTGCGGCGAAGTGGCCGAACCAACAACCCGAACCTGCTGAGCAAACGGGCCCTGAAAGCCGGACACAATAACCGTTACGATTGGGCTTTGAATATATTCAGACAATTTTTTTTCAATATCCCGGGCCAACTGAGTTGGTGTTCTTCCCGTTGCTGTCATATCATCAATCAATGGGACAGAAAAACGACCATCCGGGCGCACGGTAACCGAAGTGGTTAATTCCGGGTTTCGCCAGACGAATATCTGCAAGCCGTCCAAGGGGCCGACAACATATTGTGGCCCAGGGCCTTCTTCTGCTGGTACGAACTGCGCTGATGGCAAACTATTATTATTACTCGCCCCGCAGCTTGCCAATATCAATGCAGCCAATAGAACAACGCCGCTTTTTATACCTTGAAAAATAATCTCAGGTTTGAAAATTTTTTTAATCACAGTTTGTTTCCCTTCCAATATATAATATATTATTCATCTGCCTCGTGCCTACTCACCATCAAGGCTTTTGGTCTTTACTCATACTTACATAATATGAATTGGTTAAATTATTGCAAATAAGTCAGAATTTCTTCTTTAATAGTCTTTATTCACGCGATTATTTGCCAAACTCTGCGTTTTTCTTCCGCAGCTACTACCCTCATTCTACCTAATATATTACAATAATACAATTATTAGAATATATTAGGCTTCTGTGATATTTAGAATTATTCCGGGCCATCAACCAAATTCCCAAGAAGCGTTAAAGATGTTTCTTAAACCACATTTCCAGCATAGCGATATCCCAGCTAAATCCACCTGCACTTGACCCTTCCGGATATCGACAAGCTCTGATGATTTCATCAATAAAGCTATCCTTTAAATATCCACGCTTACGAAAGTCAGATAAATTATCGGTGACTTGCTCATATATCTTTTTATCCTGGTGTATCCAGGACATAAAAGGCAAGCCAAATCCATGTTTGGACTTGGTAATCACTTCTTGTGGCAGAAATTCTTTCAACGCATGCTTAAAGAAATACCTAAGCTCCCCGCCCTTCAATAGAATATCTGTGGGAACCGATGCTGAGAAGTCAACAAGTTCTGAATCCAGAAACGGGTATCTTACCTCAACGCCGGCAAGATCGCACATGCCATTCACTTTTCGCAGATCATTATCTGCGAGCGTGATCTGCAAATCCAGGTGCATCATGCGCTGCACCATTTGACTGTCATCATAATGGTCATATTTCTTCCGCATGATTTCAAGAGGAACATCAGGGTTAATTTCTCCGGCAACATCCGGATTGAATATATCCTGCGGCATGCGTCCAAAGAAAAAACCGTAAGAGTATAAACGATCCGGCATGGGGATGGCATAGCGTTTTGAAAGATTTTTTGCTTTTGAAAATATTGGCAGGCGCCCCATACCGGGAAGGGCCAATATCGGTTCTATCAAACCTTTGCGCAGAGACTTGGGAATAAAGCCATATTTTTCAACCGCCTGCATAGAAATATACCGATCATTGCCGGCAAATAATTCATCCCCCCCGTCCCCTGCGAGCAAAAGGTCCACGCCTTGTTCCTTGGCCATTTTTGCACAATAATATGCAGGTACGGCAGAGGTATTACCATAAGGCTCGTCATATATCTCCGCAATCTTCTCCTGAATATCGACCACATCTTCCGGTATAACAAAATATTCATGATGATCCGTTTTGAAATGACGGGCTGCAATGCGTGCGAATGCGCTTTCATCATATTTGGGATCATCAAACCCGATGGTAAAGCTTTTGCCGCCGCCGTTATGTTTCATCATCAGCCCTGAAACCGTGCTGCTATCAAGACCGCCGCTCAGGAAAGAACCGATGGTTTCGGAATCTTCCCCTTCCATTACCCGGATCATGGCCTGATCCAATTGAGCTCTTAATCTCTCGGCCCATTCTTCTAAATCACCTTTTTTCTCTACCGTATAAGGAATCTGCCAATAATATCCTGTGGAGAGCTTTCCCGCCTCATAATGGGCGAATTGCGCGGCCTCTAATTTGGAAATTTCATCAAAAATGCTCGTCGGTGCCGGCACAACAAAAAAATACAGGTAATTATAGATGTTTTGCGGACTTACCGTTGCCTCAAAATCTGGAAATGCCCGCATGCCATCTGTCACTGACGAAAATACAAACGCCTTTCCTTTACCCAAGCCATAACACATGGGATATACGCCCATACGATCAACGGCCACAAGCGCCATGTTTCGCTTTGGTGAAATCAGCGCGATGGACCATGCGCCCTGCATCTCTTTTAATACATCGCCTTTATATCGTTTATAACCTTCGATAAGTGCCTGCCCATCCCCACTCGCCAAGGCAAGTGCTCTTAGCGCCGGGCTTTTCCAGATGACTTTACCGCAAATAGCTGCGTGGAAATCATCCTGTTCCGCCACATCATTAAAATCATAACGCGAAACTAAAGCGACGCCCCCAATTGAACTGGAGGTTTTTTTTAAATTTTTGAGAAAATGGCGATCATGCGCGCCCCTGGACAGGCGGTTTGCCATATTCATTATGACACCATCCGGCACATGCATATTATCTAACGCCCCGACCCAACCACTAATCCCGGTCATCAATATTTCCCTTTAATTTTTATACCAGCACTTCTTTTGGTGCCGGATGTCCCAGAAAGGCTGTCGGACTTGCCGATACCCCATAAGCCCCTGATTGAAATAAAACCACATAATCACCTACCTCTGCCACTGGTAATGTCATTTTGTCGCCCAATCGATCTAGCGGTGTGCATAAACAGCCAACAATATTGACCTGTTCTTTTTCCGATTGATCTATCTTATTCGCAATCGCGACAGGGTAATTTTTCCGGATCAACTGTCCGAAATTCCCTGATGCCGCCAAATGATGATGCATGCCGCCGTCCGTAATTAAATAGGTTTCCCCGCGAGAGATTTTCTTATCAATAACCTTGGTTACATATATACCCGCCTCCCCCACCATAAATCTGCCAAGTTCGATAACCACTTCTGTATCAGGTAACACGTCATGAAATTCTTGCAAGAGCACCGTCAGGCCGTCGCCAAGATTTTTCAAATTTACCGCTTTATCCCCTGGGAAATACGGGATGCCATAACCGCCGCCAATATTGACTTTTTTCGGTGCGTTTGGTGCGTGTTGAGACAGAGATATCGCAAGGGCGAGTGTTTTTTCCTGCGCCTCCAGCAGGCTTTCTTCTTTAAGATTCTGAGATCCGCTGAAAATATGAAAACCTATGAAATCCAGGCCCAGTTCGGCAAGCCGTTTAAGCATGACCGGGACCTGCTCCGCATCAACGCCAAACTGCTGGGGTCCGCCGCCCATCTTCATACCCGAAGACTTGAGTTCGAAATCAGGGTTCACCCGAATGGCAACCTTGGCGGCAAGGTTCTGCCGGCGCGCTATTTCGGCAATCTTTTCCATCTCCGTAGCTGATTCCATATTGATGACAACGCCGGCTGCAATCGCCTGAGACAACTCCTGCTCTGTTTTTCCCGGCCCCGCAAAGCTTATCAACTCAGGGGCCATTCCGGTATCAAGAGCAATGGCCATTTCCCCCGTAGAGGCCAAATCCAACCCATCAACAATACGACTTAAATGCTGAACCACGGCGGGCATAGGATTTGCCTTCATGGCATAATGTAATTTAAGGTTCGGCGGCAGATACTTGCGCATTTCATCAATACGCGCAGTGATCAATTCTCTGTCATACGCATAAAAAGGCGTCGCGCCTACCCGATCCGCCAACTGGCTGATCTTAATCCCCCCAATGGTCAGCTCGCCATCACAGGAGGGGAACCCAACGATAGGGGCATGTTCAGGTTTTTTCTTTTCCATTTTTGCCGTCACGCCTCTTCTGCTTTCTTTAATTCCGCCGCAATAGCTTTGCGATCAACCTTACCATTGGCATTTTTAGGCAGGCGCGGCCATTCTATCACCTTATGAGGCACCATGTAAGACGGCATCTCTGCCCGACAGTAAGCCATAATGCTTTCTATATCCAGACTTCCTTCGCCCTTGACAGAGGCCACAATCCAGATTGCCTGCCCCAATTGTTCGTGATCAATCCCAATGGCCGTAATTTCATCCACATATCCGCTACCATAAATAATTTCTTCCAATTCCGTAGGACTGGTTCGAAAACCTGAAGTTTTTATCATCTCATCGCGCCGGCCAACAAAATATAAATACCCATCGGTATCCTTTTTAACCCAATCACCAGACCATACGGCAATTTCCGGATTTGGCAGGCCAGCCGCCTGTCCCGGCGCCGGTTTATATCTCTCATTGGTGCGTTCACTATCATTCCAATAGCCCAAACCGACCAAGGCGCCTCGGTGAACAAGCTCACCCTCCTCGCCCACATCACAGTTCGTGCCGTCTGCTCTGACAACGAGAATTTCGGCATTGGGGATGGCCTTGCCCATCGAACCTGGAATGCGATCAACTTCGGACGGCGGCAGGTAAGTTGACCTAAAGGCTTCCGTCAGGCCATACATCAAAAATATTTTGCTTTTATGTAATATCTGGCGGAATTTTCGGGTGGCCGGCACCGGCATCCGACCGCCGGTCGTTGCGATATAGCGTAGGGAATTCACAGCCTCTTCCGGCCACTCCAGATCAACCAGTTGAACCCACAAAGGCGGGACACAGGTAATGCCCGTAATATGATGTTTTACGACCTGCCGAATCACATCACGCGGCATGAGAAAATTCATCAGAACCACGCTCGCACCAACAGAAAAAGCCGTGGTTAACTGGCTCAGGCCCGCATCAAAGCTTAACGGCAGCACGCTTAAGATTTTATCATCCGCAGTATTTTCCAGATAGCGGGCAACACTTTCTGCCCCCGCGATCATATTACGGTGGGAAAGCACAACACCTTTTGGCATTCCCGTGCTGCCAGAGGTATAAAGAATAGCCGCCATATCCGCATCAATCACGGTATGAACAGCGGCATCACTTTCGCAGCCCTGCACCAAAAATTCGTCATAAGAAATGATTTTTTTGTCAATGTCTTTGCTCAAAGTTGCAATATTCTCAGGTGACTTGCCCGTCAATATAATAAGCTCGAGATCCGGACAGTGACATAGCTCTTCCTGCAAAGCCGTCAACCTGTCGGGGCTGGTCACCAGAAACCTGACATTACAGTCATTCAAAATATAAGCCACCTGACGGGATTTAAGCCCCGGATTAACCGGCACAAAAACGCCGCCTGCATAAGCCGGACCAAAAATAGCCGTCACCGTTTCAAACTGCTTTGGCAAATAACTCGCTACGCGGTCATTCTTATTGAGGCTATAAACCATTAAAACCCGTCCAAAGGCCACTATATCATCCCATAGCCGGCCATATGTCATTTCCTGTTTCTTGAAAATAATAGCCTTATGACCAGGCCAGCGCATGGCTTGTTTTTTGACGAAATCTGATAAGTTAGTTATCATAAACTTTAATTCTGTTTCTTAAGATAGATTTCCAACATACATACGGGATAATAGTTATAATAATATGAATGCAGATATTTAAATATGGTTTTTTGTTCCGAGAATAACGGTTAAAATATTTTTGGTAAGCTTTATCGGATTTCATTATTAATTAACTTCAAAAAGATAAAAACCAGACTACTCAAAGTATACATCATGAAAAATGTATATTCAAAAAAATGAGATAAAAAAATAAAAGTATGAACATCATCCAGAAATATATGAAGAAATATGCTGTCTCACGCCGTGGAACTTTTATTTCGCAAACAACGACCTGCGAAATAAATGGAGAAATGGTTCATAGGCGTATTCCTGAGGCCGCCATTCCTGTATTTCCGGTTTTATCCTTCAAATCACTATTTTCACTTCTTAACAAAAAACCCGTAAATGTACTGGATCACGGGTATGCTCGAATCCCTGTTACAGCTGCCAGATATGCTATTTCTCATGCTCTTGCACAAATGCAAATATCACCCGGTACAGAAATATTATTACCTGCCTATCATTGCACAGTAATGGTTGCCCCAATTGTCAAAATGGGCGGAATACCCGTATTTTTCAAAATATCCGCAGCGTTAGATGCGGACATCGAAGATATCCGCAAAAAAATTACAGATAAAACAAAAGCCATTATCGCGGTCAATTATTGTGGATTTGTGCAGAATATGGCAGAAGTCAAAAGCTTATGCCAAAAGAAAAATATTATTCTGATTGAGGATTGCGCCCATAGTTTTTTTGGTCAAAAGAACGGCGTCACAGTCGGCGGATATGGTGATTATACTCTGGTTAGCGCGCGTAAATTCTTTCCTGTCGATGAAGGCGGTTTATTGCTCATTCGCCAAGTTGAGGGCGACCTTCCTCAACAACAGCCGCAGACGTTCACCCAATCATTAAAGTCTTTTCTCAGCCTAATTGAAAGATCACTTAAGTTTGGGCATTTATGGTTACTGGCCCCTTTCATTGACCTATTTAATTTCTTTAATAAACTTTTTAAAAATCATAAAAAAAAGAACATTACGCTGGCAGAAAACGATCACAATATGGTCGATTACTCTTCTGAAAGAAATCATACAGAGAAAGGGGAAAATACTTACGATCACCGAATGATGGATAAGAAGCCTGTGCTTGTGAATCGCCTACTCCCGACCATACTTAATTCCGTAAAAATTACCGAACGCAGATGCGAAAATTATCAATGGCTGGCTCAGGGCTTTAAAAACATGAAACATTGTAAATTGATAATCGAAGCGTTACCAGAAGGCATTGTCCCTTTTATGTTACCCGTCTATATCGAGAATCTGGATAAATATTTCCCCGCTTTTGAGGACGCGGCCGTGCCTATGCAACGTTTTGCCCAATTCTTATGGCCCGATGTAACAGAGGAAACTTGTAAAGTAACCGCAGATTATTCCAGGAATGTGATTCTTTTCCCCTGCCATCAAGAATTGAGCCTGCAGGATATACAATGGCTTGAATCCACAATTCGCACTATTCTGGAGCAGGATTAAATGATAAATATGGCATGGAAATTATACCCGATCTCGGCATTTTCGGAATTCCGAGATACTTGGCAAACTTTGAATGAAGAAAAAGGTAACAGCCCCCTACTTGATCCAAATTTTATTATCCCCTTAATTGCAAATTTTTCCAACGGCTCTGAAATATTAGCCATATTAGGCGACCCGAATTTCCCTAAAGTTATGACGATTATCAAGCCGGCTAAAAAAGGAATTTGGGAAACCTTCCAATCATCAAACGCACCGTTGGGGTTGTGGCTGTCAAAAGATATAACACTTGATATCTCTTCAGTCACCTCTCTTGTGAACCAATTACCAGGCTTTGCTCTTTCCATTGGATTAACGCAGCAAGACCCCCTGTTCATAATCCGCCCTGAGGCAAGTGCCTCTGTTACAAGTTTAGACTATATTAAAACGGCACATATCGACTTTCCACCCAGTTTCGAAGAATATTGGCAAACACGCGGAAAAAATCTTCGTCATAATATGAAACGCCAAAGAAATTTCCTGAAAAAAAATGCTACCGAAACGCGTTTGGAGAAATTAACCAATGGTGATCAGATGATACAGGCCGTCAAAGATTATGCCAAGATTGAATCATCCGGCTGGAAAGGTCAAATTGACAGTGCAGTAACAGAAGGTGACAAACAGTCTAAATTCTATTGGGAAATGCTCACCGGGTTTAGCTCTTCCAGTGAAGCTTTGGTTTTGCGTTATTATTATAACGAGAATCTTGTCGCAACCGACCTATGTCTTATCCGCAATAAAATATTATATATCCTTAAAACCACATATGACGAAACGATCAAGGGAACATCTCCCGCACATATTATGCGGTTTGAATATTATCAGGAGGCCATTGCATCCGGAACCTTAAACCGCGTTGAATTCTATGGCCCACTTAAGGACTGGCACCAAAAATGGACAGATCATTCAAGGGTAATATTTCACACAAATATCTACAGAAACAAGTATATTGCCCGAGGGCATAAATGGGCACATAAAATTGCTAAATCAATTGGATAATTTCCGGCTTTTATTCGTAAAATACATATAGTATAAACTTTCCAAATAAAATAAATCCATTCGTTCAATACAATAGGGTAGCGTTAATGACGGTAATTAAAGAAGTACGTGAAGTATTAAAAGCAACCCTACAGATTGGTGACCGCGCCAATGATCTTGAAACGGATACACCGCTATTGGGCAATATTCCCGAACTAGACTCCATGGCTGTAGCCATGTTAATTACTTCAATCGAAGAGCATTTCGACATTTTTGTTGATGACGATGACATTAGTGCGGAAACATTTGAAACTTTTGGAAGTCTGTGCGATTTTGTAGAAGAAAAGCTTTCTGAATGAACCGTATATATGGGGCAGTAAAATCTTAAATCCCTTTTACATAAAAAGTAAACCCGGCAATATTTTTGCCCTCTATCATGCGCCGTCTGATGGCACAAGTTTCAAAAAAAACATTCTTTTTATCCCGCCCTTTGCTGAAGAGCTGAACCGGTCCCGTCATATGATAACCCGGCAGGCACAGCGCTTTGCCAAAGCAGGGTACGGCGTTCTTATTCTGGACCTATATGGCACGGGAGACAGTGCAGGCTCTTTTGATGAGGCCACCCTTCACATTTGGCAGCAAGACATTCTCGCCGCTATTGCATGGTTAAATAAAACATCAGAAAAGCCCAAATCTCCTCCTGTTTTTTGGGCTATGCGCAGCGGTGCCCTCATCGCCGCCGACCTTGTACAACAATATCCTGATATTACCGACCAAATGATATTATGGTCACCGGTCAGTAATGGAAAAAAATTTATCAATCAATTTATGCGCATCAAATTAGCAGCAGGCATGACCACAGGCGCGGATTCCGGCGCGCGCACCCTCAAGGATTTATGGGCCCATTTGGAAACCAACCAATGCCTTGAAATAGCCGGCTACAACCTATCGTCTGCGCTGGCTCAAGATTTTACAAATTTATCTCTAAGCCAGATAAAATTACCTCATACCATATCCGTAAAATGGATTGAAATATCGCTTGGCGACCCCCCAACGCTTTCCCCTGCGTCTCAAAATATCATCAATATATGGAAAGAACATAAGGTGCAGATAACCGAAACCACTGTTAATGACGCCACTTTCTGGACATTACAGGAACCGGAATGGGCAAATTGTTATATTGATCAAACTTTGCGTCTGCTTGAAAAATAATTTTTCTGATTTTTGCCATATAAATCAAGCACAATAAATGATATTATAAGAATATACTTGATCCTATAATCAAAAAAGTGAACAAGGAAAAATAATGAAATTTATAAAAAAAGCGCTTTGTAGCAACATATTTCTCATCATATTGTCCATGATGATGTCAATTGTGCCATCTCATGCAGAAATCGGCCGCAAAACGCCAAGCCTTGATGGTTCCGTATCCGCCGGTCCTTATTATAATCCGGCATCAAAAAGTTATTTCGAGCTATTCAAATTAAAACCGGGGCAAAAAGCCTCCCGTTGGGGGCAGGCCAATGAACTTGCTCAAAAACATTTGTTTAGAACCACACAAGGCCGCCTTGCCGTCATAAAAGATCTGGCCACTCATCAATTCATTTTACGCAATTTTAAAGCACTCAATTTCTGGATTGGGCTGCAGTATTTTTGCGGCACGCAAACCCTGAAATGGGTTGATGAGGACACTATTTCAGAAACAGATTTCACGGCTTGGGCATATCAATGGGCAAGAACGGATGTTCGTTGTGGTGGTCACGGCTATATGCCTGTTTCCTACACAAGGAATATTAAGACGAATGCTTCATCGAGCGCGACAAGATGGCAAGCGACGGGTTCTAATAAGGGTTTCGTATATTATCTTGTAGAATATACGACAGGAAAAGAGTGAAGAACGGCGACTAACGATCCGGTGCTATAGCAAAAAAGCGCTGATCAGCTTTCATAACTTTTATTCAATGTAAGAGAGCATCATCGCCAAAACAAATAAAACGCCCGCCAGGTTATTTCCCTAAGATATATTTGGCGCATTATTTAGCATGTGATGAGACTTTCAATTAGGCCATCCACAATACCAATACTGGATGTAAGGCCCAGCCTGTTATCAATATCTTTTTATTACCAGCATTTTTATTATGGGCGACAGTGAATAACAAATTATTATGTCAGAATGATAGCGGGACGCAACAGATGATCAAAAAATACTTAATTGGAAAGCCTGGATTATTTCTGTTGGCTTTTATCATTATTTTATTGATCATCTATTATATTATTCTGCCCAAATATGCGGCAAATATAGATGCCGAACTGAACAGCAGCACGAGTTATCCCCCTTACAGGGTAACTGAGGCCGCAAAAAATCTTCACGACAGCCTTATCGTTGCAGATCTGCATGCTGACTTTTTGCTATGGGATCGAAATTTTCTGAAAGAACATGATTATGGTCTGGTGGATCTACCGCGGATGCAGAAAGGTAATCTTTCCCTCCAGGCCTTTACCATTGTCAGCAAAGTACCAAAAGGGATAAATATTCATAAGTATACCGCAGATACGGATCAAATTACCCTTCTTGCCCTTGCTCAGCACTGGCCGCTTAAAAGCCTGCCCAGTTTAAAACAACGCGCGTTGTTTCAAGCCAAAAAACTACATGATTTTGCCAGAAAATCTGACGGCCAGTTTGACATTATCAAAACAACAAACGATCTTGAGAATTTTGTCAAAGCCCGCAGGGAAGGCAAAAAACTGACCGCAGGATTTCTTGGCATAGAGGGCGCGCAAATACTGGAGGGCGATATTGCCAATGTAAAGGTCATGTATGATGCCGGATTTCGCATGATGGCAGCGACTCATTTTTTTGATACGGAACTTGGTGGCTCTGCCCATGGCGTATCACTTGGTGGTTTAACAGACTTTGGACGGCAAGTCTTTCAGGAAATGCAGGATCGCGGCATGCTGATTGATGTCGCCCATGCCTCTGCCGCCATGATTGATGATATTTTAACATTCGCCAGCACACCAATCGTCTCATCCCATACAGGTGTGCGCGGGACCTGCGATAATCAACGAAATTTGAAGGATGACCATATCAGAGGCATCGCGGAATCTGGCGGCGTTGTTGGTATCGGCTTTTGGGAAACCGCCGTCTGTGAAACAAGTGCAGCGGCCATTGTTCGGGCCATTAAATATGTCACAGACCTTGTCGGCATTGATCATGTTGCCCTTGGATCCGATTTTGACGGTGCCGTTGAAACACCATTTGATAGTAGCGGGATGGCTTTAATTACAGAAGAATTGCTCAAAAATGGTTTCTCACAGCAGGATATAAGGAAAATTATGGGGCAAAACACCATCAGAGTCCTGGCGCAGGTTTTGCCTGACTAGCTTGCGGAACTATCACTACTATTGGTCCCACTATACGATATGTGCCAATATACTAGATGTAAAAGAATATATTTCGAGGAACTCACTCTAAAAATTAAGTCTTTCTTTAACCATAGTATTCTATAAAATACGCAACATCACTATTTTCGTATATGAACAATGAGTCATTTTAACATCATGTTTATAACATTACGCATCGCATTGATATTATTGATTGGAGCCTCTATCTCATCAATCTATGTCTTTGCCGGCGTTGTCAAATTGCCTGAAAAATATGACAGCAACTATGCCTTACACCATAGGATAATCATAAATGATACCGCTAGAATATTTCCGAAAACACAAAATAGAAATAATACAGTAAGCAGCGGGTATGTAATAGGCCCCTTTTTTGGCAATTCCCCTGTGAGCCCATCCAAACCCGCATTTAATGACACCATTCAGACAGGCAACTTCTCAAAACACCTGTCCAATAGCCAAAGGCGCCATTCGCCTTATGCCTCCCTCTCGCTTTCCCAGGACAACCGGATGTTTAGTGATGACAATTTCGGCAATGGTAATATCACTTCGGAGCGGACATTCCTTGATCATTTTAAAAATGACCCCAAACTCAGAACCATATATTTCACCTCAAAAGATTTGGTTTTCAGTTATAAGAACTCTGCCAAGAACATCATGAGTTTAGGGTTTGACATGAAGCAAAGCGACTATATAAAGGCCGCCAGATCAGATAGACGGTTAAATGAAAAATATGAGAGACCGGCAACCGCTCATGAGAAAAGAAATGCCGCCCGGGAATTTTCAGGACTCAAGTATTATGTCACAGAATCCTATTGGGTCATTTTATCTGTACTGTTTATCCTGATGGCAGCGTTATATTTAAGTTTTCGTTATGTATTAAACAGACATATTTAAAATATACTATTGGTGCCCTTGAGCTTTTATATCAGACAAATCAACCTTCAATTTTTTTCCATCCAGTGCGCCAAGCCAATCAAGCCCCGCCCTTAATTTAACATTTTCGCCAAGGACAATCAACGCGGGAGCTTTGATATTTGCGCGCACCGCCTCTTGTGCAGCTTGCGCCAACGTTGTCTCCAACACCATTTGTTCAGCCATTGTACCTTTACTTATTATCGCAACGGCCTCATCAGGCCGGCGTCCTGACTTTAAAAATTGGCGACATATTAATTCTACGCGGCTCAAAGCCATGTATATGACAATCACCGGCGATGATTTAGCCAATGAATCCCAATCAATATCCTTGGCAAGCCCACCGTCCTCTCCGTGTCCTGTCAAAAAGGTTACCGCAGAATTTGTATGTCGATCCGTAAGCGGTATCCCCGCATAAGCAAGTCCGCCTATCCCGGCGGTAATGCCCGGGACGATGCGAAAAGGGACCGCTGACTTTACCAAAAAGCGGGCTTCTTCACCGCCGCGGCCAAAAACAAAAGGATCGCCGCCCTTAAGCCGCAGGACTTTCTTTCCAGCCCTTGCAAGCACGACCAAACGCTCCGAAATATCCGCCTGCTTTTCTGAGGGTAGCCCGCCCCTTTTCCCTGCAAACTCAAGAACAGCCTTCTCACCCGCCATCTTCAATATTTTCTGATCAACCAAGGCATCATAAACAACGACATCCGCTTGCCGGAGGGCTTTTAACGCCAATAAAGACAACAGCCCCGGATTACCTGGCCCTGCCCCTGCCAACCATACTGAGCCTGAGACCATATCAGGCAAATCTTCAAATATGTTTTCTATATCCATCATTAACCTTTTATCTCACCTATTTTAGAACAGGTTCATCGTCAATAAATAATATGTCTTTCATACTGACAAAACCCGCTATTTTATACCTTAATCTTATATGATATTTTTTGTAACCAATGAAATATATAACAAATGTAGAAACCGTAAATCCAAGGGCCTTAACAAGTTGTTAACCCTATTTATTAGCAACATCTTAATTGCTTACAATTTAAAATACATTAGTGTAAATTTATTGACTCTAAATATTTAGTAAGAAATGCTAGCATAGAAGGAACCATGCGTTAGTAACGGATAGACTTAATGAAGTTTAAATATAAATTATTGGCTGTTGTAAGCACGCTTGCATTGAGTACGTGGGCCTATAATCATTTAATAGATAATGAGGCCGCTGAGCAAATATTACAAGATCAAATTGATCTATTGGCCCGGGGTGGAAAGTCATCTGCATCTGATGCGGAAAACATCGAAACGACCGGCATTATTGTCAAACGCCCTTCAGAAAATATTTTAGAAAAAGAAAAACTGGTGCCGCAAGGTCCGGCTTATTCTAACCCCATGCCCGCACCAGACTATGAAAAACCATCCGCACCAAAAGGAAATAGTGTAAGAAAACAATTACTTACCCCCAAAATTGTACCGCATAGTCTTGAACAGATCACGTTGGAAGAGGCCATAAATGCAACCGTTGACGACACGGAAGAATCCTTCAAAATACTACAGCAATATTTTGACAGTTCCGCGGGACAGCCAGATAAAATTACCGATTTAGCCTCAAAACTTCTCAAGAAGCTTGGAAAGTCCCGCCTTATAGGCAATAGCAATAGTCTGGAGGATGCCGCTCAAAAAGTAATTGATGCTGCAGCCCGCGCCGCGACATCTGCTTATGGCATTCCCTATACATCAGTTTCGGATTTCGGCTTAAGCTTTGGTGATTTCGGGTGGGATTTCGGGCCGATCAAGAAAATTCCTCACCGTGGTTTTTCCCGAATAACACCTTCAAGTCCCGAGATCAAAGGCCATAATCTTCTGGCTTTAGAGGCCTCAAAGGAAAATGATTTCCTCAAAGATGGCATTTTAAATGTTAGTTCATTTGGCATTTCAGACATCGAAAAAGGTGAATATCGGCTTTATGTATTTACCGCGCCCATTCCATCAGACATGACAATACCGCACCCATTCGGCGAAAGATTTGGTGTAAATGGCCATCAACTTCGCGTGATTGAGACGGCAAAAACAGGGACCTCACAATGGGCAAAGCTCTCTACTAACGGCGTTAGCCTGGTAGGAGAGGCTGGCAATGAAGATAGTTTTTTAATACCGGAAGCTGAGCCGGTCAAACTTGGGGCTGATGAAATTGGGGATGTAGATGGCTGGCTTCTGACCACACTTGTTAAAAGTGATGGCGAACCTATTAACATGAAATTTGAATCCGATCGCAATTCAGGGACCTACATTGTCGGCGTTATTTTATCTCCGGTTGATACGAGCGGAATGGAAGAAAAGTTAAATGAAGAACTTTTCGCGATGTTGGAGAATTTGGCGCCAGGCGGTACAGATAGTGTGAGACAGTCCTTTAATAACGATTTCACCGCCCAGACAATGCAGCAATTCTTTAATACCCCCAATACCCGATCCGCATTAGGCCCCAACGCAGGTGCCCTAGAGGGGCTAGGCAGCCGGGCAACTTTACCGACACCGACCGATCCGACTGACCCGACTGATCCAACGGACCCAACGGATCCTACTGACCCGACCGATCCTACGGACCCAACTGATCCAACTGATCCAACTGATCCGACTGACCCTACTGATCCTACTGATCCTACCGACCCGACGGACCCTACTGATCCAACTGATCCGACTGACCCAACGGACCCAACTGATCCGACTGACCCGACTGATCCGACTGACCCAACTGACCCGACTGACCCGACCGATCCAACGGACCCAACTGATCCCACTGACCCAACGGACCCGACGGACCCAACTGATCCCACTGACCCAACGGACCCGACGGACCCAACTGATCCCACTGACCCGACTGATCCGACGGACCCAACTGATCCAACTGATCCGACTGACCCGACTGATCCAACGGATCCCACTGACCCGACGGACCCAACTGATCCCACTGACCCAACGGACCCGACGGACCCAACTGATCCAACGGACCCGACTGACCCCACGGACCCAACCGATCCGACTGACCCGACTGATCCGACGGATCCAACTGACCCTACTGATCCAACGGACCCAACGGATCCGACTGATCCGACCGACCCGACTGATCCTACTGATCCTACCGATCCGACTGATCCGACTGATCCGACTGATCCAACTGATCCAACGGACCCAACTGATCCAACCGATCCAACGGACCCGACGGACCCAACTGATCCCACTGACCCAACGGACCCGACGGACCCAACTGATCCCACTGACCCAACGGACCCCACGGATCCGACTGATCCGACCGACCCAACGGACCCGACGGACCCAACTGATCCGACTGACCCGACCGATCCAACGGACCCGACTGACCCAACGGATCCGACCGACCCGACCGATCCAACGGACCCGACGGATCCGACTGATCCGACTGATCCAACTGATCCAACCGATCCGACTGATCCGACGGATCCGACTGACCCAACTGACCCGACCGATCCAACGGACCCAACGGATCCCACTGACCCAACGGACCCGACGGACCCAACTGATCCAACTGATCCAACCGATCCAACCGATCCGACTGATCCGACTGACCCGACTGATCCGACGGATCCGACTGACCCAACGGACCCAACTGACCCAACGGATCCAACGGACCCTACTGATCCAACGGACCCAACGGATCCGACCGACCCGACTGATCCTACTGATCCGACTGACCCGACTGATCCAACTGATCCTACTGATCCGACCGACCCGACTGATCCAACTGATCCAACGGACCCAACCGATCCGACTGATCCGACTGATCCAACCGATCCAACTGATCCAACGGACCCGACGGACCCTACTGATCCAACGGATCCAACGGACCCGACTGATCCGACTGATCCGACTGACCCAACGGACCCTACTGATCCAACCGACCCGACTGATCCAACGGATCCCACTGACCCAACGGACCCGACGGACCCAACTGATCCAACTGATCCAACGGACCCAACTGATCCAACGGACCCGACGGACCCAACTGATCCCACTGACCCGACTGATCCGACGGACCCAACTGATCCAACTGATCCGACTGACCCGACTGATCCAACGGATCCCACTGACCCGACGGACCCAACTGATCCCACTGACCCAACGGACCCAACGGACCCGACTGATCCGACTGATCCGACTGACCCAACGGACCCTACTGATCCAACGGATCCCACTGACCCGACGGACCCAACTGATCCCACTGACCCAACGGACCCTACTGATCCAACTGACCCAACGGATCCGACCGACCCGACTGATCCAACGGACCCAACTGACCCGACTGATCCAACTGATCCGACCGACCCAACGGACCCGACGGACCCAACTGATCCAACTGATCCAACGGACCCAACGGACCCAACGGACCCGACTGATCCTACTGATCCAACTGACCCGACTGACCCAACGGACCCGACGGACCCAACCGACCCGACTGATCCTATTGATCCGACTGACCCGACTGATCCAACGGACCCAACGGATCCAACGGACCCTACTGATCCAACTGACCCGACGGACCCAACTGATCCAACGGATCCAACTGACCCTACTGATCCAGCGGACCCAACGGATCCGACTGATCCGACTGATCCAACCGATCCGACTGACCCGACTGATCCAACGGACCCAACTGATCCAACCGATCCAACGGACCCGACGGACCCAACTGATCCAACGGATCCAACTGACCCTACTGATCCAGCGGACCCAACGGATCCGACTGATCCGACTGATCCAACCGATCCGACTGACCCGACTGATCCAACGGACCCAACTGATCCAACCGATCCAACGGACCCGACGGACCCGACTGATCCTACTGATCCAACTGATCCAACGGACCCGACTGACCCAACTGATCCAACGGACCCAACGGATCCGACTGATCCGACTGATCCAACCGATCCGACCGACCCGACTGATCCTACTGATCCGACTGATCCAACCGATCCGACCGACCCGACTGATCCTACTGATCCGACTGACCCTACTGATCCAACGGATCCAACGGACCCTACTGATCCAGCGGACCCAACCGATCCTACTGATCCGACGGATCCAACTGATCCAACGGACCCAACCGATCCGACTGATCCGACTGATCCAACTGACCCGACGGATCCAACGGACCCTACGGACCCTACAGAGCTTGAACTCTTTGCTGATGCAGGACCTGATCAGGAAATCTATCTTGGGATGGATTTTAATCTGGATGGATGTGCGCCTAACCCGTTCTCAATTTCGACAATATCCTTATGCGATATTGAAGACGAACTTGGTTCGCCCGCATTTGATGCGCTCTTCGATATTAGCTGGGAGCTTCATTTAGATGATAGCGAAACAATTTCTTTAGGGGATGATTTGATATTATATGATGTGCTTGCAAATAATTCCGGTCTGTTCCCAACAATTGGCACAAATTTTCCAGGGCTAGGAAATTACATCATAGAGCTAATTATCGAATATAGTGGCGACCCATTCAGTGATGGGACAACAACTGTTACAAATGATGGTATTCCGTTAATCGCCTCTGATGAAATGACACTATATATTATCAATATTTCATCACCACCCATGCTCACTTTATTTGGACTAGGTTGGGGTTTTGTTGCATATCGACGCTATAAGAAAAAACCGCCCTCGTCGTGACAAGTCATAATGTCATTCTTGAAAATTTACCAATATGTGCTTCATCTGCCCCTTAAAATTTGAGCGTTAATAGGATTAATCCTTTACTTGCGCGTTTCTGAAATTTTGAAATGACAGAATATATTGGCGAATAATTCTCCATTAAACGGTATTGGTCTGCCATGGGCAAGCCTTACCGCTTCATAATATATAACTTCACCAGGCTCTAATAAAACATCATGTTGACGATAATAATTATCCTCAATTCTCAAAGGCCAGGCTTCGTTCAATTCTTGATCAACATTTATGATGACACCAATAATATGAGTGCCGTTACGGTCTCTATGAACTTTCAACGCGGTGCCATTATGATAAACTCGAATACCGTAAACAAATGTAGGCTCAAGCTTAAGGCCACTCCATATTTCAAGTACTGGTTTTAAACAATCCTGAATTTCCTTTTGGATAGAATTAGGTAGCTGAATTAAACTGCTTTTGGTGACATTTGGCTCTTCATTTTTAATAAATTTCTCTGCGACAGTTTCTTTTACCTGATGTTGGAAATTTTCCCGATAAAAATTCACAATTTTATTAAACAGAGGTTTGGGAAGTGTATCCTTCTCAAATCCAATTTTTGTATAATTTGGCACATTTTCCTTTTCTAACCGCTTGAATACGGGCAAGCCGTTTTGGGTGCGGAAACATTTTTTTATGACAGTCTTGTTTCCCTTTTTAACCAGACCATCATGATAGATACTATGTTCATTAACAGTACCGTCCATATGCAGGTTATTCCAAATAACAGCCCGTCCCATTTTCGGTGAAATAGAGCGACCAATCTTCGGAAAACTAATTTCACCACCTTCCTCAACATCATTCAAAAAAATAAAAAAGCTATAGCTGCGCTGTCCTAAGTCGCCCTCATCTTCCTCAAGTTCATTCTCTTTTAAGAAATCTGATTGATCTTTACACTCTTGCCCTATGATATAATGTTGACCTTGCATACTGTCCGAATGGGTCGCAGAAAGGCCCAGCATGGAACAAATTCGCCGATCCAGATCCCGAACGACATTATTTCCAACCAAACCAAGGTCACAAGATTTTCTTTTGTTATTACCTGCTCCTGTTTCATCATTGGTCATCAAAATAGACGGTTTTAAAGCCGTTTTTATATTAATAATCAATGCCTCACATTCCATTTTAGAGAGAAAATCATCAAGTACATAAATTTCAATCTCATCGTGATCCATTCGTCTGGCATTTGGTATGAATGGGAACGGTGATTTTTCGTTATGTTCAACTTTTCGCCGCTTTAACGGGTTAATAATCTGGTCCACAGGAATAACCGGCTCAAAATTTAGGGCGTCCTTGATCAAATCATAGTCAAACCCTTCATCGAACATAATTTTAAACATACCATTTTTATCACAGCCTGCCTTGACATTAGTACGAACCCAATTTCTCCAATGGTCGTTAAGTTTCTTCTTTTTAAGAAAATTCTCTAAATTTTGACTATGCAAATCCTGTGTCATGGTCCTGTGACAATCCCAAATTACGCTTAATGGTCGACAAATTTGAACAAAAATAATATCACAATAGTAACTGAAAAATCCATAGTGAATAACTGAGTATTAATTAGATAGACCTTAAGTAGTAGCTAATTGGGACCGGTTGATTTATATTCACCCTAAAATAGTAATTTACATATGGGTAAAAACCATAAATGTTTTTCTGGCGTTTAAGGTTTAGGGGAGCGTTGCAAAATATTAGACTTATTCACCAGCTATCTATTTTTCTTGAAAATAGCCTTCTTTCTGACTGCCCTATTAATATTGATCAGCAATATTGATGATGCCTTTGTTGATCTCTATTATCTCTTGTACAAAATCCGGCGAAAGCTCTTGGTTTACCCAAAATACCGCGCCTTTCGAAGCGAAGATATTATCTCTAAAAAAGAGCAATATTTCGCTATTATGATCCCCGCATGGCAGGAATCCCCCGTTATAAAAGCCATGCTGGCCAATATGTTTGCCAGTTATAATTATAAAAATTATCATGTTTTTGTTGGATGTTATCCGAATGATCCAGATACCATCACAGAAATCAAGAAATTACAGCCCCACCACAAAAACCTCCATATTTCAAGGCTGAGTACTTATGGCCCTACAAGTAAGGCAGACTGTTTAAACAAAATTTATGACGATATTTGCGCCTTTGAAAATGAGCAGAATTTCGAATTTAGCGGCTATATTCTACATGATGCGGAGGATATCGTTCACCCGCTCGAATTAAAGCTTTATAATCATTTGATCCCGCGCAAGGATATGGTGCAGATTCCTGTAATCCCGTTGGAACGGCCATGGTATGACCTCACCGGGGGTCATTATCAGGATGAATTTGCCGAGAATCATATTAAGGAAATGGTGGTGCGGGAAAGCCTGACCGGGCATGTGCCATCTGCCGGGGTCGGCACAGTGCTTAGCCGGCGGGCCCTCAAAATCATCAGCAGTAATGATCGCGCACCGCCCTTTGACACAGGCAATCTTACGGAGGATTACGATCTTGCGCTCCGGCTGAAAAAGCATGGACTTAAGTTGATTTTTGCCCGATTTAAAACCGGGCCGAATGATATTATCGCGACCCGCGAATTCTTCCCCAATACCGTAAAAACTGTTGTCCGGCAAAAAAGCCGCTGGTTAATGGGCATTGCCTTTCAAGGGTGGCGCAGTCAACGATGGCAAGGGCCACTCGCCCTGAAATATGCCCTGTTTCGTGATAGAAAAGGTATCTTCACTGCCCCGCTTTCCGTGGCGGCATATTTCATAATGATCAATATCCTGATTGTCTGGCTTATTGAATGGCTCATCCCCGATGGGTATCGTTATCCCCCCTTACTGAAACGAGGTGAACCATTAGAATATATCCTATGGGCAAATCTTTTATTCCTGATCAATCGGGGGCTACATAGATTTTATTTTACCTGTCAGATATACGGCCTTCTGTCCGCGGCACTTTCATTCCCCCGGCAACTATGGGGTAATATATTGAATTTTCTGGCAGCCCTGAGGGCAATATCCCTTTACAGCGGACATATCCTTTTTGATAAGCCTCTCTTATGGGATAAAACCGCCCATATATTTCCTGAACCCGATCAATTATTGCCCTACCAAAGGAAAATAGGCGAGCTATTGTTAGAGTATGATCTACTATCTATCGATGTCCTGCAAAAAGCCCTTGCTTATCAAGCCAAAACCGGCGCGAGACTGGGGAAAATACTCATCGATAACGGCCATATCACCGATCAGCAATTATCATTCACCCTGGAACGGCAAGCGGCGCTGAATGACCCCAAAGGTTAAGCTCTTAATATTACTCTTCATGAGTTTTAGTAGTCTGTCCGCGGCTATTATGTTTTTTATGGCAACGGGTTATGCAAACAATGAATGGGCATATTTCAAGAACTATCCCTATCTGGAAATGGCGGCGCGGCATAATCAAAAGCTGATTACGCCTGAACATACATCACGTGCTGTAACGGTTCAGGCTCAAAAGAAAATAATGGTGCCGCCGCCTGCCGCCTCACCTTTCTCCGAGCCAGGCACAACAAAACCCGTGATCATATCGCAGCAGTTCGCAGAATCTTCCTTTAGTGCCCCGCGCGGCGATCCAAAAGAAGAAAAAAGATTCCGCGCGAAAAAGATTCCCGCCACCCCCCAAATTATGCCACAAAGTAGGCCTCAGCCCGAAAATAACCCTCGCCCCCAAAATAAATCTTACCTCAAGGAAAACACCCCTAAGAAGACTATTCCAGACCATTGGCGTCATGCCGCCCGTCAAGGGTATGCGGCTTACGGTACCGGCGATTACGCCGCCGCCATCACACATTTTGAGACGGCTATAAAATTCTCCGATAATGATAAGCTGCTTCACCTACAGCTTGCCTATGCTTATAAAAGCCTGGGACAGAATGCCAAGGCGGGTAAAAGCTTTAAAGCTGTCATTGATCAGTATGGCAAAGCCGCCGCGCCTTTCCATATTCGGCGGGAAATAGAACAGTTGGAGAATCGCTTCAATATAAGTGCATACAGCATTTATCGGGATGAACCCGCTGAAAGACGTAGGTTAACCGGCCCTGACCTAACCCAGTCTCAGGCAGGACTGGAAGTCAGTTATCAACCTGAGAAAATCGGTTTTAACAACGGTAGAAAGACCCAGATTTATGGCCGCCTCTTGTCCGGCATGGAAATGGATCAAGTTGACTTAAACCCGGATAGTTATCAAGCGGGGATTGGCCTTCGGTTCAAACCTTACGCCAATCATAATCTCGTCCTGTCCGCAGAACGCCTCATCAAAGTCGGTGATTTTGCGCGCAATGACTGGATGCTGCGGGCCGGATATTCGCGGGACCACGGAACGGATTACCGCGAAGATAAAAAAAGCTGGTGGAGCTATAGTCTGTATCTTGATGCCGCAATCATTGATCCCTTAAGCCCAGATATTTTTCTGACCGCGCAGGCAATCAGCGGCTTCAATATCGCCATATCCCAAGGCCTTATCCTACAACCCCGCCTGACCGGATTGACCACCTGGCAAAAAGACAGCTTTCAACAAGCCAGCCTGATGGAGGCTGGTCCAGGGCTAAATCTAAAATATTATTTCAACGACACGATATACGAAGCCTATCGGTCCCATCTTGATCTGACCGTCGAATATCGGTTAAAAATATTCGGTAACAGCATCGGCGGATCGGGGCCTATTGTCAGCCTGATGATATATTTTTAACTACGTCAAGCTTTTTGACACAATCTCATAGACATTTTCTGATAGATCAGGCAAGTCCATGATCTCTTGCAAAGTCCGTTTCATCAATTTCTGGCGCGCGGCATCATAATATTTCCAGCGACCCAGTGGCTGCACAAGACGGCTGGCAATTTGTGGGTTAATGGGGTCGATCGTTTTAATCATATCCCCCAGAAATTCATAGCCCCGGCCGGATTTATCATGAAAGCACGTCAAATTCATGCTGCAAAATGGCCCGACCACAGCACGCACCCGATTTGGGACCGCTATATCAAAATCCTGATGCAATATTAACGCCCGAATGTGATCCTGCGTTTCCGGCTTGGCAACAGCCGCTTGTAGAGAAAACCATTTATCCAATACTAGGTCTTCATGGTCCCATTTATGATAAAAACGCCTGAGGGATTGTTCACCTTCAGGAAATTCACTGTTCATCAGACAGGAAAGTGCCGAAATCTCATCCGTCATATTATCCGCAGTATTTAATTGATCCATACAGATCTCAAGTATTTCACGCTCTTCCAATGTCATAAGGTAAGACAGGCTAAGATTCTTCAACCGCCGGTTCGCAACCTCTGTTGGTGAATATTCATAAAAACGTCCATCCCGGCAGGTGTGATACAATTCCAGGAACAGGCTGCGGTGTGCCATCGCCAATGCGCGGCGGGTAAATTCCCGCGCCTGATGAATGGCATCCACATCAATTGGCGATGAATATTGGCCCAGCATCCCTTCAGTAGGCAGGCTTAGTACTTCTGCGATAAACGCGCGGTCAAGACTGGTATTTCTAAGTATTTCCCCAATGGCATTGCTGAATTCTTCATCCAGCGTGAGTGCTCTTCCAGCCCTGATATCATCCACCAGTGCCAAAATCAATTGAACCGCGAGTTCCTGCCCCACCGCCCATCGGTTAAAGCTGTCACTATCATGGGCGAGCAGAAAAAAATGATCCTGCCAGGAAAGGTCACTTGTCATTTTCACAGGTGCCGAAAAGCCCCGCAAAATGGAGGGAACAGGCCGGGCCGCAATCCCGGTAAAGGTAAAAGATTGCCGAGCCTCTGTCAGGGCCAACATTCTCGTGCCGCCTTGATCTGTTGGCATATTTTCGCCCACAAGCTGCAGGGGTAAATCTTTCCCATCTGGCCCGATCAGGCCAACAGCCACAGGAATATGCATCGGCTTCTTGTTCGTTTGACCCATGGTATCGGGAATAGATTGCGCGAATTTTAAGGTGACGGTCTGTGCCGCCTCATCATAATGATGAGACGCTTTGATCTCCGGCGTTCCCGCCTGTGAATACCACAGCCTGAATTGGCCAAGATCAACGCCCGAGGCATCTTCCATGGCTGAGACAAAATCATCACAGGTCACCGCCTGCCCGTCATGACGTTCAAAATAAAGGTCCATGCCCTTGCGGTAAGCTTCCGGCCCAAGAAGGCTGTGGATCATACGTATAACCTCAGCACCTTTTTCATAAACAGTTACCGTATAAAAATTATTGATCTCAATATAGCTGTCCGGACGGACAGGGTGGGCCATGGGGCTACTGTCCTCGGCGAATTGATGTTGGCGAAGGATGCGGACATCTTCAATGCGCCGGGCCGCCCGTGACCCCATATCAGCAGAAAATTCCTGATCGCGAAACACGGTCAGGCCTTCTTTCAGGGACAGCTGAAACCAGTCCCTACAGGTGACACGATTTCCGGTCCAGTTATGGAAATATTCATGGGCAACCACCGCCTCCACAGCAGCAAAATCCGCATCAGTGGCCGTTTCTGCCTTGGCTAGAACACATTTTGTGTTAAAAATATTCAGGCTCTTATTTTCCATAGCCCCCATATTAAAATGGCTGACCGCCACAATATTAAATATCTCAAGATCATATTCCAGACCATAGACTTCCTCATCCCAGGCCATTGATTTTTTTAGACTTCTCATCGCATGAGGGCATTTGCCCAAATTACCGAATTCAACAAAAATTCGTAAGGTGACAGATTTGCCTGACATTGTGGTAAACTGGTCTTCAAGATATTCCAGATCGCCCGCAACCAAGGCAAATAAATAACTCGGCTTTGGAAAGGGATCATCCCACAAGGCAAAATGACGGCCACCGGGTAAATCCCTCGCATCCACTTTATTGCCATTCGACAATAATATCGGAAAGCATGTCTTGTCTGCCTCGATTCGAACCTGATATGTGGCCATCACATCTGGCTGGTCAAGAAAATAGGTGATTCTTCGGAAACCTTCGGCTTCGCACTGGGTGCAATACATCTCATTGGAAATATAAAGCCCCTCCAATGCGGTATTGCGCGCTGGATTAATGTCGTTTTCTATAACAAGGTCAAATTCTTCCGGTGGATTCAATAGGGTCAGATGATGGTCAGAAAGTTGATATTCCGCGGCGGTCAAGATGGTGCCATTGATAGAAACAGATTTCAGAGACATATCAGATCCGGCCAGAACAAGCGGCACATCCCTTTGCGTCATTCGCCTAAGACGGGATTTCGCACTTACGTGCGTAACATTTTCCCGCAGATCAAAAGCGAGCTCAACCCGGTCTACCAGAAAATCGGGCGCAGCATAGTCTGCTAAATATTTCATTTCCGGTAGTGCTTTACTCGGGTTCTGGTCTGCATCACGCGCATCAACCATAATTCTTGATCCTTAATCTAAAATACTAAAGAATAATAGATAAAAATCTATCATAATGGAAATCAATTAATTTATTATAATTTTATCGAAGTAATCAATTCTTCCTTGCGTGCCTCCTGATCTTTCCAGTATTTTATCTTGCGGTAGATGGTCGATGGATTTACGTCCAGATATCCCGCTGCACGGGAAACATTGCCGCCGCAGATGGCAACGGCCTCTTCCACCACCTCTTTTTCGCATTGCCACAAAGGCCTAATCGACTTCACGTCCCGTTTCTTTTGGGTTTTAAATTCATCCGGAAAGGCCGTGGCAGACCGATTTTGAGAAACGGCGGCCTTATGATCAACGTCGGCAGTATTTTTATTGATGAAGTCCTTTGGCAACATTTCTTTTCCCACCACGGTACCCTCATTCAATACGACAACATTACGGATAATATTCTGTAGTTGCCGCACATTGCCGGGCCATAAATGACTCATGAAAATTTCTTCAACCTCGGGCGTATATCCTTTAAAGTTTTTGCCCTCTTCTTCTGAATATTTTTTCAGGAAATTCAGGGCGATTGCCAACTTGTCCTGACCCCTCTCCCGCAAGGCCGGCAATTTAATAGGAATGACATTAAGGCGATAATATAAATCTTCTCTAAAAAGGCCTTTTTCGATCATTTCCAGCGGATTTCGGTTGGTGGCACATATATATCTGATCTTCACCTTAATGGTTTTGGCGCTTCCCACCTTCTGAAAAGTTCCAGATTGAATCAATCGCAACAATTTAGTTTGCAGGTTGATATCCATCTCGCCTATCTCATCCAGGAATAATGTTCCGCCATCAGCCCTTTGTGCCGCGCCTTCCCGGTCTGAAGTCGCGCCCGTGAAGGCCCCTTTTACATGGCCGAATATTTCACTTTCCATCAGATCTTTGGGAATCGCCGCACAATTCAGGATCACCAGCTCATTCCCTTTGCGATTGCTTTTATTATGAATAGCCTGCGCGCAAAGTTCCTTACCAGTCCCGCTTTCACCCGTAATAAAAACCGTGGCAGAACTTTTCGCAACATTATCTATGGTATCATATATCTTCTGCATCACCTGGGATTTACCGAGCATCCCATGAAATTCATTGCGGCCTATCTGATTTTTATAATTATCCACCATTTGCCGTAAATGCATGCGTTCTATGGCGTTACGGACAGTCAGAATGAACCGGCTTTCATCAAAGGGTTTCTGAAGATATTCGAAAGCACCAAGTCGCATCGCATCGACAACACGCGAGATTGACCCATAAGCCGTTATGACAATAACGCAACTATCCATCTCGGAATCAGAAACATATTTCAGGATTTCCATGCCATCCACATCAGGTAAATTCATGTCCAAAAGAATAATATGAGGCGAATTTTCCTTGAGATGTTTATAGGCCTCGTCACCTGTCGTAACATGAGTGATGTCAACATTTTCTTCTTGCAGATATTCAATATATACCTCAGCAAGGGGAACAATGTCTTCAATAAGTAAAATGGTCATTTTATTCACAGCATTACGCCTTCAATTGTTAGAAAAGACTATACGCAAATGGGATACTATTATGGCAAGCCGCCGTACAAATTTGTAAAAGCCTTTTTTAAAAGCTAAAATTCAGGCAACTTCACTAAACAATCTGTCAACTTCATCAACCATGTCTTTTAAATGAAACGGTTTTTGCAGAACTTTGGACGTTGCCGGCCGATCTTTTGCCGTGTCCATTGCAACAGCGGCAAACCCCGTAATAAACATTACGTTCAATTTGGGCTGCATTTTTGTTGCCCGGCGTGCCAATTCAATACCATCCATACCAGGCATGACAATATCGGTTAATAACAAATCAAAACCTCCGCCCGCAAGCAATGGCAGGGCATCCGTACCAAATGCGACAGAAATAACCTGATAGCCGGCCTTCTCTAAAGATCTGGTCAGAAATCTTCTCATGGTATCGTCATCTTCAGCTAATAAAATACGCGGCACTCTTAAATTACCTTCTGTTATATTTTAAGTTTTATGGTCTTAAACCTGTGCTATATTTTTAATAACGCACCAAGTATGAACAATTCAATAAAGTATTTATATATATTTCCTTTTTACCTATATTTTTTTCGTATGATGATCAAAAAACCAGACAGGCCATAAACAACATGCAGCCATATACAATGTTTCAGCCGAATGATCCGCAGAACGGCCCGCAGAACGGCCCACAAAATGGCCCACAAAACGGCATCGTCTTTAACAGCCCACATAGTGGCACATATTTTCCGGAAGATTTCCTTAAAAATATTTCCATTGCGCCTGACCTTCTCCATTTCTCAGGCGATATACTGGTTGATCACCTTATAAAAAACATCCCTTTATCCGGGGCAACCAGTTTCATTAATCATTTTGCCCGAACCTACGTGGACACAAACCGCGCGGCCAATGAAATAGACCCTGGAATGTTTCACATGCCTGATCAGCCCTGTGGTTTTAGCAATACGGATAAAGTCGCGTGTGGTTTCGGCATTTTTTCCCGAAAAGCATATAACGGACTTGATATTTATCCCGGGAAACTCCCCTTCTCAGAAATAAGCCACAGACTTGATCATGTATATCACCCCGTTCATAATGCCTTGAGTGGTCTGCTGAAAGCACGCCTTGACATACATAAATATTATCTTCTGGTCGATTGTCATTCCATGCCATCATATCAATTCATTGATCCCAGCCTTTCATCACAAACGCAAGCAGACTTGATCATCGGAAATTGTTTCAACAGCAGTTGCAGCAGTGACCTGAGCCACCATATAGCACATTATTTCTCGAGTCGTGGCCTCAATGTAACATATAATATACCCTATTCAGGTGGCTTTAACACCCGGCATTATGGCCAATGCGGTAATAGGGCGGCAAATATGTGTCAGGCCATTCAGCTTGAATTTAAAAGATCATTATATATGGATGAAAAGTCCCTAAAGCCAAATGAAGGTTTCCTCCCGCTGCGCGACCTCATGACGGGGCTTGGTGAAAGTCTGAATAAAAATAAATCGGCCTTATTTCCTTCTGAGCAGCGCCTTTAATTCCTTCGGTTTCACAGCAGATGTTATAAAAATCATGATGAGGTAACTCCCGATACCGGCCAGAATAAGGATAAGTAATCCCGAAATTTTTTCCATCATGTTACCCAGGAACATATCTGAAATATTTACACTAATGATCCAGACAAATATACCCATCACACTGCTGGCCAACAGATATTTGGCAACGCGGGGTAAAACTTTCTTATCGAAGGAAAAATGCCCCCGCCGAATCAGGCCCCCTGACAGGAGCGCCACATTCACCCAGGCTGATATCGCCGTGGCAATCGCCAGCCCCACATGGAAAAAATACTGCATCAGGATTAGATTCAATGTCACATTCACCACCAACGCCACCATCGCAAATTTGACCGGTGTCCTGGTATCTTTGCGCGCGAAATATCCCGGGCTGAAAATCTTGGCAAGAATATACGCCGGAAGACCCGCCGCGTAGGCTGCCAAGGCATAAGCCGTCTGCCAGCTATCATTTGAAGTGAAGGCATTTCTTTCAAATAACACATGGATCAACTGATAGGGAATAATCATAAAGGCCACCGCCGCCGGAATAGTCAGGAACAGCCCAAGTTCAATTGCCCGGTTCTGATTGGCAATACAATCCGCTTCTTTTCCCTCGGCTATATTTCGCGCCAACATGGGCAGAAGAACGGTGCCCAAGGCGACTCCAATCACCCCAATAGGCAACTGGTTTAATCTATCCGCATAAAATAAAAAAGAAATAGAGCCACTCGGCAAATGCGAGGCAATAATCATATCCAGCATCAAGTTAACCTGGATCACCCCGGCCCCCAGAGCCGCCGGCATCATGATGATCAACATCTCCTTTACCTTTGGCGTCATGTGCGGCATGACAATCCTGATTTTATAGCCCACACGCCGGCAGGCCAGATACAACCAGATCAGCTGGATCAGCCCCGCGACAGACACGGCTATGGCCAGAGCATGCGCCGGCGTCTGAAATTGATCAGAAAAGAAAATCAGAGCAGAAATCATACAAAGATTCAGGATGATCGGTGTCGCTGCCGTTTCAGAAAATTTGCCCAAAGCATTCAAGATACCCCCCAGGAGTGACACAAGGCTGATAAACAACAAAAATGGGAAAGTAATTCTCGTCAACAGAACAGCCAATTGGAACTTGGCCGCGTCTTCCGTAAAACCACCCGCTAAAACATAGATCACAACCGGGGCAAAAATTTCCATCAGGGCGACAAGAACCAGCAACACCACAAGTAAACAGGAAAAGACAGTTTCTGCAAAATTCAAGGCCTCTTCCCGTCCCCCTTGCGTGAGAGTCGCTGTAAAAACCGGGACAAAAGAAGCACTGAACGCCCCCTCCGCAAAAAGCCTGCGAAAGAAATTGGGTAATTTTAGAGCCACAAAGAAACAGTCCGCCACAAAGCCCGCCCCAAGAATCGACGCGGCCAGAATGTCGCGTACAAAGCCCAAAATCCGGCTTATGAAGGTGAAGCTGCTAAAGATGGCAACGGCTTTTGCTATGGACATATTAACGATTAACCCGTTTGGTTTTAGGCTTACGGCCCTTCGCAGGCTTTATACCAGCCGACAGGGCCGCCATCAGCTTTTCCCTGGTCTGTTTCAATTTATTTTCATTGTCAACTTTATGACCAAACAGATCACAAATAAACAATACCGTAACGGCCCGCTCACCATATGTGGCGATATGCGCACTGCCGATAGAGAGCTTCAGGTCAACCAAAGCCTGAGACAGAAAATAAAGAAAGCCCGGGCGATCAAGACCATTCAGCTCAATCACCGTATAGCGGTTACTCGCGTTATTATCAATCAGGACACGAGGCTCAACGGTAAAGACATCGGCCTTATTAGGTCGATCACACAAAGCTTCCAATTCTTTGCGCGGGAGCAATTCACCGGCCAAAGTGCCTTCGATCGTGCTTTTAAGACGCTCAAGCTTGTGTTTATCCTTAAATATTCCGCCGTCCCGTTCTTGAATCCAGAAGGTGTCAAAGGCCATACCATCCTTGGTGGTAAAAACCCTTGCGTCCTTAACAGAGGCCCCGCTCACGGCGATAGCCCCCGTCATTCTAGCAAAAAGTCCCGGATGATCCTGGGCATAGATGGTCAATTCTGAGATGCTTTGAAATTCATCCACATGAATATTGATGTTCAGCTTTTCACTCATATTATCCGACAGCGCGATCAGGCGGGCATTCCTGACATGTTTCTCATCCTTAACCGCAAGCCAATAGGATGCGTAAAATCTTTTACAATAAGCCGAAAATTCTTCGTCTGTCCATTCTATAAGCTCGGCGCGGAGCCTTGCCTGAACGGCCTCAATCCTGTGCTGATTGCCGCCCTCAATATAACCGCCCAAGAGATAACTTTCTGCTTGATCGTAAAGATCTCTGAGCAGTTGTCCTTTCCAGCCGTTCCAGATTTTTGGCCCTACGGCCCGAATATCAACAACGGTAAGGACGAGCAAAAGACGCAACCGCTCAGGACTTTGAATGGTTCTCGAAAAATCCTCAATGGTTTTTGGGTCATTTAAGTCACGCTTAAAAGCAACATACGTCATGAGCAGATGATGGCGAACCAGCCATGCCACGGTTTCGGTTTGCGCCGCTGTCAGTCCAAGACGCGGACATAGTTTTTTCGCCACCTCTTCACCTAAAATAGAATGGTCACCCTTTCGTCCCTTGGCAATATCATGCAGCATGACAGCCACATAAAGCACCTCACGCGAAAGTACCTTATGGATAATAACGTTGGACAGGGGATGTTCCTCGGCCAATTTTCCCCGTTCCAGTTCAGACAGAAGTTCGATAGCCCTGATGGTATGTTCATCAACGGTATAAACATGATACATATCAAACTGCATTTGCGCGACGACCCTGCCAAAATCAGGGATAAACTTGCCCAGCACCCCAGCCTCATTCATCAGCCTTAAAATAAATCCCGGGCCATCTTTGAAGGTCAGCATTTCGATAAACAGCCGATTGGCCTCCAGATTATTACGAAAGCTTCTATCTATCAGTTTAAGGTTATGACGAATCCGGCGCATGGCGCGGGGATGGATATCAAGATCATGTCTTTGGGCCTCATGAAAAATACGTATCAGGTTAATGGGATCTTCCGTAAGATCCTTGGAGGTCGTCAGTGAAATACGGCTGCCCTCGACAGGGAAAATACCTATTTTCCGGCTGCGAAGGCCAAATTTTGGCATCCTGAGGCGGGGCTTGCGCTTATGCTTATCTTCAAGATATGCGCAATATATCCGCGTTAAATCACCCACGGTCTTTGCCATGAGAAAGAAATGCTTCATAAAACGTTCCACGCCGGATAACCCGGCCCGGTCAGCATAACCAAGTCGATCCGCCAAGGTTTTCTGCACGCCGAAAGTAATGCGCTCCTCAGCCCGGCCGGTCATATAGTGCAGTTGGAAACGTACTATGGTCATAAAATTACGGGCTTTTTGGAACTGGCGATAATCACTCTTGGAAAAAATACCCTTCTCAACCACTTCCGATATATTGTCGATACCATATAAGAATTTGGATATCCAATATAAGGTTTGCAGATCCCGCAAGCCACCCTTGCCTTCCTTAATATTAGGTTCGACCACATAGCGGGCCTGACCCAGCTTAATATGACGGGCGTCTCGTTCCGCAAGCTTTTCTTCAACAAACTCCGGTTCAGTTCCCGCGACAACCTGACTTTGATATCGTTCAAGGAATTCTTTGTATAATGCCCCATCTGCACAAATATATCTGGATTCCAGCAATGATGTCCGAATGGTCAAATCTTCCTTTGACAGACGAATGGATTCCGTAATGGTGCGTACCGCATGGCCGACCTTCAGACCAATATCCCACAACATATAAAGCATATATTCCACAGTCTGCTCGCCCCACGGGGTTTGTTTGTAGGGCAATAAAAACAATATATCCACATCGGAATATGGAGCCATGTCAATGCGGCCATAACCGCCAATAGCCACAATACTCAGCCTTTCACTCGCTGTTCTATTCTGCGCTGGTAGAATAAATTCTGTGGTAACCTTATAAAGCTGGGTAATGATTTCATCTGTCAGAAATGTCTGCGCTGATACCAAAGACGTCCCATTCCCTCCCGCATCACAGCGCTGTTTAACCTTCTCAAAGCCATTCTGATAAAATTCTTTAAAAAGTTCCACCAAGGCCGGCCGAATAAGAGCAGGCGACAGATTTTTCTGAAGATCCCTCATACGCTCATTAAAAGACTTAACATTAAAAATCTCATGATGTTTTTTAACTTTAATCATCTTGTTGCAGCTTCTTTAATTGATAGAGAATATCCATTGCCTGCCTTGGACTAAGGTCATCCGGCACTATTTTTGCCAATTCTTTTTCGATTTTAAATGCCGGTGAATTTTCACTGACAGATGGCTGATCGATTTTGGTCTGAATAGTAGAAAATAACGGTAAATCATTGGCAAGATTATTCATTGTTTGTCCCATCGCAGCCCCTTGACCGCCTTGTTCAAGGCTATGTAATACGTGCTGAGCCCGTTCCACAACCACCTTTGGCAGACCGGCAAGTTTCGCCACCTGAATACCATATGAGCGATCCGCAGACCCTGCCGCGACCTGATGCAGGAAAACAACCTCACCCTGCCAATCTTTTACCTTCATATAATACAGCGCAAGATCATCCAATTTTGACGATAGTGATGTCATCTCATGATAATGGGTTGCAAATAAGGCGCGGCATTCATTCACCTCATGGATATGTTCCACCGCCGCCCAGGCAATAGACAGACCATCATAAGTCGCGGTTCCCCGGCCTATCTCATCTAAAATCACCAAAGAGCGACCTGTTGACTGGTTTAATATTGCCGCCGTTTCCACCATTTCAACCATAAAGGTTGATCGCCCTCTTGCCAAATCATCCGAGGCCCCCACCCGGCTGAATAAACGATCGACAATACCCACATGCGCCTTCTGTGCCGGAACGAAACTGCCCATTTGTGCCATCAAGGCAATCAGGGCATTCTGTCGCAAGAAGGTACTTTTACCAGCCATATTAGGCCCCGTAATCAGCCATAAACGGCTGCCGGGGTTAAGGTCGCAATCATTTGCCACAAAATGATCTGATTGTTTTTTCTCCAATGCGGCTTCAACCACAGGATGACGGCCATTTTCCACAGCAAAACATAAACTATCATCCACCAAAGGGCGGCTATAATTCTTCTCAGCCGCCAATTCTGCCAAAGCCGTCGCCACATCCAATTGGGCCAGCCCCTGGGATGCCAGAATTATCTCCGGCCAGTTTTGAAGCGTGGCCGCGACCAATTCTTCATATATTTCATGTTCCAGGGAAAGCGCCCTGTCCGATGCCTGCCCTATTTTTCCGGCAAGCTGGGCCAGATCGTGACTATTGAACCGCACCGCATTGGCCAATGTCTGGCGATGGATAAAGGTTTCATTTAACGGTGCAGCCATCAATTTATCTGCATGAAGCGCCGTAACCTCAATAAAATAACCAAGCACATTATTATATTTTATTTTCAGACCATTCACATCGCTCAATTCCCGATATTTGGCCTCCAGAGCCAGTATTAACCTTTTGCTTTCACTGGACAACATACGAAATTCGTCAAGGGCGGCATGAAACCCTTTGGCAATGAAATTACCGTCCCGAATGATGGTCGGCAAATCTTCCGAAAGGGCCCTTTTCAACAGATCAATAATTTCCTGATGGGAGCCCAGATCATTGAGAATAATATCAATGTCTTTAGGCGGCGATATCAACTCACCCTCATTCGTTGTCCCTTGACTTGTCTCATTCTGCTTGATGTCATTTTGTGATTTTTCGCGGCTTTGGAAAATATATTTGATATCAGCGGCCTGTATCAAACCGCTGCGCACCGCCGCAAGGTCACGCGGGCCGCCCCGCCCCACAGAAAGGCGCGACATGGCCCGTTCCAGGTCCGGGCAACGCTTAAGTAATTCCCTCACCTTCCGACGAAAAGCCTCATGCTCTTGAAAATAAGCCACCAGATCAAGCCGCCTGTTTATAGCCATATGATCCATAAGCGGGGCATTGAGGCGGCTGTTCAATAATCGTGCGCCTGCGCCCGTTACCGTCCGGTCAATCGTATGAAGCAAACTGCCCTGACGCGCGCCGGCCAAAGTATGGGTCAATTCCAGATTCCGGCGGGTTGCCCCGTCAATCATCATGCTGCCGCCCTCACCAACAGAGACGGGATGGCCAATTTTTGGTAACTTGCCTTTTTGTGTCTCCTGCAAATAGGTAATTAACGCGCCGCAGGCAGATAATTCCTCACGGTTATAGCTTCCCAGTCCTTCAAGGCTTTTTACCCCGTAGGCTTCTTTCAAAATGGTTTCGGCCCGCATACTATCAAAACTGCTGCTGTCAACGAGGCTCAGAATATCTTCCCAATCTTCAAGCGCATCCCCAAGATCATCGCTTTCCAACAGCTGCGACGACAGAATAATTTCGCCCGCGTTAAGCCGGGCCAGTTCAGATCCCAGGTTTTGATGCGCCAGCGCACTGACAAAAAAATCACCTGTGGAAATATCCAGCCATGCCAAAGCAAGCTTATTTTGCGTTCGGGTCAGCGCCGCCAGAAAATTATTTTGGCGGGCATTAAGCAAATTTTCCTCGGTAATGGTTCCGGGCGTCACCAAACGCACGACATCACGCTTTACAACGGATTTCGCGCCGCGTTTTTTTGCCTCTGCAGGATTTTCCATCTGTTCACAAACGGCAACTTTGAAGCCACGTTTAATTAAGCGGGACAGATAATTTTCGGCGGCATGGACAGGAACGCCGCACATGGGAATCTCTGCCCCATTATATTTTCCCCGTTTGGTTAGGGTAATGTCCAATGCTGCCGAGGCCAAAACCGCATCCTCAAAGAATAACTCATAAAAATCACCCATTCGGTAAAAGAGCAAATATTCCTGATGCCCCTCTTTCAACTCTAAAAATTGCTTCATCATAGGCGTTACAACAGAATCAGCTTTTGTCTTTTGTTGTGATGTCGTTTTTACAGTATTATTTTTTGTCAGGCTATCGGTCATATAATCCATCAATTTTAATATATTATTATCGTTATTAGGGCTTTACTTTATAATATAATTTCAATATTACTGAATAATGAGTAATATTATTTTTTTCAAAAGACTTCTTACGCCAGTATTCTTTTGATATCCAGATATATATTTTAGGTGCTTGAGGTAAGGTACCTTATCTGCACCAAAGGTGGAAAGAAATTTTATAACACCAGACTAATTGACATAAAAAATACACGAACCGATAGAAAATATAGGGACGGAAAGAGGGACTGAAGGAATGAGTGACAAGAAAAATGATTTTGGCGATAAAGAGGCCCTTCATTATCACGCCGTAAGCCGTCCCGGAAAACTGGAAATTCGGGCAACCAAAGCCATGTCGACCCAGCGCGACTTGTCACTGGCCTATTCTCCCGGGGTCGCCGCCCCCGTTTTGGCCATCGCAGAACATCCCAACATGGTTTATGATTATACGGCCAAGGGCAATCTCGTGGCCATTATCACCAATGGAACGGCGATCCTTGGACTTGGGAATCTGGGCGCGCTCGCATCCAAACCCGTCATGGAAGGCAAAGCGGTTCTGTTCAAAAGATTTGCCGATATTGATGGCATTGATCTTGAGGTGGATACCACGGATGTGGATGAATTTATCAATTGTGTAAAATTACTTGGCCCCACATTTGGCGGCATCAATCTGGAAGATATCAAGGCCCCGGAATGTTTCATTATCGAACAGGCGCTACGCGAAAAAATGGATATTCCGGTTTTTCACGATGATCAACATGGTACCGCCATCATCGCCGCCGCGGGCATTATCAATGCCATCGACCTGACGGCGCGGGACATAAAAAATGTTAAAATAGTCGTTAATGGCGCCGGCGCGGCCTCTATCGCCTGTACCGAATTGGTAAAGGCCATGGGCGTACCCCATGAAAATATTATCATGTGCGATAGCAAAGGTGTCATTTATCAAGGCCGCAAGGCGGGCATGAACCAGTGGAAGTCAGCCCATGCCATCGCGACGGAGCATCGCACATTGCAGGAGGCTCTGGTTGATGCGGACATATTCCTGGGTCTATCCGTCAAAGATGCCGTCAGCAAAGATATGGTCAAAAGCATGGCGGCGAAACCCATCATATTTGCCATGGCCAATCCTGACCCGGAAATCACGCCCGAAGATGTGGCCAAAGTCCGTTCTGATGCCATCGTTGCGACCGGCAGGTCCGATTACCCTAATCAGGTTAATAATGTGCTTGGTTTTCCGTATATTTTCCGCGGCGCACTGGATGTCAGAGCCTCCACCATTAATGATGAAATGAAAATTGCCGCCGCTCTCGCCATTGCAAAGCTTGCCCGCGAAGATGTGCCCGATGAAGTCGCGGCGGCCTATAGCGGGGGACATCCTAAATACGGCCCAAAATATATCATCCCCGCGCCCTTTGATCCGCGCCTGATCAGTGCCATATCACCCGCCGTCGCAGAAGCCGCCATTAAAAGCGGCGTAGCCCGAAGACCCATTATAGATATGAATGCTTACCGCAAGGAACTGGCGGCGCGCCTCAACCCCATGACCGGCACCTTACAGATGATCTATGATCAACTTGGCCATGAGCCAAAGCGGGTTCTCTTTACAGAGGCCGATGAAGAAACCGTTCTTCGGGCCGCGCTTGGTTTTGAACAAAATGGCTATGGCAAGGCCGTTCTCATCGGGCATGAAGAAAAAATTCGCGACCACCTCGAACATATCGGACATAATCGCCATGACACGCTGGAAATCCATCATGGTCGCGATAGTGAAAAAAGCACCCAATATACCGAATTCCTCTTCTCAAAATTACAGCGCCGGGGCTATCTTTTTCGGGATTGCCTGCAACTTGTCAAATCAGACCGCAATATATTCGGGGCCTGTATGTTGGCCTTTGGTGATGCGGATGCCATGGTTACCGGACATAACCGCCATTATGCCGCGGCATTGGACAGCATCATGAAAGTAATCGACCCAATCCCCGGCTGCCAAGCCATGGGGCTTTCCATTGTGGTGAAAGAAGACCGGACTATTTTCGTGGCCGATACCGCCATCAATGAAATGCCCACAGCAGAAGAAATGGCCGAGATTGCCATTCATGCGGCGGCGGCGGTACGACATTTCGGCATTGAACCGCGGGTGGCTTTCATGTCCTATACCAATTTTGGCAACCCCACAGGCGGCATATTAGCCACGACTTCGCGCGAGGCAGTCAGCGTTCTGGACCGAAAGAAAGTTGATTTTGAATATGAGGGCGAAATGCACGCCGGTGTCGCCCTGAATCCGGAAATCATGAAATCATACCCCTTTTGCCGCTTATCCGGCCCCGCCAATATATTGATCATGCCGGGCATGCATTCTGCGCATATTTCAACCAAGATGTTGCGTGAACTTGGCGGCGGTTCGGTCATCGGCCCAATGCTGGTGGGGCTTACCCATTCGGTTCAAGTCATCCCCATGGGGTCCTACGCGTCAGAAATCATAAATCTCGCGGCCCTTGCCGCCCATAATGTCAATATGCACAACAATATATAGGATACTCAAAGCCTCTGTCTATGACCACTTATGGCCCCTCTTATGGCGAAACAACAGGCTTCTCCGTTACATCACGTGCCTTCAAAAAGTTGCGGCGTGGTTTGCCGCAGGCGATCGACCAGCAATAGAATAAAAACATCCGTTGTATTAAACTGCTCATCAATCACCGCGCCGTCCCCGATATAACAGCCCAGCCGCGCATAGCCGCGCACGAGCGGTGCCAACTGTCTTTTGGCTTTACTGATGTCAATATCATCCCCCTCATAATAATTCATTTTCTGGGCGCGTTCCGGCAAAGCCGGTATATTGAATTCATCCGGCGTTTTATATTTATGATGCAGATAAGACAGGGGCAATTCCAAGTCCCCCTGAATGACCCCCTCAAGGCTCGCGCAGCCAAATAAGCACCCCACGTTATGGCGAACAATATATCTTACGATAGCCCGCCACATAAGCTGAATGATATTATTGGATCGATATTCCTCACGAACGCAGCTTCGGCCAAGCTCAAGCAATTGCCGGCCCGCCATTTCCTCCCGGAAAATCGCGTTATCCATATTGCTCAGGTCAAATTCCTGAAATGAATAAAATCCATGGATGTCATTGATTTTTTCTTCCCTGAGCAAACGATAGGTGGCAATAACGGCCTCATCACCGCTTTTTGTGGTATCAAATGCCAAAAGCTGATCACAAATCAGATCGAAATTATCAAAATCCCTTTTCTCCGCCGCCATTTGTGCGCTGGGACATGCCTGCATTTCCTCATAGAATACTTTGTAACGTAATTTCTGTGCGGCCGCCAGCTCTGCCGGTGAGGTGGCAATACGAATTTCTATGGTACCCGCAGTTAAAATTATCGGCTCTGATTTATACAAATCCCTGGTCTCATCTTTATTATTATTATTTTTTCATTCCAATTCTTATAAATCATCTTAACTTATCCGCAAGGCTAACCTATAAGAAGGGCTGAAATTATACGCCAAAGTTATACGCCAGAAGTATAAGCTTGAGAATTTTAAAAACAATATGAATTTAGCCTCAGCAACCTGTCCCATATGCGGCGCAAAAATCCTGACTTCCGATGACGGGCAGAATTTCACATGCCGCTTTTGTTTATTTGAAAGAAGACCGGCGCTTGACGCCGGAGAAGATCCGGCAAGCTCTCTCGAAATATCCTTTCAGGATCTGGTGCAAATACAGGCTTTGCAAGGAAATTCCGGAATTCATATGGCCAAAATTCATGTAGATGACCTGGGTGAGAAAAGCCTGATCCGGCTTCAGAAGAAATATCAGACAACTTTAGCCCCAAATGCCAAATATATTCAAAATATTGACTGTATCTGGTCTCATATGACTCTGCCCTTTCAAGAAAACCTGGCCGGATTTTTCACTGAAAAATTCAGGCAGCTCAAGCCCGGCGGCATGTTATATATATCAACACCGGTAAGACGGCCCCTGCAAAAAAATAGCCCACTGGCCGGACAAATAAATTTTTTCCGATCAAAAAACATCATGTTTCTACTGGAACAGCATGGCTTCAAAATGGCCTGGCGCAAGAATAGATTTTCCTCCGTCCTTCGAATAATCGCCCGGCGAAATTAATCGTCTCATACGTCGGATATTACTCTGGGGTCAGGCCCTAATCACTTTTTGCTCTGATTTCATTCGTGACATACCCCATTCTTTTCATGACCACCAACAGGAGAATCCCCGGAATGGCGGCCAATGTCGTTAGCAGAAAAAACTCTGTATAACCAATAGATTCCTGCATAAATCCGGATGGTGAGCCTATCAGCAGCCGCCCCAATGAGGCAAAAGACGTTAAAAGCGCATATTGTGTCGCCGTGAAAGCCAAATTACACAGGCCCGAGAGATACGCAATGGCAATAGTGCCCCCCATGCCGGCAGCAAAATTCTCAAAACCGATCGTAAAAATCAGCAAATCCAGATTCCGGCCATTCTCCGCCAATAGGGCGAAGCTCAGATTGGTGATCATCATCAGGATGGCCGCAACCATCAGTCCCCGATATGTCCCAAGCCGATTCAGAACGACACCGCCGCAAAATGCCCCGATCAGAACCGCAATAAAGCCAACAGTTTTATTCGCCCATATGATTTCGTCTTTGGAAAAACCCAAATCCCCGATCAACGGTGCCGTCATGACAGCAGCCATACTGTCACCGACTTTGAGCAATACAATGAAAAGCAACACAACCCACCAGCCGCGCCGCTGAATAAACTCCTTGAACGGCACCACCACCGTTGTAAAAAAATTCTCGATAATTTTTTGGATAAACTCAGACTGTTCCGCGCCCTTGGACATCCAATTTCTGACGGTTGCGATTTCTTTTTCCATAAGATGCTTGCCGCGCAGAGCAGGCTCTCCAAAAATAAAGATTGGAATCAGACCAAAAAGCAGTAGAAGCGGCATACTTAAATAGGCAATATCCCAACCATACCAATCGGCAAATTTTAACGTCACAACCCCGGCAATTAAATTACCAATGCGGTAGCCAAATTGAGTCATCGCCGCGCCCGCAGGCATTTCATCATCTTCCAAAATTTCAATGCGGTAAGCATCAATGACCAAATCCTGGCTGGCGCTCATAAAACACACAAGCATGGCCATCAACCCAAAATACACAGGGTCTTGCGCTGGCGATGAGGTCGCCAAACCAACAATCGCCAGCGCAAGACCAATTTGAATTAAGATCAGCCAGGATCGCCGGCGGCCAAATAACCTGTTTAAGACAGGCAGGCGCAGGCTATCCAGCGCCGGTGCCCAAAGAAACTTCAGGGAATAAGGGATTAAAGACAAGGTGAGAAGGCCGATGGTGGCTTTCGATATCCCTTCGTCAATCAACCAGAACCCAAGAGACGATAACAGTAAAGTCAGGGGGAATCCGCTGGAGATTCCCATAAAAAAAACCCCGATCACCCGGGGATGGCTATATTCCCTAACCGAGGCCCACCAATCATCACGCTGCATATTTTCCACTTTGGCCTATCACTCACTTATTTATTTAGTTTTTTATTTTTCCAATATTTGGTGCCTTGCAGCGTGGCTTGCAGGGCGAGGCCTTTTTTCGTCATCTGATAGACTGTCACGCCGCCAACAACCGTATCCGCTGCATTGATCTCGCCGCCGTCATCATCTAGCTTTGCCGCCGCATCCGCCTGGCCAGAGAAATCCCAGCCTTTATCGACAAATTGATCAAAGGCCGAGCGTTTGTGAAAAATCATTACGGCCCGGTAATCCTTGATACCAACGCCAATACCGACACCGCCGGTCGCCATGCGCATGAAAGTATTTTTGCCTGATTTATTGTCATGAGCAACCCCCTTGCCGCTGCCCGCTGACAGGAAAACCAGATTGATGCCACCATTGTTGAAAACCGCATAACCTTCTGCCGACTTAACCATATCTTTGGCTTCAGGATGATTTTCATAAAGCTGCGCCAGTACTTCACCGCGCATTTCAAGGATTTCAGCCTGTTTCTTTTCCGCAGACTTTGCCATCGCGGTAACAGGGGTAATAGCCAGTGCAAGGATGAGAATGATTTTTTTAAACATTGAACGCTCCCGATTTTTCTAGAGTATAACATCATAGCTTATCATCATGCCAATGATTATTTACTAAGCGATATCGACATTGAAATTGACTGATTATTCTGATTCAAGATAATTTTATCATTCAGATCAGGCCCAAAATTTTCTCAGAATTATTTTCTCAGGATTATTTTTGCAGAATTATAACGCAGGAGGTTTTACATGAAGACGTGACGTTATTCAGACAGGCAGCCCCAAAGCAATGAGATACGTTTCCCTTTACTTCTACGCCGGCGATGTCTTTTCCAACAGCCTGTATCTTATATTGTGAAGATCCAGATTATATCGCCATCACTTCATTCAGGGCATCTACAATACGTTTCGGGCCCGGGAAATAATCCCATTCCTGAGCATGTGGATAGGGTGTATCCCATCCAGCGACACGTTGAATAGGGGCTTCAATATGATAAAAGCAGTGCGACATAATTTGCGCCGCAAGTTCCGCACCAAAACCAGAGGTCAACGTCGCTTCATGAACGATAACGCAGCGTCCGGTTTTGCTAACAGATTTGGTAATAGTGTCTATATCAAGCGGAAGAAGTGTCCTCAGATCAATGACTTCGGCATCTATACCAGATTCTTCTACCGCCGCCAAAGCCGCATATACCATTGTGCCATAAGTAAGAATTGTGACAGCATTACCAGAACGCCGTATAGCAGCCTCGCCTAATGGGACCGTATAATAATCTTCATCAACCTCGCTCAATTCATGCTTCTTCCAGGACACAGAAGGGCGGTCATGATATCCGTCAAATGGGCCATTATAAATTCGCTTGGGCTCCAGAAAAATAACAGGATCAGGATCCTCAATAGCGGCCAGTAACAAACCTTTGGCATCTGACGGGGTGGAGGGCATGACTGTCTTAATACCGGCGACATGTGTAAATAATGCTTCTGGGCTTTGGCTGTGCGTCTGGGCACCATATATACCGCCGCCCGTGGGCATACGAATGACCATAGGGCATGTAAACTCACCCCCGGAACGGTATCTGAGGCGCGCGGCTTCAGAAACAATTTGATCATAAGCCGGATACATATAGTCAGCGAATTGAATCTCGACACAAGGTTTCAGCCCATAAGCCGCCATACCGACAGCCGAACCAACAATACCCAATTCACTAATAGGCGTGTCAAAACACCGTGATTTTCCATACTTCTCTTGTAGCCCTGCCGTACATCTGAATACACCGCCAAAATAGCCAACATCCTGTCCAAAGACGACCACATGTTTATCACGCCCCATCGCAATATCCTGAGCATTCTGGATGGCTTCTATCATTGTCATTCTGGTCATTGATCAATACCCTGCTTTTTGGCGTTGTTTTACAAGATGCGGCGGCATTTGAGCAAAGACATCTTCAAACATTTCGCGTTGTGAAAGGCGATTGCCAGACTGTAGCGTTCCCATTGATTCCGCTTCTTTTTGTGCTTTAATTACTTTGCCAAGCACTTCCTCCTGAACCTCTTTATGTCTTTCCTCAGACCAGCAGCCACGCATGATAAGATGCTCTTTCAAGCGTAATATCGGATCGCCAAATGGCCAGGCCTGATTCTCCTCCTTCGGACGATACGCGCTTGGATCATCAGAAGTGGAATGTCCCCCGGCACGATAAGTAATATATTCAACAATAGTCGGGCCGAGGTTAAGGCGCGCCCTTTCAGCAGCCCATTTTGCAACCGCATGAACCGCCAGATAATCGTTACCATCGACGCGAAGTGACGGTATGCCAAAACCATGCCCACGGGCAGCAAATGTACCCAGATTTCCTTTAGCTATACCCTGAAAAGTAGATATAGCCCATTGATTATTAACAATATTAAGGACAACAGGGGGATTATAGGTTGAGGCAAAAACCAAAGCCGCATAGAAATCACTTTCCGCCGTGGATCCATCCCCTATCCACGCGGCGGCTATCTTGTCGTCATTCATTATTGCAGATCCCATGGCCCAACCCACGGCTTGAATATATTGGGTTGCCAGATTACCCGATATTGAGAAAAAACCATGTTCTTTAGACGAATAGAACACCGGCAATTGACGCCCACGGGCAGAGTCGCCCACATTGGAGTAAACCTGACACATCATATCGACCATTGGGAATCCGGCGGAAATAAGAAGACCCGCTTGACGGTAAGTCGGAAAATTCATGTCACCTTTATTAAGGACTTTACCGAAAGCACAGCTTACGGCTTCTTCCCCCAAATGCTGCATATAAAAAGTACATTTCCCCTGTCGTTGGGCAAGTAGCATTCGGGCATCATAAGTCCGAAGAGTCAGCATATTCACCAACCCCTCTGTCATCTCTTCCTCTGTCAACATGCCCGCCCAAGGTCCAACAGATGAGCCTTTCTTATCCAGAACACCAATTATTTCATAAGCAAGATCACGCATATTTGCCGGATCTTCGTCAACAGCCGGGCGGCGCACGGCCCCCGCTTCTGAGACATCCATTGATAAAAAGTCCGCCGCATCTCCTGGCCTGTATTCCGGCTCAGGGACATTCAGTGAAAGTTTTGGATAATCATCCATAATTCATATTCCTTACAGTACATATATAGTTAAGCATCCAATAAAATAGCGGCCCCAAAGAAATAGCACCAGAGCGTGATGACCGTTATCCCAACAATATTGAGGACGAACCCGGTTCGCACCATTTGAGTCATCGCGATACGTTCAGACCCGAAAATCACGGCATTGGGCGGCGTGGCAACAGGCAGCATGAAGGCACAGCTTGCGGCAAGCGTAATTGAAGCCACAATCACAGTGGAATCAATATTCAGACTAAAGGCCATCGCTGCAAAGACAGGCGTTAGAGCTGTAACACTGGCAACATTGCTGGTCACTTCCGTTAAAAAAACCATTAAGCTGATGATCGTCAGAAAAATAAAGATCAACGGAAAAACGGATATACCAGACACCTGAAGGGCCAGATATTCGCTGACACCAAAATTACTAAAGGCCTTAGCCAAACTTAGTCCACCGCCAATTAACAACAAAACACCCCAGGGTATTTTCTCACATGCCGTCTTCCAATCAAGAAGCCCTTGCGGTTGTGAGGCGGCGGGAATGCTGAATAATAAAACAACCCCGAGAATGGCAACAATATACATGGTTAGATGTTGCAATCCCGGGATTTTATTGATCAGTGGCATACAAATCCAGCTTAGCGCAACCAGGAGAAAAACACATAATGTTACGATACTGTCTCGCGTCCATGGAATGGGCTCCTGCAAATAACTGACACGCTGATCTTCCCGGGATGACACCATTTTTACAGGCAATAAAACATAGGTTAGCAGCCACCAGATAAGGAAAAGCATAATCAATGCAACAGGCCCGCTAAAAAGCATCCATCTCGTGAAGCTGATTTCATGGCCCAGTACGGTTTCCATATATCCGGCAAAGAACATATTCGTTGTCGTTCCGATGAGCGTTGTCATGCCGCCCATCGAACAGGAATAGCAAATCGCGAGCAATAAACAGGGCGCAAAATTTTTCGAGTGGCCACTATCCTTATCATCCGCGTCAATAACGCTGGGAGCCTTATCATCCGCGTGAATAACGCTGAGAGCAATCGGTAACATAATGATGGCGGCAGCTGTATTTGAAATCCACATACTCAACACAGCAGCGGCGAACATAAATCCACCGATAAGTCGTTTGGGGTCATTGCCCACAAGTGACAGAACCCCATTGGCAAACTTCTTGTGTATATTCCACTTTTCCAATGCCGCCGCCAAGACAAAACCCCCTAAAGCAAGAAAAATAATAGAATGACCATAAGACACAGCCGTATGTGCAAAGCTTTGTGCCCCGGTAATCGGCAGAATCAATAAAGGTAATAATGCGGTGACATATATAGGGACAACCTCCAAAACCCACCAAACGGCCATTATGGTCATCATCATTAATATAATGCGGCCATTTTGGGAAAGTGCATGGACATCGCCGTCAATACCAGTGGCAACCGCAGGCGCGAAAATATAAACCAATAATGCCAAAAACAACCCCAAAACAAGGCCGGAAATTTGGAAAGTTTTAGGATTAAGCTTAATATTTCTTTGTACCATAACAGGGATAATCCTAACAGGAATACGGGTCGTGGGGGACGTGGTTATAAAACAATGAAGCTGACCTCATAGAGCGTTTATTCTCCTGAGATCAGCTCAATTTAGGTAAGGGTTTTTTTAGAAATTACTAAAAATCCTTACTGACGGTAATGCCAAAGGAGCGCGGCGCGCCATAATTGACAACCCGGGACTGGAAGGAATCAGATATCCGAACCACATAATTCTCATCCGTCAGGTTCCGTCCCCATAAACGAACAACCAATCCGTCGGCTGCTTCCCATCTGGCATGGGCATCAAAAAGTCCACGAGACGGCCGGACTTCACCAAGGTTGTTATCCGGATCGTCAAATATCTCTGACCGATAGCTATATCCGCCGCCGATTTCAATACTATCGGTGACATAATAAGTCGCGCCGAGCGATAGGTCATGTTTTGGCGCACGTTGAAGTTCAAGGTCATCTCCAAAAGGTGTGCCATCCGCATCGGTGTCCAGATAAGCATATTTAACGTCAAACCGCAAAGCGTCTGTCGCGGCATAGCGTAAATCTATTTCAAATCCTTTAACCGTAACATTCTGCGAATTACCCGCTGTACCGCTCCCGACACCGGTCACCTGAACAACCGGCGTTCCAGAGAAATCATTCCAGAATACCGCTGTATTGAACTGCACATTGCTATAGGAACCTTTTAAGCCAAATTCCAGAGATTTTGCATCCTGCGGCGTCAAAGGTGCGCCAATCTCACCCGTGAAAGCCCCAAAATCACCCGGCGCAAAACCCGTTGCATAGGATAAATAGGCAAAGACTTCATCCGTCACCTGATAATCCGCGATCAAACGATATGTAACCTTATTCCAGCTTGCTTCAACATCTGCTGACTGGAATACTGGAGCGTTGTCATCCTCCGGGCTACTAACAATTGGATTCCCAATGGTTTGCAAATTATCTGAATGGTAGTCTTTCTTGTAATCTGAATAACGCAAGCCACCCGTCACAGAAAAAGCGTCTGTCACATTATACGTCAATTCCCCAAATACGGCATAGGTGTCCGTCTTATTTTGGATATTCCAGCGATCTTCTGAAAAATTGCCTGTCGTACACCCATCGCCCGCAGTGCTGCCCACCGGCACGCCAACGGTGAAAGCTGGGTTTGACCCACGATCACGGCAATCTATCTGCTGTATCTGAAACCGGGCTAATTGATTACCGTTATCTTGGCCATAATAAAGACCAGTGGTCCATTCCAGATTATCCTGACCCCCGGCAAACCTGAATTCTGTGGAAAATTGGTCAGAATCCTCAGATGTTCCAAGTCCAAATTCGGCACCACGATTATCAACAGCATCCGCAGCAGCAGCTATTTCCGCCGGCGCAGCACCATCATTGTTATCAAAGAAGGAATCTTCGATATTTCTGTATGATGTCACATTCGTAAACGTCATCCAGTCAAAATCCATGTTAAGCTCAGTCCGCACACCATAAAGTTTCCTCTTGGCAAACCCAACATCGTCATCAAGAGAAACCCGCTCGTCATTGGTTCTGTCCGCAACAAGCTGGTTCCATGTTGCCTCACGTGATCCGCCTGGTGTTCCGCCAAGAATTTGGTAATTTCGGCCATTATTGTCATCTCTGGTATAGTCGGCAATAATACCAAAGCTTGTCCGTTCTGAAACGTCCAGTTCAGCAGAATAACGCATGCCGATCCGGGAAAGATCTTCCAGATTATCGCCCGTGATAGCATTGTCAGCATAGCCATCTAACAGATTAGCACTCCCCGCTATCCGATGACGAAATGTATCACTTACGGCATGGTTTATAACACCTTCCACATCAAAAAGGCCATGATTTCCGGCCGTAAGGGAAACTCTTCCACTCGTGACATCTGTTGGCCCGGCCGTAATAATATTAATGCCGCCGCCAATGGCTCCTTTACCCCATAGGGTGCCCTGCGGGCCTTTCAATACCTCTACACGCTCTATATCAAACAGATTCACAGCCGCGAGCCCATTGGTACTTTGCGCAACGCCATCCAGGAAAATAACGGTTGAGAATTCCTGGCCTGGAGAAGTATTATCAGAACCAATCCCGCGAATAGCCGTACGGACCTTTCCGGTTCCAAGTTCATCAAATGTAAATCCAGGCGTGTTGAGCTCAATCCCACCAATCGTAAAAATTCCCTTGGCTTTCATTTCTTCTGCAGAAAATGTTGAAATGGCTATTGGAACCGTCTGAACCGATTCTGATTTTTTCTGCGCTGTGACGATGATTTCATCAAATGCAGAATCTTCTGCAACAGCCGTACCCGCGAAGGCAAATAAAGCGATTGCTGATGCCCCGGTCAATAGATTTAGTCTTTTTAAATCAAGCTTTTTCATGTTTTTTCCCTTTAATATATTATTCATAGTTTCTCCCTTTCAGTTTGTTGCTTTGGTGGTTCTAAAATACTTTGACTGCTTATTTCACAATTACCCCATTATGCTATTTCGCAGCCCCCCGTTATGATCCCCAGTCAATTTTTGACGGTAGCCCGGCACGTGCGAGCGTTCCATACAGAAGCTCATCAGGCATCTCCCGCGCCAGGATCTGGCGCATATCTATAAGTTTTTGAATATCGGTGCCTGTCCGATAGCCCATCCTTTCACAAAGGAAGACAAGGTCTTCCAGAACGACATTACCCGTTGCCCCCGGCGCAAATGGGCAGCCGCCAAGACCGCCTATAGCCCCATCTATAATATGAATACCAACATCAAGAGCGGCCGCAGCATTGGCCAGACCTAAGCCTCGCGTGTCATGAAGGTGAATAATCACAGGCACTTTTCCACAGAGTTTGACAACATCGCGCGCCAAATCAGTAATTTGCAATGGTGAGGCAAAACCAACCGTATCCGCGATAGAAATAACATCCGCGCCCGCCTCAAGACATGAGGCGACGAGATTCAACATCTTTTGCTTGGGAACATCTCCGGCAATTGAACATCCGAAAGACATCGGAAGTGCCGCAACAATAACATATTTTTTCGCTGAAGACTTCCGGGCTTTACAGGCGGCCAGGATAAGATCAATTGAGGCTGATTGCGAACGCCGCATATTAGCCTGACTATGTTCTTCTGTGGCAGAGACGACACAGACAAGCTCATCAACATTTGTCTCTACCGCATCAAAAATAGCCCGTTCGTTCATGACCAACACAGAACTGAAAACGTCATCTGTCTGATCAACAAAATTAATCAAATCACGAACATCGGCAAACTGCGGATAGCGCGCGGGAGGCAAGAACGACCCCACTTCAAAATGGCGTAAACCGGCCTCTTTCCCCTGGGCTATCCAGGCGTGTTTTCCTTCTGTGCTTGGATATTCTTGAACCTGCTGGAGGCCATCCCTTAGGCTGACTTCACGGAATGTCACCTGATGGGAACCAGAGGGATATATGTCATTGACGCTACTCACTCTCCCGTCCCCTCTATCTCATCTGCTTTTTCTGGTGACAGAAGGGCTGATAAAAGCATGTCATTATCTTCGCCAAGAGCCGGGACTTTTCCACTAACAGGCACCATATTGCCGTCAACTTCGAAGGGAAGCGCCGGCGCACGGCAGACTTTCCCATTCGGCAATTCCGATCGGACAAGACCGCCTTCGCGCATGACATGAGGGTCATCAAACATATCCGAGGGCTTGCCGACAATAGCAAAGGGGATGCCTATTTCTTCAAACTCTGCCTGAAGGGCGGTGCTATCCCAGCGTGAAATTACTTCTCCAAATTGTGGAACCATCCAGGGCCTGGCCGCCAGTCTCCCCTCTGGAGATTGTAAATCGTCATGTTCCTTGAAATCGCTTAATCCCAATAATTCACAGGCACGCCCCCACTGAATTTCGGTCACAACGCCAACAAATATTTTCTTTTTGTCTTTGGTTTCAAAGATATCGTAAATGGGCCAGCTAGGCTCACGTTCAGGCATTGGAGATGGATCAACACCCGCAATATCAGTATGCATCATATGTTGGGAAACCAGTAAAAGACAGGTCTCGAACAAACCAACGCGCACCTCACGGCCTACGCCTGTTTTATCGCGCTCGCGCAATGCCCCAAGAACGGCTAAAGCCCCAAATAATCCGCCCATAATATCATTGACCGAGGATCCAACACGTAAAGGGTTGCCCTTAGTCCCCGTCATATATGCCAGTCCGGTCATCATTTGCACGACTTCATCAAGGGCTGTGCGATGCTCGTACGGACCGCTTAAAAAGCCTTTGTGAGAGCACAATATCAGTTTGGGGTATCTGGTTTTTAAATCATCCGGCGCCAAACCCATCTTGGCTAAAGCCCCGTCTTTAAAATTTTCAATGAGCACATCAGAGTTGTCTAATAGCCGACAAAAAACCTCCCGGCCTTCTTCAGAAAAAATATCAAGCTGTACGGATTTCTTCCCACGATTAAAAAGCGGAAACATTGACAGACCCATCCCCTGCAACTTTCGGGTCTTATCCCCAAGAACAGGCTCGACCTTAATAACTTCCGCCCCCAAAAATGCCAAAAACATACCACAGGCAGGGCCCATCACCATGTGACTGATTTCAATCACACGAATACCCTGAAGCGGTTTAAACTCATTAGTCAATGCCTATAACTCCAAAAACGCCTAAAATCCCAAAACGGTATATTTATTTTTTAATTAATTTTTACCGAATATTTATTCTTTATTAATTATTACCTGTTCCTTTTGTATTTACTTTTATCCAGAATTGTAATTATAATGTTCTTTATGATGCGTTCTAAATTATAGAACGCTAGAGGACCTATATGTTATGGATACACGTCGTCTCAAATATTTTGCCGCAATTTATGATCATGGCACTTTGGCCAGAGCATCAGAACATCTGCATGTGGCAACGTCAGCTTTAAGCCATCACATTACGAATCTGGAATATGACCTTGGGGTCAAATTATTCATCCGGGAACCGCGAGGTATGAGCCCAACGGCCGCTGGAGAACGGCTATATACCCATGCGAGTAAAATTATTAGATTAATGAAAAATGCTGAAAGAGATATGCAGGCCTCTAAAGAATCTCTATCCGGCGATGTCTCCATTAGCATGGCTTATTCTGTTATCAAATTGATTGGCGTTACCCTCGCAAAGGAAATCCTTACTCAGTATCCAAAAATTCATCTTTCATTATTGGAAAGTCTTTCCGGCCTGACGATTGATCACATGGTATCGGCTCAGGTTGATATCGCCCTTGCCTATAATCCCCCCCTGACAAGTGCGCTGACATTAACCCCAATCTTAAATGAGCGTATGGTCCTCATGGGACATAAAAGTATTATTGGCGAGGATGAAGGCCCGATAAATTTTGAAGAAATACTGGACATGCCGCTTTTTCTTTTAGGCCGTGGCCTCTCGAGCAAGGTTGTGTTTGATGATCCAAAAATTCTTACGGCAATCAATAAAGCGACAATTATGCATTTATATTCTGTGCATGCGGTTCAAAGTTTGGTGCTCGCAAAACTGGGGTGCGTTATTGGCCCGATTACGTTTCTTGATGAGCATACTCATTTGGAAGGCTTTCATTACCGCGACATCGAAAATCCGATTCTGACGCGCAACTTGTATGCCTGTGAAATTTCAGACAAAACACCAACATATGCTTTTGAAGCCATCAAATATCACATTTACAGCCTTATTCACAGTGCCATTGAATCAGGTCACTGGCGTGCAGAAAGTTTGATCAAACCCGAATGGTTAAAGCTTGGCCCATATGCGAACCTTCCCAGTTCAAAGTGAACCATTGATATGCCGCCATGTAAGTGCCCCACTTCTGCAAGTCAGGCTTTTAACACTGCCCGCTTGACCCTAAGCACAAAAATATTATCTAAACCCGGTCAAGCACAAGCAGACTGTAGTCGTGGCTGTCTTTTTCGCTGGCCTTGAATTTTTCGCATGAGGCTTCGAGCCAGTCATCTGATCTTAAAGCCGGGAAATGGGTATCGCCTGGCACATCACCGTGAACGCGGGTGAGGTAGAGCCTATCTGCATCAGGCAGGCAGAGGGCGTATATCTCTGCCCCGCCGATGACCATAACCTCGGCAACGCCCTTGGCCAAGGCCAGATTCTTGCCCACATCCAAGGCCATCTCCAGGCTCAAAGCTGTGATCACACCTTCCGGCGCGAAAGCGGTATCCCGCGTAATGACAATATTAACTCTTCCCGGCAAAGGCCGCCCGATAGAGTGAAAGGTCTTTCGACCCATAATGATGGGTTTGCCCATCGTTTTTTCTTTAAAATATTTCAAATCGGAAGATATTTTCCATGGCAGGTCATTATCCCGGCCAATCACCCCATTTTCCGCCACCGCAACGATCAGGCTTAACTTAACCATCACACCGCAACCTTTCCGGCAATATGAGGGTGAGAATCATAGCCCACCAGCTCGAAATCCGCAAAAGTAAACGCGAAAATATCCGTAACATCCGGATTGATTTTCATGACCGGCAGGACCATGGGATCCCGGGTGAGCTGCAAATCCACCTGCGCGAGATGATTACGGTACAGATGGGCATCGCCGAAGCTATGGACAAAGTCACCCACCTGCAATCCGCATACCTGCGCAAGCATCTGTGTGAGCAGAGCGTATGAAGCAATATTAAACGGCACGCCAAGGAAAATATCCGCACTGCGCTGATATAGCTGGCAGCTGAGCTTGCCATCTGCCACATAAAACTGGAACAGGCAATGACACGGCGGCAGGGCCATATGATCCACATCAGCCACATTCCAGGCGCTGACAATCAATCTGCGGCTGTCAGGGTTGGTCTTGATCATCTCCACAAGATTGCTGATTTGATCAACGCTACTGCCATTTGGTGTGGGCCATGACCGCCATTGATGACCGTAAACCGGGCCAAGGTCACCCTTGCCATCGGCCCATTCATCCCATATTTTCACCCCATTATCCTGCAAATACTTAATGTTGGTATTGCCGGTGAGAAACCACAAAAGCTCATGAATAATCGATTTCAGATGAAGCTTCTTGGTGGTGACCATAGGAAATCCCTGCCCCAGATCAAAGCGCATCTGATAGCCAAAAACGCTCACCGTACCCGTGCCCGTCCGATCTTCCTTAACCGTGCCATGATCCCGCACGTGCCGCATTAAATCCAGATATTGTTGCATGATGTCCTGCTGTATTATTTATGTCTTTTACCTAGTTTATATAAAAAAAAATTCTTAGCTATTCAAATCTTAATCATGATGCCCTATATATAGGATGTTGGGTAACCAACTACGGCAATAAACTGATGTATGGAATAGACGTTGCGGACCCGGGGGCGGTACCCGGCGCCTCCACCAATTTCCCTTAAAATTTGGTGATCAGGGGGCGAAATAGGATCGACGTGCGTAATAAAGATATAACTTTTGCTCAGCATGATACCACTGTTAAAGGGTCAAAATTTGTAGATGCAAACGATAATAACGAAGCATTTGCTGTAGCGGCCTAATAGGTTAGTTACGCGGGGTTCGAAGGGCACCTAGCAACAGAAGCCCTTCACTTTCAATACCCCTTTCAATATTTTCCCCGAAACATCTTTTTTGATCTGGAACAAAAATAAATATCCTGATATAGCACGTCTTGTTTAACGGGCTGTTTAACGACATTTTTGGAAAATATTTAAGTATGTATCGCACACAACCCCCAGCCTTTCTGACCAGGACCGCCCACGGCCTTAGCCGCAGGGTAAGTCAGTTCATGCTGTTTATCCTGCTGTTAAATATTTTTGCCAACGCCGCCTTATCTGCCACAAGCCCGAGTTTGCAGGATGTCCTGGAAAATGATTTTCTATCCGGCACGCAAAGTTATATCATCTGCACGCCCCAAGGGCTTAAACGCATAACCCTGAACGAACATGGCATCCCCGTCAGCGGCAACGATGAAAGCAAATCAGAACATTGTATCTACTGTCTGCCGTACCATAAGCTGGCCATCGGGTATTCCGCGGCCGAAATCACCCCTCCCGTTACGGACCTTATTGCCGCTAAACCCGCCTATAATGATGCGCGATATCTGCTTGACATGCCGCTCAATACGGCCTGTCCGCCGCGCGCGCCGCCGCAGATCTAATCCCAGTTCACGCCTTTAGTATCATGCCATACGGCCTTCCCAGGTTCGTATGTCTTTACGCATACCATAAAAAAATTTAGGGAATAGAAATGTCCACACGGAATTTACTTGACCGCAGCCTGTTTTTGGCTGGCGGCATATCACTCATTGGCCTTTGCCATAATACGGCGGCGCAAACGGTTATCATCACCCCAAACAATAATATTGACGAGACCGTAGTTACAGGCACCTTATTACAAAAACCGGCCCTGTCCTCATCCGTCCCCAAGGATGCCAATGGCCGGCCCTTTGCTGATACAGGAGATTATCTTCGCAATATCTCCGGTGTGACCAGTGGCCGCATAAGCGGTCATGGCCTGGAACCTGTCATTCGTGGTCAAAGCAGAAACCAGCTTAACATCATAAATAATGGGGCCTTCCTTGAAGGGGCCGGGCCAAACCGGATGGATACACCGGCCTCTTTTGTCGATATTAATACGGCTGATAGCGTAATCGTTCATCGGGGCTATCAATCCGTGCAGCATGGCCCCGGCGGCAGCGGCGGAACAGTCATCGTTGAACATCGCGCCCCAACCTTCAAAGAGGGCCAGAACCTTAAGGGCAGTCTTTATGGGTCTTTCGAAAGCAATGGCAATATATGGGGCACATCCGGGCATATCTCAGCCCGCGCTGACAAAATATACTTTCGTCTGAATGGCCATTATAAAGATGCAGAAAATTATCAGGATGGCCATAAGAATACAGTCAAAAGCGCCTTCACCGTATACGGCGGCAGTGCAGAGATCGGTTATCGTGATGCCTATAACCTGATCAATTTTAACATCAGCCATGTCGAAACCCGCGATATATTATTTCCCGGCACGGGCATGGACTCGCCGGAAGGCTCCGCCACGATCATGCGTGGAAAATTACACCATGTGTTTGACGGCAGCGGCGTGATGCAGGCTTTGAAGATGGAAATTTACCGCGCGCATGCCTTTCATTCTATGGATAATTTCACCCTTCGTGACAGGATGATGATGTTTCGGCAAGCGGATCTGGATGCCATCACCATCGGCGGCAAGATCGCGGCTGATCTTAAAATTATAGAGACTGATTTTACCCTTGGTCTTGACATCAAAAACACAGCCCACGAAGGCCAGCGGCATGGGCATAATAATGACCGGACCAATATGACCCCCCTTCAGTCTATTCTCATCCCGGATGCCACGATACAAAATATCGGCTTTTTTGCCGAAGCCCTCATGCCTCTGGCAGATAACCTGCAAGTTAAGGCGGGACTGAGATATGACAATGTTAAATCATCCGCCGATAATGCGGACATGACGAATGATCTGGTCATGATGGGTATGATGCCGATGAGCCCTAATATGCTCTATGGTCAGTATTACGGCATATCAGCAACACCGCAAACCGATAATAATCTTGGCGGGTTATTGCGTCTTGAATATGATGTTACGGCAGAAGCCACCTTTTATATTGGTGTCAGCCGCAGCACGCGAAGCGCAAGTACGGTCGAGCGTTATATGGCCAGCTTAATGGGCGACATGATCATGCCATCCGGTATGAGGGTGAATATGAGCTGGATCGGAAACCCTGCCCTTACCCCGGAAAAACATCATCAGCTTGACATGGGTTTTGGGATACAAAAGTCAAGATGGCACATCCTGTTCAGCGCCTATTATAACCATGTCACTGATTATATTTTTCGGGACCGCGCCCATGGGCAGGACGGCATTCTGCTGAATAACAATGCGCTTGTCTATCGCAATATCGATGCCAGAATTTGGGGTTTTGAGCTTGAGGGAAAAGCCAATATTACCGACAAACTGGCGCTTTCCGGCAATATTTCTTACACGAACGGTCATAATCTGGATTTGGATATTCCGCTCTATCAAATCCCGCCCCTAAGCTATGATATTGAACTATCCTACGCCCGGGACAACTGGACAATGGGCAGCCACCTGCGCGGTGCGCTCAAGCAACCGCGTATTGATGATAATGTTATAACAGGAAGTGGCCGCGATGCGGGGGTGACAGCCGGATATGCTGTGGTCGATTTATTTGCCTCTGTAACGCTCATGGAACAGACAAAATTACGCTTTGGGATTTCTAATTTATTTAATAAATTTTATGCCAATCACCTCAACAGGGAAAGCTTGAACGATGCCGCCTCGGTGCGGGTAAATGAGCCGGGTCAAACATTTTACATACGCCTTCAGTCCGAATTCTAATATCTGTTCGGCACATGAGGATGCCGTCACCATAAGCGGCATCCTCCTCTTACCTTGTTCAATACCCATAAAAATTTAGACTCGCCCCCTCCGGGAATAGGCGTTATACTTTCCACGCGTAGATTCGAGCAAATAAAATATAGATATGGAAAAATGACAGACAGCATAATTCAGTATGATGCCATGGTTCAAAGGGCCCTTCTTTCTGTGGTCAGAGACGTATTGAAAAATACGGTTAAAGAAGGCCTCCCCGGTGATCATCATTTCTACCTCACCTTTAGTACCGTTCATCCTGAAGTCAGCATTCCTGCCTATCTGAAAGAACGTTACCCCGAAGAAATAACCATTGTAGTTCAGAACCAATTCTCAGATCTTATAGTGGACGATGACCATTTTGAAATTTCTTTGAGCTTTAATGGTAAACTGGAACATCTGTATGTTCCTTTTGTCGCTTTGGAAGGCTTCTTTGATCCCAGCGTTGATTTTGGCCTGCATTTCCACGCCGGCGAAACAAATAATGATAATATGAACGACCTTCCCGGTATCATAGAAGTCCCATCCGATGTGGAAAAAACGGATAACAACGAAAATAATGTCTTAACACTGGACACCTTCAGAAAAAAATAATTCCAGATGATATCAGGCGGCCCCCCGTCATGGCCTATGTCGTATTTGATCTTGGAGGGCTTTTGGTTCATCGTAATCATTATAAAGAATGAAGATGAAACAAAAAACCGTAAGCAAATAGGTCGCCTCTGGTTGTTTGGTTAAGAACATACAGCGCAAGAGCCGCTATTAATTAAACAAAGAATTTAATCTAATCGAGTGGATGTGATGACCGATATTAATTACACTGATATGCTTCCGTTGACCGGAGATGACACATCTTACCGGAAAATTACTTCTGATTATGTCTCGACTATCCAGGTTGATGGCAAGACAATATTAAAAGTGGAACCGGAAGGTTTGCGATTGCTCGCGAAAGAGGCCATGCGTGATATCGCCCATCTTTTACGGCCCGGTCATTTGCAGCAGCTCGCCAACATCCTCAAAGACGAAGAAGCTTCCGATAATGATAAATTTGTTGCCTTGGAACTTCTTAAAAATGCCAATATTGCCGCCGGCATGGTTTTACCCGGATGTCAGGATACCGGAACCGCCATTATTATGGGCAAGAAGGGTCAATATGTCTGGACAG
>Ga0316204_10000724_pt1 | contig 108520 bp, 104 predicted proteins | sample 6monrhotite_MG_2_FD_205661 | JGI IMG/M metagenome (GOLD analysis project Ga0316204, IMG submission 205661) | Microbial mat bacterial communities from mineral coupon in-situ incubated in ocean water Damariscotta River, Maine, United States -... | ecosystem: Environmental > Aquatic > Marine >...
TCATTAGTTCATCGCCATGTTTTAAAATCAATCAACGTTGTTGTGTTAAATACCGCTTTATTTAAAGCGCTGTTGAGCCATGTTGATTGTACAGATTGGTTGGCTGATACGCGCTTAAATTTAATTCTAGGGGATGAGGGGACGCAGGTTTGTAGTCCATTTTGTGTTGCTCCAGCGTGTTTGAAATTGGCGGATGAACGTAGTGCACTGTTGCGCGATCGTCTTGTCCTGGCGTTAGAAAGTGCTTATATCAATACTCGCTTTCAGCACAATGAGTTTGTTAGCCAGCAGCTTCAAACTAACGAGTCATTTGTTGCCAAGGATAATGGCGTGGTTAGTTTGTTTAAGTCGGGGGTCAATGTTGATGCTGTCGTGTTGGGAGCAGGCCCGACCCTAAGTGATTACCTGCCTTTGGTCAAAGAATATCAAGCACAGGGCAAGTTGGTGGTGGCTGTGGATGCGGCACTGAAGGCGTTGCTGGCTCAAAAAATAGTGCCGGACTTTGTGGTCTCGATTGATGAACATCCTTATGGCGTGAAGACATTGTTTGCGGGTGATTTGTCGGCTTGTGCTGAGGTTCCGCTAATTTATTTTCCTGTGGTACATCGTGATGTATTGTTGGCTTGGCCCGGGCCGCGTTATGTCGCTTACTCCGTGAGTCCGGTGTATAAAACTCTAAATGAGCGATACCCAAACAAAGGTGTGTTGTTTGCTTCTGGGAGTGTGTTTCATAGTGCGGTTGATTTTGCCGTGCAGTTAGGTTGTCTTAAAGTTCATTTTTTTGGCGCGGATTTTTGTTTTCCTAATGGACAAACACATGCGCAAGATGTGGCTCATACTCAATCTGCCGATGATGCTGCTTTAGGTGATTGGGTTTTAAATGGTCGTGGCGAGCGTGTTGGCACGGCGCGAAATTTGCGGGGTTATTTAAGAGACTTGGAGTCTTATATTAAAACTAAACCGACCGTTTGTTTTATTAATAAAAGTGTCGATGGGGCCAAAATTAATGGCACGGTGTTTGGTAATGAATGAGGTGGTGGGCGATGCGGTTGCCAAAGTAATTTTTTTCTATCGCTTGGGGGTTGATGCGGAGGGCAGTGATGCCTTGGCTAAGGTCATGGAGGCCCTGCAGCCAAGGTTGGCAAAAAATCTCAGCATGCTAGGGCCGGATGACATGAAATTCTTGCAGTCGTTGATGCAAGCCCAAGCTGCTAGTGATTATCTTTATGTCGCTGATTTGATGGAATTTGTTTTACCCAATACTGCTCTGATCCGAGTGTTGGACTAAGGCTTCGGTAATGACGCTTACCAGTGTCTCTGTGTTCGGGATTTTTTTTATGGCGTCGAGTAAGGCTTGAGCGCCGTCGATGGCGTGATTTCTGACAAGGAACAGGGCGTATTGTTCTAAGGTTTCTACGTTATTAGGATCCGTTTTTAATTGCTCATCGTAGAGACGGGCAGCCTCTTCAAGTTTGCCTGTCACTTCAAGCAACTGAATATAAAAAGGGGTATAGCTTTCAACGTGTTCACGGAGTTCTTTTAGGGCGAGTAAAGCACGATCAAAGTCCTCCTGTTCGATTGATATTTCCAGTATCCGTTCGAGGCCATTTTGTTTGGTGACCCACTCTTTCTTAGCACTTAGCTTGTCGTAGTGATTGAGTGCGGTGGCAAACTCTTGCTTAAGTTCGGCTAAATATCCTTGGCTCAGAATTGTAATTTGTTCAGAGCTATTATCTGTTCTTAGTTGTAACCCAGTCAGTAGTCGTTGCAGCCCATCACTATCCTGTTGGCCAAACATGGTCACTATGCGTTCTAATAACTTACCGAGTGTAATCGCTTGATTGGGTGTGCTATCGACGAAATCGAAATAACCTCTACGTTCTGCTTCCAGTGTTTTTTGTTGTTCTTCGATTAATAACTCAATGGTTTGTTGTTCGTGTGCGCTAAGTTTGGCAAATGCTTCTTGGTGGTGTTTTTTCCAAACACTTGCGCGACCTAGTTGTAAATCGTTGCGCCAGCGAGCGGCTATTTTTTCAATAGGTGGCGGTGTTTTCTCCTCTAAAATTCGGTCTGATAAGCGGGAAAGACAGTGCTCTAAAAGTAAAATGTATTCAGCGATGCCTGTTTTATAGGTGCTGTAATAAAAGTCACCTTGCTCGATGACATTATTGATCGTTATTTCATGGTTTTCTTTGGTGTTGATTGTTTTGGCGAACTCACTACCAAAAACCATTTTTATGAGACTGTCCAAAATCTTGTGTTTGTTCTGTAGTTTTCTCTCTATCTTGTCGATCTTGGCCTTGAATTTAGGTGAGATCTCTTGGCCATTTTTATTGAGTAATTTGTGGTTATAAGTAATGGCCTCATTGACTAAGGTGGCCATTACTTTTAATTCTAAAATTTTATCATCAATTTCTTGGCTGGCGTTTTGATAGTGAGTCAGACGAGTTTGTGATGTGTTGGCCGCTATGTTTTTTTGTATGGTTTGGAAAGCGGGCGTCGTGAGCGGTTCAGTAATGACGATGTCTTCTATTGGCTCATAGCGGATGTGGTCGATTTTTGCCGCATCTGCTGCTGGGTTAATGACGTTACAGCCAAGTTTTACGGCAACGTCACTTTGTTCTGCAAAAGCTTCAATCGCGGCGTAATATCCTCGATTGGTTTCGGCCAGTTGACCACTATTTGTTTCTACAGTGTGTTCTGCTGCAGCGGTAAATGCGCCGCCTTTGTCGCGTTCGGCATTGCCTGAGGCATGGCTATATCCCTCAGGGCTGTAGCAAAGATCGATGCCAGCCAATATTATTTGTTGCGCGCCCATGGCAATGGCGATGTTAAATGCTGTGTTGGTGACGGTGGGTGCGCAGGCTTGAATATTGTCGATATTGACATCAGCATTCCAGGGCAGGTGATTGTTTAGGTAGACTGATTGACCTGGCCACTGGGATACGAGTTGGTTTGCCGCACTCGCGCTATTGGCTAATAAACATCTATCATTTAACTTCAGTATGGCTTGAGAAATGACATAACTGACTGTTTGGGGATCAACCGTGACGATAATGTCTGGAGTAATATTGTGATCGATTAGGCTGTTCGCCAGGCGAGAGACGCCGAGTAAAATAATTTTCTCTCTATTTTCTTTTATCCAGGGAATAAAGATGTCCAGCGACGGACCTGCCCCCATAATAACGGCTGTTTTTCCCTTAAATAGCCCTCTTAATTTTGATGCAGGAATCTGATTTTCACAGATATTTTCTAAAATTTGTTTGTTATGGGCCTGCAAATCAAATTGTGTGGTGTACTTCCATAACAAATGCTTGACGGCATCTTCGAGTGTGGCATTGAGTGATTTGTAAACGTCGTGAGGCTGATGCCCGGCAGCCATGCTGTAGAGAAAATTGACGTTGCCTTTATACGAGTAGCTAGCGATGCCTGCTTCTCTTGCCGTGTTGAGCCAATCCTCTTCACGGGCGAAGATAATATTTTCGTTATGTGTATCGGTCTCTATTAGATCAAACACTGGACTTGGTTCGACAAATAGGTATCTACTTCCCGAGGGAATGCCGTGCTCTTCGATATAGTGACTTAATACATTTGAGTCACTACCAACAACAATATAAATAGTGTCCTCATGGAATAGCGTGGCACCATACTTTTGTGCGTAGAGGGTACTTGCGTGCCTGTTTTTAAAGGCATCTTGATTGATGCACTCAAGGTAACTGTCTCCAAATGTATTCTCTACATAAAGCGGACTAAGTGTGTATTGCGCCGTCATGATGTGTCCTTGAGTCAAAATACTGCTGTGTATTAACGAGTAATGCGTTCTATCTAACCAAGATAGCAAAGAATGCGCCAAGGGTTTAATCCTATGTCGTTAGCGAAAACGAAGTGCGCGGCTGCTTGGTAGCAGTAAATTGTTGCTTAGTTGATGGTAGAGCCAATCGTGTTTTTAGAGAAAAGAGCGGGGTGTTTGTGAACCGCTGTTTTGATATCTTTTTATAAGGTGGTTTATCCCTATCGGTTAATCGTCCTTTCATATTTTTAATGTTCCCCCAGGGCAATTGCTTCCGCTTCCGGCGGCAACACCTTGCCTTTTGTCTTTGCCTTTTTGATGTTTCTGTTTTTCATCGCGCCTTTCGTGATTCTATTTGTGGGCTGTTAACTCTTTGTTTTAAATATTTAAAAAAAATAATAACGGAGCTTTATTTTTTTTGGCACCTGTATTGCAATGTGTTAGGCACGGTAAGTTTTATGGTGAGTTCTCATTTTCAGTATTGGTTGGAAGTTGGGGCGGAACGTGAGAACTCATCGGGATAGTTGTAGGCAGTGTTCTTTAGTTTGAATGCTGAAACTTTTGCAGTTCGTTTGTTGATCGTACTGCGACTACGTAAAGAATTTATGGAGGTGTCATTATGGCCCAAGTAGTTAATACCAACCTTATGTCTTTGAATGCGCAGCGCAACTTGAATAAAACTCAAGATAACTTGCAAACTGCGCTACACCGTCTATCGTCAGGGCTTCGTATTAATAGTGCGAAGGACGATGCTGCTGGTTTAGCGATTAGCGAACGTTTTACGGCTCAGATTCGAGGCTTGAATCAAGCGGCACGTAACTCGGCGGATGCAATTTCATTGGCTCAAACCGCTGAAGGTGCCTTAGGGGAAATGACCTCAATGGTTCAGCGTATTCGTGAGCTGTCTATTCAATCTCGAAATGCCACTAACAATACGGGTGACAGACTCGCCTTGGATACGGAGGTGCAGCAACTCTCTGAAGAGATGGCTCGTGTGGCGAGTACCAAATTTAATGGTCAGGCCGTGTTGAGTGCGGGCGCAACGTCATTTACATTTCAAGTTGGCGCAAATGCGGGCGATACGATTCAGGTTACTACGCTAAATATTGCAGCAGCGGCGGCATTCACCTCTGTATTGACGGGTGATATAGGCACGGCAGCAAACGCATCAGCAATGATTGTTAAAGCGGATAACTTATTAGACTTGATTAATACCCAGCGCGCTAATTTAGGTGCGGTGCAGAATCGTTTTGAGTCTGTTATTCGTAATACCCAAAATACGGCTGAAAACTTAACCGCCTCTCGGAGTCGTATTCTTGATGCTGATTTTGCAGCTGAAACCGCGGCGCTATCTCGTGCTCAGATTTTGCAGCAAGCCGGTGTGTCGATGTTGGCGCAGGCAAACACGGTTCCGCAGGGGGTACTTTCACTCCTACAATAGAGTAAAAAAGCGTTTTCGTTCTCCCGGCCCCATTGGGGCCGGATAAGACGCCGAGTTGTGTGCTGAACTCCTAATTTCAAAAATTTAGCCTCGAAGCTAAAGCTTTTACAGACTATGGCCGACTACATAATTGGTAGCGGTAAATATTTCTGTTTGAGATATATCCGCTGGATATAAAAAGGGTTTACTTGGTTTGTTTGGTAAATCCTAGAAATTTGGAGTAAATATCATGGCTCAAGTCGTTAATAGCAATATTATGTCTTTGAATTCTCAGCGTAATCTGAATAAAACTCAGAGTATGCTGACTACTTCTTTGCAGCGTTTGTCGTCTGGTTTGCGTATTAATAGCGCAAAGGACGATGCCGCTGGTCTTGCAATTTCAGAGCGCTTCACAGCTCAGATACGTGGTTTGAACCAAGGTGCGCGTAACTCAGCAGATGCTATCTCCTTGGCGCAAACGGCTGAGGGTGTACTGGGTGAAATGACCTCAATGGTTCAGCGTGTACGTGAGTTGGCTGTGCAATCAACAAATGCCACCAATACAACAAGTGATCGTACAGCGATTAATACTGAGGTCACTCAGTTACAAGAAGAACTGGGTCGTATTGCCGGTACCAAATTTAATGGCAAGGCTATTATGAGCGCGGATGCGGGTACCTTTAAATTTCAGGTAGGTGCTAATAATGGTGAAACTATCGATGTGGTGAGTTCCGCTATCACTGGTGTTGCGGGATATGCTGCAGTAGTGACCACCGGTAGTGTAGGCTCGTCAGCGGCAGCGGCAACAATGATTACTTCGGCTGATACGTTGCTAAACTCTATTAATACCCAGCGTGCGAAATTGGGTGCGGTTCAAAACCGTTTCGAATCGGTTATTCGTAACACTCAGAATACCGCTGAAAACCTAAGCGCAGCACGTAGCCGTATTCAAGATACTGATTTTGCCGCGGAAACTGCGTCGTTAACTAGGGCTCAGATTCTTCAGCAGGCAGGGGTGGCAATGTTATCCCAGGCTAACTCTGCTCCGCAGTCTGTTCTTTCCTTGCTAGGATAGGCGGATAGTTAGTGAAGGCTTAGCCTGGCTCCACTGAACTGTGGTGCTGGGCTGCTCTACACTCTTTGTGGAGGTGAATCGTTATGATTAACGATATTTATAGTGCTACTTCGAGGCCTATCTCAGCGGCTGCTACGCCTAGAGATGCCCAGGTAGCTGCGGGGCAAACAGTCCTGCCGACAGAGCGCATTGCTAGGCAGGATGTTGCCGCTGTGGGTAGGGATTTACCGCCGGAGCAGGTATCTGATGTTAAGCCGGAGGCTAGTGCGGTCGATATCAATGGTACAGTTGAAAAACTTCGCGAGCATGTGAAAAGCTTGGATCGTGAACTTGAATTTAGCGTTGATGAAGATAGCGGACGTACTGTTATTACTGTGCGAGACCCCGAAACTGATGAAGTTTTGCGCCAGATTCCACCCGATGAATTATTGTATGTTGTAAAAGCGCTTCAGGAAAATAGCGCTAGCCTATTTGTAGAGGCTAAAGCTTAAGTGATGTGGTATAGGAATTGCTATATTCCTGGTCAAGGATGGCGGAGGTTTGGCGCTATTTAAATAGAGGTGATATATGGCGGGTTTATCAGTTGGTGGAATAGGTTCGGGCTTAGATGTTAAAGGCATCGTTAGTCAGCTGATGGCATTAGAACGCAGACCTCTTGATCGTCTCGAACAAACCGAACGTGATTTAAATTCTAAATTGAGCGCTTTCGGCAAGCTCAAAAGTTCTTTATCTACTTTTCAAGATGCAATGTCAGGCCTTAGTAGCCTTGATAAATTCAAAACATACGAAAGCACCTCATCCGACGATACAGTTTTTACTGCAAAAGCAGACGGCACGGCGGCTGGTGGTACATTTAGTGTTGAAGTCACTCAGTTAGCTCAAGCCGAAAAAGCTCATGCCGCAGGGACGTATGCGGGTGAGATGGGCGATCTTACTTTTGACGTTAACGGGCAATCGATTACGGTCACTATTGATGCGACTAATAATACCTTAGAGGGTATTCGAGGTGCGATTAACAGTGCTACTGGCAACAACATTATTACCGCGACGACTATTAACGGCGATGCGGGTACTGAATTGGTGCTCACGGGTAATGAGTCAGGTGCTGGCAATTCAATCACTGCCTCGGGGTCATTGGCGGCCACGCTTGGTTTTACCACGATGCCTGGGCAAGCTGCGCAAGATGCAAAAGTCGATATAGATGGTTTTACCGTGAGTAGTTCCACCAATACCGTAACGAATGGCATAACTGGTATAACTTTAGACATATCGAAGACTAACGTGGGGGCACCGGAAACATTAACGGTCGCACGTGATCTCGGTGCAGTTAAAGAGTCGGTGCAGGGCTTTGCTGATGCATATAACAGTTTAAGAAGTACAATTCGTGATTTAGGTAAAAAAGGTGGGGAACTCCAAGGTGACGGTGGCTTATTAAGCATTGAGCGCCAGATTCAAGGAATTTTCAATAAATCTGCTGTTGGTTTAAGTCTTGGTAATTTATCCGATGTAGGGATTAAGACGGGAAGTGACGGTAGTTTATCTGTCGATACAGCGAAGTTAGATACAGCCTTAGCCTCAGACTTTTCAGGGGTGGCTGAGTTGTTTGCAAACAATGATCAAGGTTACGCCTATCGATTTGAGGCAATGGCTGGTACCGTATTGCAAACGGATGGTTTGCTTGATTCGCGACAGGACGCCATTAACAACAATATTAGTAGTGTTAAGGATAGGCAGGATGGTTTTACCTATCGCCTGGAATTAATAGAGAAGCGCTTTAATACGCAGTTTGGCGCGCTGGATTCTTTGGTTGCTTCAATGTCAGCAACAGGGGATTTTTTATCCGGCCAGTTGGCTAATTTGCCAGGCAGTTCTCGATGATAATGTTAGTTAAGGATGACGAATGAATGATTATTAAACTGAATGTATCACGGGAGATGCATCAATGAATTACACCTCTCATATGAACAGTGCGTTACAGCAATATAAAAAAGTAGGCACACAGTCTGATGTTGCGACAGCATCACCGCACCGACTGATTTTGATGTTATTAGATGGTGCGCAAGAAAAAATTAACTTGGCTAAAGGTTATATGCAGAGGGGTGAAGTGGCTCTAAAAGGTAACCACATCTCCTGGGCCATTTCCATTATTGATGGATTGCGAATGAGTCTGGATCGAGATGCTGGTGGAGAAATTGCTGATAATCTTGATGCGCTGTATGACTACATGGGGCGACGCCTGGCTGAGGCCAATATGATGAATGATTCAGGCATGCTTGATGAAGTTAATGGCTTGTTACAAGAGATACGATCAGCATGGGACGCTATCCCCGATGAATTGCGACACACAACGTCGGCAACGGCTGGATAATCTAAGTAGTTAAGAGGGTTTTATGGATACCGTTTACCAAGCAGCAGATGTGGTTGTTGGGCAAGAGCTTGATGTTTTGATCGATTACTCGACCCGAATGTTGGCCGCAGCCAAGCAAAATGAGTGGGGAGAGGTCGTTCAAATTGAGGAGAAGCGACGCGTTGCCATGGAGCGCTTTTTTGGCGATGAAAAAAGCGGGGCTTTGCCACCTGAGCTATTGCGTTCTGCCTTACAGCAATTGCAGATGCTTGAAACTGAGCTAGTTCAACTAGGAATGGCCGCCAAAGACGCCATGGCGCAGGATATCAATACGGCGAAAACCTCCCATCAGGCTGTGACCGCCTATAGCGCTAATCAGTGATGAGTCTATAAACCTGTAGTAGACTGGCGTAACGGCCTGTCTGCTATGGGGATTTGAGTGACTACACAGAATAAATCTGGTCTTATTTGTCGGGATTGTTTGCCAATTCGGTGGGGTACCGTCACTGCCGCTCAATGGGCGGACGAACATTTAAATATCGATCAAGTAAACCAAGAACGTCTTCGTATTATAAATAACCTGGACGACCATCGACCTGAGGCGTTGGAGGATCATCCGGGTGTTGCGCAAGAGTTGCAAAAACTCGACTTCAAACTCAATTTAATTCTAGAAATGCTGGGTCAGCTAATATCGGTGAGTGACACACCGCCGGTAGCGATGCCTGTTTTGCTGGCAGCTGAAAGCATCGCTTGGTCTCATTCCAGGGCTGATTCATTGGTCTTAGGTGAAATGCTTAAGGTGGATGTGTTTTTACATCCTCGTTATCCCTTTCCGTTGAGCTTTGTGGGTAAGGTTGTTACCTCGACTGATGCTGAGATGAATCAAGAAATTCAACTTGTTCCAATGTCTGAGCAGGCCCAAGAATTGTACGAAAAATATTTATTTAAATGCCATCGTCGCCAAATTGCTCGTGAACGACAGAAGTTAAAGCCGATATCATAGGGCGTCTTTTTTTAATTAAAACTAAAAAGAATCAATAAGCTGCGTCATCATGCTATTGTCAATCTGACAAAATTTTGACATGATGATGAACTGATTATATGAAGTCAAATTTGAATCTCCTAACCTCGTTGTTTTTCATGGGTCAGGTGCTTGAGCATCGAAGTATTTTTAGTAGACGATTGCTTGCTAATAGAGGGTATTCAAGGTGTCCAGTCCAACGTCCGCAGTATTGGTAATTGATGTCGACGAGTCTCGTCGCCGTCAGCTTGAAAGTATGATGGAGTTTGTGGATATTGATCGAGTGTATGCGTGCAGTCCCGATCATTGGCGTGAAAGTGTGCAAGGCAATGACACGCAGTTTCAAGCGCTAGTGTTAGGGCATTGTCACTCACCTGAGCAGGCTCAAGTTGTCTATGAGGCGTTGCGTGAGCAAGATAACAATCTGCCGATTATCCTCTACAAAGAGGAGGATGAAGCAGGGACTTATCCGCCAGCGTTGGTTAAAGAAGCATTTGACCTGATCGATCAACGCGTAAATTATCGTCAATTGATGACGGTAATGCATCAGGCTCAAATGTTTCGTAACTCGCGTGAAACAAACCCCTCAGGTACGCGTAGTTGTCCCGAGTTATTTCGAAGTTTGGTGGGGGATAGTGAAAGCGTTCGCGAAGTTAGAAAATTAATTGAGCAAGTTGCGGCCTCTGATGCCAATGTATTGATTCTGGGTGAATCGGGAACCGGTAAAGAAGTTGTTGCACGCAATATTCATTATTACTCTCGTCGCAGAAATAGGCCGTTTGTACCGATTAACTGCGGTGCGATTCCAGCTGACTTGTTGGAAAGTGAATTATTTGGCCATGAAAAGGGCGCTTTCACGGGGGCGATTAGTGCTCGCCAAGGGCGTTTTGAGTTAGCTGAAAAGGGTTCTCTATTTCTCGATGAAATTGGCGATATGAGTCTACACATGCAAGTGAAGCTGTTGCGTGTGTTGCAAGAGCGAACGTTCGAGCGTGTGGGTAGTAATAAGAGCCTTACCAGTGATGTTCGGATAGTTGCAGCAACCCACCGAGATTTAGAGCAATCCATTAAAGACGGCAAGTTTCGTGAAGATTTATTTTATCGCCTCAATGTATTTCCCATTGAGATGCCGCCGTTGCGTGAGCGTATAGAAGATATTCCCCTGTTGGTCAAAGAGTTGATTACGCGATTGGAGCACGAGAACCGAGGTTCGGTGCGCTTAACACCTGAAGCGATGATGGTTTTGTGCCAGCACGCTTGGCCGGGAAATGTACGTGAATTAGCTAATTTAATTGAACGTTTAGTGATTATGTATCCCATGGGGGTAGTTGAGGTGGATGATCTGCCACCCAAGCTCCTAGCGAATATTGGCAACGAAGCCTCGATTTCAGAGGAGGTTATCAATCGAGTAATGGCTAAGGAGGCCGAAGCGGCCACCATTGCTATACCGGGTAATTCCTCAATTGACGCCTTGCCCGTGCTACCAGAGGAAGGGGTGGATTTAAAACGTTACCTTGCCAACTTAGAGCGTCACTTTATTAACCAAGCTTTGGAAGATGCCAACGGTGTGGTAGCCCATGCGGCTACGCGATTGAAGTTGCGCCGTACGACCTTGGTCGAAAAAATGCGTAAATACGATCTTAATCGTGGAGATGATGCGTCGTAGTTTTGACGAAGTAAATAAACTTCAGTTTTATCTTATTGTATTTAAAGTCTATTTTGTTTCTGGCCTCTGTTTTGCTAAGTCTAAGCTAAGTGGTAATGCTTTTGACAGGTGAGGCCGATGAATACACAGCAACAACAGACAGATCAGATTCAACATCTCGAAGATGCCTTTGATGCGTTTAGCAGCTTATCTGAGCAACTTGTTTCTTCTTATAGCCATCTACAAAATCAAGTTCATGATTTAACCCGTGACTTGGCAGCGGCGCGGAATGAGAAAAAGCAGCTTAAACAAGTTGATCATGTCGCAAATCGTCTCGCCAGCCTGCTACAGGCCCTGCCTGGTGGTGTTGTTGTGTTGGATGGCCAGGGCCGTGTTCAAGAGTGCAATCCCGCTGCTGAAGATTTATTGGGCACCCCTTTAAAAGGTCAGCAATGGCGCAGCATTATCAACCGAGCCTTTGCTCCTCGCTTAGATGATGGCCACGAGGTCTCGCTTAAAGACGGTCGTCGCTTAAGTATTTCGACCAGTAGCCTACAAGGCGAATCCGGCCAGATACTACTATTAAAAGACGTGACCGAAACTCGCTTGTTGCAAGATACCTTGGCTCGTTACCAACGTTTATCTTCTATGGGCTATATGGCCGCTACGCTGGCTCATCAGATTCGTACTCCAACGGCGTCAGCCTTGCTTTACACCTCACAGCTTACCAAGCGAGCAGATGATCCTGTGCGTGTAATCTATTGCACGGATAAGATTCGCAGCCAACTTCATCATATTGAAATGATGGTGGGGGACATGCTGAGCTATTCAAAGGGGGCTGTTGCCCAAGATTCTGAACAGCATTTTTCTATAGATGCTCTGCTCGAAAAAGTCAGCGCGGTCGCCTTGGCGCAAGTGGAAGCTCGCCAGGGTCAATTTGATATTGACCTCGCGCTCGATGGTCGCCGCTGTATTGCTGGGCGATTGGATGAAGTGGTCGGCGCTGTCACCAATATCATCATTAACGCCATTCAAGCCTGTGCTGACGAGCCTAAAATTCATCTGGCTATATCAGCCCAGCAAGATCGTGTGGAATTGCAAATTAATGACAATGGCCCCGGCATTCCTTGTGATATCCAAGCCAATATTTTCGACCCCTTTGTGACCGGTCGAGCCCAAGGCACAGGGCTGGGGTTGGCCGTGGCCAAGCAGGTTGTTGATGGCTTAGAAGGTCAAATTAGTTTTGAAACCGAAATAGGTCGAGGAACGACCTTCAAATTATTGCTGCCCATGTTGGCGATGTCAGACGTGTCTGCATCGTTGGCCAGTGAACGTGATAACAAAAATGAGGTGCTGTTATGAGTGATTCAACAGTCTTGGTGGTCGAAGACGATAATTCTCTGCGCGAAGCATTATGTGACACTTTAGAAATGGCTGGTTTCAGTGTGAATTCTGTTGCCGATGGTCAGGCCGCATTGCAAGCTATGGAGAAAGAGCCAGTCAATATGGTGGTCAGTGATGTTCATATGAAACCCATGAATGGGCATAACTTATTGCTGCAACTCAGGACCAAATATCCCAACTTACCGGTGGTACTGATGAGTGCCTACGGTAATGTCGAAAACGCGGTATCCGCGATGCGAGAAGGGGCTTCTGATTATTTGGTGAAACCTTTTGATGGCGATGTTCTGATTAATATGGTTGAACGCTATTTATCACAGCAAGATGTGAATCCTGATTTAGTGGCTGAAGATGCTCGCTCTACTGAGCAAGTGGCCTTGGCAGAGCGAGTCGCGGCTAGCGATGCCACCGTTATGATTAGTGGTGAAAGTGGTACAGGTAAAGAAGTGTTTGCTCGCCATATTCATCGCTGTTCGCGTCGAGCAGACAAGCCTTTTATTGCCATAAACTGTGCTGCGATTCCAGAGAATATGCTCGAAGCTGTGTTGTTTGGTTACGAGAAAGGCGCGTTTACTGGGGCTTATAGCGCCAGCGCCGGTAAATTCGAGCAAGCTCAAGGTGGTACCTTGTTGTTGGATGAGGTGTCAGAAATGGATCTTGGTTTGCAAGCCAAGTTACTGCGGGTGTTACAGGAGCGTGAAGTCGAACGTCTCGGTGGCAAGAAAATTATACCCTTAGATGTCAGAGTTTTGGCGACGACGAACAGAAATTTGCGTCAGCAAGTGGTAGCAGGCAAATTCCGGGAAGATTTATTTTATCGCCTCAATGTATTTCCCATGAGTTTGTTAGCCCTGCGGGCTCGCCCGAATGACATCATGCCGCTGGCGAGTACCTTCGTAAAAAGGCATATCGATATCGGTGAGCTGTCGCCTCAATTTGATGATGGGGCACAAGCACGCTTATGTGGCTATCACTGGCCAGGTAACGTCCGAGAGCTGGATAATGTGATTCAGCGCGCGCTAATTTTGCGTCATGGCAGCGTGATTCGAGCGGCTGATATTTTATTTGAACAGGAAGCCGAGGAAGCCGGCATGGCTCGCCAGAACATCACACCTGTGGCAGTGGTACCGATCGAATCCATGGACCCACATCAACCCTTAGTTGAAGAGTCAAAGTTGGCAAGCAATGTGCAAGATTTAAGTGGAGATTTAAAGGCGCGCGAATTCCAACTGATTCTTGACGCTTTACACGAATGCGGTAGTCGCAAAGCGACGGCAGAAAAGTTGGGTGTTAGCCCCCGCACATTGAGATATAAATTAGCCCGTATGCGTGAAGCGGGCATGGTCATCCCCGGAGAAAATAGCGATATAGGGTGAGGGCCGCAGCCAAGCACTAAGTGAGGTGAATGATGAGCGATATGAGTGTAAATCAAGTACTGGCGCAAATGCGCGTTATGGCTGCCAAGGCGCAAAGCCCGACACAAGCTCCTGCTCAAGCACCCACCGAGGTCGGTGCTGCCCAAGGTGTTGATTTTTCCAATGTGTTAAAAAACTCCATTAATGCGGTTAATGAAGTCCAACAAGCCTCGGGTGATTTGAGAAAGCGCTTCGATATGGGAGACACCAGCGTCAGTATGGTAGACATCGCCGTCGCTGGAGAGAAATCAAAAGTAGCCTTCACCGCCATGACTCAAGTCCGAAATAAGGTTGTTCAGGCCTATCAGGACGTCATGAGCATGCCCATCTAAGTTACTAGGGAAGACGGTTTATGGAAACTATGGCCACCACAGAAAACCAGCTAACGCCGGCTCCTCAGAAGAATATTTCCGCCTCGCTGGCTGGCATGGCGGAGCTTCCTATTGCACGCCAGCTAATGTTGATGGTTGGGTTTGCCGCTGCTGTTGCTTTGATGGTCGCCGTGATGCTCTGGTCCCAAGCACCGAACATGAAAATGCTCTACGGCAGTTTGGGGAGTGCGGAGTTGATGGAAATTACCGGAGCCCTGGACCAAAATGCCATTCCTTATCAGCTTAACGAATTGACTGGTGCAATCATGGTGGATGCAGCTAGTGTGCATGAAGCGCGTTTGAAGCTGGCCGGCTTGGGCTTACCTAAAGGTCAAGGAACGGGCTATGAGTTATTGGAAAAAGACCAAGGCTTCTCCACTAGCCAATTCTTAGAATCAGCACGCTATCAGCGTGCTCTGGAAGGGGAGTTGGCGCGTACCATCACCTCGCTAAACAGCATTCAAAGTGCCCGTGTTCACTTGGCGCTGCCTAAACAGTCTGCGTTTGTGCGCATGCGCAAAAGTCCCAGTGCGTCAGTTATGGTCAGTATGTATCAAGGGCGCATTATGCGGCCGGAGCAGGCCTCCTCGATAGTACATATGGTTGCCTCCAGTATTCCTAATATGGAAGTCGAAGATGTCACTGTTATTGATCAAAACGGACGTCTGTTAAGTCAGCCTGAAACGGCCAACGATATGCGTCAAACCTCTACCCAATTCGATTATCGTAAAAAGTTGGAGGAGTACTATATTAAGCGAGTGGAAACGATTTTATCGCCACTGGTGGGGGCCGATAGTGTGCGTGCTCAGATTGTCGTGGATTTAGATTTTACGGCCACGGAACAGACCCAAGAAAGCTTTAACCCTGATCTGCCGGCAATTCGTAGCGAGCAAACGGTAGAAGAGCAGCGCTCAGGCAATGGCGCGTTGGGCGTGCCGGGGATGTTAACTAATCAGCCTCCCGGCGCTGGCACAACAAATGCTGATGCGGCTGGTGGAGAAGGTGGGGTGTCGAATTCTAGTCGTCGGGCAGTGCGGAACTACGAGCTAGATAGAACCATTAGCCATACTCGCATGCCTTATGGTTCTCTGCGCCGCTTATCCGCTGCGGTGGTGGTTGATGAGCGCCAAGTCGTTGCCGAAGATGGCACCGTCACTACGGAGCCGTTGAGTGAGCAAGAAATGGAGCGCATTAATAGTTTAGTGCGTGAGGCGATTGGCTTTAGTGCCCAGCGTGGTGACAGTGTCAATATTATCAACGCCCCTTTCCAAGCGGCCGCTGCGGTTGAAGCATTGCCTGAGCCTAGTTTATTGGAGCAACCTTGGGTCTGGGATGTGGCCAAACAGTTGGCTGCGCTCTTGGTTGTTCTAATTATTATTTTTGGTGTGTTGCGACCTGTTTTAAAAGGTTTGGCAAAGAAAGAGGAAAGTGCAGAGGCCGCAGCGATTGGTCCTGATGGTCAACCGTTAGCTTTGGGCGACTTGGAAAATGACACCGTTAGCATCGGGGAAGATGGTGAGCCATTAAAATTGAGCGGGCCTGATAAACAGTATGAAGATCATTTGGAGGTTGCCAAATCCGCAGCAACCTCTGATCCTCACTTGGTCGCCGCTGTGGTGAAAGGATGGGTAGATAGCGATGGCCGATGATCCAACTAATGACGCCGAGCCAGAGACAGATAGTATTGAGGATCTGGCAGGTGCTGAAAAAGCCGCCATCTTAATGATGAGCTTAGGTGAGGGCGCTGCCGCCGAGGTACTAAAGTTGTTGGGGCCTAAAGAAGTCCAGCGCATTGGTGCTGCAATGGCGACCATTACCAACGTGCCTAAAGGACAAGCCAAAAATGTAGTGACGAGCTTTGTTGAAGAAATTGATGCTCAATCTGGTTTAGGTGGCTCAGAAGATTATATTCGCAATATCTTGGTTCAGGCTTTGGGCGAAGACAAGGCTGGCGGCATGATAGACCGCATTCTCTTTGGTCGCTCCTCCAAAGGGCTAGAGGCCTTAAAATGGATGGAGTCCAAATCGGTGGCGGAGCTGATTAGGCGTGAACATCCTCAGATTATTGCCATTGTTTTATCGTATCTTGATAGTGATCAAGCCGCCGGTATTTTGTCGCTCTTGCCTGCTCGTACTCGGTCAGATATTGTCATGCGTATCGCTACGCTGGAAGGTATTCAGCCTGCCGCCTTGAATGAGCTGGATTTGATTTTAGAAAAACAGTTCGCCGGCAATAGTTCAGTCCAACAGTCATCGGTTGGCGGCCAGAAAACGGCGGCCAATATTCTAAACTTCATGGATACCTCGATTGAAAACGAGATCATGGATGATGTTAAAGAAAGTGATGCCGAGCTCGGCCAGAGCATCGAAGAGTTAATGTTCGTTTTCGACAATATTGCTGAAATCGACGATCGAGGCATTCAAAGTCTGTTGCGAGAGGTGTCATCGGAAGTGTTGGTCTTGGCGCTTAAAGCGGCGGATGAAAATCTCAAAGAAAAAATCTTCCGTAACATGTCCAAACGTGCAGGTGAGATGTTGCGAGATGATTTGGAGGCGCGAGGCCCCGTTAAGCTCAGCGATGTTGAAGGAGCGCAGAAAGAGGTGCTGGCCGTTGCTAGACGCATGATGGAGAGTGGTGAATTAGTGATGGGAGGTAAGGGGGGTGAAGAGTATGTCTAAGGTACTCTCGGGTGAACAATATGCCTTGGTCAAGACTTGGAGCCAGCCCCAAATTGAAAATGAAGTATTTGTTGAGCCTGAAGTTGCGCCTGAGATTGAGCTTGTGCAAACGCCCGATATTCCGCCGGAGCCGCAGATTGATGAAGCTGAGATTGAGCGAATCAAACAAGCGGCTTACCAAGAGGGCTTGGAATTAGGCCGTCGAGATGGTGTAGCTGCAGGCCAGGCGTTTATGAGTCAACAAGCGGCTCGAATGGGCGAGTTGTTATCGGTGCTCGAACAGGGCTTTCATGACGCTGATCCTGAACTTGAAAATGAATTATTATTTTTAACGCTTGCCGTGGCCAAACAAGTACTGCGGCGTGAGCTAAAAACTGACCCTGGGCAAATTGTTGCCGTTATTCGTGAAGCCTTAGGCGAATTGCCTAGTGGTGCAGCATTTACTCGTTTATCTATGCACCCTGAAGATGCTGCATTTGTACGCAAAGCTTTATCATTAGAAGGCCAAGCGACGAGTTTAGATATTCGAGAAGATCCAACTTTCAGTCGAGGGGGTTGCAAAATTGAAACCGACACCTCACAGATTGATGCCAGTATTGAAACACGTATCGCAGAAATAGCCGCCACCGTATTGGGCGGGGAGCGTCGAGATGACAGTAGCGAATGAATTTCAGCAACAGCGTCATGAGCATTGGACTGCGCGCTTGGCAGAGCGCAGAGCGCGTCTCGAAGGGCGTGTACCACTCCAGGTAAGTGGCAAATTAAGACGCATGGTTGGCCTAACCTTAGAGGCTGTTGGTGTCCAAGCCCCCATTGGCGGACGCTGTCAAATTATCTCCCCCACAGGCGAATGTATCGAAGCTGAAGTGGTGGGTTTCTCCGGTGAACAAACTTATCTTATGCCCACGGGTGATTTACAAGGGCTCGTCCCCAATGCCCGCGTTGTGCCTATGCAGGGCGGCTCAGAAGCGCCAGTGGGGAGCGAATTGCTCGGCAGAGTCTTGGACGGCGCTGGTAAACCTCTGGATGGCAAAGGGCCCTTAGGCACTACGCGCACCCGATCACTGACCGGCCGTTACATCAACCCCTTAGAGCGTCATCCCATCGATCACCCTTTGGATGTCGGTGTAGCGGCCATTAATTCATTATTCACCGTGGGGCGTGGCCAGCGTATGGGGCTGTTTGCTGGCTCTGGGGTAGGTAAGAGTGTGTTGCTCGGCATGATGACTCGCTATACCGATGCCGATGTCATTGTCGTCGGTTTGATCGGCGAGCGGGGACGCGAGGTTAAAGAATTTATTGAAAACATTCTTGGCGAAGAAGGTATGGCGCGCTCAGTGGTGGTTGCATCGCCCGCGGATAACTCGCCGTTGATGCGGATGCACGGGGCGATGTTGGCCACGAGTATTGCCGAAGACTTTCGTGATCAGGGCAAGCATGTGCTGCTGCTCATGGATTCGTTAACACGCTATGCCCAAGCTCAGCGCGAAATTGCATTGGCCATTGGCGAGCCACCAGCGACCAAAGGTTATCCGCCCTCGGTGTTTGCAAAACTACCTCATTTGGTTGAGCGCGCAGGAAATGGCAGCAAAGGTGGTGGTTCGATTACAGCGTTTTACACCGTCTTGGCCGAGGGGGATGATCAGCAAGATCCTATCGCCGATGCGGCGCGCGCTATTCTTGATGGTCATATTGTTTTATCAAGAAAACTGGCGGATTCGGGGCATTATCCCGCTATAAATATAGAAGGTTCGATTAGTCGAGTGATGACAGAAATTGTATCGCCCGAGCATGAGGCGATAACGCGACGTTTCCGTCAAATTTATTCGCTCTACGAAACCAATAAAGATCTCATTAATGTTGGAGCTTACAGCAAAGGCTCTGACCCGCGAGTGGATGAGGCGATTAGGCTCAATCCTGCGATGTTGGAGTTTCTCCGTCAGCCCAAAGACGAGGCCGTGGCGCTTAATGGCAGTATTGAACAGCTTTTTGAGTTATTGAATCCGGCGGCTGATAACTCAATCGCTGTGCAAAATTGAGTTTGATCCTTTTTATACGTTAATAACGGAAGGCGCTAGCTTATGCGTTCTAAACGATTTAAACCGGTAGTCGAGCATGCTCAACACCTAGAACAAGAAGCGGCAAAGGCTTTGGGAGATGCCGCTCAGCGCTTGCAAGAAGCTCAGGCTCAATTGGAACAGTTACAGGTCTATTGTCAGGAATACAACGATCGCTATCAGCAGGTCGGTCAGCTCAACTCAGGGCCGCGACGTTTACTTGATTATCAAGCCTTTATGGCCAAACTAAATACCGCATTAGTGCAGCAATCAGAGGTGGTGTCTAGCGCCGTAGCTAGCCTGGAAGAGGTGAAGCAATTTTGGTTAGCTAAACGAGGCAGGAGCAAAGCGCTAGATGGTGTTTTGACAGGCTATATTGACGAGGAAATTAAGGCTGAGGAGAAAAAAGAGCAACGGGCGACGGATGATTTTAGGCGACCTAAAGTACAGTCCTAAAGCGGGGTCAGTTCAGGCGAGCAATGTGCTGATTTTTCTGTTGGGAAGCTGTGATTTATAGGCGATTTAATAAATTAAAGTAGTTCTATTTTGTGCCGTTAACAAAAACGTCGAGCGTGCGAGTTTAATACTCAAACACACTATTTACGGTTCAAAAGGAAATAGGGAAATGTCTCAATCAGAGTCATCAGGTAATGGATTAACTATTGAATGCAGTGTGGTTTTCGATATCTCTGTTGTTACAGACTTCAAGGCGATGCTACAACAAACGATTGCTGGTGGACAGGCGATTGTGTTGGATGTAAGCAAGGTCGAGCGTGTTGATACTGCGGCCCTACAACTGCTGACAGTACTGTGCCAGGATTCCGTATTGAAAGGTCTTGAGGTGAGTTGGTTTAATCCAAGCGAGCCGTTTACCTATGCAGCGAAGCTCACGGGTCTGGACGGCATTCTACGACTGTAAATATGACGCCTCAGACGTAACGGATTATTCATTTTTTACAAATTGAAGGAACGAAACCATGCCAACGATACTTGCTGTTGATGATTCTGCTTCTATGCGACAAATGGTGGCTTTCACGTTGAAAGGTGCTGGATTCACTGTCATTGATGCAGTTGATGGTGAGGATGCTTTAGAAAAGGCCAAGGGAACATCTGCCACGGTGGATCTTGTACTCACCGATGTGAATATGCCGCGTATGGATGGCATTAGCTTGATTCGAGAGCTGCGAGCGTTACCAAAATACAAATTTACACCGATGCTGATGTTAACGACAGAGTCTGGTGGCGATAAAAAAATGGAAGGAAAAAGTGCCGGAGCAACAGGTTGGATTGTGAAACCTTTTAATCCAGACCAGTTGTTGGCCACCATTAAAAAAGTATTGGGATAAGGTCTCATGGGAATCGATATCAGCCAATTCTTGGAAACTTTCTACGAAGAAAGCTTCGAAGGTTTAGACATCATGGAAACAGCCCTGCTGGAGATGGATACAGGCGAGGTTGATGATGAAGCCATTAATACGATTTTTCGCGCGGCACACTCGATCAAAGGTGGCAGCGGTACCTTTGGTTTGAACTCCGTTTCTGATTTTACTCACGTGCTAGAAACCTTGCTAGACGAAATGCGTGATGGAAAACGGGCGGTAACTAAAGAAGCGGTTGAGCTGATGTTGATAACCGTGGATGTGTTGCGTGAAATGCTGATTGCGTTGCGCGAAAGTGCCGATGTGGATACAGATCGCGTGGCGAAGATTCACAGCGAGCTAGAGATTATGCTTAAGGGCGAGGCTGCCGTTGTTGAGGCGACGACAGAATTGACCCCCTCTGAATCTAGTGCGTCTGCAGCAGGATGGGTAGTCAATTTCCGCCCCCATGTGCATATGTTTAAAACGGGTAATGATCCCGTACGAATGATTAAAGAATTGTCTGACCTGGGTGAAATGTCAGTCCACTGCAATGTAGATGGGCTACCTGCCCTGGATGATCTCGACCCTGAAGAATGCTATCTTTCATGGCGGATTGAAATCAAGGGTGACAACGTTGCTCAGGATGCCATTAAAGAAGTATTTGACTGGGTTGAAGATGATTGTGATCTCGATATCAGCTCCCAGCACGCCGTTGCGGAGCTCAGCGCTGCGGTGGCAGTTGAGGCAACGCCGGTAGATGAACCTGTAGTGACCTCGGCAGAACCTGCGTCTGTACCGAATACGCCCCTGGAGTCGCCGATTCCTCAAACTCCTTCAGCACCAAAAGCGCCAGTGACGGCGAAAAAAGCAGCGGGGACTGAGTCCGGCTCTATTCGAGTAAGCATTGATAAAGTGGATGCGTTGATTAATATGGTGGGCGAGTTAGTCATCACCCAGTCAATGCTTAACCAGCTTGGTGAAGACTTTTCGATGGATAAGCTACAGCGTTTGCAAGAAGGTTTGGCGGAGTTGGAGCAACACACGCGAGAATTACAAGAAAACGTCATGCGTATTCGCATGCTCCCCATCAGTTTTGCGTTTAACCGCTTCCCGCGTTTGGTGCATGATTTGAGTCAGAAGTTAGATAAGAAAATTGAAATAAAATTATCAGGTGAAAACACTGAACTTGATAAAACCGTGATGGAAAAAATCGGAGATCCCCTGGTTCATTTAGTTCGTAACTCACTCGATCATGGTATTGAATCCCCTGAGGTACGCAAAGCCAATGGTAAGCCTGAAACAGGTACCTTGGAGCTAAATGCTTATCATCAAGGTGGCAATATTGTTATTGAAATCGCTGATGATGGCGCAGGACTTAATACAGCGCGCGTTCGCGAAAAAGCGGTTGAAAAAGGGCTGATCAACGAAAATGATCAAATGTCTGATGAAAAAATTAATGAGCTGATTTTTCATCCAGGTTTCTCGACCGCTGAGCAGGTCAGTGATGTCTCTGGTCGCGGTGTTGGGATGGATGTGGTCAGGCGTAATATCAAAGACTTGGGTGGTGGTATCGAGCTTAAATCCGAGTTTGGTGTTGGCACGAAAATAACGATTAGACTCCCTTTGACGCTGGCAATCTTGGATGGCCAGTTAATGCGAATCGGCAATGAGACTTTTGTCATTCCATTGGTCTCCATTACTGAATCGCTGCAAGTCAAAGCTGAGTATGTCAAATCAATCGCTGGTGATGCTGAACTGTATAAACTGCGGGATGAATATGTCCCTGTGGTGCGGCTGCATGATGTTTTTGGTATGGAGCCCGATACCAAAGAGCTGATTGGTGGTTTGTTGGTGGTGGTTGAAGGGGATGGCCACAGTGCCGGCTTATTTGTTGATGAATTGATGGGCCAGCAACAGGTAGTCATAAAATCATTGGAGTCCAACTTCAAACCGGTCGATGGTATATCAGGTGCCACTATTCTGGGTGATGGGACGGTTGCACTTATTATCGATATTCCTGGACTAGTTCAGCTAGCAAGGAAGAAGAGTCACCGTGCCAAACCGCGCGGGACTATTGCGGCTTAAGGAGAAACTAGTATGAACATTGCACAACAAATTGAAGCCTCTGAAGGGTTGGATATGGACGCTGATACTGATCAGTACTTAACCTTTATGCTTGATGGGGAAGAGTATGGCGTAGACATTTTACGAGTCCAGGAGATTAAAGGTTGGGATTCTGTCACGCCGATTCCAAATACACCGCAATACATCAAAGGGGTGATTAATCTGCGCGGAACCATTGTGCCCATTTTTGATTTGCGTGAAAAATTTAATTTGGAACAAATTCCTTACGGCGCTACGACGGTTGTGATTGTACTCAAAGTCAAAAATGAAAAAGGCAGTCGTACCATGGGGATTGTGGTTGATGCGGTCTCTGAGGTTTACAACATTAAAACCGAAGATTTAAAGGCCTCGCCTGACTTTGGTAGTGCGATTAGTACTGATTTTGTTGAAGGCTTGGCGACCATCAATGAAAAAATGATTATCGTGTTGGATATCGATTTTCTGCTTAATTCAAGTGTTGAAGGTGACCTTGAGCTTGGTTAGAGGTATCTCTTTGATCATGGTGAAATGTGATGCGAACGATTGCGGTAATGAACCAAAAGGGAGGCGTGGGAAAAACCACTACTGTTCTTAATCTAGGTCATGCAATAGCATTGGCTGGCAAGCGGGTGCTATTAATCGATTTAGACCCGCAATCTCATTTGACCGATAGCTTGGGTTTGCACGGCTACGGTGGCGAGGGTGTCGATAGTGTCGTGCTTGACGGACAACCCATTAGCCAACACAGTCTCGCTGTTAGAGACAAGCTGCTGTTATTGCCTGCCGGGCCGAGACTAAGTACGCTTGAATCGGTGACTGAAGGGGGCGCGCAGCGAGGTTGGCGTTTACATAAGGCCCTAGAAAGTAGCCAAGATATTGATTATGTTTTAATCGATTGCCCGCCATCCGCAGGGCTCATCACCATGAATGGTTTGATGGCTGCTCAGGAATTAATTATCCCCGTCTCCAGTGATTACCTGTCCTTGCATGGTTTATCACGTCTCATGCCTATCCTTGATCATATTGGTTCGACGCTGAAAAAACCGACTCGGCGGTGGGTGTTGTTAACTCGGTTTCAGCGCCAAAGGCGTCTGGCACAAGAAGTTCAGCAAAAGTTACAAGAGCACTTTGCCGATAGCCTGTTATCAACGCCGATTCGAGAGAATGTCTCGTTGGCGGAGAGTCCAAGTTATGGGCAAACTATTTTTGAATACAAAAAGAACTCTTACGGTGCGGAAGATTACACGGCCTTGGCCGTCGCAATACTACAACAAGCCCCTCACGAGAACAACGTACACACAGCAGTGGGTTAGGTGATTAACCTAACTAGAAGGAATGAACGCGATGTCAAAGCCAAGACCTAAAAAAAAGCTTGGGCATGACCCATTTGCTAAGCCAGCTTCGGTGCTTGTGCGGGATGGAAAAAAAGCAGTGCAAGCTCCAATAGACGTCGCAGCTTCTACTGCGCTGGGTTTGCATGGCTTAGACCAGGGTTTCGGTACTGAAGAGCCGGTTGTCGAGGCAAAAGGCGATGTTGATGATGTTATATTCTCGCGCTTTTTAACGCGTGTATTTGATCCTTCTGCGGAACCTGAGCTTACCGTCGATTTGCGCAAAGTGGATCGGGATGTCGTTGCTCCAGCGGCCCCTGATGAGAAAAATATCGAGCGTGCGCGCAAGGCCCAGGCGACGACCTTACGCACCTTGAATAAGACGATTGAAGGCAAGCAGCAACGTAATAAATCAGTCAAGAAACGTTCTCAGCTTGCCGCACTGCCGGCGCCTGACTTTTTGTCTTCTGCCGCCGCACACTATGCCTTATTGGCTAACCCTACCTTGTTAACAGATGTGAAATGGAAAGCCTGTCACGCCAATATGGCGGCTAAGGACTGGCTGAGTAAAACATTTGGACATAGCCTATCTAGCGACAAAACAGTGTTTCAATTGTTGGCGACTATGCCAGGCCTTGAGCAGAAGTTTTCTCAGTTAAGCAATTTTCCGGCTCAGTTTTTGATTAACCAAGGTGATTTGGCCCTAAAGTTTGACGTGGCTGAAGTTGTAAATGGCGGTGAACACTTGGGTTATTTGTTGCAATGGCAGGATCAGAGTGACGTGCATCAAACCATCGACCAGCTGCGTAATAAACAAACTGAGCTGACACAGGTGATTAATGTGCAAACATCATGGTGGGATGCGCTGAAGGAGCCTATTGTACTGTTAGATGGTGCGCATCAATGGTTGTTATCGAATGCCGCAGCCAATATGTTGTTTGCAGGGGCTGATGCTAAAACAATGGCACAAACTATTACGCACAGCTTGAGTTTACCCAAACAATCATTCGGGCCGCAGACCTTATCAATGGTCTTTAATGGTCGCGATTACGAAGTGAACTATGTGCCCGTTGGACTCGAGCGTGGCGAAAAAGGTTTACTGCTGCAATGGCTTGATCGTACTGATACTCGGCAGGCTCAGCAAGCCCAAGTGCAGTACCGCAGCGCAATGAAAATGAGCAAGGTGGCTAGCTTTTTACTCGATGAACAAGGGCGGATATTGCAGCACAGTGATACTGCTTATCGCTTTATACAACATCACTTACTTTCGCTTAAAGCATATCAACCCAATCTTGGTGCCGATGAGCTTATTGGTCAGAGTATGGTGGCGCTACTGAATACCGGTAAAACAGCCGAGACTGAGTTAGTCACTTTGGCTGAGCATGGGCTGGCTGTGCGCGTCAGTCGTGACGGTACTTTGTTTTTGCTGGAACTGACAGATGTTGGTGAGATGTTGGGTCTGACTAAACAGTTACCAAGCCTCGTTTCACGCTTATCTCAGGGAGACTTTTCTGCTCGCCTTGAGGCTGTTGAAAACGTGGATTTGCAACGCGTGATTACTCAGTTTAATCGATTGTCACAAGGTTTGGAAAAACGTTTAGGACGTTTATTGGCGAAGCTGCATAGCTCAGGCTTGGTGTCACAAGCAGAGATCAGCGATGAGGCGAATGTTTGGAAGCAACTGGATGCTGGTATTCGTGCGCTGCTTAATAGTCATCAAGCAGTTGACGGTGCTCATCAACGGTCTGAGTTTGTTGTTCATCGAGTGTCAACGGGGCTGAATAAAATACATCAACAATCGGCTGCTGATGCTGTGAAGCGAAATGGCGAGTTAAACGATTTACGCCAATCGCTTGATGCAGAGAAAGGTGGGCTGCAACACTTAATGGCGCGAGTTCGAGGCTTATCAACGCATGTTAATAGCGTGCAGGCGCATATAGGCAGCAGCAAAGGGGTGACAGAAGAGGTGTGTGCCAAGGTGGCAGAGATTAGCCAGTTCTCCGACACCATTGCGGATATGGCGACGGTGGTTGATGACATTGCTTTTCAAACGAATTTGTTGGCCTTGAATGCGTCGGTTGAAGCTGCCCGTGCAGGTGAACAAGGCCGTGGGTTTGCCGTTGTTGCCGATGAGGTGCGTAACCTATCGCTGCGTAGTTCAGCAGCAGCCAAGGACATTAAATCTGTCTTGGCAGACAATGATTCACGCCTCAAAGGTAGCGCAGCGTTTGTGAGAAAGGCATTAACGCCTACGTCCGATGTGATGATTGAACTCAATGCCTTGTTGACGGAGATATCGCTCAGTGATGAAAGTGCTGTTGAGATCATGGATAAGTTGTCAATAACTGTTAACTCACTACAGAAGGTTGAGCAGACTGCCGATACGGGGGAAGAGACTGTCGCCATGCTTGAGACATTAATGACGAACGTTCAACGCTATATCGCTTCAAGACATTAGCCGAGCATTATTTGGTTGAGCGATATCAGGGAATGATCTTTTGATTTTAGGGAGTTAACTTATTCGCTATGGCCGTAAAAGAATTTGATCTGAGTGATGCCGAATTTCAACAAATTCGGAAACTAGTTTATGAGTATACCGGTATTAATTTATCGGAAGGCAAGAAGGACATGATATACAGCCGTTTGGCGCGTCGACTGCGCCAGCTCAAGTTAGATGAGTTTTCACAATACCTGAAATTGTTGGCAGATATTGACGGCGACGAAATCGGCAATTTCATGAATTCCGTCACCACCAATCTCACCGCCTTTTTCCGAGAGATGCATCATTTTGAGTACTTAAAAAATGAGTTAATCCCTCAGTTAATGAAGATCAACGCTGATACTCGTCGAATACGTATTTGGTCAGCGGGTTGTTCCACGGGAGAAGAGCCCTACAGTATCGCTATGACGGTGAAGGAAGCGGTACCTGATAGCGCGGGTTGGGACATAAAAATTTTAGCGACTGATTTAGACACGAATGTGTTAGCCACCGCAAGTCGAGGCGTTTATGGCCAAGACCGGATTGAGGGCATTCCTAGTAGCACGCTTAAACGTTGGTTTCTAAAAGGTAAAGGTGAGCAAGCCGGCATGGTGCGAGTACACCCCGCATTGCGTGAAATGATTATGTTTAAGCAATTAAACCTGATGCAGGAATGGCCTGTTAAACCCGGTGTCGATATTCTCTTTTGTCGTAATGTTGTGATTTATTTCGACAAAGATACCCAGCGAGTGCTGTTCGATCGTTATGCAAATACACTGGCGGACCATGGGCAGATGTTTATTGGTCATTCTGAAACGCTTTATAAAGTCAGTGAACGTTTCAAATTGTTAGGTAAAACCGTGTATCAAAAACTAGGGTAACGGGGCATGGGTAATGTGATGGATAAATCGATAAACCCTAGCGGAGTCAGGATATCTAAAGCCTTGAAAGGTTTTGAGGACATCAACCGGTATTGGGATAAAACGAGTAATTTGTTTACCGCTAAAATTCTACCGGGTGAGTTTTATGTGACCACCAATGAAGAGATGATTGTCACCGTGCTGGGCTCCTGTGTATCGGCCTGTATCCGCGATACGATTTTTGGCATCGGTGGTATGAATCATTTTATGTTGCCTACGACTGATGGCCGACGGCCCGGTGATCCGGGCAGTAAATGGGCCAGTGAAGCGACGCGCTACGGCAACTTTGCTATGGAAGCGTTAATTAATGAAATATTAAAAAATGGCGGTCGAAGAGAAAACTTGGAAGTAAAGCTCTTTGGCGGCGGGCGTGTTTTAGATCACACGACCAATGTCGGGGCGATGAATATTGATTTTGTGCGTGAATTTATTCATACGGAAAGTCTATCTTTGGTGGCTGAGGATTTAGGTGATATTTATCCACGAAAGGTGCACTACTTCCCGCAAACGGGAAAAGTAAGAATGAAAAAACTACGCTCTATTCACAACAATACAATTGTCGAACGTGAAACTCGTTACCGTGATTCGTTGGATTCTCAACCTATTGCTGGTGAAATAGATTTGTTCTAGTGAAAGGATTATTGGCATGGCTTTGAAGGAAAAAATAAAAGTATTAGTCATAGACGACTCTGCGCTGGTGAGAAAGTTACTGACTGAGTTGCTTGATAATCACCCCGATATTGAAATTGTTGGTACAGCACAAGATCCTTATATTGCTCGGGAGAAAATCAAGAAATTAAACCCCGATGTTTTGACATTAGATATTGAAATGCCACGGATGGATGGGCTGACTTTCTTGCGTAATTTGATGCGTTTGCGGCCGATGCCTGTGGTGATGATTTCATCATTGACTGAGCAAGGTGCTGATGTGACTTTGCAAGCACTAGAGTCCGGTGCAATTGACTTTGTAACCAAGCCCAAAATCGGCCTAGAGGGCGGTCTTGATGACTATAAAGAAGATATTGTGGCCAAGATTAAGGTGGCCGCCAATAATGCTGGCCGAGTAAAGTTACTGAGTAGTATGTCTGAGTTAGAAGTACCGCCTAAATTAAGTGCCGATGCCGTGCTGGAGTCTTCAGCTCGGCCCCGTCATTACCGTACCACTGATCGCATTATTGCCATTGGTGCTTCGACGGGAGGAACGGAGGCGATTAAAGATGTCTTGGTCGGTTTGCCTCCCGATATGCCAGGAATAGTGATTGCCCAACATATACCAGAAGGCTTTAGTGCACCCTTTGCTAAACGTATGGATAGCATGTCAGCCCTGACTGTTTTTGAAGCAGAAGATGGCCAGCAAGTGTTGCCAGGGCACGTCTACATTGCCCCCGGTAACGCGCACTTGATGGTCGTGCGCGATGGTGCCCAGTATCGCTGTAAATTGAATGACGGCCTACCGGTTAACCGTCATCGTCCTGCAGTCGACGTGTTGTTTCGTTCCGTGGCACAAAATGCCGGTCCCAATGCGACGGGTGTGATACTGACAGGTATGGGCGATGATGGCGCGCAAGGCTTATTAGAAATGCAGCAAGCAGGTGCCAAAACCATTGCTCAAGATGAAAAAACAAGTGTCGTTTGGGGGATGCCAGGCGAAGCGGTGAAGGTGGGTGGAGTCGATGAGGTTCTACCTCTGCAAAAAATTTCTCGGCGATTGCTAGAGCTTGTTTCTCAGGCTTAATTAAATGCGAATATAAGCCTGCCGACTGATAGTTTTTGGTTGGCAGGTTTTTTTTCGTCTCGGTTTTAATTCGATTCTACATGTGCACAGAGTCATGTTTGATTGGCATAAGCATTGCTTTGTTTGTGTATAAGCCAAATGGGATGAAGAATCTTGCAACCACAGACTCCTTTTTCAATATCAAAACTGATACCTGTATCGTCTAATGTGGGCCCAGCTAGCGCTTTAAATTCGGGTCAAGATGCACTGTTTTCGCCAGAAAATAAGCCTTTCTTTAATCAGTTAGAGGCTATTCTGCAAGGCGAGGCGGGTTTGACCAATCCGCTCGTTGATATGGGTCTACCTATAGAAGGGGGGGAACAAAGCGGCAGTATTTTGCCGTTTGCAGAATCACTGTTGAGTTCACTTGGCCCAACCGAGCTTGAGTCCGCCCTCGACCCTCTTGCCTTGCCACTGGGGCGCACTGACACACTGGATACTGAATTGGTTATCGAGGATCAGTCGCTGCCTTATGTTCACCCATTACAGCGTTTAGATGAGCAGCGAGCGCTAGTGCAAAATCCCGGTCAGATGGCCACCGTTGCTTCTGTGGTTAGTGGATCCACGTCAGGGGGAGCTGCAGCCACATCCAGTCCGGCGATAAATATACCGGTGGATCAAGCCTTGCTTGAACAGAAAATTGAAGCAGAGGTGGCACAAGATAGCTTGTTGGACGACGCGATAGTGTCGGAAAATTTGCGTGAAAGGCACGCAAAGAATGACCAGTTTTTGGCCATTGGTGGTGACAAAGCTCAGCGTTTGGATGCGATGCTGAAGGCCAGCTCTGAGCCTTTGGTACCGGCATCCCCGACAGCGCACAACCCTTCAGCAGGCGAAGGCTTGGCTGCCGCCGCGCGCGAAACCTCGAATGCTGCGACACTGGCGCAAACGGCAACGCCTAAATTAAGTACCTTTTTAAATACCCCAGTGACAGACCCACGCTGGAAAAATGATTTTAGTGATCGTGTGTCATGGGCGGCTAAACAAGGTATACAAGAAGCTGAGATTAAAATGACACCTGCCCATTTGGGGCGTGTAGAGATACGAATTTCAGTCAACGAAGATCAGCAAGCTTCGATGACGATATTTGCAAAACACGGTTCGGTGCGAGATGCCATTGATGCTAGCTTACCTCGTCTGCGCGAGATGTTAAGTACCCAGGGGCTGGAGTTGGGTGATGTGACTGTTTCTGAGCACTCTTTAAATGATCAGCGACAACAGTTTGCGGGCGGTGATCGCGAAGCGGCTGGGGCTGATAGTTTGCAGGTTGAAACAGGTGTCGATTCGGGTGCGGTTAGCCACCCTGTTGATAGTTCGGGTGAAATGTCGATCGACCCGTTTTTAGACCAAACCAATGCGCGTGTCGACTTTTATGCCTAGTGTTGATAGCCGCTACGTTAAATAATGTGGCTGCTATTCTAGTTCCGTATTTTCTAGTGATTTCTTAGTGTTAGCAGGTTTGTCTTGCTTAGCATTTCTTTTGTGCTTATCTATCGCAATCAATTGTATGTCCTGTAGAATTACGTTTTTCTGACAGGTCGCTAGTGTTGCTAGAGCTTTGTAATCAAGGCTTTTACGTCAAAATCTTGTCATTACCCCACTGAGCTTTCTTCAATGTCTTGAAACTACTAGTTTTTTATGTTGTGGCACATGGATTGCTATTTAATATTAACAAATCGACTGATCAAAATTAAAGTGAGCTGAATATGGCTGATGCAGCGGATAAAGCGGATGCAGGTAAGAAGAAGGGGCCTATCGTCTTAATAATTATCATCGTCCTGTTAGTGGCGGCGAGTATTGGTGGTACCTTGTTTTTTACGGGGGCCTTATCGGGTGGCGGGGCAGAGAAGGCGGATGAAAGTCAAGCTGAGCCTGTTGAAGTCAGTCAAGTGGCTATCTACCATCATTTTTCTGAACCTTTTACGGTAAATTTTGAAACCAAGGCAGGCTTGCGCTTTTTACAAATAGAGATGGAGGCGATGTCTTATAGTCAGGCGGCTGTTGATAGCTTGATCACGCACATGCCGGTCATCCGCAATAACACTATTCTTTTGTTAAGCAACCAAAACTACACTGATTTAGTGAGTCGAACTGGCAAGGATGCGTTGCGTACACAAGTGCGTGAAACGATTCAAAAGGTATTGGTTGAGCGCACTGGCGTGCCGGGTATTGAGGAAGTTTTCTTCACTAGTTTTGTTATTCAGTGAGTTGTTATTATGTCGGTCAATGATCTTTTATCACAGGATGAGATAGATGCGCTGCTGCACGGCGTTGATGATACTGATGATGAGGAAGAGATTTTTGATGGTGAAGCGCAATCTTATGACTTTACCAGCCAGGACCGCATAGTTCGTGGGCGTATGCCCACCTTGGAAATGATTAACGAACGTTTTGCTCGTTATTTTCGCACCGCACTTTTTAACATGTTACGCCGTTCGCCAGAAATTGCAGTGGGCGGTGTGCAAATGCTTAAATTTGCTGAATATGTTCATAGCCTATTTGTTCCCACTAGCTTAAACCTTGTTCAAATAAAGCCGTTGCGTGGTACGGCTTTATTTGTCTTTGACCCTAAACTGGTGTTCATTTTAGTGGATAACTTCTTTGGCGGTAGTGGCAAGTTTTATAACAAAATTGAAGGGCGTGAATTTACTCAAACGGAAACTCGAATTATCGAAAAGCTGTTGGAGTTAACCTTTGTTGATATGAAAGAAGCTTGGTCGCCAGTCATCGACCTTGAGTTCGTTTATCAAAGTTCGGAAGTCAATCCACATTTTGCCAATATCGTCAGCCCAACAGAGGTGGTTGTCGTCAGTACTTTTCACATCGAATTGGACGGTGGTGGCGGTGATTTTCATGTAACGATCCCTTATGCCATGTTGGAGCCCATTAGGGAGTTACTTGATGCGGGCACGATGAGTGATCGCACCACCGTTGATGAGCGTTGGAGTAACGCTATGCGTGAGGATATTAAGGTTGCTGAAATTGAACTAAAAAGTACCCTGACTGAGGTTCCTCTTTCGTTGCGTGAAGTTATGAACCTCAAAGAGGGTGACATTATTCCTTTCGAGTTTCCCGAAGAGGTGATGTTAGAAACCGAGGATGATATCCCTATTTTTAAAGGTACGCTGGGTGTATGTCAGGGCAATAACGCGATCAAGGTCTTGGGGCCTGTAAAGCAAGATGTGACACCGTCTAAGACGGAAGAGGTGAGCCATGAGTGATGAAACTGAAGGTGATAACATGTCAGCAGAAGATGATTGGGCTGCGGCAATGGCTGAGCAAGCCGAGGTAGAGGCGGCTGAAGCAGCTCCAGACAATGTTGATGCTGCGCCGCTGGAAGAGTTTGATGTTAACGAGGGTCTGCCTTTTAGCGAAGGGGCAGTCGATGGAAACCTTGAGGTTATCCTCGATATACCCGTGACAATTTCCATGGAAATTGGTCGTACCAAAGTCTCTATCCGTAACCTGTTGCAGCTAAACCAAGGCTCGGTGGTTGAATTAGATCGTCTGGCGGGTGAGCCGATGGACGTTTTGGTTAATGGCACGTTGATCGCTCATGGTGAGGTGGTGGTGGTGAATGAGAAGTTTGGTATTCGCCTGACTGATGTCATTAGCGCCGCTGAGCGCCTTAAAAAAATCTAAATAGGTCGAAGAATGAAAGCCGCTATTTATTCTGCGCCATTGATAATTGTCTGTGTTTTATTGCTTGGAATGCCTGTTCATGCGCAAGAGGCGGGTGCGCCTACTATTGCAGCGGCAACTACGCCAGGTAGTGTTGAATATTTGTTGAAAGTCACCTTCGGTCTGGCCGTGGTGGTGGTTTTAATTTTTATGATTGCTTGGGCTTTTAAGCGGTTTGGACAATTGCCCTTGGGTGGGGGTGAGCAATTTAAAGTCGTGGCCAGTTTGGTTGTCGGCCAACGTGAGCGCTTGATGGTGGTGGAAATTGGTGGCGAGCAAGTATTGATAGGCGTTGCACCCGGTCAGCTAGTTAAGTTGCATGATATAAAAAATCCGATTGACGTCTTGCCTCGGGCAAATGCGGGTAGCGTGTTTGCGGATAAATTTAAGCAAGCCTTAAAAAATCGAGAGCCATCATGAGACGTGGCCTCTTTTTTCTGATTTTATTCTTTAGCTCAACTTTGGCTTTGGCGGAACCTGGGCTTAAAGCCCTGAACTTGACCACTAACCCAGACGGTAGCCAGAGCTATTCGCTGAGTCTACAAGTGCTGGTATTAATGACGTTAATGTCATTTTTGCCAGCCATGCTATTGGCGATGACAAGTTTTACTCGCATCATTATCGTCCTCGCTTTATTGCGTCAGGCGATGGGGACAATGTCGACACCGACGAACCAAATTTTAATTGGCTTGGCCTTGTTTCTCACCTTTTTTATTATGACGCCAGTCATTGATAAATCTTATAGCACTGCGGTTAAACCCTATATTGATGAGACAATGCCTGCCGCTGAGGCGCTGGACAAAGCCTTACTGCCTTTTCGTCAATTTATGATGGATCAGGTACGCGAAACGGATGTTGCCTTGTTTTCTGATTTGTCTGGCGAGGATGTGGGGCAGTACACCGTTAGTGACGTGCCTATGTCAGTGTTAATGCCTGCCTTTATTACCAGTGAATTAAAAACGGCTTTTCAAATTGGTTTTATGATTTTCATTCCGTTCTTGATTATCGATTTGGTGGTGGCGAGTGTGTTAATGGCGATGGGGATGATGATGTTATCTCCGCTGATTGTGTCATTGCCGTTCAAAATTATGTTGTTTGTGATGGTCGATGGTTGGGTGCTGATTGTTGGTACGCTGGCTTCCAGTTTTTACGTTTAGTGGGGTGATGAAGCGATGACTCCAGAAGTAGTAATTGGTATTGGGCGACATGCACTAGAAATTACTATCATAATGGTGTCTGTTGTTTTGTTACCTGCGCTGGCGGTTGGTTTGATGGTGGCGATCTTTCAAGCAGCGACCCAGATCAATGAACAAACCCTGTCCTTTATTCCTAAATTACTGACCACGTTTGCCGTGCTGATTTACGCAGGGCCTTGGTTGCTTAGAGTGATGATTGATTACATCACCACTTTATACTCTGAAATACCGGGCGTGATTGGGTAACGGTCGGTGATCTCTCTCACAGAGCAGCAAATCCTTCAGTGGCTTTATGCTTATTTGTTGCCCTTATTTCGTATCGCTGCATTTGTTGCCATCGTTCCCATTCTAAGCACTAAGAGTGTTCCCAAGAAAATTAAATTGTTATTTGTTTTTTTGCTTACTGTTGCGATTTCTCCAGGAATTACGGTTGATGTTGATGTCGATCCCATTTCGTTTGAAATGTTTATTCTCATTATTCAGCAAATTCTAATCGGCCTTTCGATGGGCTTTGCGCTGCAAATTGTGTTTGCTGCCGTGGTCAACGGTGGTCAATTGGTGGGTATGCAAATGGGGCTTGGTTTTGCCCAGATGATGGACCCTCAAACCGGTGTCAACGTACCGGTTATCAGTCAATTTTATAACTTGATGGCGATCTTGGTGTTTCTAGCCTTGGATGGGCATCTTATTTTGATCGAGATGATTGCTGAAAGTTTTCAGATATTGCCCATCGGTGGTGGTGGTGTGTCGCCAAAAGGCTTTTACGAGTTAGTGGAATACGGTTTATGGGTGTTTAAAGGGGCGTTAATGGTGGCCTTGCCCGTTGTTATTTCACTCTTGTTAATCAATATGGTGATGGGGGTGATTACCCGTGCCACACCACAAATGAATATTTTTGCCGTGGGTTTTGCGATAACGATTGTGGGTGGCTTCGTGTTGATGTTCGCCACCTTGCATGTGTTTGCCGAGCAGTTTCAGCTATTGCTGGAGCAAACCCTACCCTTCATGACTGACCTGATAGTGAAATAGCGAGATGGCAGAAGATAGCGGTCAAGAAAAAACAGAAGAACCTTCGGAGAAGCGTTTACGAGAGGCGCGAGAAAAAGGCCAAGTTGCGCGCTCAAAAGAGCTGACAACCATGATGATGCTGATCGGTTCGGCGGCGTGTCTACTCATTTTTGGTAGCAGCATTATTGAAGAGTTAATGAATATTATGGGGGCTTCGTTTCAGATGACGCGCCAGGATATCTTTGACCCTGCGTATATGATGCGGATGTTTGTTGTTAATGTATCACAAGGCATCTGGGTGCTTGCGCCATTGTTTGTGATTTTGCTCGCAGCGGCGGTTGCCGGTTCAGTGGCCTTGAGTGGTTGGAATTTTGCGACCAAAGCCATGGCACCTAAATTGAGCAAAATGAACCCCTTAAACGGCGTCAAACGGATGGTGGGTCCGCAGGCGGCCATGGAACTGGGTAAGGCGTTGCTAAAATTTTCTTTATTGGCGGGGGTTGGCATATTTATTCTGTGGGGTTTAGCGCCAGAGATCATGATGTTGGGGCGTGAGCCCTTGCCACGAGCTTTGGCACATGCAGGCGAGATGGTTTTGTGGGCTTTTCTGGCGGCCAGTTCAACTATGATTTTTGTCGCGGTGGTGGATGCGCCTTTTCAAAAATGGAATCACAAGCGGCAACTAAAAATGACCCATCAAGAGGTGCGGCAAGAGCATAAAGATACTGATGGTAGTCCGGAGTTAAAACAAAAGGTTCGCCAAACTCAAATGGATATGGCAGCGCGGCGGATGATGGCCGAGGTGCCTGAGGCGGATGTCATTATCACCAACCCGACACATTATTCCGTAGCAATTAAATATGATCAAACGGGTGATCGTGCGCCAGTTGTAGTGGCCAAGGGGATGGATCACATAGCCTTAGAGATTCGCCGTATTGCACTGGAAACCGATGTGCCGATTTTGTCAGCGCCGCCGTTAGCACGAGCGGTGTACCACAGTACAGAGTTGGATGAGGAAATCCCTGAAGGCCTCTACTTAGCGGTCGCTCAAGTGTTGGCTTATATTTACCAGCTGCGCAATATGGGACCTCAAGGCCCAAGTAAGCCGTTGAATACCGAAGATTTACCGATACCGGATGATATGAGGCGGGACCATTGATATGAAAATAATTGAGTTACTAGGGTGTAGGAATGGCTGAAGGTCGAGGTTTTCCTGATTTTAAAAAAATGAGTGGATGGGGCCTCGGGGTGCCCATCTTTATACTCATCATGTTGGCGATGGTTATTGTGCCATTGCCGCCCCTGGCCTTGGATATGCTATTTACCTTTAATATCACCTTGTCATTGGTGGTGTTATTGGCCGCTATTTATACTAATCGTCCCCTTGATTTTGGTGTGTTTCCAACCGTGCTGTTGGTCACTACCTTATTACGCCTTGCCCTAAATATCGCCTCGACTCGTGTCGTGTTACTTGAAGGTCATACGGGGACGGATGCCGCAGGTAAAGTCATCGAGGCCTTCGGTGAGTTTGTTATTGGTGGCAATTATGCGGTGGGTTTGGTTGTGTTTGCCATTCTCGTTATTATCAACTTTATGGTTGTGACCAAGGGTGCGGGTCGAGTATCGGAAGTCACTGCGCGTTTTACCTTGGATGCGATGCCTGGTAAGCAAATGGCAATTGATGCTGATCTAAATGCTGGGGTGATCGATCAAGAGGAGGCCAAGCTTCGGCGCAAAGAAGTCATCATGGAGGCTGACTTTTACGGCTCGATGGACGGTGCCAGTAAATTTGTTCGCGGTGATGCCATCGCCGGTATTCTTATTCTGGTCATCAATATTGTTGGTGGCTTGGCGATTGGTATTTTGCAACATGACATGCCAGCCTCTGAAGCCATGCGCACCTTTAGTCTGTTGACGATTGGTGATGGGCTAGTGGCTCAGATTCCTTCCCTATTATTATCGGTAGCGACTGCTATCGTCGTGACGCGTATGTCTAGCGATCAGGACATGGGCGGTCAAATAATGAGCCAACTCTTTGACGATCCTCGTGTGCTCGCTGTCACCTCTGGCGTGGTCGGGATTATGGGTATGATTCCTGGTATGCCTAATGTGGCTTTTCTATCGATTGCTGCTCTTGGCGGGGGGGCTGCGTACTTGATGATGCGCAAGCGCCAAGATACGGCGGCTGCAAAGCAGCAAGCCATGGTCAAGCCTGTAGCGCAAACAGCAGAAATGAAAGAGCTGGGTTGGGATGATGTTGTGCCGGTGGATACCATTGGGTTGGAAGTGGGTTATCGCTTGATTCCACTGGTGGATAAAAACCAAGATGGCCAATTGATGGCGAGAATCAAGGGGATTCGTAAGAAGCTCACGCAAGACTTAGGTTTTCTAATCCCACCGGTCCATATACGGGATAACTTGGAGCTAACACCGAATGTCTACCGTATCACCTTAATGGGGGCAACGGTCGGAGAGGCAGAAATTCATCCCGATCGTGATTTGGCGATTAATCCGGGGCAGGTCTTTGGCACCCTGCAAGGGATTGCAGGTAAAGATCCAGCTTTTGGTTTGGATGCTGTTTGGATTGAGGCGAGTCAAAAAGATCAGGCACAAACCATGGGCTACACCGTTGTTGACCCGAGCACCGTGGTCGCCACGCATCTGAGCAATATCTTGGGCCACAGTGCCCACGAATTGCTAGGTCGAGAAGAGGTGCAGCACTTGCTTGATAATTTGAAGCGTTCGGCACCTAAGCTTGTGGAAGGTTTGGTGCCCGATATTTTGCCTCTGGGCGTTGTTGTGAATGTGCTTAAAGGCTTGCTGGAGGAGGAAATTTCAATTCGAGATATGCGCCGGATCGCCGAAACCTTGGCGGACGAGGGTGTTAAGAGTCAAGACCCTGCCGTTTTGGCGGCGATGGTCCGAATCGCTTTGGGTCGGTCAATTATTCAGAAAATCAATGGCTTAGCAAAAGAATTACCGGTGGTTACTTTAGAGCCTCAGTTGGAACAGATGTTGCAAGACTCTATTCGGAGTTCAGGCGGTGCTGCCTTAGGACTAGAGCCGGGATTAGCGGAACATATGTTCCAATCCCTTGCAGAAACCACGCAACGACAAGAAATGAGCGGTCAGCCCGCAGTGTTGTTGGTCAGTGCCATGATACGCACCGTCTTGGCAAGATTGTTAAAGAGTTCGATACCGAATTTAAAGGTACTTTCTTACAATGAGATACCTGATGATGTGCAGATCCGAATTGTTGGCTCAGTGGGTCAAGGTGGTATTCCAGGGCAGAGCTAGTCTAGGTAGCACGCCCACCCATCTCGGGTCTGAGCAGCACAAGCTGGGAGTGTCGCTATGAAAATCAAACGCTTTTTCGCGGCAGATGTACGCAACGCGATGCGTATGGTCAAACAAGAGTTAGGGAATGACGCGGTTATTCTCTCTAATAAAAAGGCCAGTGGTGGCGTCGAGTTGATTGCTGCGATTGATTATGATGAAGGGGCCTTAGCGTCGGCAGAAACGCACTCACCGCAAGCGTCTGCGACTGCCAAAACAGAGAAAAACCCTAGTGTGGCTCCATCTGTTGCAGCGCCTGAACGAGCTAATCAGGCCACTCGACTGGATCGTTCGACTTGGGCGGAACCCGCTAAATCAATGACAGATAATGTGATGGATTTTTCATCCATAGCGAGCCAGTCTGCGGTTAAACAGGCTGCGTCAAATACAACCGTGTTAGACCCTGCGCTGCAGGCGATGAGAAATGAGCTGGATACGATGCGGGGCATGCTGGAAGGCCAGTTTTCCCAACGGCCTGTTGCTGCTGCTCAAACCCCGCAAAATGTGCATAAGCAAGAGTTGCTGCAACGCCTCGCTCGTTTAGGTCTGGGCAGACGCTTAAGTGGCGATTTGTTACATAATTTGCCGGTTGAAAATGATATCGACGAGCAATGGCGTCGAGTATTAGGAAGGTTGGCTGTGCAACTGCCTGTCGCAGAAGATAATATTTTGACCAATGGCGGCATTATTTCGTTGATCGGCCCAACCGGTGTCGGGAAAACCACCACGATTGCTAAATTAGCGGCGCGCTACGCACTGCGTCATGGCTCACGCGATGTTGCACTGATCTCCACGGATAATTTTCGAATCGGAGCACATGAACAGATCAAAGCCTATGCTCGGATTTTGGGTGTCCCGTATCGTTTCGCCAGCAATGCCGAAGGCTTACAGAGCGCACTCGATCAGTTCTGTGATCGCCGTCTAGTACTGATTGATACCGCTGGCATGAGTCAAAAAGATCTGCGCTTAAGCCAGCAATTATCGGTCTTGAAGACATCGAGTCAAATTCAAAATTACTTAGTCATGTCTGCCACGGCACGATTGTCGGGGATGGATGAGGTTGTACAAGCGTTTGGCAACGTTGAGTTGGCGGGTACGATTCTTACCAAAGTTGATGAAAGTGTAACGCTGGGCCAAGCCATTGATGTACTGATTAGGCATCGCCTGCCTTTGGCTTATGTTAGTGATGGCCAACGCGTACCTGAAGATTTGCAGCCTGCCCGAGCCCATACGATGGTGACCCGGAGTGTGGCGATGATGCAGGAAAATGAAAGTGTGCTCGAAAATGAGTGGGATGGTATTGGTGCAGAGGAGGTTTCGAAGTAATGCTCATGCCTGAGAGAGAAACGGATCAAGCGGCCGGACTAAGACGAATGACAAACCCTAAACCAGTAAAAGTTATTGCCGTCACCAGCGGTAAAGGTGGCGTAGGTAAGACGAATGTCTCCGTCAATATGGCAGTATCAATGGCCCAAGAGGGTAAAAAGGTCATGATCATGGATGCTGATTTAGGATTAGCAAATATTGATATTATGCTAGGCCTTCACCCAAAATATAATCTTTCACATGTCATTTCGGGTGAACGTACGCTCGAAGAAGTGATTATCGAGGGGCCTGCGGGTGTGAAGATTATTCCAGCCTCATCGGGAACGCAGAGCATGGTTGAACTTTCACCAATGCAGCATGCGGGTGTCGTTCAAGCTTTTAGTGAGCTAAGTTATGATGTTGACGTCTTACTTGTTGATACTGCTGCAGGTATTACTGATTCAGTAATTAGTTTTACTCGGGCGGCGCAAGAGGTTATTGTCGTGGTTTGTGATGAACCTACATCAATTACTGATGCGTATGCCGTTATTAAGTTATTGAACCGTGATTGCGGAATTCAGCGCTTAAGAGTGTTATGTAACAAGGTTCATAGTATGCAGGAGGGGCGCGAATTGTTCCTTAAGATGGTGCGAGTGACGGATAAATTTCTTGATGTCACCCTCGATTTTATGGGCAGTGTGCCCTATGACGAATATGTTCGCAAAGCGATGCAGAAGCAAAAAGCCGTTGTTGATGTCTTTCCTCGCAGTAAATCTGCGATGGCATTCAAGAATATGGCTAAGAAAACCGATAACTGGCCTATACCGAGACAAGCTGGGGGGCATTTAGAGTTTTTCGTAGAGCGGCTCATCCAAAATAGAGAATAGATGATAGTGAACTGGGAGCGCCGTTATGAATGGACTCGCGATGTATAGAAATATGCAGCCGACAGACAAACATAGTAAAAATGACTTGGTGACCAAGCAAGCCCCGTTAGTTAAACGGATTGCTTACCACCTGATGTGCCGACTACCGCCGAGCGTGCAGGCCGATGATTTAATTCAGGCAGGCATGATTGGTTTATTGGAGGCTTCGCGTAATTACGATTCCGAGCAAGGCGCGAGTTTTGAAACCTATGCGGGTATTCGAATTCGTGGCGCAATGCTGGATGAAATTCGTAAAAATGATTGGGCTCCGCGCTCCGTCCATCGCAAAGCTAGAAAGGTCGCTGAAGCCGTCCGACAGATTGAAAATCAGCATGGTCGAGACGCACGCGATAACGAAGTCGCTGACGCGTTAGAAATGACCTTGTCTGAATACCATCAAACACTCAAAGCAGCCAGTGGCTATTTGATGTTGAGTTTTGATGAGCTTGGTGCGGATGACGAGGCTGTCGCAACACACCTGTCTGTGAATGAAACCTCGACACCTTTTGAAGGTATCCAAAAAGAAGATTTTAAACGTTGTTTAGCTGAAGCCATTTCAGGATTACCTGAGCGTGAGCGTCTCGTGATGACACTTTATTACGACGAGGAACTGAACTTACGTGAAATTGGTTCCATCCTTGGTGTGAGTGAATCTCGTGTAAGTCAGATCCACAGCCAAGCTTTAATTCGTCTTCAAGCCCGAATGGGGCAATGGCGTGAAAAACAAGACTAAACTATTTCCTCAAAGTGCAGATATAGAGGGTGGGTGGTCTGCTTTTCCTACCAAATGAACGATGGATGAATTAGCGGTAAGTCATACCTATAAGGAGGTAGTGGTTTGGATAAGAACATGAAAATCCTCATTGTTGATGACTTTTCAACAATGCGGAGAATCATAAAAAATCTTTTGCGGGATTTAGGGTTTAACAATACACAAGAAGCCGATGATGGTCTTACTGCATTGCCTATGCTGCAAAGTGGCAATTTTGATTTTTTAGTCACTGATTGGAATATGCCGGGAATGCAAGGAATTGACTTGCTTAAGGCTGTTCGAGCTGATGATAAATTAGTTAGTTTACCTGTCTTGATGGTTACGGCGGAAGCGAAGCGAGAACAAATTGTGGAAGCAGCTCAGGCTGGAGTTAATGGTTATGTTGTGAAGCCATTTACTGCAGCGACATTGAAGGAGAAAATCGAAAAGATTTTTGAACGGATAGACGCAGGCGCTTAGCGCGCCGAGGCTGCAGAAAAAGGATTTGTAATGACAGACGACGCTACAGGAAATAATGAAGAACTCCTGATTCATGCGAGAAAGCTCGTTGACTCTTTGGAAAATAATCACCTTGAAGGAATTGATGAAGCATTAGATGCTTTATCTGCTGCACGAGAAAGTAGCTTGTTTCAAGAGTTGGGCAAGATGACGCGAGAATTGCATGACACCATCAATGGCTTTCAGCTTGATACAAAAATTACCGAGTTAACGGCTAACGATATTCCTGATGCCAAAGAGCGCCTTGCTTATGTCATCGAAATGACAGAAAAGGCAGCAGATAAAACTCTGACCGCCGTCGAAAATACACTGCCTATTTCTGAGGAAATCGTGACTAAATCTGCAGAGCTAAAAGAGGCCTGGGAGCGTTTTCGTAGTCGCGACATGGATGTGGATGAATTTCGCAAATTAAGTCGCGAATTGGATGAGTTCTTTGTTTGGTTGGCGGATACAACTCCGGCTGTTCAAGCGAGCTTGACTGAAATTCTGATGGCCCAAGATTTTCAAGATTTAACCGGACAAATAATTCGTCGAGTCATCACCTTGGTGCAAGAGGTGGAAGGTAGTCTCGTTGATTTGGTTCGTATTACCGGACAAAAAATAAAGCCGGTGCCTGAAGCTCAGTCTAAGACTGAGAAAGGGCCTGATATTGAGGCTGTGGGCCCCGCTGTTCCGGGGGTTGATAAAGGTGATGTCGTGTCTGGTCAGGACGACGTTGATGATTTGCTATCTAGTTTAGGTTTCTGAGGTTGGTATAATGGCGATCGATCTCAATGATGATATTTTACAGGACTTTCTGGTTGAAGCCGGAGAGATTCTAGAGCTGCTGAGCGAGCAATTGGTTGAGCTGGAGCAAAGCCCTGACGATCAGGAATTGCTCAACGCGGTTTTCCGGGGTTTTCATACAGTAAAAGGCGGGGCTGGGTTTTTGGCGCTCGACCCTCTGGTGACAGTCTGTCATCGTGCTGAGGATATTTTTAATCTACTGCGTCAGAATGAGCGCAAAGTTGATGCTTATCTGATGGACGTTATTCTTCAGGTCGTCGATGTTGTGAATGACATGATGGCCAGTATTCGTAGTGGCGTTGACCCCGATGAGGCCGACCCAAGCTTGCTTGCGGCCTTGGCTCTATTGCAAGACCCTAACGCTGTTCCTGAAGGCTCCGAGGCGGAGCCACCAGCTGCCCCCGTTGTCGATGAAACGCCAGAACCGGCTCCCACCACGGACGGAGCAGATGAGCTCTTCGAAAATATGTTGGATGCTGGCGCTCCGTCAGAGGATGTGTCATCCGATGATATTACTGACGATGAGTTTGAATCCTTACTTGATGATCTTCACGGTAAAAGTGGCGGACCAACGCCAGCTCAAGCGGTGTCGGCCGATGACGATGATGACCTTTTTGATATGGGAGGTCCTGCAGCGCCAGCGAGCAGTGATGAAATTACCGAAGAAGAGTTTGAGGCTTTATTGGATCAGCTTCATGGTGAAGATGATGGCGCTGCCAAGCCTGATGCGATCAAGATCGCTGCGAGTGGAGACGCGCCTGCATCTGATGATATTACTGACGATGAATTTGAAGCCTTACTGGATAAGCTTCATGGAAAAGATAAAGGTCCTACGGAAACGTCGACCACGGAGGGTGTGGCCATCGTACCACCTTCGACAGCACCGGTTGAGCCCGATGTGCCTCAAAATAAGGATCCAGAACCCGTTACGAAGCCGCCGGTGGCGCCTAAAGTTGAACCCAAAGCGCCTGGGCCGGCCGCTGCGAAGCCTGCGGATACTTCAAAACCTAAACCAGCGCCATCGAAGGATACTCCGGTTGCAGAGACAACGGTGCGTGTTGATACTAAGCGCCTAGATGACATCATGAATTTGGTGGGCGAACTCGTATTGGTTCGTAATCGCATGGCAACGCTAAAGTCTACAATGGCTGATGAAGAAGTTGCCAAAGCTATTGCTAACTTAGATTTGGTGACCTCAGATTTACAAGCGTCAGTGATGAAAACGCGGATGCAGCCAATCAAAAAAGTGTTTGGTCGATTTCCCCGTGTTGTACGTGATTTAGCGCGCAGCTTGAATAAACAAGTGAACCTTGAGCTGCATGGTGAGGACACCGATTTAGACAAAAACTTGGTGGAAGCATTGGCTGATCCACTGGTGCATTTAGTGCGCAACGCTGTCGATCATGGTGTTGAGATGCCCGATGATCGCGAGGCTACTGGTAAAACCCGAGCGGGCACCGTTGTCCTGTCGGCACAGCAAGAAGGTGATCATATTCTGTTAACCATCAAAGATGATGGTAAAGGAATGAATGCAGATGTATTACGTGGCATTGCTGTTGAGAAAGGGATTATGGATGAAGAGAGTGCAGCACGTTTGGATGATAAAGCTTGCTATAACTTGATTTTCGCACCAGGTTTTTCAACTAAAACGGAGATCTCTGATATCTCCGGGCGTGGTGTGGGTATGGATGTAGTGAAAACTCGTATCGCCCAATTAAATGGTGCTGTTGAAATCGACTCAGAAGAGGGTCGAGGCAGCATGATTCAGATTAAGCTTCCTCTGACCTTGGCAATTATGCCTACCTTAATGGTCGTATTGGGTGAGCAAATATTTGCACTTCCTTTGGCCAATGTGAATGAAATTTTTGATTTAGAGTCAGCCAATATCAGTACCGTCGATGGAAAAAAAGTCGTTATAGTTCGAGACCGAGCAGTGCCTTTGATACATCTTGGGAATTGGTTAGTAGGTGATGATAGTTATGTTGGTAGTTTGACCAAAGGCTATGTCGTCGTTGCCACCGTAGGTAATCAACATATTGGCTGTGTCGTGGATGATCTTGTCGGTCAAGAGGAGGTCGTTATCAAGCCGCTAGGTGCTTTATTACACGGTACAAAAGGAGTGTCAGGAGCCACGATCACTGGTAACGGTGGTATTGCCTTGATTTTAGATATGCCGGGCTTGATGGAAGCCTACTCCCATTTGATTTAGGAGATAGTAGATGCCTGTACGGGTCTTAGTAGTCGATGACTCGGCCTTTTTTCGGCGACGTTTGACCGAAATATTTGCGGCAGACGTCCATATTGAGGTGGTGGGAACTGCCGTTGATGGGCGGCAAGCTATTGAGCAAGTTAAAGTGTTAAAGCCTGATGTCGTCACTATGGACATTGAAATGCCGGTGATGGATGGTATCAGTGCGACTCGAAAAATTATGGCCTCGCATCCAACGCCTATCTTAATGTTTTCTGCATTAACTACCCAAGGTGCTAAGGCCACCTTGGATGCCTTGGAAGCCGGTGCTGTAGATTTCTTACCAAAGCGAATGGAGGATATTTCTGCAGACAAGGAGGTTGCTAAACGACAGCTGTGCGCCAGGGTACGTTTGGTGGGGGTCAAAGGTTTAAATGCGATAACAAAAGGTGTTGCCGTAACGCCTCATCCTGCATCTAGCGCAAGGCCCTTGGCGACAAAGCCAGTTCGAAAGCCTGGTCGTCGAGGTCAATACAAAGTTGTTGCGATTGGTACTTCTACTGGCGGCCCGGTCGCCTTGCAGAAAGTATTAACTCAATTACCTGCCAATTTTCCTTTACCTGTCTTATTAATTCAGCATATGCCTTCAACCTTTACGCCTGCGTTTGCTGAACGCTTAAACAAATTGTGTGGCATTAATGTGAAAGAAGCGAGTGATGGTGATGTGTTAAAGCCCGGGCTGGCGTTGTTGGCCCCAGGTGGTAAACAAATGGTAGTGGAGCAAACACGCGGTGCGACTGTGGTTCGGATTTTAGAGAGTGAGTCGGGGCAAACCTACAAGCCGAGTGTTGATATGACTTTTAGCTCATTGGCTGAAGTATTTAATGCGGAAGTACTGTCCGTTGTATTGACAGGGATGGGGGCGGATGGCCGGGAGGGCGCGCGACTATTACATCAGCGAGGTGCCACGGTGTGGGCGCAAGATGAAGCAACGAGTGTTATTTATGGCATGCCTGCGGCCATTGCGGACGCGGGTTTAGCCGACCGAATATTGGCGTTAGGTGATGTTGCCTCCAATATTGTTGAAATGGTTTAGGCGCAGCGAGCATGGATTTTTTAACCATACTGGGACTTTTGATTGGGCTGGGAGCCATTGTTGGGGGAAACCTCCTTGAGGGCGGTCATACCGATTCCTTGGTTCAGTTGACTGCATTATTTATTGTCGGTGGCGGAACGCTTGGTGCGGTGATGGTACAAACACCTGTGCCAGTGTTTATTCGGTCGTTGAAGATGGTGGGTTGGGTCATTGTGCCGCCTAAGGTAAATCAGAATGAAGCCATTGAGAAAATTATTAGCTGGAGCAACATTGCTCGTAAGGAAGGTCTACTGGGTCTAGAATCTTTGGTTGATGCAGAATCAGATCCTTTTGCTAAGAAGGGGTTGCAGCTATTGGTGGATGGTGCTGAGCCTGAAGCGATACGAAGTATTCTTGAGGTTGAAATTGACGTGAAAGAGTATTTTGATAATCAGGCGGCGAAGGTTTACGAGGGCATGGGTGGTTATTCGCCGACTATCGGTATTATCGGTGCGGTTATGGGCTTGATTCATGTGATGAATAACCTCGCGGACCCCAGTAAATTAGGTCCAGGCATTGCCGTCGCGTTTGTGGCGACGATTTACGGTGTTGGGTTGGCTAACCTGATATTTTTACCGGTTGCTAGTAAGTTAAAGTCAGTTGTGCACGATTTGACGCAATTCCGAGAGATGGTGATCGAGGGGGTTGTGTCTATTGCTGAGGGAGAAAACCCTAGAAATATCGAAGTTAAGCTCCAGGGCTATCTTAATTAAGCCTTTTTATCTGCCGCTAACTTATCTGGGCATGCATATTGCTTTGTTACTGCCAGGGTCAAATTGTTGGCCAGCCAGGGACTTTAGAGCTTTGATATGGTGAATCATGGCGCGCAAAAAAAAACAGGAAGAACATGTAAATCATGAGCGTTGGCTAGTGTCTTATGCCGACTTCATTACGCTATTGTTCGCCTTTTTTGTCGTAATGTACGCTATATCCTCCGTTAATGAGGGGAAGTATCGCGTGTTATCTGATGCCTTAGAGGCTGCGTTTAGAACGCCAGCAAAGAGCTTAGAGCCTGTTCAGGTGGGCAATCCGATTCGAACACCTATTAATTTACGCTCTAATTTTCGTCCTAATCCCATCATGATACAGGGGGTTGATCCCTCTGATCGGGACATCACCGATTCTCAGCAGACAGAAAAAGACAAAAAAGCAATGAAAGATATCGGCGATAAGGTTGTCAATTCGCTGAGTTCTATGATGGAAAGTGACTTGGTTAATGTGCGTCGCACCGATATGTGGATTGAGGTGGAGATCAGCTCCAAAGTCTTGTTTGAAAGCGGCAGTGCGTTAATTCAGGTTGATGCCGTACCGATTTTGGTGGATGTTTCGGATATTTTACAGGGTTTTCCTAACGCCGTACGAGTGGAAGGTTTTACCGATAACATAGCGATCGATACAGCGGCCTACCCGTCTAATTGGGAGTTATCGGCAGCGCGAGCAGCCAGTGTTGTTCATTTATTTTCAGACCAAGGGATAGACCCCTTGAGATTGGCGGCGACAGGCTATGGTGAATATCGCCCTGTGGCAAGTAACGATACGGCCGAGGGGCGTAATCGCAATCGACGTGTTGTTTTGTTTATTCTGTCAGAAGAAGCGTCACGATTGTACAACCACAGCACGGATGAGGCAGAGCGTTTCCGACCGAAAGACGATAACGTGGATTTGGATGCTGTTGATGTTGACCCGACTCAGCCACTGCAAGGAGAGAGTTTCTCTGATGGAGCGAATGCGCCTAAGACACAGGTCGAGAACCCGCAACTGCAATCAATCTTGGACAGTATCATTATCCCCACCCGAGTTCGTGGTGAGGGGACTGAAGGGGGTGGCCAATGAGAGTTTGGGCTGTTGCCAACCAAAAAGGTGGTGTAGGCAAGACGACTACGGCGGTTACTCTAGCAGGTTTACTTGCCCAAAAAGGCTATCGCACCCTGTTGGTGGACACAGATCCACATGGCTCGTTAACGACGTATTTTCGATACAGTCCTGAAACGCTGGAGACAAGCGTTTATTCCTTGTTTGAAAAGAATGAAGTGGACCCGAGTTTAATTATTAAACCGACCCGTTTCGAACGATTACAAATCTTACCGGCCTCAATGGCCTTAGCCACGCTTGATCGTCAGCTAGGGGCCAAAAGTGGTATGGGGCTCGTGCTGAAAAAGGGTCTGGATCAGTTACAGGATCGCTATGACTATGCGGTAATTGATTGTCCCCCTATGTTAGGCGTATTAATGGTTAATGCACTGGCGGCCTGCGAGCACTTGTTAATGCCCGTGCAGACTGAGTTCCTGGCATTAAAGGGCTTAGAGCGCATGTTGAATACCTTAACCATGATTACGCGCTCGCGGAAAATGAAATTGCCTTACACGATTGTTCCCACCTTGTTTGACCGGCGAACCAGAGCGTCGACAGATGCCTTGAGGGCGCTGAAAGATACTTATGGCGAGGAAGGCTTATGGCGGCGTTGGATTCCCATCGATACCCAGTTTCGAGAAGCGAGTAAGGCGGGAGCCCCGCTGTCAATGATCGCCCCAGATTCGCGTGGGGCACAGGCCTACCAAAGTTTATTGAATGACTTGTTAGCCATGTACGAACAGCGTACTCAGGCAGTAGCATCATGAGTGATGGTGAGAAAATAATGCCACCAGCCAATCGTAAAGTAGATCATCACGATGTGGCGCTTGAGGTGTATATCGATGCATTGCTGATTGAGGATGATTTGTTTGATCAGCCTGAAGCGGCGGCGGTAACGGAGGTTGAGGTAGCACCGAAGACTGTGCCAGTGGCATTTTCTTCCCAGCCGATCAAGTCGTTGCCGGCCTCCGAGCCAGAGACGGGCACGCCCTCTTTGACCGAAGTCGCGCTGCGGCAAACTATTGAACAAGCGTTATTGCGTCAGGAGCAACAGGTCGCTAAACATAGTCAGCCGATTGTTGATGTAGCGCCTGAGGCCACAGCTGTAACTGTCGCTGCGCCCCCTGAGCCCGTGGTGGAACTTAAGCCAGATGTAACCGAGTCTCAGTTACCGACGCAGCCATTAGTGCCTGATTGGGCTGAGAATGACTGTGAAGCCCTCATATTTAAAGTGGGTGGTTTTTTGACGTTAGCGACACCCTTGGTCGAGTTGAGTACTATTTTAACGTGGCGAGAGGATGCGCTGACGCCTATGCCAGGTCGCTCCGAATGGTTTTTAGGTTTATTAAAAGTGCGTAATAGGCAAGTCAAAGTGATTGATATCGCTAAGTTTGTCATTCCCAAAAATCATAAAGCGAGAGCCGGCCTGGAAAAAACTTCTCGTTTCAAACATATCATTATCGTTGGTGATGGTGAGTTTGGTTTGGCTTGTGATGAATTGGGTGAAGTGATTAAGGTGCTTACCGATGGTGTACGTTGGCGTACGGATCGAAGTTCTCGTCCATGGTTGGCGGGAACAGTAGTTGAACAAATGTGTGCACTGCTAGATATGGATGTTTTTTGTCAGATGCTAAAGGATGGGCTTACAGCGGACGAAATAAGACAGTAGTGCAAATGGATTTATCTGGCTATCTAGCCAAATAAGACTAAATTTTTGTTGTTAAAACTAATTCAGGGGGCCGCATGAGCCAAGTAGAGAAAGTCGAGGATAGCGCTGTAACACAGTGGGTGACTTTCCGTCTCGAGGATGAGCGCTATGGCGTGAATGTTATGCAAGTGCAAGAAGTTCTCCGCATGACAGAAATAGCACCTGTGCCGGGTGCGCCTGATTACGTGTTAGGCATTATTAACCTACGGGGTAACGTAGTGACCGTGATGGATACGCGTAAGCGCTTTGCTTTGCCTCCTCATGAGGCGGATGATGCGACGCGTATCGTCATTATTGAGGCAGAAGATCAAGTGGTTGGTATTCTCGTAGATGCCGTCGCCGAGGTGGTGTATTTGAATCAATCGGATATAGAAAGCCCACCGAATGTCGGCAATGATGAAAGCTCGCGTTATATTCAAGGCGTCGCAAACCGAGATGAAGGCTTGTTGATTCTAGTGGACTTGAATAAACTGTTAACAGATGAGGAATGGCGCGAATTCTCCAGCTTATAGTGCGGCTCTGTTAGTTTGATGGCCGATGCTTGGGATCGGCCTGTCAGATTATTAGGAGGCTTGGCTTATGGCAGAAATCGATCGCATGAAACCTATTGCACCCATCTGGCCAGCTAAGCCAGAGCGAAAGGTGGAAGAGGACGACGAGCCGGGCTCTGAGCAGCAACGCAACTCTAAACGCGACAAAGATCGTGACGATAATGATCGGCCTGGACATATCGATGAATATGTTTGAAGACGCTTTCTGGAATAATCAAAGTACTTTTATGGCTAATTTTGAACTCACTACTCTTTTGTTTGTGTGTAACCTCATTCTATTGTTGATTGGGGGGATTATGTTGGCCGTGCGTCAACGTATTACTCGAGCGGAGTTGGAAAAAAGCAAAAGTGAAATAAAATTTCTGAAAAACGAATTACAAGCGCTGTATGCTGGGGCTGCGGGCGTGGGTGGTCATTTAGCCCGTGTTGAATCTCAACTTCATAATGTTTCCGATCGCCAAGAGCAGCTTGATGTGCGTGATTCTGCGACGCTGAGTTATAGCGAAGCGATAGAGTTAGTGCATCAGGGTGCTGATGAGGAAGAGCTGATGGCTCGCTGCGGCCTGTTGCGCGAAGAGGCCGAGTTACTTATTCGTTTACATCGAGACGATGTGGAAGCGGTACTGCAATAACTCTTTTCCTCATGCTTTTTGTTCCGGTATGACCGAATTTCGATCGGACAAATAATAAGCATAAGCAATCACTTCAGCGACAGCTCGGTAGAGCATCTCAGGGATTTCATCATCTAATTCAAGTTGCGAGAGTGCGGCAGCGAGCATTGAGTTTTCTTGTAGGGGGATGCCCAGCTCTTTGGCGAGCGCAATTATTTGTTCGGCTAATTCGCCCTCTGCGGTTGCTGTGACCTTAGGTGTGCTGGTGCCGTCCCACTGAAGTGCAATGGCCTTAGTGCTTTGGTGTGTGCTCATACGCGAATATCCAATACGGCTTGTTGTGTGCCGCTAAATGCTGATTCGGGAGGCTTACCCTGCTGACAACGCATGGCACCTAAGGTGATACCCGCTTTGTTGAAACGACGGCTGAGTTCGGTTAAGTGGGTTTGTGTTAAATGAGCACTTTCTGGTCGCTCCGCCCAGATTGATGTAGAAATCGCATCGTGCTGATAGGTTAGCTTCACATACATCGGCCCTAGGTTTTCCAATTCAAAACTGAGCATGATTCCCCATACTTGTTTGGCCTTGCGGATATCTTCGTTAGAAGATGCGTCGTCTTTATCGATGATTAATTGTAAAAGGTCTATTTTTTCCTGGTTCCGAATGGGCAACTCTAAACTCCACTGCGGGGTGCTTTGATCGGCTTGGGGGGTGGATGCGATTTGTTGCAAGTGTATCCTAGCAAGCGATCCTTCACTTTGTTTCCCTATTTCAGACATAAGCTGCATTAAATTACCCATTGTGGCAACCGAGGGCAGGCTCTTGCTTTGTGCTTGAGGCCGAACGGGGCGCAGCGGCGGCAGGGCATGGGCGGTGCTGGCGGGAAGGTAGTCAATATTTGGGCGCAGTGCGGTTGTTTGAGCGGCCACTGTGGGGCTGGTGCTGGGTAAGGGTGAGTTTGGCTTCAGTAGTGTCGAGGCTAGACTGTCTCCTCTGATTTTACTGGTACCGGCAATGGCGGCTGCGGCCATGTCTTTTGCCGTTTGCGCTGTGGCGGCTGTCGTATCGGTTCTCGATATTTGTGTTGCCAGTTGAAGTAGGGCGGCTTTTAAGTCACCGGTCATTAATGTTGTTCCAGCTCCCTTGGTCATTTGAGCTAGCTTGTTTTCGAAAAATAGCCCAGAATTTTGTATGGCTTGTTTCACCGCTTGAGCCGAACTTAGTTCGGTGCGTTGCGGTAATGCGCTTATCAGTTGTTTAACTGCCTCAGTCATTGGTGGTGGCAGCTGACTTAATGTTTGCTGAGATTGAGCCAGCCAAGTTAAATTGGCCATCAGGGGGGCTAGGCTCGTTTGACGGGGTAACGCGAGCTTTAGAGCGGCGGCGACGTTGGTTTCGGCGGCCGCTATGGGGGAGCGTAATTTGAGTGCGGGTTCAGGCTTTATTTGTATTACTTCGACTTCAATAGACTGCCCTTGAAGAAGTGGTGCTGAAGTTATGACGTTGATTTGTTGTTGGCCGATTTGAAGGGTGGCGACTGGGTTTGTGGGGGGTGAGGTAACGATGGCTTGTAATATCTGGCCAACTTGCCAATTGACGCTGACTTGGGCGGCTTTGGTGGTCGACAGTGGTGCGGCGCTAGGCGTTGAATTGTTTATTTCCATCTTCTTCGCAGTCAAGCCTCCTGAGTGTACGCCGATAATTAGAGTATACGTCAGCCATCTTGGTAGTGTTAAGTCGGTCTTTAATTTAGGGATTGTTTGTTAGTTCAGCCTATGTCTAATTATAAACTTTGGTATATCAAGCGCGATGAGGCAGTCAAGGGTCCTTTTCCTACAAAGGTCATTGCTCAGCATCTTGTGGTAGGGCGATATAAAAAAACTGACTGGGTCAGTCTTGATACCAAGCAGTGGCATCGTCTGGCCGATGTGCCGGAATTAATCCCACCGGCCCTTGATGCCGATCCGCATGATCTTCAGCCTCAAGAACAATTGGATGTGGTCAAACGTTGGGCTGATGAGCGCTTGTCCATTGACCGGCGCACGATGAATGGACCTACAGAACACCCTGATCGACGAGGAGTTGAACGTCGGGAAGATGAGTCTGTGGGGGATATATCGCATCGAGAGATTAAAACGGCGCAGATTTTGGCCGGACGTTACGCAGGGAATGGTCAGTATTTAGTCGCCTTGAGTCTTTTGTTCTTAACACTAGGGGTGGTTTGGTGGGCCTCGGGTCTGGAGCCATCGCCTATGGTTGAAGATGCTAACTGCACAGGAGCTCCGGTGCCCGAAATTAACTGGAATAGTTGCCAGTTAGCTAGCAGTCAGCTGGCCAACGCGTCACTCCATGGGGCCAAGGCGCGCAATACCAATTTGAGCGCAAGTAACTTGAGCCTGGTCGATTTTTCTGCAGCAGACTTAGCGTATGCCGATATGAGTTTGTCTAATTTGACGGGAATAAATTTACAAAAAGCCAATCTTGTTGGGGTGGATTTTCAACGCAGCGTATTGGTGGGTGCTAATCTCGATGGGGCTGATGCGGCCTATGCAAATTTCTTTAATACCGATTTAAGCGATATCTCTCTGACGGACACAAAGCTGGATAAGGCCGTATGGAATAACGGCCTGATATGCGCCGATGGCTCCATGGGTGAATGTGTGTTTACCGATGAGCGGGTGCGTTAATTCAATACGGGTTTTCGATAAAGCCGTACGCGCCATAACCCACGACTTGTTCTAGGGGGCCTGCGGTGTCTCCTGAATTGCGTTGATCTATCAGTTTGGCGGTCATTTGTTTTTTGGCTGCCACTTTTAAAAGACCGTTGATTGGATTACAGCCACAGGCGTCAGCGTGGCGAATTTTGCCTACGTTTAAATTGACGATAGCCTCTGTCGTGGCCTGATCCATCAACACAGATTTTTCATAACTTTGATAATGACTCAAATCAGAGCTAATGATGATGACTGTTTCTTCTCCGCCCCAGACATCCTCCAGTACTTCACTAACTTCTGTCGGTGTGGCATCGCCAATCACAAGGGGTAACAGCTTAAAATTGCCTAGTATCGCTTGAAGAAAGGGTAGATGTACCTCAATACTATGTTCTTCGATATGTGCGACATCACGCTCGCGCACTTGAGGGAACTGGAATAGTTGATTAATGACTGAGTGATCGAGCATGACTTCGCCGAGTGGTGAGGCAAAGCTACAAGCGCTACTGGTTGCCAGGCCCTGCATGGGGACACGATGAGAGGGGCCGAGCAATACCACGCGAGTAATGGTGTCGCGCTTAGGTTTAAGTAAATGATAGGCGCTGGCAGCAACGGGGCCGGAGTACCTATGAGCCGCATGCGGGATGATTAATGCCTTGGGCGCAGGACCCGTGCTATTGGCTTGAGCCAAAAACTGATCAACGCTATTGCGCAGCTCTTGTGCGTCGTTAGGATAAAATTGACCAGCTACCGCTGGTTGGCGAACCGCTTTCATACCCGTACCCGTAAAATACTATTATTATTGTGCGAATATTGTATACCGATCGTTGTCTAGATGCTTATTTTTTACTTAGGAGAAGGGTGAATCAGTGGATTTAAAGGGCCCAGATATCACTGAGCCCTGATACTCGCGTGTGCGATTGCAGGGTCGAGCGTTTAATCGTCCCGGTTCAGCGTTTCAGCAACGTAGAGTGTATTTTGCAATAAGGTCGCGATAGTCATTGGGCCGACACCACCGGGTACTGGGGTTATCCAGCTTGCTTTTTGGGCGGCGGCTTCAAACTCGACATCGCCACAAAGTTTGCCTGAATCCAAGCGATTAATGCCTACATCAATAATAATGGCACCCTCTTTGACCCAATCACCAGGAATGAAGTTAGGTTTGCCAACGGCAACAATGACGATATCCGCACGACGCACCTGAGCTTCTAAGTCTTTAGTGAAGCGATGGCAGGTCGTGACGGTACAGCCAGCCAGGAGTAGCTCCAAACCCATTGGTCGGCCAACAATGTTGGAGGCACCGACGATGACTGCATCCATACCGCGAATGGGCTCCCGCGTGTGCTCCAGTAGTGTCATGATTCCCCAAGGCGTGCAAGGGCGCAGCTTGGGAATACGTTGGGCCAATAAACCAATATTGTAAGGATGAAAGCCGTCCACGTCTTTGTTCGGCGAGATACGCTCAATCACCATTTCAGAATCAAGGTGTCTAGGTAAAGGTAGTTGAACCAAGATGCCATCGATTTCGGGATCATCATTGAGTTGGTCAATGAGTGTGAGTAGGGTTGTTTCATCAGTGTCTGCAGCAAGATCGTAGGACTTGGAGACAAAACCGACCTCGTCACAGGATTTACGCTTGTTGCGCACGTATACCTCAGATGCGGGGTCTGCCCCCACTAATACGACGGCTAAGCCAGGGGCACGTTCGCCATTGGCAATGCGGTGGTCAACGCGGTTTTTAACATTTTGGCGGATGTCGGCGGCAATAGCTTTGCCATCAATGATTTTCGCAGTCATGGGCGGATGCATTAACTCGTTGCGGAAAATGACGAATCATACCAGAACCCGGGTTTTTTTCGAATGCTCCAATAACTGACTGAAATGCTTAATTTCTGTGTCCAAGCTTGGCTTGTCAGTAAATCTTAAGAGCGTACAGTAATATGCATTGATATGAGGTATTGAGGAATAATTGACACGATGAAATCACCGGTTAAGAAATTGTTAGACAAACATGAGGGTTTAGTTCACTCAGATGCATTAAAGGTGCTGTCGCATGTTCAGCGGCCAGCTGGAGATTGGATGATTAACACCTTGATGGTAGAAGGGTGCGAGGTACCGTTTAAATATAAGCGTCAGAAAAAATATAAAGATCTCAAGGGCCGGAGAGTGAATCTAACCTATTACCCATCAACCGAGTCTGTTGCGGGCATGGATATTGATGTAATGGCGGTGGTGAGAATTAAAGTCGCCTAGACAAGCTTGGGTCATATTGTGCTTGAAGATTTTTAATTATTGTAACAAAGAGGCTTCGTTCTTTGTTTAGCATATCTCTTTTATTATCTCATAAAAACAAAGGGTTATGTTTCGTTGTGGGTGGCGATCTAAGTTTAATTTTAAATTGAAGAATTGCTAGCGTTTGTCGATATAACAGTCATTAACCCCTTAACGTATTCGAGGACAGAATGGGCGACGCTATTAGTGAGAGTGTATCGGCAAATATTGATTTAGGAAGGGCAACTAAATTAGTTGAAGGCGTGAAATTACCCGCGCAACCTAAAATTGTACTGATGATTAATAATGAATTACAAAAAGCGGAGCCTTCGTTTGCTCGCATTGGTGAGTATGTAGAACAGGACGCGGCCTTGTCCGCCAAGGTGCTAAAGATCGTTAATTCACCCTTTTATAACTCAGGTAAAAAAGTAGACTCTCTGAAGCGAGCCGTAACACGTCTCGGGGTGATGAATTTTTATTCCATCGTGTTGGTCTCCTGTTTAAGGGATGTGCTAGGGCGAGGTGATCCGGCCAAAGAACTGCTATGGGAACATACAGAATATGTGGCGAAGATGTGTTCGCACTTAGCTAAGACATCTCGCACCACATCACCTGAATATGCTTATATGCTCGGTCTGTTTCACGATTCTGCTTTGCCTATATTGTTAGATAAATTTCCGGGTTACCGCGACGTATTTGACATGGAATTTTCCCGTGGTGGTGAAATTGAGGTGTTTGAAAGTGAGAATTTTGCCAGTAGTCATGCGGTGATTGGCTACATGCTGGCCAAATCCTGGGGTTTGCCGGCAGAAATTATTGAGGCGATACATCATCATCACGCGGACAATTTAGATATTTTTTCTAATGCTAAGGCTCGTAAATTGGGTGCGGTGATTATTTTGATTGATCATATGGCCCGCAACCAGCATGCGTGCGTTACCGCAGAAAGCTGTCCTACTGAGCCAAAGTGGCCTCGCTTGTTTGAACAGATTAAAGAAGAGTTAGGTTTGGATGAAGACGCCTTAACCGCACTGTGGGAACATGGAGGAAATTTGCAAGAGATCATTGCTTAAGCAGTGTTTTGATTGCCCATCAACGCCAAAGCTGTCTTGTGCTTTGGGTTTTTTATCGCTCTTGATTATGTTGTTGAGTGATGGTGTTAAGAATCTTAATCAGGGTTTTTCTATTCTCCTCCAGCGCCAGAAAGTCATTATGTCCCCCAATAATCATCTCAATGTGTTTGGGTTCTGCTGCTCGCTGATAGAGTGCAGGGCTATGCCAGGGCGGAATAACGCCATCGTTGTCAGAGTAGAGAAAGTAACTAGGAATAGGTGCGGTTTGATCGATCCATTTTGTGGGTGAATAATCATTGTTGACGGTAAAAGACAGTGGCCAGCTAAATAATTTAGTGAATAAGTTTCGTGCTAAAAATTCTCTAATGATTTTGTGATAATCACTAAAAGCTGAGGCGACGATGAGTGCCTCGACCGGTGGATTTTCTAAGCTTGCGACTGCTGGAATCGCGATGGCTCCACCGAGGCTATGACCCATTACGATCAAATCGTCATTGCTGTGGCGTGCGATGTGGGCGATAGCGCGTTGTACGTCGATGATCGCACCTGCTAAATCGACATGGCCTTCTGAGTGTCCGTAGCCCCGATAATCAATGGTGTAAACATCGTAACCTTCGTCGGGTAACCAATAGACAAATTGAGTGTGGGTGCTGATATTTTGGGCATTGCCGTGAAGAAAGAGAATACTGCCTTTTTTTACTTGCTTGGTGGGTAAATACCAGCCGTGTAAAGTCGGTTGATGTTCATCCTTGATCTCAATGTCAATGCGTTCTATCTGTTGCTGATAGGGTAGGGCATAAAGATTTCTATCAGGTTGGAAAATTAGCGTAGTACAGCCACAAGTGAATAGGCTGCATAGCGATAATAGAATGAGTGTTTTGATGAATTTAGTCATCGTCAATGATAAAGATAGAGGCTGAGCATGGCATTGTTGGAATAATGACTATCGTTGTATAGGCGCTGGGCAGACAGTCGCACACTGCTATTTCTTGTGATGGCGAAACTTTGCTTGAGCGATAGTTCCGCTTGCGTCAATTGGTGGCCTAGCGCGCGGGTTTTGTAATAACTGGCGAGCTGTATGCGCCAGCCTTGATAGGGTTCTAATATAAGACCTGTAGACAGACCACCCCATAGACTTTGATGTTGATTTTGTTTGCCCTGGAAGTGTCGAATGCCTGCATCCAAAAAACCATACCAGGTACTGGAGCTATTTTGAGCGAGTAGATAGGCGTAGCCCGTGCCGCCTTCTGCGCTGAAATACCAATCATCCCATTGGCCTTGTGGCGCACGATACCATTTAATTTCAGTGTGCCAGGAGGTGCTGGTAAAAAATTGATCTCTTGGCTCTAACGATTGAATATCGAGCAAGGTTAGGTATTCAAGCTTAATGTCATCAATATCATCATACTTGCGCAGGCCGATATCCATAAACGCTAGGCTGGAGTTGGAGACAAAGCCCTGGCTGGGATCGAGTAAATCATGGTAAGCCGCACGCCAACTGATATCACTAAAGTGCGAATTGCTATTTGCTTGGGCGCGTACGCCACGGCTGAGTCCCAGACGAGAGGTGTCGTGACCTTTGTCGGGCCGTAGGCCAGGTACTGGGATATCGAGCTTGGCGCTTTGTTGACGAATTTTACTGCGCTGCAGGAGCACTTTTCGCTCTTCTTGGGTCAGTTTTGACGAGACCGCAGTTTCACTATCCCGAACTTTGGCAAAGCGTAAATACTCGGTCACTAGGTCAAGAATATGGATACGTGATTGATCATCGCGTTGATTGATTTGATCAATGGTCTGATCAATGCCTAGTTGGTAAGTTTTAAACGCCAGCGCATTTTCTTCTTCACTGAGTATGTTGCGTTGTTCATAAATCATTCTGGCCTGTGAGGGGTAAAACCGAGCGTCCTCAATCAGCCCTTTTTGTTCGAGTGTTTTGATGGTGTCGACAGGAATCGTCCAGCCCCCGTCATAGGCTTCGGTCAGTGGCGTGTCAGCGTATAACACATCAAGCAGTGAAAGTAGGTGGTAGGAGCAATTTTCGGTGAAGAAGTAATAGTCAAAATAAGCGTAGACCAGCTCGAACGCATGCATTAGTAAAAAGTCGACGTCTTCTTTTGGAATATTTAAGCGATATTCCCAGACATCCCGGTTCTCAATCTGGCCGTATTCTCTTAATTTTACGTAGTAGGGTAAAACGTTGAAACTGCCGGGAAAGCCACCCGTTAAACCGAACACTGTGTAGCTGAGCATGCCTTGATCTTGAGGAATGACGGCGGCGTAGCTAATGCTAAAAGCCAGCATGCGGGTTTCATCGGTTTGATTTTTTTTATCAATTCTAAGTAGGGTATGGCCAAACATAGACGATGGGCTATTGGGGTGTGTTGAGGGAAAAACGATGGTAATTCCTTCTGGGTCGATCGCTTCGTAGTATTTTTGTAAGGTTTCACACGGGTTTTCAGCGAGGCGGCCGCTGTCAAAATCGAGCTGAGTTTTGAGCCATTGGTAGCGCGCTGGAAAACGGCATTGGGCTGGATATTCTGTGGGAGCGATGACGGTGTCTGAGAAAAAGCTAGCGAGTGTTGCTCGTAATTCAGCTTGTGGGTCAAATTTGCCATTGTCTGCCAGAAAAAATGAAGCGCTATCGACCAGACTTTCAGTGCCAAGAAATAAGCTGGATTTGTAATGTACGAGCGTGAGCCATACCGGCGCATCATGAAGTTTTTTGGCCTGAGCTTGGGCCAGTAACTCGGTTAAATAATGCGGTGTTAATTGGCTAGCATCAGCTGCTTGTTCAAACTTTCCTTCCGCCAGGAGTGTTTCTAAAACTGGCGGTTCATTGGCGTGAGAGGGGCTGATGAAAACAGTCAGGGCGAGGGCGCACAACGTGCAAAGGTAAGAATAACGCACAAGTTTAATTTAGTAGAGTTTTATAGTGTTGTAGAAGAAACCCCTGTCCGAAACGAAAGCGGACAGGGGTTGCAGATCCCAAAGAGCGCCGGGAGTGTGTTATTGATTAACTGCCCGTGGTTGCTGAAACGCTACTTTTTAATTCAAGAATAGTTTCCGCGGCAGCAATGGTTTCGTAATTGGCTTGTAATGAGGAGAAGAAATAAGCTTTGTCTGCTTGGCTTATCTGCATCAGATCAGCAAGCGAGCTTAAGTGCGCGCCGTGGCCTTGCGCAATATCGATCATTAAATTGTCTTGATTGGCGGCAATGAAGTTTTCAGTCGCACGATCAGTGCTGACTGTTTGAGTCACATCACAACCCAAGGTGCCTGAGGTCATGGCAAATAAATTGACAGGGGCAAGTGTGACGTTGACGACCATATTAATGAGGGATACGGTGATTTGGGCATTTTTGCCTTCTTTGCCCTCCATTACTATCTTTCCAACGCCGCAACCACCGCCATTTTCTTCGGCTTGTACAGTAGAGGCTAAAGGTAGGCTACTGGCTAAAAGGATGGCGAGACCGGTTTTTTTAATGTTAGACATGGATAAAACTCCTGTTCCCTGGATTAGTGTGCGTAGCGTACAAGCTGTGTGTCAGTGCTCATCATATCGTTAAGCGCAGTCAGTACGCCTTGATAGTCGCCGGTTGAGGATACAAAAATTTTCTCGTAGTTTTGCTGTGTTAATGAGTAGAAAGTGCCTTGGTCTTCATTGGCGATACCCATCAGAGAAGCTAGAGAGCTTAGGTGATCGCCCTGACCTTTGGCGATGTCTTGTGCTAAATCGTCTAAATTCATAGCGACGAATATTTTTTGTTGGTAATCATTTGAAACAACGCCGGGGTTTTCGCAGCCCGAGGTGCCAGAAAGTAGGCCGGAAAGGGGGGAAGAGAATGTGCCATTGGTGGTGCCCGCGCTGGTATGTGCAACCAGGCCGGTTTTGCCTTTCCATAATTCTGCACCCATGCCGCAACCTGGGCCATTGTCAGCTAGGGCCAGGGTTGGGCTCGCAACTAATAGTATTGCCATCATTGTCTTTTTCATAACCACTCCATTGTTTGGTTATTTCACAGTGAATTTATATATCTACCTGTTGTACGCGGCTTCATTTTTATTACGTTAGTCCGTCACTGTCAATGTTTGTGATAGCTGATCGGTGAGACCGTTTAATTGATATGCCTGGCTTGAGGGTGTTTGGCGGGGGGGTGTTACTGTTTAATACATCGTCTGAGGCTGCGTGATCGTGGCCTGCTTTGGTAAAGTGAAGCCGGTTGCTAGTTTATTATTTGAATTTGTAAACAAAAGTTAAAAAAATCAATGATTAAAGGTAAGGTGAATGGGGTGGTAGGTGTAGATACTTATCTAAGTTATTGTTTTTGATTGGTAAAATGCTGTGGTTTGATGTTTGTTATATGGGCTGAAATTATGTTACACACTTGGGGTAAGTGTCGCCTTGAGAAAAGCATAGTCAAAATGGTTCAAGTGTATATTGGTGTTTTGCCCTCGTCGGGGGTGGCTTCCTGAATGCACGGATAGTTAGGGTTTACTGGAAAGGCTTGGTGAGTATTTTTCATAAAAATATCGAATGTTCTGCTGCAGCAAGGTGCTTAAGTGTCGTATTTCTAGCAGTGACGGCATTTTTTTGTTTCCCCGTTTATGGTCAGCAAGAAGGTCCTACCGAACAGTACGCGTTGGCTATCGAATCGGCGAGGCAGGGTGACACGGGGGCGGCCCTAATTCTGCTAAAAGGCTTACTTGACGAGGCCCCCACTAATTCTCAGTATCGATACGATTATGTGACGGTGCTAGTTTGGGCTGGCCAAGACCGAGCGGCCTATGGCCAAACGTCTGAGTTAGATTTAACCATAGCCCCATTTTATGTGCTCGAGTCACTGGCCAAGTCCGCTAGAAATATCCAAGACTATGGCGCAGCGCAGCGCCTATACCGAACGGTGTTGGTTAGAGACGTGCGGCGGACTCAAAGCCGCGTTGGTTTAGCGTTGAGTTTGGCTGATGCTGGCCGAGGTGGTGAGGCGCTGGCCGAACTTGAGTTAGCGAGTCAATATGGGGCGCTGAGTAATGAGCTTCGCGAGGCCAGAGACTACGTAAAGGATTCGATGCGAGACCCCATTGATGCTGCGCTTGTTCGAGAGGCGGCGGTAAAGTCTGGTTCGTTACCGGTGACCGCTTTGCGTAACTATATTTTAGATATCTCTCGGCGGGGTGCGCCGCAAATGGCCTTGGCGATGGCGCAGCGTAACCCAGGGGCGATTACTGAGCTTGATATTTCCCAGATCAAGGGCGACGAAGCGGCGGCTTATGTGCGTTGGGGTAAGTTTGATTTAGTCGAGCCAGCTGATCGATACAGGCATACCGATATTGCCATCCAACTATTAACTGATGAGTTAGCTCGGCTTAAGGATAAAAACAGCGACCAAGCGAATCGCATCTATTTTGATTTATTAGTGGCGTATCGCGACCGCCAGGAATTGAATAAGGCCGTTGAGGTCTACGCGTCCCTCGATCAACGAGGGGTGGATTTTCCGCCTTATGTATTGCACACGATGGGCGATATTTATCTCGCCTTGAGACAGCCCGAGCGGGCTTTATCAATGCTGAGAGCGTCTTTGGTCGCTGATCCGCATAACTTAGGCGCGCAAGTCTCATTATTCTATGCGCTCTTAGATTTAGGACGCCACGAGGAGGCCGTTGCCTATATCGACACGACGGCCGCTGATCAGCCGGCTTGGGTCGAGCCCTTAGGGGGTGGCCCACTGGTGTGGAATCGTGAAAAAACTCAGATGCAGGTGGCGACCTCACTTGCGCGCGCTTTTGTTGGCGATTTGGCGCAGGGCCAGGCTCGCCTCGAAGTGTTGCAGGCGCGTTCGCCCAATAATATCGATATCAACAACGATTTGGCCCATGTGCATTTATGGCGAGGCTGGCCGAGATTGGCGATGTCAGAGTTCGCTGCGATAAAAACCATGGAGCCGGACTTTTTACCTGCGCTGTTGGGAACGATTAGTGCGAACTATGCCCTGGGTGATGTGGCGGCGGCGGAGGCATTGTTGAGACAGATACCTGAGGTTTATGTGGCTGACGCGAGTGTGCTGAGGCGCAAACGCGAGCTGGATATCTACCGGATGCGAGAATTGTCGATCACCAGTAGTGGTGGCCAAATCACGTCTTATCACGATGGTAGTTCAGACTTTACGGTGGAGGGTCATTATTACGATGCCTATTTTACGGATAGCTGGCGTCCATTTGCTCACCTAATCTACCAACAAGGTGATCTGTCTGGTGTGGCTGTTGATTATCAGCAATGGGGGGCGGGCTTGAATTATGGTGGCCGAAATCTATCTGGCAATATTGAACTGACTCGAAACTCACATCAAAACACAGGTGTTCGACTCGATGGCCGTTGGGCGATTAATGACTATGTGAGTGTGTATGCAGCGGCGGATAGTCATAGTCGGGATACGCCGTTAAAGGCTAGAATCGCGCATGTTGAATCGGCATCATCCACGATAGGCTCGAAATATCGATTTCATGAAGGGCGGGACTTAAATGCTGGCCTTGGTTTTCAGCGCTTTGATGATGGCAATATGCGTCTATCGATGTATTTCTCTGGTCGTGAGGTGCTGATAACTCAGCCTAAATACTCTGTTGAAATGGGAATGTATTTATACCAACAGAAGAATGATGATGTGAATGCCGATTATTTTAACCCCGCCAAGATCTCATCCGCGGAGCTTAGTCTTATGAACGAATGGCGAAACTATCGTCGCTATGATTATGGCTTTAGCCAGCGTCTGCGCAGCTCACTCGGTTCGGTTAAACAGGATGGCTTTGCCCCTGGTTTGGTGTGGGGGCTGAGCTACGAGCATGTATGGAATCTAGGTGATCGCTGCTCATTTAACTATGGCTTGAGCTACGGCATGTCCCTATACGACGGTGTGTCTGAAAAACAGGGCCGTGGATTTCTTGCATTGAATAAGAGATTTTAGGCAATGAGTCGTATTTTTTCTGCCTGCTTGGGTTTTATGCTGCTGCTTATCGCGCCCATCGCCAGTGCGAGTCTGGTTGTTTTGTCTTATCACGATGTGGATGATGGTCCCTTGCCTGGCGTCAAAGCCGAGGCGATGACGGTGTCGCACGCAAGTTTGATCGAGCAATTTTCATGGCTGCATGCGAACGGTTATCAGGTGGTGGGTGTTGACGATTTGATAGCTGCCAACGAAGGCCGCCAGCCTCTGCCAGACAAGTCAGTCATGCTGACCTTTGATGATGGTTATCGGAGCATGTATGACAAAGTGTTTCCTTTGTTAAAACTATTTAATTACCGTGCGGTGTTGGCGGTGACGGGCCAGTGGTTGGAAACGCCGCCAGATGAGTCGGTAGCTTATGGTACAGGTCAGCTACCTCGAGACAGATTTCTTCGTTGGGACCAAATTCAAGAAATGGTCGGCTCCGGGCTTGTCGAACTGGCATCACACAGTTTCGATATGCACCGCGGTGTGTTGTCTAACCCGCAAGGTAATTTGCAGCCCGCAGCGACTACTTTTGAATATGACCCCAAACTAAAACGCTACGAAACTGAGGACGAGTACCGGGCTAGAATCCATGCTGATTTGAAACGCAATAATGACCTTATTGAAGACAAAGCAGGCCAGTCCGTCCGAGTAATGGTATGGCCCTACGGTGCCTACAATCAAGTCACTATTGATGTAGCGAATCAACTCGGTATGCCTGTGGCGATGAGCTTGGATAATGGTCATACGGACATTGAACGGTTAGATAATGTGAATCGGCTATTGATCGGCATGTATTCCGACGCTGCTGATTTTGTTTGGCTGATTAATGATCATATCAAGCAGTTCGCTGATCCGGTTCGCGTCGTCCATGTCGATCTGGATTATGTCTACGACATCGATCCCATTCAGCAGGCGCGCAATCTTGATCTTCTACTTGATCGCATTAAACACCTGGGGATTAGTACGGTATATCTACAAGCCTTTGCTGATGCGGATGGCGACGGTAATGCCAATGCTCTGTATTTTCCAAATCGGCACATGCCTATGAAAGCCGATCTTTTTGATCGTGTGTCGTGGCAGCTAAAAACACGGGCGGGGGTCGACGTTTATGCGTGGATGCCAGTGTTGGCATTTGATTTGGATGACAAGCACCCATTGGCCGCGCACCGAGTCCGGTCGACACTGGGGGTTGAGCATGAGGCTTATCGCCGCCTCAGTCCGTTTAGCCATGAGGCGCTGCGTTTTGTTGGTGATTTGTATGAGGATTTAGCGAAATATTCAAAAATAAAAGGCTTGGTTTTTCATGATGATGCCTATCTGGGGGACTATGAAGATGTCAGCGAATGGGCCATGAAGGCCTATCAGCAAGCAGGCTTTGCCCACAGTATTGACGATATTAAAAACGATCCGGCTGAGTTTGAGCGCTGGACCTTGTTTAAATCCGTGGCACTGGCGCGTTGGACGGATGCCTTACGTGATCGGGCCTCGCTTTATCAAATGCAATTAAAAACAGCACGTAACATGTATGCAAGTGTGGTGATGGAGCCGCATTCGGTGGCATGGTTTGCCCAGTCTATGGAGGTATTTCTTCAGCACTATGATTACACCGCCATCATGGCCATGCCTTATATGGAGAACGCCAAAGATCCCGAACAATGGCTAATAACGCTGGTCGATAAAATATCAAAAATCCCCGGTGCTTTGGATAAAACGATTTTTGAACTTCAGAGTGTTGATTGGCGCATTAGTCAAGCAGTGCCTGCCGCCGATATCGCCGAGCACATGCGTCTATTGCAAAGTCATGGGGCAAAACATTATGGCTATTATCCGGATGATTTTATCAAAGGTCATCCTGCGATTGAGGTGATCCGCCCCGCCTTTTCTCTCTCGAAAGAGCCTGTCGAGTAGTGCTTATGATGGAGTTTCTCGACACCGCATCCAAATACATGGTGACCTTTGCCTATCACTATCCGTTGTTTATGGCTTATGTCTGGATGGCCGGTGCGCTGCAGTATTATTATTTGTGGGAGCGTCATGAGCACGGTGTGTACATGGACCCAGTCAAGTTGGATAGTTACCCAGCGGTGTCATTGCTTGTACCTTGTCATAACGAGGGCGGTAATGCGGTTGAAACCATTGAGGCGCTCATCAACCAGGATTATCCCAATGCTGAAGTGATTGCCGTAAACGATGGTAGTAGTGATAACACCGGCCAGTTGCTGGATGAGCTGGCGGAGCGGCATCCGAAGCTGCGTGTTGTTCATTTGATTGAAAACCAAGGTAAGGCGATGGCCTTGCAAATGGGCGCGATGGCGTCGCCGAATGAGTTTTTGATTTGTGTCGATGGCGATGCTTTATTACACCCCAACGCCACTCGGTGGATGATGAAGCACTTTTTATCCAGCCCGAGCGTGGGGGCGGTCACGGGTAATCCGAGGATTCGTACGCGGTCGACGCTGCTTGGAAAAATCCAGGTGGGTGAATTTTCATCCTTGGTTGGCCTGATTAAACGGGCACAGCGGGTTTATGGGCGAGTGTTTACTATTTCGGGTGTCATTGCCGGGTTTCGTAAATCAGCCTTGCAAAGCGTGGATTATTGGAGCGTAGATGCGATCACGGAAGATATCGATGTTAGCTGGAAGCTGCAGATGGCTAACTGGGATATTCGTTTTGAGCCCAATGCGCTGTGTTGGATTCTAATGCCCGAAACACTTAACGGTCTCTGGCGTCAGCGATTGCGCTGGGCCCAAGGGGGGATGGAGGTCGTTTCCAAACACATGGGGCAGATTCTGCGCTGGAAGCATCGGCGTATGTGGTTGGTTGTGTTCGAATACCTATTAAGTGCCTGCTGGTCGTTTATCATCGCCACCTTGTTTTGTGTGTGGATTGTCGCCCAGTTAGTACCCTATGCCGGGCAAGGTTCTATTGTGGATCTCATGCCGCGGACATCAAGTGTGGCCTTGGTGCTAACGTGTTTGTTTCAATTTGCTTTCAGTCTTTTTATTGACTCAAAATATGAGAAAGGCATCGGTAGATATTATTATTGGATGATTTGGTTTCCATTGATTTACTGGATGTTGAACGTAGTGACCACCGTTGTGGGGGTGCCCAAGGCGCTTTTTAGGCAGCGCGGAAAACGAGCGATATGGACTAGCCCTGATCGTGGCGTAAGGAATGATGACAATGGATAGCGACTCGGTAATTATTGATAACAGCGCTGCTCTGGGATATCGCTATCGAGCGGTCCAGGTGTTGGTGACCTTGTTTTTTTGGTGTGCGTGGATTTATTTGGCGCTGCCTTTGGCGAGCCCTATTGCTGCATTTTTTGGTCTGGATTTGATGTTCCATGACAAAATGGACTTGGGTTTGTTTCTGGGTATTTTTTTGACGATTGCGATTGTTACGCTTTATATGCTGGTTACTGTCATTATGTGGCGTTTTTACAATTTGCGGCAGCATCGATTTATTCGCTGTGATTATGGCGAGCGCGGTGTTTCTTACGTTCTGAGTGATGAGTTGGCCGGACATTTTGGCGTCAATATCTCCGAGCTGGGTGATTGGCATCAATCACGGGGATTGAGTATTAAATTGGCTGAGAATGGCCGCATCCAATATGTGTTAATGGCGCAGGCGGGTGAGCGTGCCTGAGTTATTGCTTACTCTTTAATTGAGTCAGGTGTGGTGCATGATTGGGCTAGGCAGGCATCAATAAATGTTCGACCTGCATTTGATAGGGTACGTTGAGGGTGTCGCACAATTCCCAATTGTCGCTCGACTACGATGTCACGGCCCTGTTTAGGTTTGAGTGTGTCTTCCAGCATATTCTCCGGCCATAGACTCCAACCCATGCCCACTTCGACCATCATTTTGATGGTTTCCAAATAATGCGTTTCCAATTTGCTGTTAACACTGGGTAGACCGAGTTGTTGATCAATTAATTCACGAGTGTAGGTGCCGCGGGCCGGTAAAATGGCCGGATGACGGGCAAGTACTTCGGGGGTGATTGCAGGCTCAAGCGCGAGCGGATGATTGGGGCTAACGGTCAGCACTAGGCGGTCGGTCCAGACCTCGATTAATTCCAGCGCGGTGCTTTGCTGAGGGGGTAGGGTGATGAGCGCAAGCTCTTGCTCGCCCTGTTCAACAGCGCGGCAGGCTTGTTCGGAGTCCATAAAGCCGAGATCGAATTCAACCTCGGGATATTGTTGGACAAATTTTTGCAAAATCTTCGGCAGTCGATGCAGTGCGATGTGGTGCGAGCTGGCGAGCTTGAGTTGGCCCTTAACCTCATTTTCTAAATTAGCGATGGCTCGGCGACTATCTTCTACCTCAGACATGATGCGCTGGGCATGAATTTCTAACGAGCGACCAGCTTCGGTCAGTGTGGTTTTTCGACCGATGCGATCGAATAGCTTGGTGCCCAATTCTTGCTCAAGGGCGGCGATGCGCTTGCTAATGGCGGGTTGAGTCAGGTAGAGCGCATCAGCGGCCATCGAAAAAGAACCGTGTGTGGCCACGCTGATAAATGCTTGGAGGTCGCTGATATTCATAAGTCCTAAGTATTCCTAATGGGAATATAAACCATAAAAACAATGAATTTGTCTTATGTTATCGTGATGCATAGAATAGCGCCATCGTTTATGAAGTTAATTCTATATATAGGAGCAAGTCACCATGGCTGGCAAAACCTTGTATGACAAATTGTGGGATGCCCATGTAGTACGGGCTAATGATGACGGTAGTTGTTTAATCTATATTGATCGTCAGTTGGTGCATGAGGTGACCTCACCGCAGGCTTTTGAAGGTCTGCGCATAGCGAATCGCAAGCCTTGGCGCATTGATGCCAATATAGCGACACCCGATCACAACGTACCAACCACGGGTCAGGCTGCAGGCGTTGAGGGGATTGAAGACCCTATCTCACAGTTACAAGTGCAAACACTAGACAATAACTGTGATCACTTTGGTATTACAGAATTCAAAATGAACGACCCGCGCCAAGGCATTGTCCATGTGGTCGGTCCAGAACAGGGCGCGACCTTGCCTGGTATGACCGTCGTGTGTGGTGATTCTCATACTTCTACACATGGTGCATTGGGTGCGCTGGCGCACGGTATCGGCACCTCAGAAGTGGAACATGTGATGGCGACCCAGTGTTTGATTCAGAAAAAATCAAAAAACATGTTGGTCAAGGTTAATGGCCAAGTCGGTGTAGGCGTAACGGCTAAAGATATTGTATTGGCCATTATTGGCAAGTTGGGTACCGCCGGTGGCACAGGTTACGCGATTGAGTTTGGCGGCGAAGCGATTCAGGCCTTGTCGATCGAAGGGCGAATGACCGTCAGCAATATGGCGATTGAAGCTGGAGCGCGCGCTGGCATGATGGCGGTGGATGCTAAGACGATTGATTATGTCAAAGGTCGCCCTTATGCGCCATCTACCGAACAATGGGATGCCGCCGTGGCCGCCTGGACTGATTTGCACAGTGATGCTGATGCGGTGTTCGATAAGGTCGTTGAGTTAGATGGCTCAGTCATTAAACCCCAAGTCACTTGGGGAACCTCTCCGGAAATGGTAGTAGCGGTGGATGCGCAAGTGCCAAACCCAGCGAATGAGTCCGATGCTGTCAAACGCACGGGCATGGAAAAGGCCTTGTCCTATATGGGGCTGGAGGCTGATATGGCGATCACTGATATTAAGCTTGATCGTGTGTTTATTGGTTCCTGCACTAATTCTCGCATCGAAGATATGCGTGCAGCGGCGGCTGTGGCCAAAGGGCGTAAAGTGGCTGATTCTGTCATTCAGGCTTTGGTCGTGCCGGGTTCAGGCCTAGTCAAAGCGCAGGCTGAACAAGAAGGTTTGGATAAGGTTTTTATCGAGGCAGGCTTTGAGTGGCGCGAGCCAGGCTGTTCCATGTGTTTGGCGATGAACGCGGATCGTTTAGGGGATGGCGAGCATTGTGCCTCAACCTCGAATCGTAATTTTGAAGGTCGCCAAGGCGCGGGTGGCCGTACTCATTTGGTGAGTCCTGCCATGGCGGCGGCGGCGGCAGTGGCGGGGCATTTTACTGATGTCCGCGAGATGATGAAATAAGGGAGCAGATCAATGGAAAAGTTTATTACTTTAAACGGTGTTGTGGCTCCGCTTGATCGTCCGAATGTGGACACGGATGCCATTATCCCGAAGCAGTTTTTAAAATCCATTAAGCGCAGCGGCTTTGGCCCGAACTTGTTTGATGAGTGGCGTTATTTGGATCGTGGTGAACCGGGTGTTGATTGTAGCAATCGCCCGCTAAATAAGGATTTTGTCTTGAATCAGGCGCGCTACCAAGGTGCTTCTGTTCTGTTGGCGCGAGATAACTTTGGCTGTGGCTCATCGCGGGAGCATGCCCCTTGGGCGCTAGAAGACTATGGCTTTCGTTGTGTGATCGCTCCAAGTTTTGCCGACATTTTCTACAATAATTGTTTTAAAAACGGCCTTCTTCCCATCGTGTTGGATGCGGATATAGTTGAACAATTGTTTAAGGAAACTCAGACGACCAAGGGATATACTCTGGCGATTGATTTGCCGAGTCAAACTGTTACAGCGCCAAGTGGTGAAAGTTTTTCTTTTGAGGTGGATGATTTTCGCAAGCATTGTTTATTGAATGGTCTGGATGACATCGGGCTGACCTTGCAGAATGTCGATGATATCAAGACATTTGAGGCAAGCTACAAAGCGGCGTCGCCCTGGCTCTTTAGATAATAAATTGGCTGGGCATTGCTGATCGCTGCCTGACCAGGATTAAATTAATACGTTTGAGAGAAAAACATGACACATAAAATTGCAGTTCTGCCGGGTGATGGCATTGGTCCTGAGATTGTTCGTGAAGCGGTTAAGGTGCTTGAGGCGCTAAAAGCCAATCACGGTTTGGATATTGAAATGACCGAAGGCACCATCGGTGGTGCTGGCTATGATGCGGCGGGTGATCCGCTTCCCGCTGAAACTTTGGCTCTAGCCCAAGCCTCGGATGCCATCTTATTGGGGGCTGTTGGTGGACCTCAGTACGATACATTGGATCGCCCACTTCGCCCTGAACGTGGTTTGTTGCGTATTCGCAAGGCACTGAACTTATTCGGTAATCTGCGCCCAGCCTTGCTGTACCCTGAGTTGGCAGAAGCCTCATCGTTAAAGCCTGAAATTGTGTCAGGCCTAGATATCATGATCGTGCGTGAGTTGACGGGTGATATTTATTTCGGTGAGCCGCGTGGTATCGAAGAGCGTAACGGTGAACGTGTCGGATTTAACACGATGTTATATAGCGAGTCTGAAGTGCGTCGCGTCGCCGACATGGCCTTCCAAATCGCCATGAAGCGCGACAAAAAACTATGTTCTGTTGAAAAAGCTAATGTGTTGGAATGTAGTGAGCTTTGGAAAGAAGTGGTTATCGAGGTGAGTAAAAACTACCCCGAAGTTGAACTGAGCCACATGTACGTGGATAACGCGGCCATGCAGTTGGTGTGTGCACCCAAGCAATTTGACGTTGTGGTCACTGGCAATATCTTTGGCGATATTCTTTCCGATGCGGCCTCCATGCTGACAGGTTCTATCGGTATGCTGCCTTCGGCGTCATTGGACGAGAACAACAAAGGTATGTATGAGCCCATTCACGGCTCTGCGCCCGATATTGCAGGCAAAGATATTGCGAATCCGCTAGCGACGATTTTGTCTGTCTCTATGATGTTGCGTTACACCTTTAATGATGAAGCATCGGCGAAGTTGATCGATGATGCTGTGAGTAAAGTTTTAGCTGATGGCTATCGCACCGTGGATATTTATTCCGAGGGTATGAAGAAGGTTAGCTGTTCCAGCATGGGTGACGCAGTCGTCGCCGCCTTGGCTTAACAAGCTGTTGAAATTCTACTCAGATGGCACGATCCGGCGTTAAAATCGGCCTTAAAATGCTCATTTACTCCAGTAAACTGCGCTTTTTCGGCCGATTTTGCCTCGCCTCGCACTCACCTGAGCGAATTTCGATAACCTGTTAATAGATCAGATAAAAGAATTGAGTGAAACGAAGATGAAACGAGTAGGTTTAATCGGTTGGCGTGGCATGGTGGGCTCTGTGCTAATGCAGCGTATGCGCGATGAAAATGATTTTGCGGATATCGATCCTGTATTTTTTACTACCTCTCAGGCCGGCCAGGCAGGTCCCAATATTGGAAAAGACGTTCCAGCGTTGAAAGATGCCAAAAGTATTGATGAGCTGAAAGCCATGGATGTCATTATTTCTTGTCAGGGTGGCGATTACACCAACGAAATGTATGAGCCGCTACGTGATGCAGGCTGGAATGGTTATTGGATTGATGCTGCATCGGCGCTGCGCATGAAAGATGACAGCATCATCGTGCTCGACCCCGTTAACAAAGACGTGATCAAAGCTGGCCTCACTAACGGTGTTAAAACCTATGTCGGCGGCAACTGTACGGTTAGTTTGATGCTAATGGGAATTGGTGGCTTGTTTGAAAAAGGCTTGGTGGAGTGGATCTCTCCTATGACCTATCAAGCGGCATCTGGTGCGGGTGCACGCAATATGCGCGAACTCATCGGCCAAATGGGCGCGATTCACGCAGATGTAAAAGATTTGCTGGATAATCCCGCTGCTGGAATTCTAGAAATCGACAAAAAAGTCACCGAATTTATGCGTTCGAGTGACTATCCTACAGACGCGTGGCCAGTGCCTTTGGCGGGTTCGTTGATTCCTTGGCTGGACGTTCCTCGGGAAACAGGGCAGAGCAAGGAGGAATGGAAGGCTCAGGTCGAGGCTAATAAAATTTTAGGCCGTAGCGATAACCAGATTCCTATTGATGGTTTGTGTGTGCGTGTTGGTGCGATGCGTTGCCATAGTCAGGCATTAACGATCAAAATGACCAAAGATGTGCCGCTTGATGAGATTGCTGGGATTATTGCCGAGCACAATAAATGGGCTAAAGTAGTACCGAACGAGCCTAAAGCGACGATTGAAAACCTAACGCCTGCAGCCGTAACAGGTACAATGACGGTGCCTGTGGGTCGTATGCGTAAATTGACAATGGGTAACGATTATTTGTCCGCATTTACCGTGGGTGATCAATTGTTATGGGGCGCAGCTGAGCCTCTACGCCGTATGTTGCGTATTTTGTTGGAGCACTGATTTAAATGACAGAAAAAACCTATGATGTTGCAGTAGTGGGTGCCACTGATTTAGTCGGGGAGGCCATTATTGAACATCTAGGGGTGAGAGGGTTTCCTGTGGGAACCCTTTACCCTTTGGCGGCTGGCGACGCAGCAGGTGGGCGTGTTCAGTTTTGTGAAAAAAGCATCTCCATTCGACCGGTTGAAGATTTTGATTTCAGCCGGGTTCAGATTGCTTTCTTTGCTGATACTGATGAAGTTTCCGCCCAATTTGTGCCTAAGGCTGCCGGAGCGGGTTGCGTTGCCATTGATACGAGTGCTGAATTTCGCAATGATGAGGATGTCCCGCTGGTTGTTCCTGAGGTGAATCCTGAGTTAATACGTCAATATAATCAGTCAAATATCATTGCTAGCCCTGATTGCCCTACTGTACAAATGGTGGTAGCGTTAAAGCCTATATATGATGCTGTAGGTATTGATCGTATTAATGTATTGGTTCAACAGTCGGCGTCCGCGCTGGGTCGAGATGCCGTGGAGGAGTTAGCCGCTCAGACAGCTGCGCTTTTGAATATGAAACCAATCAAATCATCAGTTTTTTCGAAGCAGATCGCATTTAATTCGTTACCTTGTACAGATCAGCCTCTAGATCATGGCTATACCAAGGATGAGCAGGCAATTATTGATTCAACTAAAAAAATATTTGCTGATAGTGAATTGAAGGTGAACCCTTCAATCTCGACTATTCCCGTGTTTTTTGGGTGCTCGCAGGCCCTTCATATTGAAACTAAAAACAAAATTTCTGTAGATGCTGTAACAAAACTCGTGTCTTTAGCGCCTAGTGTGAAATTGATAGAGGGCGATTGCCCAACAGTGGTAACTGACGCTGTGGGTAAAGATTCGGTGTTTGTTGGTCGAGTACGAGAAGATTTATCTTGCTTATCTGGACTAGATTTATGGGTGGTTGCTGATAATGTTCGTAAGGGTGCTGCCCTAAATAGTATTCAGATTGCGCAAATTTTGATAAAAGAATACCTATGATACGGATCAAGGCGACGATTGGCCTGTTTGTGCGTCCTGGAAGCTTGTGATTAATGGGCTATTTTACAAGTTTATATGGCTGTAATTAATGATGTTTACATCATTGCCGTTATACTGGACGAGCGGTTATAAAGTTGAGAGCTATGAAAAATAAAGACGGGATAGTGCGTAAAGGAATGAAGATGCGCAGACTGGCAGTGCTTCTAGGGGCTTGTTTGCTCCTGCCTTCCGCGAATCTTCATGCCCTGGGTATGGGAGATATTGATGTGCATTCGGGCTTGAACCAGCCTTTGGATGCAACTATTCAATTAATTTCTGTTGATGAAGCCGAGCTTATGCAGCTGGAGGTGGTTTTAGCGCCGCAAGACGCTTTTGAACGCATGGGGCTTGAGCGCGTTAATATTTTACAGCGTTTGGAGTTTGAGGTAGTTACTGATCGGGGCGTGTCGTTCGTTAAGGTCAGTTCAACCGTTCCCATTCGTGAGCCGTTTTTGGATTTTATCCTGACGGTTAGCTGGGCTAATGGCCAGATGTTGCGCGAATACACCCTATTGTTAGATCCCCCTATTTTCGATGATGGCCAGTCGCCTTCAACCATCGAAGCTGCGGTAACCACACCATCGACTATTGCCCGTAATGAAGTTGATCGTGTTGCTGACGTGGCAGAGCGGGATGTTGATTTTAGTCCAACAGAGGGTTCTTCCTACGGACCGACTAAGAGATCTGACACATTGTGGGCCGTGGCTAAACAGATGCGAGGAGATATTTCTGCCAGCGTACCTCAAATGATGTTAGCGCTACTAAAAGAAAACCCCGAAGCATTCTTCAATAATAATGTTAATAATTTAAAGGCTGGTTATATCCTGCGAGCGCCTCAAGAACAGGATATTACTGCTATTTCTCGCGTGCAGGCTGCGGCACAAGCGAATGAACAGTATCAGGAATGGCTAGCAAATAAAGGAATGGCTCCCGTCTCTGGTGCTCGTCAGTTGGCGAGCGGAGAGCAGGCGCCTATGGCTGGCGCAGGTTCCGTGTCTGAGAGCGAGGTCGCTGGCAGCACACAATCCATGGGCGCACCTGCTAGCGATAGTGATGCAAGGTTACAAATTGTTAGCCCTGATGACACCGTGGCCGGATCCGGCAGCGGTGCTGAGGTTGAGGCAATGCAGCAACAGTTGGCGATGGCGCTTGCCTCTAGCGAAGTGAGCCGTCAAGAAAATGCAGATCTTAAGCAGCGTCTGATTGAGCTGGAAAGTCAGTTAGCTAATATGCAGCGCTTGATGTCATTGCAAGACGGTACCTTAAGCGAGTTACAAGGCGCAGCAATGGAGCCGGCTGCTTCGGTACCTGTTGATGTAGAGCAGTCTTCAGTGGCGGACAGTACGGCGATGGTCGCTGAAATGGATGCTCCTGGGGTCGTTGAACCAGTAGTTCAAGCGCCGGTAGAGGTGGTTAAGCCCGTTATTGCTGGGCCTACGCCAGTGATGGCTGACGAAGCACCGATATCCTTAATTGATGACTTATTGGCTGACCCTAAAATGCTTGCGGCAATTGCAGGTGGTGGGGTTGCATTTCTTGTCCTTATCTTAGTAATGATGCGTCGTCGAAAAGCTGAAAATGACGACTTCTTTGAAACTGAAGATGCTTCGCTCGTTGGGAAATCAGCAGATAGTGGTGGTGCAAAAACAACGCCGTTAGTTGATGATGACGCAGGAAAGGTGGCGCCTGATAGCGCAAAAGATGATGATTTTGTAGCTGATTTGGCAGATCTTTCGTCTGGTAGTGATGATTTTTCTGGATTTGGCAATGATTTGGGTTCTATTCATGCTGAAGAAAGTGAAATTGATCCTATTGCTGAAGCTGATGTTTATCTTGCTTACCGTCGTTACGAACAAGCGGAAGCGTTGCTTAAAGAGGCGATTCAGGCCGATGACGGGCGCAGTGAATTAAAAGTCAAATTGCTTGAGATTTATTTCACAACAAAAGATAAGGAAGCATTCGAAGCTCAATCCGAAGGGTTGTACGCATCATTGGCTGGCGCTGAAGATGGTTTGTGGGAACAAGTTGTGGAAATGGGGCGCGAGTTATGTCCCGAGCATCCATTGTTCTCAGAAGGTGGTCCGAGCATGCTAAATGCTGGGGATGATGCATTTGATTTGGCTGAAGAGAGCATTGCTGATCCTTCTGATAACGTGCTTGGCGAAATGGCATTTGATTCACTGAGCGAACCTGAATCGCTGCCAGATGTTTCTGTATCGCTTGATTCCGATCTCGATTTAGATTTAGACCTCGATAGTGAATTTGACTTTGGTGAGTTAGATGGTAGTGACTTACTCGCTGATAATGCAGTGGGCGATGAGCTGGATTTTAGTTCAGATCTGGATGTTGGTGATGTTTCTGACTTTAATATAGATGATTCGCTGGAGTTGGATGCGTCGAAAGAGAAGGTGGGCGTCGAAGATTCTAAGAATAAAAAGTTAGATCCAGGACCTGATGCCTTGGATGAATTATCTGGACTGGATGACGTTGCTACAGAGTCAAATAACAGTGGCCTAGATGAGGCACTGGTTGCCGAAGATGGCAGTAGCTTCTTAAATGAAGACTTCGAACTCGACACTGGCGAGCTGGTGATGGATGAGGGTAGTGATGAACTCGTTCACAACGTCGATTCAGCGCCTGAGACTGATAGTTTTGTTGATGATTTTGTTTTGGATGAGGGTGCGGCTGTCGCTGATAAAGCTTCTTTGGATACGCTCGATGATTTGCCGGATTTCTTAGATGGGGTGGCTCCTGATTCTCGCAGCTCTGCGGATAATTCTACTAACAAAGAAAAAGCGTCTAATTATGATGGTATTCACGATTCAATATTAGATGATAGTAGTGACTTCGATATGGATTTTGCGTCCAGTTTGGATGAGTTTGAATCGTTGGATAATGTTGTTAGCTTTGATTCTCAGGATTCAGCCTCAAAAAATAAACCTGTAGACGCTCCGTTGCAGGCTAATGATGTTTCAGATTTTACTTCGGAAATGGATGGCTTGTCTGATGTGCTTAGTGATGAGACTAGTGAGGTCTCTCTTGATATGGACCTGGATGGGCTTGACCTAGGTGGGTTGGAGTTGGGAGATGAGGTTTCTGCAGGTGACGATGCAGCGAGTAGTATCGTTGATGCTGATCCTACCGGTAGTGAGTGGGAAATTGAACCAGCTATATCCAGCTTCGGTGATATGGATGAGGAATATAGTCTTTTTGAAAGTACCGATGATGTTGTTGGTACTAAGTTAGATTTAGCCAAAGCCTACATTGATATGGGAGATCAGGATGGTGCCAGATCAATTTTAGATGAAGTAGTTAAAGAGGGTAGTGATACCCAGCGAGAAGAAGCTGAACAGCTGATGATACAAATTGGCTAGTGTCGTGTTTTTGGGTGGGTGAGTGTTGTTTCAAAATTGTGTTGATATTCATCCAGCGATAAAAATCATTTGTTTTCTTGTTTTTTCGATTTTTCTATCTTTAGGGGGGAAAGCTGCATTCGGCACCGCCCTTTTTCTATTTACCACGACGATTTTGTTTTCCGGTTTATCCTTGTTGAGGGGCAGCATTTCCATTCTCATGCGAATGAAATGGTTTTTTATTTCCATCTTTATCGTTTATTTGAGCTTTACCCCTGGCAGTCCGTTGTGGGTGTCTTCTTTTTGGTCGCCCACTATCGAAGGCATAAGTCAGGGGGGGTATCGAGTTGGTATATTGTTGTTAGTTATTTTGGCTGCAAAGATGTTGATGAACTCTGTTTCTCAGGATAGCCTCATCAGCGCGTTATATTGGTTGTTAGCACCTTTAAAATATGTCGGGGAACTTAGATCTGTATTTATAGTTAGGCTGGTTTTAACTATTGAGTCGGTGGAAAAAGTTCAGTCGATATTAGTCAAAGAAAAAGAGCACGTCTCATCGATGGATGTTAATGCTATGGAAAAATGGCGAGAGTATTTTTCTAGTGTTTTCCATTCGTTGATTACTCGTCGTCAGTGTGTCGATCAGATGAGAGAGTTCCCCTTACTTGCTCCACCCTCTTTATGGCAATGGTGTGTACCTATTGCGTTGGTAGGGCTTTTCATTCTTGTAATCTAGTGCATAGACGTTTTCTTGATAATTTAGTCTATATTCTTCCTATTATGTTGTTTTAATGTAAGTAAATAGTGGTAGCATTATAGATGGGCGGAGCATGGTTATTGTTTTCGCTGAGAGCATGCTGGTTGGCGTGTTATTGCTGGGTTGTTTGAATGAAAGGGTGGAATATGTCTCAGGACGATACTCGTTTTGTAAGTCGGCTAACAAGGGGTACTTTGGCTCTTATTTTAGCAGGGGGGCGAGGGACTCGCCTGAAGCAGCTCACCACATGGCGAGTGAAACCAGCAGTGCCATTTGGTGGTAAATTTCGAATTATAGACTTTCCTTTATCTAACTGTATTAACTCTGGCATTCGCCGTATTGGTGTCGTGACCCAATACAAGTCTCACTCGCTTATTCGACATATCCAGCAAGGCTGGGGATATTTTCGTGGTGAGTTTGGTGAATTTGTTGAGATGTTGCCAGCTCAGCAGCGCATAGACGAGTCAAGCTGGTATTCAGGTACGGCTGACGCGGTTTATCAGAATATAGATATCATCAGAGGCCATGCGCCAGATTACGTTCTAATACTTGCTGGTGATCACATTTACAAAATGGATTATGGCCCCATGTTGGCTCAACACGTAGAAAATAGTGCTGACATGACGATCGGTTGTCTTGAGGTGCCCTTGCAGACAGCCAAATCCTTCGGTGTTATGGGGGTCGATGAAACGGGTCGTATCATTGGTTTTGATGAAAAGCCTGAAAATCCAACGCCGGTACCTGGTAAGGATGATGTTGCTTTAGCTTCAATGGGTATTTATGTATTTAATACCAAGTTTTTGTACGAACAGTTAATAAAAGATGCAGACACACCGGCATCTACCAGAGACTTCGGTAACGATATTATTCCAAATGTTATCAAGACTGCTCGCGTGCATTCTTATGCATTTAAGGATGTTCAAACTGAGAAGCAGAGCTATTGGCGTGATGTGGGGACGGTGGATGCTTTTTGGCAGGCCAATATAGAGTTAGTTTCAATTACGCCTGAACTTAATATTTATGACGAAGATTGGCCAATTTGGACTTATCAAGAACAGCTGCCTCCAGCAAAGTTCGTATTTGATGACGAAGGACGTAGAGGTCACGCTATTGACTCGATGGTTTCTGGCGGTTGCTTGATTTCTGGTGCTATAGTTAAAAAATCATTGCTGTTTTCTAATGTTCGCGTTCACTCTTATGCCGAGGTTGTAGAATCTGTGGTGCTGCCTCAGGTTGAGATTGGCCGTCATTGTCGGATCAAGAAAGCGATTATCGACAAGGGTTGCAAGATTCCACCGGGTACGATTATTGGTGAAGATGCCGAGGCTGACGCTGAGCGTTTTCATGTCTCTGAAGGTGGGGTTGTTCTTGTGACGCCGGAAATGTTGGGCCAAGAATTGCACTATGTCCGATAGCCCTAAATTGAAGGTAGTTTTGTGCTGGCATATGCATCAGCCGAACTACCTTGATCCTGTCTCGGCGGAGTATAAATTACCTTGGACTTACCTTCACGTAATTAAAGATTACGTTGATATGGTGGCCCATCTAGAGGCCCAGCCCGGTGCTCGCGCAGTTGTTAATTTTGCACCGATCTTACTAGAACAAATTGATGACTATGCGAAGCAAGTTGAGTCTTATTGCCAATCTGGTAAGGGTCTTAAAGATAGCCTGCTTGTCTCATTGGTAACCCCGGCTCTTCCTTGTAACACTGAACAGTGTTTGGAGTTAATGTCGGCGTGTTTGCGAGTGAATCGTGAGACCGTTATTGATCGTTTCCCACGTTTTAAATTATTAGCGGATATGGCGACGCGATTTATTGAAAATCACGATGAGCTTGCTTACGTTGATGAGCAATTTTTTGCTGACTTAGTCATGTGGTATCACCTGGGTTGGCTTGGTGAGACGGTACGCCGAACAGACAAGCGTGTTAAGGCGTTAATGGCCAAGGCGAGCCGCTTCAGCTTACATGATCGAGATTTGATGCTGACTATTATCGGTGAGCAGTTATCGGGTGTTCTTGGTCGCTATCGAGCTTTGGCCGAACGAGGCCAGATTGAATTGTCCTTTACGCCTTACGCACACCCCATCATGCCTTTATTGCTGGATATCAATACGACACTTGATGCCATGCCAGCGGCACCGCTACCGATGTCGACGGAGTATCCCGGCGGCGAAGCAAGGGTTCGTTGGCATATTCGTAAGGGCTTGGATACTTTTCAGCATCATTTTGGTTTTCGACCTACAGGGTGCTGGCCGTCGGAAGGTTCTGTAAATAACGAGTCCTTAACTGTGCTGGCTCAAGAAGGTATACGCTGGGCCGCAAGTGGTGAAAGTGTGATGCGAAATAGCATAGCTCATGAACTGACCACTGAAAAAGTTAAGCAACAAACTTGCATTCATCGTCCTTACTTAACTGCGGATAAGAGTATTTCGTGTTTTTTTCGTGATGACGGCCTGTCAGATTTGATAGGTTTTAAATACTCTAAGTGGCATGCGGACGATGCCATAGCTGACTTAATTCACCATCTAGGCAATATTGCCGCTGCGTGTAAAAGTTGCAAGGAGACCGTTGTTTCAATAATTCTAGATGGCGAAAATGCTTGGGAATACTACCCCGAAAATGGTTATCATTTTCTTAGTGCGCTCTATGAGCAACTGTCATCACACCCCGATATTGAAATGACAACGTTTAACGATTGTTTGGATGTCATTAATCCGAGCTCAAGCTTACCTAAAGTCGTCGCCGGTAGCTGGGTCTACGGTACATTTTCAACTTGGATCGGTGAGGCAGATAAAAATCGTGGCTGGGATATGCTAATCGCGGCGAAGCGCGCCTATGATTTAGTATTAGCTGAACGAGACTTTACTAATGAAGAGTGCCAAAACTTAGAGAGACAGCTCGCCATTTGTGAGGGGTCTGATTGGTTTTGGTGGTTTGGTGATTATAATCCTAGCGGTGCGGTGAGTGATTTTGAGCGATTATATCGCCTGCAGCTGACTACCTTGTATCACATGTTGGCCCTCGAGCCCCCAGAATATCTTTCGCATTCATTTACTCATGGTGGAGGTGAGCCGGCTACCGGAGGCACCATGCGCCAGGGGCAGGAGTAGCAGTGTCTAGTTTATCTTCACCCACCAGCCAGCGACGCGCGGGGGTGTTGCTTCATCCCACTTCTTTGCCAGGCACACAAGAATGCGGTGATCTAGGAAGTAACGCTTACCGATTTGTTGATTTTTTAGCCAGTGCCGGTATAAGTGTTTGGCAGATGCTGCCTATTGCGCCCACGCATGGCGATTTATCCCCTTATACAGCGCTTTCGGTTCATGCCGGCAATCCGTCACTCATTGATTTACAAGGTTTGGTTGAGAAAGGCTGGTTGGACTCTGCAGAATGTGATTGTCTGGCTGGTGCCCAATTTACGCTATGTCGTCATGATTGTTTGTCGTCTGCCAGCGAGGCATTTCAGGCGCGTGGCACGGATGAGGACAAAGAGGCCTACGAGTCCTTTCGTACTCAACATGCGCATTGGCTTGATGGTTATGCTTTGTTTCAGGCGATTCGTCGCCATGAACATAATGAGCATTGGTTAGTTTGGCCGCAGCCATTGAGAGACCGCGATCCTGCCGCTTTGCGTGAAGCGCGGGCACTTCTATTTCAAGACATAGAGCAAACGTGTTTTGAACAGTTTGTGTTTTTTGATCAATGGCATCGTTTGCGGGACTATGCGAAAGAGCGTGGTGTGCTGCTATTTGGTGATGTACCCATTTTCGTTGCTCATGATAGTGCTGAAGTGTGGTGTCATCGAGAGTATTTTTTGTTGGATGAAGAGGGTAGCTCAACCACTGTTGCTGGCGTACCGCCTGATTACTTTTCTGAGACAGGTCAACGCTGGGGGAACCCGCATTACGATTGGGAGCGGATGAAATCCGATGGTTTTAAATGGTGGAAGGAGCGTTTAGCCACCCAGCTAGAATTGTTTGACTGGCTCCGTATTGATCATTTTCGTGGATTTGAAGCCTATTGGGAAATTGCTGCTCATGAAGAAACAGCAATTAACGGTCATTGGGTTAAAGCCCCTGGTGATGAATTATTCGCGGCCTTGCAAGAAACCTTTGACCCCTTACCTTTGGTTGCAGAAGATCTAGGCATTATCACGGATGAAGTCGATGCTCTGCGTAAGAAATACGGGATGCCGGGCATGAAGATTCTGCAGTTTGCTTTTGGTGATGATGGTAATAACCCGTACTTACCTCATAACCATACGGTAGACTCGGTGGTCTACACCGGCACACATGATAATGATACGACGTTGGGCTGGTATAACGACCTTGATGACGGACAGAAACATCGCATTAGCGAATATCTGGGTTTTTCTAGTGAAGAGATGCCTTGGGCGCTAATGCGCAGTGCGATGGCATCTTGTTCTCGCTTGGCGATTATTCCACTCCAAGATATTTTGGGTCAGGGTGGTGAGCATCGAATGAATGTACCAGGAACAGCCGAGGGGAACTGGCGCTGGCGTTTTAAGTGGGAGCAATTTTCTGATGAGCTAGCTCTGCGCGTAAGGCGGCTAGTCGATTTGTATGGGCGAGCAAGTTAGCGAGATCACGGTTGTCTTTGTTTAAATGTTGAAGCCGAAGTGACAAATTCACTTCGGCTTTTTTATGGCGCTGATGAGGGACGATGGATTGAATAATATGATTGAACTAAACATCTTTTCCAGCCGAATTAGTGCTGTGTGTGATGAAATGGGGCTTATGTTGCAGCGTGCGGCCTTATCTCCTAACATTAAAGATCGTTTAGATTTTTCATGTGCCGTTTTTGATGCACAAGGTCTATTAATTGCTCAAGCAGCCCACATCCCTGTCCACCTAGGGAGTATGGCCTATGCCATGGCAGATATTGTTGAAAAACTGAACTGGCAAGATGGGGATATGGCGATTGTTAATGATCCCTTTTTAGGAGGGACGCATTTGCCCGATGTGACCGTTATTGCCCCAGTGTTTGTCGGTAACCAATTGATTGCCTTTATTGCCAATCGTGCGCATCATGCTGACATTGGGGCAAGTACTCCTGGCTCTATGCCATTGTCTTATCGTTTGGATGAAGAGGGCGTTATTATTGCGCCAACTCATCTTATTAGGCAGGGCCAGTTGGATGAATTGTTTTTATCAACGATTGTTTCTGCCACAGGCAATGCCGAGCAAAGTCGCGGTGATTTTTCCGCTCAAATTAGCGCAAATAAAGCCGGTGTAGTGCGTTTATCTCAGCTTATTGAAGCTATGGGCGCTGATGGTTTTCTCGTCGCTGTTACTGAGTTGAATGACTATGCCGAACGTTTAGCGGAGTCCGCACTTAAGACAATTCCCAACGGCCGTTATCGATTTGCTGATGTCATGGATGATGATGGTATGGGGCAAAAGAATTTGTTGATTCAGGCACAGATTGAAATTGACCAAGGCCGAGTGCTTGTCGACTTTGAGGGAACGACTGCCCAAGCCAGGGGCAATGTCAATTGTCCCCTGTCTGTCGCGGCAGCAGCAGTGTATTACGTTTTTCGCTGTCTAATGCCCAGTCAAACTCCCGCGTGTGCGGGTAGTTTTCGAGCTATTGCGATTATTGCGCCTGTTGGCTGTTTATTAAACGCGCAGCGCCCAGCTGCCGTGGCGGCAGGTAATGTAGAAACCAGTACGCGAGTGGTGGATGTCATTATGGGTTGTCTGGCGCAAGCCATCCCTGATCGCGTGGCTGCAGCAAGTCATGGCAGTATGAACAATGTTGCGATGGGTGGCCATCAAGCAGGTCAGTGCTGGAATTATTACGAGACCATTGGTGGTGGTATGGGGGCGAGCCCCGCAGGTGAGGGCCTGAGTGCTTGTCAAACCCACATGACAAATACGCTAAATACACCTGTGGAAAGTTTGGAATTGCACTACCCGTTACGTGTTAATCGTTATGGAATTCGACGTAACTCAGGTGGTCTAGGTCGTTATTCGGGTGGTGCAGGCATGGCGCGTGAGTTCGAATTTCTCGCACCGACCACGGTGACACTGCTGACGGAGCGTCGTACTGAGCCTGCTTGGGGTCTAGAAGGTGGATTTCCTGGTTTGGTCGGATTAAATACACTTGAAAATCAGGCCTTGCTAGGTAAAACCTGCTTCGAAGCACTGCCAGGGCAACGTTTGAGTATTGAAACGCCAGGTGGTGGTGGTTGGGGTGGATTGAGCTAAACCATGCTGCTACTATGTTTTAATCTAGATTGAATCTAGGTAAGCTGTTAAGTTGTCTGATCCGCTGTTGGATCGTTAATAAGCCATTTGAGGTGTGCTAAATGGACGTAATGGAAAGAATTAAGCAGACTGTAGAGTCTCAGCCCATAGTATTGTTTATGAAGGGCACCCCGCAGTTCCCCATGTGTGGTTTTTCTGCGCATGTGGTTGAAGCGATGAAAGCGGTGAATGCAGAGTTTGGTCATGTGAACGTTCTGGAAGATCCTGAGGTGCGTCAAAACCTGCCTAAATATGCTGATTGGCCAACATTTCCTCAGCTTTACATTGCTGGTGAGCTTGTTGGTGGTTGCGATATCGTTATCGACATGTATAAGAGTGGTGACTTGAAAAAAATGGTAGATGGTGTTGCTACCTCCAGCTAGCCTCTTGCTTGTTTAGTTTTCTAAAAAGCCGCTTTGCTCTTCGCATAAGCGGCTTTTTTTTCAGTTTAGATTCAGTTGATTGTGGCATTTTGTCGGTTGGTTGTAGAAAATTTTACAAAATGTAGCGAGGTATCTTATTCATGAAGTCTATGGCATTCATTGCTCTGCTTGTTATATCGCTCTGTGCTGCGAGTGGTAGTTACGCGAGTGATGGTCTGGATCATAAAGAGGTTCGTGAATTACTTGATGCCGGTAAAATAGTTGCGGTCGAGCCTTTAATTCTTGATGCAAAAAGTCGTCATTCAGGAAAACTGTTGGAGATTGAGCTTGAGTATGAGCGTGGCCTATACCTGTATGAGATAGAAATGCTAGATACTGGGGGCCGAGTGATAGAGTTTTATTACGATGCGACAACGGGCGCATTCATCGAAGAATCTTGGGACGATTAAAAGGATATTCATGCGAATTTTATTGGTTGAGGATGATGCTAGTTTAAGCAAACAGTTAGCTAAAGATTTGTCGAAAGCAGGTTATGCGGTTGATACCATTGATAATGGTGTGGATGCTGAGTTCATGGGTGATGAAGAGCCGTATGACATTATTGTGCTTGATTTAGGTCTGCCGCAGCGCTCTGGTTTAGATGTTTTAAAAAATTGGCGAGCGCGTGGTAATAAAGTGGCGGTGGTGGTATTAACAGCCCGAGATGCCTGGCATGAAAAAGTGGATGGTTTTAAGGCGGGTGCTGATGATTATTTAGCGAAACCCTTTCATTTTGAAGAGCTTGTAGCTCGGATGCAGGCGGTAGGGCGTCGACAGGGTGGACAGGCGGATGCATCCTTGAGTGTTTCCGGGTTAGAACTGGATGAAGAGCGTCAATCGGTTACAACGCCAGAGGGTAGAACCTTTGAGCTGACGGGGACGGAGTTCCGCTTGTTGCGCTACATGATGCTGCATCCGGGACGGATTTTATCTAAATCGGTGTTGACTGAGCATGTCTATGATTACAACTCAGATAAAGATAGTAACGTGATCGAGGTTTATGTAAATCGCTTACGACAGAAGTTAGGCAAGGCCTTGATTCAAACCAAGCGCGGTCAGGGTTACGTTTTTGGTGGAAGTGCGTGAGTTCACTTAAGAGGCGCTTGACTCTAGGGTTAGTGCTAAGTTTGCTGATGTTATTTCTTGTGCAGTGGTGGATGACCAGTGCGGCTTTGGACAATTTAACCGAAGATTTTGTTGTCTCTCGCTTAGATCACGATGCGGAGAACTTACTAGGTGCGTTGAGTATCGGTGAGGATCTTGGCATTGAGCTGAACCCTCGTCGGATTGGCGGGATATATCAACAGCCCTTTTCCGGTCATTACTATATTGTGGAAGTGGATGGCATAGCATTATATTCTAGATCGCTATGGGATTTTCAGCTAGACGTCCCCAATACGGCTGAAACCCAAATTCTATTGCCAGGCCCCGACGGCCAGCGTTTATTGATGGTCGTGCGTGCCTATAAGAAGGGCAGTCATGAGGTTCGCATTTTTGTCGCGGAAGACATGACCCCTTTGAGTCGAAATATCGCTGAGTTTTTACTGGATTACTCGGTGACAGCCTTCATGATGATTGTTGTGGTGATTATGTTGCAGTGGTTATTGGTGAAAACAGGTTTGCGCCCCTTGGACCGAGTGCAGGGCGAGATGATGCGCTTGGAGCGTGGTGAGGTATTGCAGTTGAGTGAAGATGTGCCTAGCGAGGTGCGGCCTTTGGTGATGGAATTTAATCGTTTATTGGTCGTAATGAAGGGGCAACTGGAACGATCTCGGACGGCGATGGGAAACCTAGCTCATGCCATAAAAACGCCGCTGACGGTCCTGGGTCGATTGGCCGATGATGAGGCTTTGCAGCGCCAAACTGAGATTCACCAGGAGTTGGTTAAGCAGGTCACCAATATTCGTCAATTAACCGATCGGCAATTAAAACGGGCTCGTATGGCAGGAACGGCAGCACCTGGCTTACAGTTTGACCCTCGTGAAGAGTTTATTCCGTTAGTTGATATGCTACAGCGTATTTATGCGGATAAGGGGATTGAAATAAATGCCCGTATTCCAGCCCATAAAGTTTTTTGTGGCGATCGAGAAGACATGATGGAGTTGTTTGGTAATGTGTTGGAAAATGCGTGTAAGTGGGCCAAGTCCCAAGTCTTGCTGAGTGTCTCTGATGAGGCTGGATTGATAGTGGTGATTGAAGATGATGGTCCGGGTTGTCCGCCAGATCAGCGCCAAAAATTAGCCCAACGAGGTGTTCGCGTCGACGAGTCGACAACGGGCCACGGCTTGGGCTTATCAATAGTGAGCGAGATTGTTCAGCACTATGGCGGTACGTTACTCTTTGATGAATCTGCCCAGTTAGGCGGGTTCAAAGTCAGTGTTAACTTGCCTGATCGGCAGCCAGCGCACTAAGGTTGTGCCAGGTATTGACCATGGTGCAGAATAAATCAGCCGTTTGCTCGGCGTCGTAGGCAGCAGAGTGTGCCTCGCCGTGATCCCATTTCATACCTGCAGCATCTGCTGCCTTGGCTAATACGGTTTGACCATAAATTAGGCCGCCTAGTGTGGCGGTATCGAAGGTGCTGAATGAGTGAAATGGGCTTTTGACCTGGGTACGCTCTACTGCGGCTTTTAAAAAACCTATATCGAAAGCGGGATTATGGCCGACCAAGATAGCTCGGCTACATTGGGTTTGTTTGATCTCTTCCCGAATGGGCTCAAATAGGGTTTCTAATGCTTCGTTTTCAGGCACATCCATGCGAAATGGATGAAAGGGATCAATGCCATTAAAGCTTAGTGCAGCTTGTTCTAAATTAGCCCCTTCAAATGGTTTGACGTGACATGCATAGGTTTTGTCACGATACAGCCTACCGGCATTATCCATTTTAACGATCACGGCGGCGATCTCTAACATCGCATCCGTATCTGCATTAAAGCCGCCTGTTTCGATGTCGACAACGATAGGTAAAAAACCGCGGAAGCGGTCGGCAATTCGGTAAGAGTCAAACGTACTAGATGACAAAACAAGCAACCTTAAAATGATGGAAAGTTAGATGTGGATAGCGTCGGAGCGCCACTCCAGTTCAGTGCCAGCGCGCAAGGGTATCACTACATCATCGCCCAAGACGAATTTGTCGGGCACTCGCCAGTTTTCTCGCACTAGGGTAATTGTGTCGGTATTGGGCTCCAAACCGTAGAAGATTGGGCCGTTACGACTGGCAAAGGCGTCGAGCTGGCCTAAGGCTCCGGCTTGTTGGAAGGCTTGGGCATAAAGTTCGATAGCCGAATAGGCAGTATAGGAGCCGGCACAACCACAGGCCGATTCTTTGGCGTGTTGGGCATGCGGAGCACTGTCTGTACCCAAGAAGAACTTAGGGTTGGCGCTGGTGGCGACTTTTAGGAGGGCTTGGCGGTGTTCCTCGCGTTTGAGCACGGGTAGGCAATAATGGTGTGGCTTGATGCCACCGACTAGCATGTCGTTGCGATTTAGTAACAAGTGGTGGGCGGTAATGGTTGCCCCTACGTTGGCCGGTGCAAAGGTGACGAAATCAGCCGCATCTTTGGTAGTGATGTGCTCGAATACCATTTTTAAATTAGGTAAACGTTCAACCAGCGGTGCCAGCCGTGTTTCGATAAAGATCTTTTCTCTATCAAAAATATCAATCTCAGGGCTGGTGACTTCGCCATGCACCAAGAGCGGTAATCCAACTTCCGCCATAACGGCTAGGGTGTCATAGACTTTTTCAATATCTGTTACGCCAGAGTCAGAGTTGGTGGTCGCTCCGGCGGGGTACAACTTTACCCCATAAATCGCGCCTGAGGCCTTGGCCTTACGGATTTCTTCACCGCTGGTGGTGTCGGTGAGATAAAGCGTCATGAGAGGCAAAAAGCTAGAACCTGTGGGGCGACATTCTAAGATGCGTTGTTTGTAAGCCAGTGCGGCATCCGTGGTGGTGATCGGCGGCATCAGGTTTGGCATTACGATGGCACGGCCAAACTGAGCGGCGGCATGAGGCACGGTTGTGCTAAGTGCAACGCCATCACGTAGGTGAATATGCCAGTCATCGGGTCGAGTTATGGTCAATTGATCCAAGGCTTCAGCTTCCGTTAAATGTTGAGGTGTTCTAATTATGCCATTGTCTGCCGATTAATAAGAGGCGGATGGGTAAATGTTGTTATTTTGATATCCATATAATTAGCATGGGTACTGTGTAGCGGCATCCGACATCTCCCCGGAATGTATAAGAATGGGAGACAGTTTGAGGAGATAAAAATGAAATCGAGTTCTATTGTGCCAGCGTTGATTGTGGCGTCAGTGTTTGCTTCATCCCCAGCAATGAGCGTACAAAAATGTAACGATAAACTGCAGGAGGTGACGCCTAGCAGTCGCTTCACCGATAACGGCAATGGAACGGTTACAGATACTCAAACCAAGGTGGTGTGGCAGCGTTGTGTTGTTGGCATGAAGTGGGACGGAAAAAGTTGTACAGGTCAAAGTTTAGACTATAAATACAGAGAATCTCACTCCGTTGTGGATGAGTTTAATCAGAAAAAAGTAGCTAAGCACAGTAATTGGCGTTTACCGACTGAAAAGGAACTGGCTAGTTTGGTTGAGTCAACGTGCTTTAACCCGGCGATTAATTTAGATGTTTTTCCCTATACCCCACAGTCGGGTTTTTGGACTAGCACGGAAGATCAAGGTTTGAACAGTACTCGCATTAAAGTGCTGCATTTTTATAACGGCAACACTTACGCAGCGAATCAAAATCAGAGCTGGCGTATTCGTTTAGTGGCCGGTAACTAGCGTTAGCCTTATTTCGCATTGCTTATTCTTGTTGTCGGGCTGGCAGCAAGGATGGTGCTAAACTCCCTCTCTTTGTTATCCTTGCTGATCTTTGTTTTGTTTTGTTTTGTTTTGTTTTGTTTTGTTTTCGATTGATGTAGGCCTTGTTGTGGTTTACTTATTGCTGACGGGAGTCTGTTGAATAAATCATGCGTATTGCTTTAGGTGTTGAATACGACGGAACTCGTTTTTCCGGCTGGCAGCTTCAGGAAAATGTAATTACGGTACAGGGTGAGGTTGAGAAGGCGTTGTCTAAAGTCGCCAATCATCCTGTTAGAATTCATTGTGCGGGTCGCACCGACGCTGGTGTGCATGGCGCTGAGCAAGTGGTGCATTTTGATACGGATGCCGAGCGAGCGATGCGCTCCTGGGTTTACGGGGCGAATGCTAACTTGCCTAAAGATGTGGCGGTTTTGTGGGCAACGCCTGTTAGTGAGGAGTTTCATGCGCGATTTAGCGCGCGCCGACGTAGTTACCGTTACGTGATTTATAACCGTAACGTGCGGCCGACGTTCTTAGCTTGGCGTACGACCTGGGAGTATAGGCCGTTAGATGAGCAGCGCATGCATGAGGCTGCTCAGTCCTTGGTTGGTGAGCATGACTTTAGCTCGTATCGGGCCCAAGGTTGTCAAGCAAAAAGCCCCGTCCGAACGGTATTGTCCGTTAAGGTCAGTCGCCACGGCGAGTTGATTTTTATTGATATTGAGGCCAATGCCTTTTTGCATCACATGGTGCGAAACATTGCGGGTGTATTGATATCGATCGGGGCAGGCGAACAACCGATTGCTTGGGCGCAGGAGGTATTAAGTGTGCGTGATCGAGCCCTCGGTGGTGTGACTGCGCCGCCTTCAGGCTTGTATTTAACTGGGGTGGGTTATCCAGAAGAGTTTGTCTTGCCCCAAATTCAGGCCAGCTCGGCCTTGTGGTAGTTGAATTAAGCTAATAAGTCCAGATTCGAACCCAAAAATTTACCGTTTTAGTTCTTTGTTTATCCCATGTTCAGGTTCCTGAAGCTAAGCTATACCGCTTCGGGGAGTATCAGGATAGGGCTCGTTGTTATCTATGATGGTAGCGGGTTTTAAAGGTGGTTGATTCGCCTGCTTTATCTGGGAGGAGGGTAGGCGTCCTGATATCTTTCCCAACTTTATCCCGTGATATTTTGTCTGAGGCTTTCTAACGTTTAGAGAACGTTGGGCATGGCCGACATAGTTTAAAGTTGGGTTTGATTGGCGATAAGGAGAATGTAATGAACAAAGCTGCCGTATTAGTGGCGAGCATAATGGCGATGAATAGCTCTGTTGTTGTTGCTGATCAGAAGTGTGATCTGGGTGCTCAGGAAACCGCGCCTGCTAAATATTTTAAAAATAATGCAGATGGCACTATTACAGACACTCGTTCTAAGCTCGTGTGGCGAGCTTGTATCGCGGGTATGTCATGGAATGGTCAGCAGTGTGAAGGGACTAGCCAGACGTTTAACTACAGCATGGCGGGCATTACTATTGATGAATTAAATGAGGCCCGAGACAGTGGCCGAAATGATTGGCGTCTGCCCACCCGTGAGGAGCTGGATACTCTGGTCGAGCAGCGCTGTTATCGTCCGGCAATTAATTTGAATGTTTTCTCATTTTCGCCTGAGTCAGGTTTTTGGACTCATTCTGCTGGGGATAAGGATAATCGAGTGTGGGTGGTGCATTTTCTACACGGCGGTGCCTATATTGCCAATAAGAATCAAGATTGGCGTTTACGTCCAGTGGCGGGCCGGTAACATTAAATTTCACTCTCTGCCTAGCGATTGCACAGAGAGTGTTTGTTTAAGTAGATTTTTGTGGGGGCTTTGTTTTAAAACAAGAAACCATGTCGAATGAGCCGAGTTTCACCATTGCTGTTAATGCTGGCTTGGTTGTCATTCACGATCCAAGTTGTGCCGCTGTTCACATCCACCCCAAGTCCTTCTGTTTTTTCCAGTATTTGCCCGCCGTATATCGCTTCTTTCGCTGTTAAATCTTTCACTAGGTATTTTTCAAGGGTGGGGAAGCTGGGTGTACCTTCCTGTTCGGAGCCAGGGCTCACGCCTTTGATTGAGAACTTGTAGAGTCGTTTAATCTCAGCGCTGTTGCCTTGTTGATTGTCTCGTTCGATGACAGCGATATAGTCATTGTTAATATTGGCAATGGCGGATAGGCCGACCCATTGACCATTTTTTGTGTCCGTTGGCTGTTCGAGTGGATAGCTATAAAACCCCCAATTCTCTTCATTTGTTTGGTTTGGATTTATTTCGTATCGACCTATTCGAGTATGGTCAGTGACATCGCCGCTCCATGGGCGTTGAAAGCTGATGTAGAGGTAGGTGGTTAAGCTGCCCTCAACGTCAACGCTCATGTGGGTAATGCCGCTTAGGCCGTGGCGGAGTTGGCGATCATCGGTTTGAGTTGGTAAGAAGACGACTTCGTTGATAACGCCGCTGATGTTGATGTTGAGTAGTAAGTTTTGTGTGGTGTTTGCATCACTTCTGTCGCCAATACCTTCAGCGACCAGCCAAATATTATCATTGTTGATATAGGTAATGCCTTCAAGGTCAAGGTTGACGGTATCGTCTGGGTTGACGAGGCTGGGTGCGATATTTTTTATCTCATTTTGTGTGTCGAGCAAGAAGGTTTGTTGTGTAATTTGAGGAGTTGTCTTGATATCAATATCGAGTGTGTAGAGACGGCTGGGTTGGATACTGTTGTCAGCGACCGAATAGCCAATGTCGTTATTATCAGGGTGGACGGAAAAGCCAGATAGAGCCCCCCAATAAATGGGATGACTACTGTTTTGTTGCGCCCCTGATGTCAGGGTGGGGTAGCTGGCGGTGTTTTTCCGAAGTTGGTAGATGCTAATTGCAGAGCGGACCTGATTGCCTTGGTCGTCTGCCTGACTACTGACGATGAATAGGTTTCGCTGCGGAATGGCGAGCATGCCTGAGGGCTGCGCGGGGGTGGGCAGGATTTGGTAGGGCTCGGTGCCCAAGTCTGGTACACCAATCTTTTCGTCAATCGAGTGAACCAACACAGCGTTGCCGTAGCGACTGCTGATAAAAGCGTATGGCTGTTTTAGGAAGCTGGCCACGGTAATGTTTTCTGGCTGATTGCCATGGTGGGGAGACTGCTGGTCATTGTAGTGGCCAAGGGAAATGAGTAAGGGCTCAATATTGAGGCTCGTCGGTGTCGCTTGTGTGTCATTGGCGTTGAAAATACTCAGGTCGCGCGTGCCCCCATTAAGGTCTCCCTCGTTCGCGGTTATAAAATATTGCTTGTTTAACCACTGGATGCCGTCGGGCTCGCGTGCTTGATTCGTGAGTGTGTCAGTGTAGGTGAGGTTTTTGTCGGCGCTGATGTCGATATCAACGACGGATTGGCTGCCTGCGCTAAAGTGGTTAATGATCTCGCCCGAGCCAAGGTCAACAAGCACAATGTGGTTGTTTTCTTGCAGAGTGATGGCAGCGATATTGTCGCTGTTAATGTCGACGGACTCGGGTTCTGGGTCAGTGCCATATAGATCAGCAATATTGCTGAGTGGAATGTGACGATAGGTCCATGTCGCTGGTTCCCCAATCATATCCAAAATATACACGAATCCGGCGGGCGTCTGGGGTGGTGCGCCATCACCAAGCGCTGCATCGCGTTGATTCTCGATTGTGATGACGGCATAGCGCTGGTTGGGCGATATGCTGACGGATTCTGGTTGACCATCTAGGGTCAGCGTATTGACTAAATTGCGACTATCTATATTGAAAATGGCGAGTTCACCGCTGGGGTAAATATAGTTCGCAGAGGTATCCACCGTGACTAAGGCAAAGCTGCCGGCGGCGGCAATATCATGTGGTGTGCCGTTGAGGGCAATAATACCATCGGCTTCGGGCGTTACGGCATCGGTAATATCAATAAAACCGATCTGCTGATTAATGCTATCGATATATATTAGAGTGTCACCATCGCTGCTGGCAGCGATATTGTCGGCCACGGTGGGGTCATTGATGTGAGTATTGAGATATACCGGTAGCGTGGCAATACGTTCGAATTGGTACTGATTGGCGATGGGATCAGTATTTGTCGCGGGTGAGTCTTTTGGATCATCATCTTGGCAGGCGGCTAATGCCAGCACGCTAATTATTGTGATGAATGATTTGAGGCTGTATGCCGACTTACTAATTGCCATGGTGTCTTAACTATCCTCATCAAGCCGCACTCAATATGGGCTTATAGCTATCGGTGATGCTTGCATCTTAGCAGATGACGCTAATGTCCCTAAGGTTATCAGTTTATCTGTGAAGAAAGAGGAATCAAATAGGTGTTTTAACCTTGTGTGATGCTGACGCTGTGGTTAGCGCAGGCGAAGAGGTTCGAACCATGCGTTTGATGACAAAAAATGGGATACGCAAAGCGGTGGGTCTATTGTGCTGACCTAGATCTCACCGCTGCTGTGAAGGTGTCAAAGCGCTAATCGCCCCATTCGTCACGCTCCAACTCCTGAGCTAGGCGTCTTTCCTCTTGTTTGCGCTCAACTTCTCGCCACATGCGACGGCGGTAGCTTATCTTGGTGTTGCTGGCATTGTCATCTGAATAGCCGTGATTATGGCTTGGGTTATAGGTAGAAACGTCGTTAAAATCCAATTCATTCATGGGATAGCCCTCTTGGTCATGTCAAATTCGGAATAATTTTCCAGTCAAAGAAGTACGTCTTTCAGTTTGTAGATCGTAACGTTGCTATGTGTTGAAAATATGACAGTGCTAGAGTGTATGTACTTTCGATTGTGGTATTGATGGTGCCGAGAGTTAGTTTAGGTGTCTATCGGGGAAAGTGCATATTGATATAGGTACTGTATTGATATACAGTTGTTTTTGCTTTGGGCAAAAAACACAATATTAAGGGGTGGTTTATGGCTGTTGTAGCAAAGTGGATGTGTGACCGGGATAACACAATGTTTGATACCAAAAAAGAAGCTGATGCTTATGACAAAATGTTGGAGTTGGCGGAGCAATTTACATCGTTGTTAGAGTTGCACATACCGGGAGTTGATGGTGTGAAGGCCGAAGAGTTCGGTATTTTGTTGGCAAAGCACAAGGATTTAGTGGCCCAAGCCTGTAAGGGTAGTCCTGAGGTGTTGGCCCAAGTTGGTCAAGACGCGAGTGATAATGTCACTCAGTTGAAGTCGGAAGCGAGTTAGTACACTTCGACTAGGTAGCTCCAGGCCTATGGGGGCTACCTAGCCGTTTTGTTTGAACACCTACTCTATTTTCCCTCATGGTCTCATCATTGCTAGAATGTGCCTCTTTTCTACTTTCTGAGCGAGCTTCATCATGGCTGTACAGTGGTATCCGGGGCATATGCACAAGGCCCGTAAACAGATCAAATCTGCTATGCCCCAGGTGGATGTGGTGATTGAGGTGCTCGATGCGCGTATACCTTACAGCAGTGAAAACCCAGTTATTGACGAGTTACGTGGCAAGCGGCCCTGTATAAAAATTTTGAATAAATCTGATCTAGCTGATCCTGATATGACCCGACGTTGGGCTGAATATTATGAAACAGAGCAAGGCGTCAGGGTGTTGCCTTTGAGTGCGGAGCAAAAAGGCCAAGGTCAACGTGTCATGGATTTGTGTCGAAAGCTCGGTAGACAAGCCTTTCCTGAACGGAAATTTGCAATCAAACCTCTGCGGTTGATGATACTTGGTATACCGAATGTTGGTAAGTCGACCTTGATCAACGCCTTGGCGGGACGCACCATTGCACGGGTCGGCAACGAGCCAGCGGTCACCAAAAGCCAGCAGCGGATTAGCTTGGATGATGGATTGGTCTTGTCGGACACGCCAGGTATTTTGTGGCCGCGCATGGATGACGTTAATAATGGTTATCGGTTAGCGATTACTGGGGCAATACGTAATACGGCGATACAGTTTGAAGATGTGGCATTGTACGCAGCGGGGGCGATGAAAGTCTTGTACCCAGATGCGCTGAAAGCGCGTTATAAATTAACTGAGTTACCTGAAAATGACTTGGCGCTGTTGGAAGTTATTGGCCGTAAACGCGGGGGATTACGCGCAGGCGGTAAGATTGATTTATATAAGGCCTCTGAGGTATTGCTGCATGATATCCGAGCTGGGTCCTTGGGTCGTGTGACCTTAGAAACACCTGAGATGATTCCAGAGCCGGTGCTCGACGCCGATGAAGCCAGTAATTCTTAGATCGTGTTTTAACAAGCTGTTATAGCGCTAAGAATTCGTTTTCCTTCGTTTCATTGTGGGTTAGCATTTTGGCTGAGTACATTACTGCTGGCATGCTGCGACAGCCCATCGAGTCCCACAAGGCATTCCAATCTTGAATATCGAGAGTTTCCATACTCATGATTAATTGCTCTATCTCGCCTTTTAATGTGGGCGAGTTCTCGGGCGTAAAAGTGATATTTTTCTGAAAAAAATCAATTGTATACGTGATGAACTTTAAACTTTCCTGGTAGTTTTCAGGCTTAAACTGGGCTGAAATTAAGAGATGTAAATCCAGGTTAAGTGGGGTACTGGCCCCAACGGTTTGATATGCGCCAGCCTGGCGCGCTTGGTTAGCTCGCGTCGGGGTTTTATCTTCATTGATATTAATGAGAGACAACACCAATCTGTTTTGCTGATTTGGTGTCTCAGTGTGGTGGCCAATGTGGTCAACGGTTACGATATCTTCGCTGATATAAAACAGTTTTTGTAAGTGTTGATTAAGTTCTGAGGCAATGTGACGGACAGCTACATCAATCATGGGGGGTCTACTTCTATTATTTTGGGTATGCGAGTTAAAGCAGGTCTTGCTTATCCTGACTAGTTATACGGTAGTCAATAATATATCGGCGGGTTCAACGCTTTTTTTTAATATTGAGGGGTTGTTTGTTGTTGGGGTTTCGAATAAGCCACGCGACAGTTGCGACTAATGCAATAAGTAGGATTAATTCTAGGGCGAATAGATATTCCACAACTGGGCACCTCAGTGAGCCATTTTACCCAGAGTAGACGCTAATTGACTCGATGTCGTAATTATTTCTGCTTGCCTAATCTAATTATCTATTCTACACTTCGATATATGTCGAATATTGAAATTGATATAGCGCTGCTTAGTGCTGGATTTAAAGCCCTGAGTAATCCGCATAGGTTGGCGATTTTTCAGCGTCTAATGAGTTGCTGTGAGCCCGGAATGCACTGCAGTGCGGAGCAAGCCGTGCGATTTTGCGTAGGCGAGCTGGGGCAAGGTTTGGATATTGCGCCGTCGACCTTGTCTCATCACCTAAAAGAGTTGAATAGGGCGGGATTGATTAATATGGCGCGTCGAGGAAAGCAGGTTGAATGCTGGGTTGAGCCAGAAACTTTGCAAGGTTTTCGAGTTTTTTTCGACCAAGCCTTGGTAAAAATAGAAGAGGATACAATGATATGAGTAATTGCTGCGGTACAACATCTGATAAACCTAACCAGGCTGAGCATGATGAACATCGCCAAGGTGTGCGAGACGCCTACGCAAAAGTCGCCCAAGCGGAGAATGCCGGCGATGATTGTGGAATAGCTGCCAGTTGCTGCGGTGTGTCCGATGATGCGTCGATTAATACGCTTATTTCAACCCGGATGGGTTATAGCGAGGGTGATTTGGCTAATGTCCCCAGTGGTGCCGACATGGGCCTGGGTTGCGGTAATCCGCGAGCGATTGCATCTCTGCAGGCTGGTGAGGTTGTGGTGGATCTGGGTGCTGGCGGTGGTTTTGATTGTTTTCTTGCTGCCCAAGAAGTGGGCGAAACAGGTCATGTCATTGGTGTGGATATGACGCCTGATATGCTTAGTAAAGCTCGTAATAACGCGCACAAGGGCAATTATAAAAATGTTGAGTTTCGTCTAGGTGAAATTGAACATCTGCCCATTGCTAATGACACGGTTGATGTCATTATTTCTAATTGCGTGATTAATTTGTCACCTAACAAAGGTCAGGTTTTTCGGGATGCTTTGCGTGTGCTTGCCCCTGGGGGGCGTTTGGCAATATCCGATGTAGTAGCAACAGTTGAGTTGCCTGAGTCTATGCGCAACGATCCGGCTTTGATTGCCGGTTGCATGGGCAATGCGTCACTGATTTCCGATCTCGAAACCATGATTGCTGAGGCTGGCTTTGTTGATGTCAAAATCGAACCCAAAGACGAATCAAAAGAATTTATTCGTGATTGGGCACCAGGACATAATGTGACTGATTATGTGGTGTCGGCTGCTATTGAGGCAAAAAAGCCAGGCTGTATACCTGGCGCTGGATGCTGCTAACAGCCGCTAAGACAATAGGGGCCTTCATTGTGCCCCTCGTTTTCCATGCTATCCGAATAGATGGAGCGCAGCGCCGTGGGGCATTGTTAGGCAAAAGTTTGGCTGGCACGGCTTGTTTTACTAGCTAGCATCCAGGCTATGAATTGGTGATAATGCCGGCCACTATCTACTTCCTTACATCAAAGGCTATGTTCTATGTGGTTTAGCAACCTACGTCTGTTTCGTTTAACCAAATCATTTTCTCAAACCCCTGAAGAACTGGGGGAAGCGCTACAGGCGCATGCATTTAGAGCTTGTGGCTCATTGGAGTTGTCGAGCTACGGTTGGGTGTCGCCGATGGGGCGTCATGGCTCAGAGTTAGTTCACGCAGCCAATGGCAATATCATGATCTGTGCTCGCAAAGAGGAGAAAATCCTACCTGCGGCGGCGATTCGCGAGATTGTCAACGAAAAAGCCCTGGAGATTGAGGAGGCGCAGGCTCGACCCGTGCGTCGTAAAGAGCGCGATGCAATCAAAGATGAAATTATTCAAGATTTATTGCCTAGGGCACTCAAAAAATCGAGCCTGACCTTCGCTTATATTTCGCCGCGCGATAATTTAGTGGTGATCAATACGGCGGGTGCTAATAAGGCCGAGGAATTATTGAGTTATTTGCGAGGCTCTATTGGTTCGCTTGCTTTGGTGCCGATTAGTCTAACAGCCACCCCGACAGCAGTTATGACTCGTTGGTTGACGGGCGAGGTAGTGCCTGCCGAATTCGAATTGTTAGATGAGTGCGAGCTGCGTGAAAAAGGCGATGATGGCAGTATCATTCGCTGCAAGCGCCAAGACCTAGCCTCTGATGAAATTCAGGTCCACCTCGATGCCGGAAAACAAGCGGTTAAGCTGGCTATTTCTTGGCAGGAACATGTGAGCTGCATCATTAATGAAGATTTCTCACTTAAGCGCCTGCGTTTTGGTGAAGAAGTGTTGGAAAAAAGCGGCGAGGCTGATGATGCTGGCCCCGTGGCGGCTTTTGACCAAGACTTTACCATTATGACCTTGGAGCTGGCTCGTTTTATTCCCAAATTAATTGAAGCCTTTGGCGGTGAAAATGCGATCGAACAGATCTGAGTTAACTATCGGTTAAGGCATAATGCACGCCTAACTTGGCTTTAACCATCGGCTTTTATCTAGGTCTGTCGTGTCATTTGTTGATGCGGCGGGCTTTTTTTGATCGGTTTATACGATTTGTCTGTTATTTTCCTATGTTCCAACCATGTTGGTTGCTCGGTGAATCTGGTAGAATCTGGGGCTTTCGTTGGATGAAACTTATCTGTGCGTACTCGGGTTAAAATCTGTGGAATTACTTGCCCTGAAGATGGGGTTTACGCGGCCAGCCAGGGTGTGGATGCGATCGGCCTGGTTTTTTATCCGCCGAGCCCCCGTGCTGTCAATTGCCAACAGGCCAAGTTAATTGCTGATGCGCTGCCTCCGTTTGTCGCCACTGTTGCTTTATTTGTTAATGCGACGGTGAACGAGGTGAGTGATGTGCTGGCAGCCGTACGTATTGATGTCATCCAATTTCATGGCGATGAAACCCCAGAATATTGCGAGCAGTTTGGTCGTCCGTACCTAAAAGCCATTCGTATGCGCCCAGAGGTTGATCTCAACGAAATTGCTGATCAATATGCTTCAGCGCAAGCTTTATTGCTTGATACTTATCGCCCTGGCGTGGCAGGTGGCACAGGTGAAACCTTTAATTGGGACCGCGTTCCCCACAAATTTAAAATGCCGATTATTTTGGCGGGTGGTTTAAGCCCTGAGAATGTTGGCGCAGCAATAAAACAGGCCAGCCCCTACGCCGTGGATATTAGCGGTGGTGTGGAGGCTACAAAAGGAATCAAGGATGCGGCCAAAGTGACCGCGTTCATGCGAGGAGTAACTAGTGTCGAAGTTGATTGACTCTCTGCCGGATGAGAACGGCCATTTCGGTATTTTTGGCGGTCGTTTTGTTGCCGAAACATTAATGGAAGCTCTAGAAGAGCTACAGAACACCTACGATAAGCTCAAGCAAGATCCCGTTTTTCAAGCTGAGTTTGATAAAGATTTAGCGGATTATGTCGGTCGACCTTCACCCCTGTATTTTGCCGAGCGCTGGACTGAAATATTAGGTGGTGCCAAGGTTTATTTGAAACGCGAAGATTTAAATCATACCGGTGCGCATAAAATCAATAACACCGTTGGTCAGGCATTATTGGCCAAGCATATGGGTAAGACCCGCATTATTGCTGAAACGGGCGCAGGTCAACATGGGGTTGCATCCGCCACCGTGGCTGCACGCCTAGGGCTGGAATGCGTGGTTTACATGGGCGCAGAAGATGTGAAGCGTCAGGCGCTGAATGTGTATCGCATGAAACTGCTGGGCGCGACAGTTGTGCCCGTTGAGTCAGGTTCTAAAACACTAAAAGATGCACTGAACGAAGCCATGCGCGATTGGGTAACCAATATCGATGATACTTTCTACATCATCGGCACTGTCGCAGGGCCGCATCCGTATCCGGCCATGGTGCGTGATTTTCAGTGTGTGATTGGTCGCGAAGCACGCGAGCAGATTCAATTGGCTGAAGCTCGTTTGCCAGATGCGTTGATCGCCTGTGTTGGTGGTGGCTCCAACGCGATGGGTTTGTTTTACCCCTTTCTTGATGATGAGGGGGTTGAGCTTTACGGCGTTGAAGGCGGCGGTGATGGCCCTGATACTGATCGTCACGCCGCGCCCTTATGCTCTGGTCGCCCTGGTGTGTTGCACGGTAATCGTACTTATTTGATGGAAGATAATAACGGCCAGATTATCGAAACTCATTCGGTGTCAGCGGGGCTGGATTATCCCGGTGTCGGCCCAGAGCACGCGTGGTTAAAAGACATTGGTCGTGCCAATTATGTGGCAGCAACGGATACCGAAGCGCTGCAAGCCTTCCATGATTTAACCCGTTTTGAAGGCATTATTCCTGCCCTCGAATCAAGTCATGCCTTGGCGTATGCCACCAAGCTCGCGCCGACGATGAGCAAAGATCAAATTATTATTGTTAACTTGTCTGGTCGTGGAGATAAAGACATTCATACCGTTGCCGGTTTACAAGGAATTGAAGTATGAGCCGTATCGCAGAACGTTTCGCTAAACTAAAAGCCGAAGGTCGTCAAGCCCTAATTCCTTACGTGACGGCGGGTGACTGTAATCCGGAAATTACCGTGCCGTTGATGCATGCGATGGTTGAGGCCGGTGCTGATATTTTGGAATTAGGCGTGCCTTTTTCCGACCCGATGGCGGATGGCCCCGTTATTCAACAAGCCTGTGAACGAGCCTTGCTGCACAATGTGAGTTTGCGTGATGTGCTAGAAATGGTCTCGCAATTCCGTGAGAAGGATGAAGAAACGCCTGTTGTCTTAATGGGCTATCTTAACCCTATCGAAGTGATGGGTTACGTGCCTTTTGCCCAAGCGGCGTGTGATTCAGGCGTTGATGGTGTGTTGACGGTCGATTTGCCGCCCGAAGAAGGGGCCGCGGTTTTAGAAATTTTCAAAGAAGCGGAGCTTGACCCTATCTTCTTGTTATCGCCAACATCAACGGCCGAGCGTATCGGTAAGATCTGCGCATCGAGTAGTGGATTCGTTTATTATGTCTCACTTAAAGGTGTGACCGGTTCAGCGAGTCTGGATGTCGATGCGGTCGCCGAAAAATTGGGGCAAATTCGTGGTTTGACTGATTTACCTATTGGCGTTGGTTTTGGTATCCGTGATGCGGAGTCCGCGGCGAAAGTTTCAAGTGTAGCTGATGCGGTGGTTGTTGGCTCAGCGGTTGTCAATCGTATAGCGGCCAATGTTGAGCAGCCTGAAAAAATAATTCCTGAAATTGCTGCCTTGTTGAAAGACATGCGCATGGCAATGGATGCTTAAATAGAGGTTTAGGCCTCACATCCCGTTTCTCTCTTACTATTTAGTCGAGAGGGTGGTGGTACATAGAGTGATAGAGAGTGTCTTATGAATTGGTTTGAGAAATTAATTCCTTCCCGCATTCGGACTGATGCCGGTGCTAAAAAATCCATTCCAGAAGGTATATGGATTAAATGTAACTCATGCAGCGCGGTACTTTATCGTGCAGAACTTGAGCGCAGCAATGATGTTTGTCCCAAGTGCGAACATCATTTTCGTATTGGTGCGCGTCGTCGTTTGGATTTATTCCTTGATGCCGAAGGGCGTGAAGAGATCGGTGCTAATTTAGAGCCGGTTGATATCTTAAAATTCAAAGATAGTAAAAAATATAAAGATCGTATTAGCCAAGCGCAGAAGGCAACTGAGGAGACTGATTCCTTGATTGCCATGCAAGGTAGCCTCAAAGGGATGCCGATTGTCGCCGCGGCCTTTGAATTTAAATTCATGGGTGGCTCGATGGGCTCAGTGGTTGGCGAGCGTTTTGTGCGTGCGGCCAACCGTTCTCTTGAATATGGCATTCCGTTCGTGTGTTTTTCTGCCAGTGGTGGTGCACGGATGCAAGAAGCCTTGTTTTCGTTGATGCAAATGTCAAAAACCAGCGCGGTTTTGTCACGCATGAGTAAAAAAGGTATTCCGTTTGTCTCGGTGATGACTGATCCGACCATGGGCGGTGTGTCAGCCAGTTTTGCTATGTTGGGTGATATTAATGTGGCGGAACCAAAAGCCTTAATCGGTTTTGCTGGCCCACGCGTTATTGAGCAAACGGTGCGTGAAACATTGCCTGAAGGTTTTCAGCGCAGTGAATTTTTACAAGAACATGGTGCGATTGACATGATTGTGCATCGCGCTGAAATGCGTGATCGTTTAGCCAATGTCTTGTCGATAATGACCAATCAGAAGCTTGAGTCTTAAGCTGATTTTTTTAGTTAAGGGCGGAGTCTGACTTCGCCCTTTTTGTTTTGAAGATTAATCCTCATGCGCTTTTCTAATCTTGATCAATGGCTTGCTTGGCAGGAAGGTCTGCATCCCAAAGAGATTGATCTTGGATTGGATCGAGTGCGCCAAGTCCTGATCCAATTAGGCCTTCCCCCCCGGCCCGCTCACAAGGTGATTACCGTTGCTGGCACCAATGGCAAAGGCTCGTCATGCGCTATGCTGGAAGCTATTTATTTAGCAGCGGGCTACCGGGTTGGTACCTACACCTCACCTCATTTATTGCGCTACAACGAGCGTATTCGTTTTGATGGCGAGCAGATTGATGATGCGAGGCTGTGCCAAGTGTTTGAGCAAATCGATCAAGCGCGCGGTGATATTTCTCTTAGTTATTTTGAATTTGGTACCTTGGCGGCCATTGTCGCCTTTGCCCAAAGCAAACTCGATGTTGCGATTATGGAGGTGGGTTTAGGCGGGCGTTTGGATGCTGTGAATGTGCTCGATGCTGATGTAGCGCTGATCACGGCCATTGGTGTCGATCACGAAGCTTGGTTAGGTCGAGACCGAAATCTGATCGGTCGCGAAAAGGCCGGTATTATGCGAGCGGGTTGTCCGGCCGTGTGCGCTGATCCGGAGGCTCCGCCGAGTATTGCTGAGGTAGCGGCTGAAGTTGATGCCCCTTTGTATATGCAGGGCAAGCAATTTGGTGCTGAGAAAAAGGGCGAGCATTGGCGCTGGTGGGCGGGTGATAAACAACGCGATGCTTTATTAATGCCGGCTGTGCGAGGTGAATGTCAGCTACAAAATGCCGCGGCAGTATTGCAAGTAATTGATTTGGCCTCGAAATGGTTGCCTGCGAGCCAAGCAGCGGTGCGCGAAGGTTTGGCCAATGTTACCGTGCCAGGGCGCTTTCAAGTTATCCCAGGACCAGTGCCGATTGTTTTAGATGTGGCTCATAACCCTCAATCGGCTCAAGCCTTGAGTAAAACACTGCACGATTGGGGGATGCCAGGTCGAACGATGGCGATTGTGGCCATGATGGCAGATAAAGAAATTGATGCCATTGTTGCTGCATTGTTGCCAGAAGTTGATGAGTGGTGTGTGACCAGTATTGATATCGCTCGTGCGGCTTCGGCGGAATTAGTGGTGGAAAGCTTGGAGCGGGTTGGTGCGGCTGAAATCACTGTTCGTTCATCCGTCGTCGAGTCACTTGATTACGTGATGGCCAAGGCTCAGGAGCATGATCGAGTTATTGTTTTTGGCTCTTTTTATACCGTAGCTGAGGCGTTGGCCTCAGATTACAATGTTGTTTGACTGAAGCATTCATTTCGCGAGGTTAACTAAGTGGATCAAGTAAAAAAACAACGGTGGGTTGGCTCGATTGTTCTGATTGCATTGGCAGTGATTTTGATTCCAATGATTTTGGATTTTAGTAACTCCGATATAGATATTGCTCAAGGCATACGGGCACCCGATGCGCCTGATGTGAATAAAATGCAGGTATTGCCTTTGGAAGTCTGGTCTCAAAAGCGTGACCCACAAGTAACGGCAGCCCCAGTGTATGTTGAACCAGAGATAGACGTGGATACAGATAAGCAGACTAAGCCCGAGTCTGAAACAACGGATGTTGTTGTGTCTGTTAACGCCAAGGAGGGGAAGCATCTGGCAGCCGATGGCTCTGAAACCAATATTAAAATCGCCGAGTCGGTGGTGGATACCGAGGCGGCGCAGCAAGCTAAGCTTGATGAGACTTTGGTTGGACGGGCCTGGATGGTGCAGATGGTCAGCGTGTCCAAGCGTGAAAATGCCTTGGCCTTTCGTAAAAAGCTAGAAGACCTGGGTTATACGGCTTACGTGAGTGAGCGCCGCCGACAAGATGGCTCGTTGTTATATCGTGTGCGAGTCGGGCCCGAACTGTTGCGCTCCAAAGTAAACGAGCTGCAAAAGCGCCTAAAAACCGAGACGGGCATTGAGGGTTTGGTGATGCGCTATCAAAATCCATAGAGGTTTATGGGTTATTATTTCGGACCTAATTTGAAATTGTGGTGTGATAGCGCTTTAGCTCTGAGGATGGGTTTGTTAAAATCCCAGCCTTCCTAAGGTGGGCCAGCCTGGCTGAGTTCTAATTCGCCTTTGACGAACATTGGTTAGCGTTAGGTGCGTTTACCTATAACTCAGAACTAATTTAAATGAGCGGAATTGACTACGCCATCGTCGGTATTACCTCTATCTCCCTTGCCTTGGGCTTATGGCGTGGTTTTGTTAGAGAAGCCTTATCATTAATTGTCTGGATCGGTGCGTTTTCACTTGCTTATAGTGGCGCTGATTTATTGGCTCCAGCCTTTGAAAGTATTGTTGCAGATCAGGCCTTGAGAGTAGCTGTGAGTTTTGTCTTGCTATTTATCTCGGTTCACGTGATTGGGTTTTTTGTGTCTCGATTATTGTCTAAAATTGTAAAATCCATCGGTTTGTCGAGTGTCGATCGAGTGGCTGGTGCCGGTTTTGGCTTCTTGCGTGGATTTATTATTGTCTCTGTCATTGTTTTGTTGATTGGCATGACGCCGATTAAAGACTCTTCCCAATGGGCTAGCTCTAGTTTGGTGCCAAGGGTGGGTGAGGCGTTGGGATGGATTCAGGAACGTTACCCCTTAGACCTACAAAACGGTCTAACCAAGGTAATGAGCTAATTAGAAGTTCTTAAGAGGTTTTCAAACGCATGTGCGGAATTATCGGAATTGTAGGTCAACACGATGTCAATCAGGCATTGTACGATGGCCTGACGGTCTTACAGCACCGTGGTCAGGATGCTGCTGGTATCGTGACTTGCGATGACAACAGACTTTATCTGCGAAAAAGCAATGGCTTAGTGCGGGATGTTTTTAGCACCCAACATATGTTGAATTTGCGCGGGAAAATGGGCGTAGGTCACGTACGTTACCCCACGGCCGGTTGCTCTAGTTCAGCCGAAGCCCAGCCCTTTTACGTTAACTCGCCCTACGGTATTAGCTTGGCTCACAACGGAAATTTGACCAATGCCGAAGAGCTGAAAAAAGATCTTTATAACGAAGACCTACGCCACATCAACACTAATTCTGATTCAGAAGTTCTATTAAACGTATTTGCTCATGAACTACAAGTGTTGCGCAAATATCGCGTCACGGCTGACGATATTTTCAAGGCTGTTGAGGCTGTTCATCGCCGGTGTAAGGGTGCTTATGCGATTGTTGCGATGATTACGGGCTACGGTATAGTGGCTTTTCGCGACCCTTACGGTATTCGCCCAGCAGTATTTGGTAAGCGTGAAACAGGGAGTGGTACCGAGTATATTGCCGCCTCTGAAAGTGTTGCCTTAGATGCGCTAGATTTTGACTTGATCCGTGATATTGAGCCGGGTGAGGCGGTATTTATGGGCTTGGATGGAACCTTGGAAACACGCCAATGTGCTGAAAAGCCGATCTATTCGCCGTGTATTTTCGAATATGTCTACCTCGCGCGTCCTGACTCGATTATTGATGATGTGTCTGTTTATAAAGCCCGTTTACGTATGGGCGACAAGATGGCGAAGAAGATCATGCGTGAGTGGCCTGAGCATGACATTGACGTGGTTATTCCTATTCCTGATACCAGTCGGACCTCCGCTTTGCAGGTCGCCAATACCTTGGGTGTGTTATTTCGCGAAGGTTTTATCAAAAACCGATACATCGGTCGTACCTTCATTATGCCGGGCCAAAAGCAACGTAAAAAATCAGTACGTCAAAAGCTAAATGCTATTGATCTCGAATTTCGTGGTAAGAATGTTTTGCTGGTGGATGATTCCATTGTTCGAGGCACAACCTCAGAGCAAATCATTCAAATGGCGCGTGATGCTGGTGCTAAAAATGTTTATTTTGCATCAGCCGCTCCAGCGGTTCGGTATCCGAATGTTTATGGTATCGATATGCCTGTTAGGTCTGAATTGATTGCTCATAACCGTACGGATGAAGAAGTCGCTCAGGTGATTGGGGCTGATAAAGTCATTTATCAAGATTTGTCAGACTTAGAAGATGCAGTGCGTAAGCGTAACTCTAAATTAGAACAATTTGATTCCTCCGTTTTTAATGGAGAATACGTGACAGGTGATGTGAACGATGCTTATTTCGCCAGCTTAGAAGATAAACGCAATGACGGTGCTAAAACCGGTGGCCCGAATAAGGGTGACATTATCGATTTGCATAATAGCTAATCGTACTCGACAGTGCTAACAAAAAGGCCTCCTTGTGAGGCCTTTTTTATGCCTGAATCATGATGTGCTTAAGGCGATGTATCTGGCTTGGCAAATACCCTGACTAGCGCTGTAAAAGCCCTCAATGTTATGTTGTTTTAATCTAAATCGTGCCGAGGGTAAGTGAATGATTGGGTTGAGAAAGCGTCAACAAAGAAACAAAACTTCCGCAATTTTAACGCCAGTGTGGCTAAGCCTGCTGGTTTTACTGAGTGCCTGTGGCGGCGCTAAGAACAATAGCGATGAGGCGCCGTCTGTAATAGAAAGCGTTGAAAAGACTTTGGCTCGAGCGACAAATACTAACTGTGTTGCGCCGGTTAATGCGAGTGCAGTGGCCACGCAATTATCAAACACAGGTTGTTTTTCTGATATAGCGACAAGAACGCCAGCGTCCGGTGTAATCCCCTATACAGTGAATAACCTTTTATGGTCCGACGGTGAGAATAAAGGTCGTTATTTTGCTATTCCAGACAATAGTAAGATAAAGCTGATAACGGATGAACCCTCGATTGTGGGCACGAATGGTTTAAAGAATGCCAACTTCTTTTTTCCATCGGGCTCTGTGATTATCAAACATTTTTTTAATGGTGATCGCGTGATTGAAACACGTTTATTAATGAATCACGCTAGCGCCGATGGTTGGGTCGGTTATTCCTATGAGTGGAATGCAGAGCAAAGTGAGGCGACTTTGCTCACGGCTGCGAAGCAAATAGTGACACCGGTGTCTCATTCTTTCCCCAGTCCAGCACAATGTATGGAGTGCCATACTGATGCTGCGCTGGTGGCCTTAGGGCCCGACTCACTGCAGCTAAGTTACAGCTTGAATTATACCGATGGCAGTCGCGAAAATTTCCTCGATGCCTTAGATCGTTTGGGCTATTTTGAAACTTCGCCATTGAGTGAGCATAGGCAGACGCGCCTCTACGCCATCAATGACAGCTCAGCAACTTTAGAGCAGCGTGCTCGTAGTTATCTTCACAGCAACTGTTCCGGTTGTCATCGCGAAAGGGCACCGCAGGGTGGCTTTGGGGATATGCGCTATAACGCAGTTTTGGCGAATAACCTTTGTGGCGTTGCGCCTAGTGTTATAGGTAGTCCAGGGACGGCGCTGATTGAGCCTGGCGATGCGCAAAACTCAACTATTTATCGACGTATCAACAGCAATGGCGGGATTCGTATGCCACCAATCGGTCGAGCCAGCGTCGATACTGAAGCAGTACAAGTGATGGGTGAGTGGATCAACAGCCTGACATCTTGCCAGTAGTTAATTTGTGTAAACACTGCTTCCAATTAGAATTTGGCGATTCTTGTTGGAGGCGGTGATAACGGCCCACCTCGTTCTCATACCAGCCTGTATCATTTTGATTGGGTTCATGCTCATATGCCCACCATGTG
>Ga0316204_10000725_pt1 | contig 108511 bp, 77 predicted proteins | sample 6monrhotite_MG_2_FD_205661 | JGI IMG/M metagenome (GOLD analysis project Ga0316204, IMG submission 205661) | Microbial mat bacterial communities from mineral coupon in-situ incubated in ocean water Damariscotta River, Maine, United States -... | ecosystem: Environmental > Aquatic > Marine >...
GCATAATAGTCCGTCCAGGAAGTCACATCCAAGTCAAAATCCGTAATCGGATCTTCATTGGTCAGGCTGTTTACAAAGGCCATCCGTTTATCGGAGAATGTAGCTCTAACATTGCCTAAATGATCGGTGAGTTCGTATGTTTTGTCGCCTAGCATGCGCTGCTCGTTTGCACTGCTAAAGTTAAAGCTTTCTTTGAGATGTGGTTGCAGTGGCAGGCCATAATTTGTGTTTCCTGCTCCCAAAGAGTAAGTGCTGGTGGTAAGACTGGTCACCGGGCCACTCAAACTACCTTCAATTACGTCCAGGGTTTGGTGGTAGCTGGTGGGGCCGCCAATGCTGGCTGGTGGTCGCCAGTTCACGTATAGATGCTGATCCTTGCCCCTGCGCACTTCGCTGAGGTGGGCTTTGTTGTCGTAGTTTTTTACGTCTTCGATGGTGCCGGTGGCAATTTCTATTCTGCGCAGCTTGCTGGCTTCTGGGCTGCTGCCAGTGTTGTATTTCTGCATAAAGTAGATGTAGTCGCCCGAAGGATCGTAGTCGAAACTGTAGGCATAATAATCGAGGTCGTTGCGCAGGTTACCCGTAGCGCTGGCTGGTGCACTCTCGGTGGCAATCTCCAATGTATTGATGTAGGTGAGCGAAGCATCCACCTGGTTGATGGCAAATCTGCGGATGACGTGTTTGCCACCACAGTAATAGTTCACCGCCAATTCATCGCCATTGGGGCTTATTTGCATCTCACCCAAATCCACCTGAGGGATGGTCGCTTTGCGCAGAGGCTCTAACTCATTGCCAAAGGGGTTCTCTCCGATTATTTCAACGGGGCTTTCGTCCACTCCTCTGGCTGTGGGGCATGACCACACCTTGGTGCCCAATCCGAATCCACTTTCGCTTACGCGGTAGCTGTATAACTGTAGTCCAGTTGCCGTGTGGGTAGCCACGTAGAGCATGTTGGCGTTGGCCGATTCCATATCGTTGTACGCGGCCAGGGCATATTGCTGATCGTATTTGGTGCCTTGTTGTTTGGTGGTGGGCGAACCGTCTAAACCATCAAAACTGTGCTCTACCACTTCGGGTTTGCCGTTGGGGTATGAAAGGTCTACTTGACTGCCTGTCATGTCTACCTTGTGGTGGTAGATGGTGCCATTTTCACCGGTCACGACAAAATACACATCCCGGTCGTCCCAGGCCCGCACTGCTATGCTTTTTGTATCGTAGGCTCCTTTGAGGTCGTGGCCGTTAACGATGGCGTAATAAGATATTCCTTCGAGCATGTAGCCGTTGGGGATTGAGCCGTTCACATAGGTTTTAACAAAATGTGCGTCAATTTGACCAAACTCGTCTTCGGCCATGGCCCCGTTTTTAAACAGGTTGTGCCCTGCATTGTAAGTGGTAAGCGTAGGTGTAGCGGTTGTAAAATCCATGTAGGTGAGCCCTTCCGTGTTGGTAACCTGGTTCCAGGTAGCAGAAGCTACCCAATTGTTTAGTTCTGATTTGGCAAAGGCAGAACTTACTCCTGTCGGGGTCAAGGGGCTTTGAAAGGGGGTGTTCCAGTTGTAGTTGCCTGATTCGGTGGCCAACAACAAGTTAGGATTGTAAGTTCCTATGCGTTTGGAACCATATAGCGGTTGTTCTTTGAGGCGCAGGGTTGTTTCCTGATCGTCTGTGTCAAAACTTTTGTCGTAAACCGCCATGATGTTGCCTTGGGCATCTCGCACATAATAGCTCGATTTCAGGAAATCACCGTTAACATCGTAGATGGTCTTGCTCACCCGGTTACCCGTTTCATCGTAATCAAAGGCAATACTGCTGCCATCGAGTTTGTACACCTTGGTTACTTTGTTTTGGATGTTCCAATCGATGTCCAAGATGCCTTCGGCCGCATCCCGCGTCAATTTTCCTTCGGCATCGTAGAAGTAATTGTCCCACGGTCCAACGGGCTGGTTGTCGATATCATCGGTATAATTACTTGATAACCCCACATCGTCAGCTACGTGTTTCAGGCGATTGCGCAACACATCCGTTCCTGAAACAGGGTAATTGTAAGTGAACTCGTCCATTTTGCTGCCAGGAATGTTTCCCCAGCGGTCAACTGAGTTAATGTTACCATTGGCATCGTAGGTAAAGTCTTCGTCCAATACATTGTTTGCCAATAGTGTGAAATCGGAGCCACTCCACGCATCGGCATTGGCTTGGCGCAAACGGTTGAGGTAATCGTATCGAAATTTGCGAATGCCCAGACCAGTTGTACCGTAGATATTTCCGGCATCTTGTGCTTCGCGGGTGTTGTGCATCCAGTAGCTGATGTTGCCGTTGTAGAGATCCCAACCAACATTGCCCGCTACATTCATGTAGTCTGCTGTTCCGTAAGGATCATAAGTAGTATTGTTGGCACCGATAAAGGAATTGGTTCGGTTAAAATCTCCATCGTAATAGCCCAATTCCATGGCAAATTCATCTTTCACATAGCCGTGCATTTTCATGTCTTCGGTGCTGGTTGATATACCCGAACTGGCTACTGAAACTGCTGGATTGGTGACATTGGGTGCATAAAACGTTACGGTATTCGAAGTACCATCTTCGTTGGAGGCACGCCAGGGATGTAAAACGGGATCGTTGTCATAGGCCACATTGATGTTGGCCACCACCAGACTCGCCACTTCTGCTGGTGTAGTAGCAACTGTCCAATTCACCGAACCGCTCATCATTGGGTTGGAATCAAAGTTGATGGAGTTAACGCTTCCACTAGAGGAAGGCGTTGTAAATGTGACAGTTCCTACCCAGGCACCATCCATCCCAGGGTCGCGGGTTCCATCAGCTTGCATTTCTACCTGGTTGATGCTTTTGAGCCAGCCTTCGGTGGTGTAAACGAAGTCGCACCCTTGCAGGGCATCTTCACCAATGGCGGTACGTGCCAGGGGCCCGTGGGCATAATAGTCATAAGCCGCATCTTTGTCCCAAATGATGCCATCGGTCGATGTTTCAGCAAGTACAATGCGGTTGTCTTCATCGTAGGTGTAGCGGTGCATCAACTGCTCGGCCGTGTGCTGGTTGTACACAACTTGCAATACATTGCCACTCACCAAATCGTAGGTGTAATGAATGCTTTTTTTGCCAATCTCAGGCAATTCGCGCACCAACCACTCTACATTGCCATGAGGGTCGTAGCTATAGTAGGTGTAATACTGATCGAGGGTGGTCCCATAAAAATCTCCGTCAGCATCTCGTAGGGTCCAACTGATGCGGTTGCGCAGGTGCCGTTGTGGCTCATTTAAGGCTACATTGGCTGCATTGCTGTAATACATCCGGGTTGTTTCCTTTTGGCTAGCAAACAAAGTACTGTTTAAAACCCCCGATTGATACGGGAATTCCAAATCGCTCCACAACGCATCTTTTAAATCATCGTATGCTAACAGTGCCGAGCCTACCTGTTTCACCTCACCAGTTTCTATTACCCGTCCTAAGGCATCGTATTGGGTGTAAGAGTAAGTAAGGTCAAGCGTTTGTTGCGCGTCCTGACTAAGAATCAGTTGTCCATTGGCGTTGTACCAGAAGCGGGTTGGATCCACCTCATTTCCGGGGGTGGCAAAATCATCGTAGTTGCCATCCGGTGTTATTTGCTCCATCAACTGTCCAATACTGTTGTAGTAGTAATAAGAGATCATTCGGTGAGCAGGGTCTTGAAAAGTGGCGGTTGGGTTGCTTCCTCCGTTGACATAGGCTTTCCATTGCTCCCGGTATTGCCTTACCAGACTGGTATCTGTTCCTGTGTTCACACCTTCGGGGGGAACGGTTTGGATGAGGCGGTTGGCTCGATCGTAGTAATAGAGTGTGTAGTGCCCATAATTGAGATCGAAGGTCAGGGTGAGTCTGTCTTTCAAGTCGTAGAGGCAATTGTTGCGGTAGCTGGATTCCAACTCGTCTAACTTCGCATTGAAACACGAGTCGAGCGATGAGGCTACCTGGTTGGCAATGTGCTGTGCTTTGAGGTCGGCACAGGGTGTCTCTGTGGGCACAGGAATGTTGCCGGGTGCCAGTTCAAAAGGACGTTGCCATTTCATGCAAAATTCGCAGGCTGTTGCAACCGAACAATAGGCTGTGCCCGACAGGAAGTTATCAAAAGTGGCGGTGGCGGGAGTTGAATTTTCTGTAGGACTGGTGCTTACGGAAGTGGGGTACTCGACCCAGGCTTCCTTGTATTCTTCAGAAGGAAATTTGTCGGTCCAGTAACCGTAAGCTGAGCTCATAGTAAACCGAACGTAATCATCAGTGCTGTTATCTAAGTAAAAATCGATGTCGTCAAAAATATCCTGGGCCCAGGTAATAGCCGGGTTAAAAGAGTTGCTCATCGTGCCTGAAGGATCAATGGTGAGGCTTGGAGTGGGCGAACTCGGTTCAAATATCGGGTCAGTATCGTTGGCGGTTTCGATGATAAATTTCACCAATTCGCTGCCACCATCCAGGCAGTTGAGTCCAATTTGTATGCGCCAAATGGTTTTTTCGCGGGATACCGTGCCGAGGTTGTAACCATCTTCCTGCCCCACAATGCTGACATAGGCTTTGTGCCAGGCTCCGTTCACTAAAAATTCGGTTGTTTTTTCATAATACACCCAATCATCCACTGTGCCAGTAACAAACGCAGCATCAGGATATTCAGGTGTTGTGTTGATTGTGCGGTGCTGGATCAGTTCTTCCAGAGCATCGAGCCAAAAGGCTTCCAGGTCGTCTTCGAAGGCGTCCTTCTCGGTCGTCACTGTCATATCATAAGCCTCGGTGGTGTTGGATGTTCCTGTTTTGAAATAGGCATAGGGGCATTCCGAGTCGTTGGCATCCGCCACTGCGTTGGTGGTACCTGTGTTACAACTGGCCAACTCTATTCCCAGGTTCTCTCCTTCCAAGGCAAATGAAGGAGGCAACGTAAAATTAGAAGAGGGTATCGTACCAGTGATGGTAACTTCGTAATCTTCCGGATCGAGGGTAAATTCATTGGGTACGTATATCGTGAGCGTATTGCCATTGGCTTCCGCCATGTAGTCGGGAATCGTGAAATTGTTGTTGATGGCGTTTGCTACTGCCGTTACCAGTTCACTGGTTGCCATGTAAGAAGTCTCCCATTGCAGGTAGTCGTTAAAAATATAAACATTGGGGCCTGCTGCTGCTCCAGCACCGTATCCGGGGCCTACCTCTATTCGAATGTGTTCTCCGTTGGCGTAATTGGTAATGGTGCTGTTAAAGACCACATCGGCCGAGGCCAAGTAAGTGGTTTCGGCCACTCCGCTGGCAGTAGTGGCAAGGGGGTCTCCATAATCGCAAGCCGACTCCTTGAGCACGGCATGAAATGCATTTTGTTCGTCAAAGTAAAAATCAACGATGTCGTGCTCCACCTTGAATCCGGCAGGGTTGCTAACGTTCAATTGGGTACATGGGGTGCTGCTTCCGGCACTGGGTGGTGTGTAAGCCCAATGCCATAATTCGGCTTCAGATCCTGGGTTAGCCGCGCTGTTGTCGCAGTAAACCGCCACGTTAATTTCCAGTATTTCGTCATCAGCAAGGGTGCTGGTTCCTTGCTGATTCCATACTACATTGGTGACAGCAGTGCCTTTTCTTCCTTCAATCGCAGTGCCATTGTCATACGGGTAGGTAAAGTCGTGGGTAGATTGCTGGTAGTAGTAGCTACCTGGAGTGAACCCCGACCAATCCTGCGGATACACCGTGGTTGATGTGGTGGTCGTGGTAGTAGAACTTCTTTCATTCAGCATGCGGTTGAGGCTGTTTCGGAAAAAGTCCACCATTTCCCAATTGAGATCCTCTTCCGTACCGAAGTTGGAGTACTCTTCCGTGCTGGAGAATGGATTGTCTAAGGCAGCGGTCTTCACGCTCCATTGCATCGTTTGCTGAAATGCCAGCCGCTCATCTTCAACAGCATCGGCAAATTCTGCACTTTGCATAAAGTCGAGCATGCAGTTGTAGGGCAGTGAAGTCGATCCGGGAATGTAGGTAGAGGCAAACACTGTACAGGCGGTCGTAGTGCAGTTATAACAAGTTTCAGCATCTGCCAAAGCTGCGCGTTGTATGGACATTTCGCAGCCTTCGTAACATTCTTCTACCATGCGATCGATGAGGCAGAGGCTGTCTTCGGTGAAGATGTCGTCATACTCCTGCCAATCCTTAAATAGTAATGGATCAAAAGCATCCCAGATGCTCAAACCTCCGCCATTAACCTCTGGAGAAAGGATGCCATTGTTGGCATTGTATTGCTCAATGTAGCTGGCAATCGACAGGCCAAACTGATCCCTGCGATCTTCGCAATTGTCGCGGCAGTCGAGCACAAATTGGTCCATCCCCGACAAATCGGGTGCAATGGTGGTGTTGCAATCGATGGTGCTTTGAGCCGCGAGGCAGCCACACATCTCTTGAGCAAGAAATAAACGGCCTTCTGGCTCTGTCATTCCTGCCGCCAGCGCATTCACATTGCCCTGGCCATCCAAATAGGCAAAAGCATTCCAACAACTGTAATCGGGGTACAAAGCACAGGTGGGGCTGCCTACTGGGTCGGGATCTATTTGGATAAATGTAACCTGACTTGTAGTGGCAGTTGCTGGCCCGTAGTGCGTGCCCAAAATTAACGAAGTGTGGTTCGCTGAGTTTGATAGGTCATAACCCGCAGAGGTTAAATCCCAAACCACATAGTAATGGTAATCTGGATCGTTGTCTGCTGCGGTAGATGCATCCGTTTCTTCGGTTGTTTGCGAGGAAGCGTGAAACAACACAGCATTTTGAAACGGACCACAAGGTTGGTTGTAGCCGAGGCAGGCAAACACACCTGCCAGCAAGTCGAAATCCGGGTTAAAGTTGGCTGCGGGGTTGCCGCTTCCGGTGGCGTTTCCGGCATTGCCATTGGCCACCTGCTCTCCTACTGCGATATTGGTTTCCAGCATGGCCCCGTAGGCACCAAAACAACCGTTCACATAGTGACTGCCATACTCACAAACGAGTTCTTCAATCAATTCTCTAAAGGCGTCTATCTCAGCTTGAGATGAACCGGGGGTGTAGTATCCCAGCGTCACACTCGACAAGGTAGCTGGGGTCGTTAGCAAGGTGGTATAAAGCGGAAGTGTTGTGGCCGAAGTAGCCATAGTAGCTTCACTCTCACGAATTAATAAGTCACGCAGACTATCAGCCAATGCAATAATTTCCGGGTCACAGGTAGAAGTGGTGCAGTTTCCGCAATTGATGTTGGCGCTGGTTAATTCAACCGGGTCGCAGATAAATCCATCGGTATCTACGCCAAAGGGACCGCAGCAGTTGTCGGTGGCAGTCCACTTTGCGTATTCATCTCGAATGTGTTCCCGGTAGCTTTCCAGGTAACGGTCGGTTCCTGCATCTGGATCAATTTTATTGTTGAGGTAAACGCGTTTGTAAACCTGGTAGGTACCTTCCTGGAGGAAGATGGTGCCTGTAGGAGCGATGTTTTGGAGTTCCAATTCTGTATTGTCCAATCCATCTGGGCCTAAAATCTTGAGATCGTTGCCACCGCTTGCCACCGCAGCGGTGGAAATACTAGACAAGGGGATGGCTGTGCTTGCTGTTCCGCAAACAAAAGTGGAAGACGGATGGATTTGAAACAAAGCAGTTACGTTGCGTTTTGGGTCCGAGGGATCCTGAGCATACCGGATGCCTATCTCAACTGTATAGTCACATTCCCAGCAAAAGTCGCAATTGGTGCAGCTTGGATCGCAGTCTACGGCAAATTGTTGTGGGGTGATACTGTAGTTTACCTGTACTTCTTTTACATTTTCTGTTATTCCTGAAGGGGCGCTTGCCGGAATGCTGTTGGCTGTAATGACTAAGCTGGTGGTTGATTCACTGATGAACGAGCCAGGAATAACCTGGCTTTTGGGCAATACGCGGGTCACCGGAAATGTTTCAGATCCACCTGGGTCCAATTGATTGTCGGGTACTCCGTCAAAGTCGAGACAGGTGGCCAACACCTGGCCGGCCTTCGATCGGTAGGCCACGCTGTTGACTCCGTTGGGATCTTTGGTGATGATTTTTAATGTTTGATTGGTGTCAGGCCCTTCATTGCCAAATATCCGATCGAGTTCTACCTGATCTACTGCACTGTACATGGTTACCGTGTTGTGCATGTCGGGATCGCCATCTGCCCGTAGCTTTAGCTTTGAGCCAGGTCCAGCTTGTTTGGCAACGCGGCCCGTTGCATCTGGCGTAAAAAGCGTGCGGGTATAGGGGACATTATCGGTGGTAGGGATGTACAAATCCTTGAGTCCATCTTTGTTGTTGTTGGAGTAATAATCTTCTACTGTTCCCAGGTTGGCGCTCATGGCCATGGGAGTATAAACAGTAACGTCTTTGTCAAAATCAGCAGCTGAATAGGGATCGCCACTGGTGTTGTCGAAAAAGTCGGGCTGGTAGCCCAGGTGTTGGCTTTCTACTTTGGCTGGCAATGATTGCAACGATGGTCGTGCGCTGTAATCATACACTGTTTGTGTGCCAATTACCTCTTGTTTGGAAAACAAACGGGTTTGTTGCTGTTGCACCTGGTTGAGGCCATTGGCAAAAGACATGGTTTCGCTTTGGCGGGAACCTTCTGTTAGTACTCGTGTGTGGCTCCAGTTGTAGTCTTCATTAAACTGTTCGAAATAGAAATAGTCCAAGGTGAGGGAATTATTGACTCCAAAAGCCAACTTGTGGGAAGACTCCCCTCCAGTCAAACTTGCTTCATAGTCGTTACTGCCAGGTGAAAATGCGTGAGAAGTAAAAAGGTTGTTGGCATCCACCACAGAGGTGCTGTTCCACAGGCCATAGTTGAGTCGGTTGGCCCGATCGCCTTCATAAAATGTACCGATGGGGCGAACTCTCCAGATGTAGTAGCCGGTGCCTTCGGTGATGGTGAGGTCATAATTCGTTTGGCCACCGTCTACTTCGTAACGGGCAGCTTTGGTCCAATCCACCGGCACATCTGCGTTGGTGCTGCTGGTAAAATGGGGCTCCAGTTTGAGCACTTCTAAGTCGTATTTGTCAAAGTGCGCATTGGTGGGGTGACTCCATTCAAACTGAACGTTGGTGAAATCGTTACCTGTTCCGGCACTGCCCACTCCGGAAGTTTTTAAGGAACCATTGCTTACCACAATGTCGGTTGGTGCTCCGTTGCAAGTGAGCACGTTGTAACCTATTTTTTCTTCGATGTACATTTGAAACCGCAGTAAATCTGCAGCGAGGTAGTCGGCATCACCAGTAAGGGTGTGTGAAAAAGTAGTGATCTTAAAGTGATCGATGCACGAGCCGTTGGTGGTGCATTGATCGACAAAATCCACATAGGCCAGGTTTTTGGGATGGCCTGGGGCTCCGCCACTTTGATCGTTGATGTTGAAGTTGAAAGTAAAGTTGTTGGCGATTACATTTTCAGCCACATCCATGTAGCCGGTAACCACAAAGTTGAGGTCGTACTCCCAATCCAACCCTCCCAGGGTATAGAGATCGCCTACGTCTAGTTTCATCATCAGGCGCATGGAGCGCACATCTGTTTCCTGATCGCCTGAGCAATTGCCATTGGGGTTGGTTACTGCCAACGTGCAGTTGGGCATGTTGTTACCAATGTTGGTGAAATTGATGTGCTGCGCACAAGAGATCGATTGGGCGCTAACGGTTTGCACCGAGGTAACCGCAAGTATTGCACCTAGCAAAAGAGTGGCCATGAAGCATCTATGCGGTTGTTGAAAGGGAGCCCTCCCAAAATTCTCAAAAGCTCTTTTTTCCATAAAGTTGGTTGAATCTGATTCCTCATCTGTTTTATCAACAGAAAAGGAATAGCGGCTGGCGAACTGGGAGATTCGTAGCTTCATCCTTTGGAGTCCTTCCTCGATTTTACTTATCATGGTGTGTCGGTTTGCTGTGTTCATTCAGTTGATTATCGGGTGTTACCCGATTTTCGAATAAAGTAGTGTTCTTAATTTCCTTCTCTTAAATCGCGGAGTTCATACTGCGCGTATTTTGGGGCCAGCTTTCCATTGGAGAGCAGTGCCTCAGTTGGAGTATTGGTGAATCCCAGACCTTCGGTCGTTTTACTGTAAGCTTCGTGTTCTACAATGTGCTGTGCCAGCGTGCCGTCTTCCTGGTAATACCACATCTCGTTGCGGCTTACTTCCCCGGTTTGCGAATCAAAGTCTACCTGCATGCTTTTGATATTGCCTACTTTCCAGGCTTTTTCCGGGGGAAACTCCAGTCGAAAAGTTCCATCACCACAGGTGTTGGCAGAGGAGTAATACAACACCGAATCTGTTTGCTGGCTGAGGCTCATCGCTGCTGCCATTTCCTTTTGTTCTTCCCGGTTGATGGACTGAATGACAATTACTTTCGAGTCGTGCAGGATGGTTACCGTTTCGGTGGCGCCCATCAACGTAAGCATGTACTGATTTTCTACCCGGTAGTGGTCAGCTTTGCGTACCACGGTTGTTTTTAAAGACTCACCTTCCTGGCCGCTCACAATTTGCTGGGTGGTGAAGGTGGCGGTATAGTTTTTTTCGCTGAACGCTTCGTGGTAGGCGAGGAGGATTTTTTTTGTTTTTGTTTGACAGGTGGATTCGGGGGTGTTCGACTCGCTCAGGAGCACGCTATTACTGCGCGACTCGAACTGACACTTGTTGGAACCGTTTTCTACTTCAGCTGCTTTTATACCTATCGATATGGTAAGTAGGGCTAGGAGGAGGAGGTATGGGTTGTGTTTTTTCATGGTGTTAAATGCTAGGTTCCGTTCTTTAATTCGATGCAGATGCAATTGATGGCTACAGAGCCTTGCTCTTGTTTATTTTCGGGTCAATGATCATGCGTTCTTTTTTCTTGATAAAAAAGAACCAAAAAATCAAGGCTGACGTAAGTTTTACGGTGTTTCTAACTACCTCCAATTTCTGCGCTATCCAAGCCCTGCGATTGCTTGTTTGCATGGACAGGAAAGGTTGAGGTACTTCAGCCTGAAGCTCGTCCCATCGTAAGTGAGCCAGGGATAGCTTTGCACCCGATAAAAATCGTGTAGCCAGCGCTGCATTGGCGATAGAGAAACGACTCGCAAAATTTCCGAAGGCCGGGTTGTAATCCTGGTCATGGTTGAATAGAAATTCTGCTGTCATCATTGCATTGGTTTTACTACTATTCATCTTGTTACCAGTTGTAATCTCCTACTGAGTTGTAGTTGGATTCGGAGATGGTTTTGATGCCTTTTTCGGTTTCTTTTAGCTTGCGCACCAGCAGGCCTTCTGCGTTGTATTGGTAAATCATGGCGTAGTGCTGGTCGTCAAATACTGCGGTGAGGCGCTGGGCGTTGTCGTACACATAGGTCACCATTTCGGAGTAGTGCGGTTGAATGCGCACATCGTCTATGGTGATGTCTCCGTTTTCGTATTTGTCATCCAGATCGTGCAGCCCGATGCCCAGGGCAATTTGCTGTGTGCTGGTCAGGCCAATTCCTGCGGTGGTTAATTCAATGCCATTGATAATTCCTTCGTAGAGTGTCCATTCTCCTGCTTGAGAAACAGGGGTGAGGTTTTTGGAATAGGCTGTATTCCAGGCTGTGAAAACGTTGGGAATAAAATTTCTATAATAGAGCTTTAATTCTCCGGGTTCCAGATCTTCCTTCGTGCGATCGATGTGCACCCAAACCCTTACAAAGAGCACATTGTCGATAATTTGTCCCAGCAGGTTTTCGTGAATGTTGACCTTTCCAAACTCTACTGCATCGCCTGCGGAGGATTCGTTTATGTTCAAGGCATACTTACCCGTGTGTACAATATCCGTTTGCAGGGTGCTACTACCAGCGCTATAGCGCACGCGTTTTTCAAAATATTCGGTAGTGCCTTCCGTGTACTTGTTTTCAAAGCTTTCGTAGCCAACCGTGTTGTAGGCAGCATTTTGGGCTACTGCGATGGGCAAGGTGTGGTTGTAGCCATAGATGGCTGTGCTGTTTACACCCAATACATTCTCGTCTTCCTCTGGCTCACCGTTGGGCGTATAGCGGTTGGTTTGGTTGGTGAGCACCCATTTGTCGGGATCGTTTTGGTTTGGATTTTTCCAATTGAACACGTTCATCTCAAAGGTGCCCCGATCATAGTTTTTGTATTCGTTAGCTGCGGGAGTTGGGTCAAATAGGTGTTCATCCACCGCTTCCCGGTAAACATATTGCTGGTAGGGCCGCCATTGATTGGCCTTGCCAGTTTCAAAGCGGTTGGCGGCTATCGGTAAAAAAGCGGTGGAGCTTTTGTAATACCAGCTATCATCGTAATCCCATTCGTCTTTGAAGGTGGCCGCTGAGGCAGAAACCACATAAGGTATGGACTGGACACTGGAAGGACCTGCGATGCAGTCAAACAAGGTCGTGGGTTGACATCCGTTTTCTTGAAATCTGTACTGTCCATTGCTTCCATTAAGGTAGAAGGAGCCAATTTGGTCGACCGTGTTGGTGGGACTAACGCCTGATACGGAGAAGTCAGTTTCGCAGCAGTCGAAACCTTCAATTGTAAGGTTTAAGGTCGATTCTGTCATACAACCGTTGGCAGCGACAACTGAAAAAGTCACCGTATAACTACCTGCAGTTGAGTATGGATGAGTTGAACTAGATGGTGGTTGCCCTGTTCCTGATTGAGGAGCACTACCATCGCCCCAGTCAACTAAATAGTTATCAAACGACCCTCCCGAAGGCACGGAAGAATTTAAGACAAAGGAAACGGATTGGTATATGCTAAAGGTGGTTCCTCCACCAGAAGTGGCAACTGAGTTGGTGAGTGAATAACCAGGGCAAGGTGCATAACAACTTGGTATGGGCAAACTTGTTCCTGTAAAAATTTCAATTTTATCAACGTAAAGATTGCCCTGGGTTGAAGTTGGTAGCAAAACTCCCTCTGGATAAATCCATAATCGGCAAAAATCATCTGTTGGGACGAACGTAAACGACTCCTCATTCCAGGAAAGATTAGAATAGAAGTTTAACGGAATTGACGGAATGGACTGGTAATTAGAACTAGCAAGAAAAGGAACGCCAGAACCTTGAGTACAGGGAATTAGACTAGAAAGAACATCCTTAGTCGCTTTAATCTGAATTATGGATGCAGGGGAGGACGGTGCGTAGGTGGTTCCATCATAATAAGATGTTTTTAGTGACAAGCAGATTGTATAGGCCTGCCCTTGAACAAAATCATATTTGGTAAAAATGCCCTCTCCTTGAATACTTTTGGACCACATAAACGCTGATTTTGTGCCTCCTCCAGGGGCCCCACCAGTTGGATTGCCAGGACTTCCATGCGATCGAAACCAACCTGGCACACAGGGATTGCCTCCACCATCAAGGGTAAAAGGTGTGGGGCCGTTGGTGGAGCAACTAATTCCGCAAGTCAGATCCTCGAAACTGCCATTTTGCAGCGAGGTAACTGAGCTGGGGCATTGCCCTTGCGCGACAGTCCATGACAGAATCGTCAAGAAAATAACGCCTATACCTAATTGAATTTTTTTCATAGTTTCAGAGTAGAGTTCCAAAATTTTGTTCTGCATACCTTTCTTACATGCAGATCATATTCAACCACCCTCCACAATCCAATTGGAAGGATTCCAGTTTGATGGTCATGTTGCCGGTAATTGGGTTAATAGTTATGTCCAGTTCCACGTCTTGCACAGTTACATTGGAGGCGTTGGCAGTTGGACAAGCAGCGCTAACAGCTGCGGCATAGTGGCTCATGTCCATGTTGTAGAATGGACCAGCAAGAGTAGGTGTGGCATTTCCCGAAATTGCGAGCGCGCCATTCAAGGCTGTTGCAAATGCATCATTGAAATTGGTCATTTGCAACTGCGAAAGGTAATCCGCTGAATTGTCGGGGCTGAAATAGACCACTTGCCCCATCTTGGTGCTAAGCTGGTTTTTGCGCCCACTGCGGTGGATGACTACCGTACCTATGTTAGTATAGGCGGCACTTTGCAAAGCAAGTGCACTCATAGTTGCTGCATTGCAATGCTGTGAAAGAGCCAACTCCAAGCGTATGTTGACGTAATCTAGGTTATTTACATGGGCGAGTATGCGGTTAGTTCCGTTGCCCGGTACACCACTATTGGATGGGGTGTTATCCACGATCTCTATAAAATCGCCTACAGTGAAATCATCCAGCTTGTTGCAATTGTCTCCAGTCGCTCCGGTGAAAGTGAGGTAGTACTTTCCACTCGTTCCGTCCAGGCTAAATTCCAATCCATTTCCACTTCCGGTAGGGTAAATTTTCAGGCCATCGTTTTTGTATTTACCCATCAGGTTGCCATATTCCCAGGGGGCCATAAAACTCTGGGTGAGGTAGCTGCCGTTAAAATCATCGTAGCTGCGCACCACCACTGGCTCGCCAGTGTTGTTGTCAAAAGCAATGTTTTCGCTGGTAGTGCGAACCCCATCAGCAAGGGTGATGCGTTTTTTGACCATAGCTGGATAAGTGATGATTTTGGTGGTGACATGGGTGCGTAGAATTTTTTCAGAAATGCTACTTCCGATGCCGCTCTTTTGGGTGTGATAAATCGCAGGAAATGTTATCGGAGGCGGAGCAAGAAATGTGATGGAGCCAACCGTATTATCCTTGGTCACTTTAACGTCAAATTGATAATCTTCTACTTGCCGGGCTTCGGCCAAAATTTCGCTTTCCTTCCCTAAATATTCGTACGGGACCTCGGGGTATTCAAGCAGGTCGTCTCCGATCAGTTTAACCTTATCGCCATCTTCGAAGTACTCATAAGATTCCATCGCAATGGGAACACTGTTGGAGCCGTATGGATCTGATCCTCGGGCCCATTTAGACACGCGCTTCGGTTGCCCGTGCATGCTGTATGTTTTGAAAGTATAACCTTGCGTGAGGTAGGGGGTTTCTCGCTTGTAATTGATGCCTGTCTCTTCTACATTGATGCCAAAACCAACGGGTTTCATCCGGTCTTGTCGTACTTTTGTTTTGACTGCCTTAAAAGGTTTGTCGTGAACGGTGTAAAACTCGTGTACCTCCTGCCCAGTTCCGGTCATTCCTTTGTGGATGGAATTGACCACAACCCTGGAATAACCCACGGATGGTCCAGGTAGCAAGTCCTCGCCCAATGGCCCTTCCTGGCCATACATGTCTCGGCCATAGAGCAAGGCGTTGAGTCCTTTTTGTGGGTCTTTCGGAATGGGGTTGACCAAGGCATTTTCCCTGCGCCCGATGGATGGTTCGTTGGCCGCCACTCCACTGGAGATAACTTGCCCGTCTTCATCCCTGGTCACATAGGTATACTCATTTCCGTACAGTGCCTCGGTCATTCCTGATTGGGCTGCGCCATCGTGTTGCGCATCATCATACATCAACAGGCGTTTGACGCGCACTCCTCCGCCTAACTTCGAATAGTAGGAGCTGGTTAGTTCCGTGGCATCATAGCGATAATCTCCGGCTGGAACCTGTATGCGTACAAAAGACATAGCAGGATCCATCATTTTGCAATTGCCGCTAACACCATCTTTGATGCGATCAATGATGGTGGTGAATGCATTCGCTATCTTTTTTCCACTAATGCCATCTTTCTTTCCTTCCTTGTCCAATTTATTGACACTCTTACCGCCATCAATCTTCAATTTTCTAGTGTTGCGGAAAAATTCCAGGCACACCTTTTTGGGCAATTCCCATATACTGGTTTTTCCCTCATATCCAACCACGGTAGCACCGCCAGGCACTCCTTTGAAGGTAAAATAAACGCCACTTGGATCGGCACCATAGCTTCTAATTCTGGCATATCCCTCAATATAATCTGATGAGGTGCGGGTGTAGTCCACCTCATCTCCCACCAAGGCATACAAAAAGTTGAAGTACATACGCTTCTGGTTTCGAATCATTGGGGCGAATAGTTGCTTAGTCAACTCTTCCTTTTCAGCTGTTGTCAAGACGCTGACATCAATGTTTACCTTATCCAGATCGAGGTAGTATTTTTTGTTATCGAGGTTGCTGTTGGTTTCATCCTCCTGGTTATCGTTGCTGGAGCTAAGATCCTTCAGGGGAACCATCATCTGAGCGACTTCACCTTGGATATAATGGTAATCGCGTTGCTCGTACTGGACATGAATTTCGCCACCGCTGGGAAGTTCGATTTGCTTCAAACAATAAGCGGCCGGGTCGAAGCTGCCAGACGGGTCCTGGTGTACGAAAGGCCAAAATTTAGAGAGATTGTTTAATGGAGGAGTCAAGTCATCAAACATTCTGTAATTGCCCCAGCGATCAGTATTCATCGGTTCATAAACAGGGTTTTGATCCAGGCTGGAGTACAAGCCCACGTAGTCGTTGACCGGATCGCTTGAATAGGGGGCAGGATAATCCTCTCCGGTTACAGGATAGTTGTAATCAAAGACATAAGGACTGATTTTACTCCGAACTTTTCCTCCGTATTCAAACCACACTTTCTTCAGGGTGAGTTTACCATCTCCGTTTGCTCCTCCTGGGCTGTAATTAGCATTATTCGGCAAGTCCTCACACAACGAATAGTCGTATTCAAAATGCACCGTTTGGATGGGAACTGCATCGGTTTTGGGTTTCCAAACGCCAATATCATCTCCGCCTGCATCAAAAGATTCACACTCTTTGAGAGAATAAAGATCGATGCGCTTTAGCCGCTTAAGAGGCATGCTTCCGGTATTGATATCACCGTCATCGCCCTCTATTAAATCATTGGCATCAGGGTTGTTTCCAACCAGGGAGCTTTGAGCATCGTCCCGATCTTCCAAAGTAAAAATGGCCACGTGGGTTTTGGAGACAACTGAATGGGAGTAGTATACCTCTTTTTCTCCATAACTGAAAGAACCCATGTCGTCTTTTCGATCGGACAGAGAACCCATGTTCATGTTTACACCAGTGTAGGGGCTGCGGTAACCGTACCAACTGTTGGAGGATTTGCCGGTGCCGGTGATGCGTTGATAATTGAATCGAGTATATGCTCCAAAATCATCCTGCGTAGGACCATTTCCTGAGCGATCGATATAGTCTGGACTCAATATTTGGGTAATCAGGTGTGTTGTGGCAAATTCATTTTTTTGACCTGTTGCTGCTAGCCCTGTTTCGTACCCTAATTTTCTGGACGCATCCTTATCCCAATCTTGGCTGCCAATTGATACCTCTGCAATTGGATCGCCTTGCACATAACCAGACGAAAGGTTTTTGCCACCAGGGAAATCATATTGAAGCTGTTTTTCTGAACGGGCATATACCGGCAGGCCATAGACGTAGGTCATGCCATCGTTGTTCCAACTCACAATTTCCCCAATTCCTTTAGGGTTGTAGTTTGCGGCCTCTTCATGATCATAGGTTTCAACTACTTGTGCGGTACCATTGTCGTAAATTAATTTCAAGTCTTTTTCATAGACTTTGTGTCGAATGGATTCACCATTCACGCTGGTTTTGTGGTTGAAATCTTCGTTGAGGTGGTGCTGTATAAAGCTGCTCCTCTTTTTTTGCTTGATGGCTTCTCCACTTTTGCCGTATTCTCTGCCCGGTAGGTTTTGATAGGTCGCAATGGGTTCAGGGTTGGAGGAGTTATTGATTACGTCCGGGTTCCAATGATCCAGATTTGGTTTCCCGGCTAGGCCCAGTGTATATTCGATATCCGCTCTGATGGCATAATCGCGTGGTTCGTAAGGAGCAAACTTCCAGTTGTCGTTTTGATCAAAATAACCCGCCTTATCTCCGGCAAATCGAAAGAAGTATTTCTCTCCGGCATCTGAATTGAATTGCAAGTCGCCAGATGAAGCCATGTCATTCCAGTCTTTGACCTTTGAGAATGCATAGCCTGCACCAAGCTCTGCACCTATTGTTGTGGTGGTGTGCATAGCATTTATAATAGGCACCCACACAGATGTTATACCATAATCCGCACCAGTATTTCCGGAAAAACTCTCACTTTTAATTTTGTTTTTACGGTAGTGGCCAAAATCACTTCGAAAGGCTCTGAAACTACCACCCAACGCTTCGCCCGAAACACTGTACACATCGTTGTTGGGCATGGGATACCCAATTACTTTCTCGCGTTTTTCAAACACACGTTCGTTGCCTGAGAAGTAGTCCATCATGGCTTCTTCTTCGTTGCCTACCAGGTCGGAATGCATGTAACCAAAAACCTTGTGCGTTTGAGAAGCATCGTTTTTCTGCCGGGTGAACGAGCCAGTCACCATACCCTCCACTTTAAGTGGAGCCGGATACAAATTGATCCCCAGATCCAGTTTCAGGGCCATCAGGGTCCCGGTCTGCTTGGTCATATTTACGGGATAAGCCTGTGGCGACTTGGCGATGGAAAAGCCTCCACCAAAATTGGTTCCAGTTAATTTTCCCCGATTTCCTGCCGTGGCTAATTTTGTTAGTTTGGACACTTCTTTGCCTTGCCCAGGTTTATAATCAATAATCGCATCCATGACCTCCTTTTCTATAATGGAGAGAGCCTGATAACTGGTAGAAAATTCTGTTTTTTGCAGAAATTTCTTCTTCCCGGCATTGAGGGTGATCTGTGGCTGAACCGAAGGGCTAAAGCCAAATTTTCCATTGGTGACCGAAAGATCCACATTAGCTACTCCTGCAAAACCCAACCCCAGCCCATAAGACATGCTCAGCCCATTGTAGTTGTTGTAGGTAACTGTTTGGCTCAGGTTCAACTTTGTCAAACTTTCTGAACCAAATATTTCCAGGTTGGCAGGAGCCACCGTTGCTCCAATTGTCCAGTTGGCCGGCATCCGGTTGTGATATTTCACCTGTTGTGTACCATCAAACTCATCCGGGAAACCGCGCTTCATGCGGTTGATTGCTCCGGGATTGATGTTCCAGCCCAGGCCTACCCAGGAGGCCATGGCTTCGTTGTTCACATCGTTGCTGTGATACGACAAGGTGATGGGATACCCGTTGGGTACACTCATCAACGGAATGTTGTAGGTAAAACTGCCGTCAAACATGTTCACCATGTTGGTGGTAGCCACCGGTTCAAACGATCGGTATTCGGGCATGTTCTCATGACCGGTGATGGCCCAAACTGCGGTAGGTTGCATTACTTCACTGATGAACAGCAACAACAGACTGGCACTAATGGGCTTGATGTATCTTCTAATCCACTTCATAGCTTCAAATTGGAAGGGTTGGTATCGTATTTTCTTGGAACCGGAATTTGAGCCTGCCGGCTTCCAGTAATTGATCGTCATAAATGAATGTCATGTCTTCTGTACTTCGGTCTCCGGTAGGGAAGGCAAACAAAAAGCGTTGGTTGGCGCTGAGTTCATAGCCTTGCTCGTAGTGCGACAAGGTAGGTTCCAGCGTGTCTCCGGCAACGACTAGTCGAACGCGTGTATTGATATCAAATGCCAGGTCTCGATAGAGTTCAGCATGATCTTCTATGTTATTGGCCAGGTTCTTCAGCAGGTCTCCTTGTTGCGGTCCTTCCCCGTTGGGGCCAAACTGCAACAGGAAATATTCGCTGTTTCCATAGGATTCTTTGAGGGATTGAACCGTTGCTGAAGTGGCTTGTGGCATTGCTTTCAACTCGTTGAGTAGCATCAATTCAGCAGGGCGGTGCTGCACCGAATACCGAATGTTTTTTACGGTGCGTTCTTTCAAAAAGCCGTTGTCTGGATTACCAAACCACACCTTGTATTCTGTTAAGGTGGACGGTTTGGCAGAGCGTCCCGCTGAAAACAGCAGTACTCCCCCCGCCAGCAGCAGACTACCTAAAAGCCCATATATCGCTGTTTTTTTCATTCTCCTGCGTATGTGTTGTTGAGTCCTGCGAGTACTTCGTCTGTAATATCATTTTCGTCTCGTCCATAGAGTAGGTTGCCTTGTTCATTGATGCCGACAATAAAATCATAGGGATGGCTCTCACCATATTCCAGCAGGTAGCTGTCAATTTGGTTGAGTACGGCAGCCGTCAGGCGCTCATCTTCTTTTTGCAGCTTCTCGTCAATCGCTTGCTTGTAGTTGAAGTAGTTTTCTTTTTTCTGGCCAATAATCTGCTCGCGCAAAGCCCTTTCTCTGGGGGGGATGGTTGATGCGACCTTTTGGTACAGTGCAATCTCCCGATCAACTTCCCGCTCCAGGGTATCGAGGTTGGCCTGTGATAGCTGCATCATTGCCTGGTATTGGGAAGTGCTTTCTTTTACCCCTTGAAATTCACTGAGCACCTTTGCGTTGTTCACATAAGCAATCTGTGGACAGTGCTTTTTTTGAATTACCACCATCACCAGGGCTGCGATTGCGATTACACCTGTGATAAGATTCGAAATAATCAGTAGTTTAAGCTTAGCGTTTGACATAAATCAATCCTCCTATTGTTTTGTTGTCTAATGTGATTTCGTAGCGGTATCCTCCTTCGGGTACCAATTGACTGGTGTTGGTGTTTGTGCCATCCCAGTAAGTGGATGTGCTGGAACTTTGGTAAAGCAATTCATCGGTTGGTGACCCTGGGCCATAAACCTTGACATCCACAGTGGAATAATTACTGAGTCCGGAAATTTCGAAGTCGGTGTTTGAACCGGTGCCTCCTGCGGTGAATGAAGCACTGTCGTCCAGGATTAATTTTATCTGCAAACTGTCCCATGCGTTGGTTTCACTTTCAATCGCCCCAATGTCCATGGTGCTGTAGCGGAAAGTGTCGTACAAATCGTTGCCAGTTGCTTCCGTTCGGCAGCCCACAGCTTTGTCCAGCAAGGGACTCAGGTAGGAGAGGGAGAAGCAATATTCTTCATTGATGCCAAACTCAATTCCTTTGAATTTGGGGTCACTCCGGGTATCGGAACTGCTCAAAATAAGCGTCTGGTTGTTGCTGACTGTCGAAGTATTGGGACTGTACCAGTTGTTCCAACTTGTGCTTAGATTGGTTGGGGCGGTTCCTGTGAAGTACACCACATCATTGGCCGAAAGGTTGACCATCAGGTTCGCACAGAAGTTGTTGTTTTCCGACTCTGTGTAAACAAAGGTTTTTGCTGCTACATCGCTGGTGGTCACAAACGTATTGGAGAGGAAATCGCCATAGAGTTTGCAGCTGTCAAGGTGCAGCGCCAGAGAATCAGCAATTACTAAATTTCCATAAACCCGAAGGGAGTCTGCGCTGGCTGGATCCGCTGAAAATTGGTGCAGGACTAACCCTACATTAGCACTGTCAATAGCATTGTTCGAAATTATGGCGTCCACTGAATCCAATTGCCCAACCTGCATTCCAATGTTGGTCGCTGTGAAGTGATTGGCTTGTATTGTCAGTACCTTTAATGAATCAGTGAGGGTGTCATTGCTAATTGTATCGTTGAGCAAGAGACCTGAACCATTGTTGGTATAGGCAATGTTGTTGCTGATGGAGAGCGTATCGGCAAAGGAATACAGTGCGATGGCTGTCCCGTTGGTATCTACAATGGAATTTCCAGAAATGTCAAGGTTTCCCTGAGCGGTGTGCACGTAGATGGCAGTTTTCTCGTGGGCCGAAAGTTGATTGCCAGCCACTTCGTTAGAGCCCGATACATTCTTCAACGTTATCAGATCATCCCCTGAACCAGTTGCATTCTTGATTATATTCAGCCGAATCGAAACATTCTCCACATTCTCCACCGATACTGCTGCATCTTCCACAACAATTTCGTTGTCTTCGAGGTAGAACAATTTTTCAACGCCTTGGTGAATGATCCCATTTTCGTAATTACTGATGGAGGAGGCCATCATCACCAAACTATCTGTAAGGTTGCTTACAAGGGCTGTATCGCCCAAACCATCATTGGTGAAGACCGTTTGATAAAAATGGATGTTAGAAGCATTTTCTAATCTGACGGCATTTTTGCCGACTCCAGCTTTCAGTATAAGGTTGTTAAAGTAGAAGTTACTTCCACCATCAATTGACACAATATCCGACTGCCCCTCAAGGGTGGTTGCGGAGGTGTCAGTATTTTCTGTTGTAAACAAAATCGCGAAGTGGGCCGAGTCCGCTGTGTAATTGGTGTTGCTGTTCACTTCAATCGAGTCGGAGTAAACCCCATCCCGAAATTTGTAAATGATATTACCTACAAGATTTTTGTTGCTCAATAGCCCGGTGGCCTCGGCAGCCGAGGCAAAGTCGGGGTTGGTGCCCCCAATGGTAAAAGTACCGGAAATGTCCTGAAAATCGGAATGAAAGGAACAACGAAGGCGCTCAAACTTGGTATTTGCTCCGGCCCAAATGAAGGCAGCGGCATATTCTTCAGAATTGTCCACGACTACTGTCCGGAGAATTTCTCCATTCTTTGAATAGTGCATGTTGGTTCCTTTACGCTCTATCCTCAACACATCTCCTAAGGCACAGTTGCCAAAGTAGGTAGTTGTACCCGATTCCATAGCATAAATTCGGCTGTCACTAACCATACCAAATACGTAATCGTAGTCGTTCGCATCAATGATATTTGTAAACGTGGGGGACCGAAACCCGAAGCGTTTGCTGCCAACCGAGGCCACCGTGTATTCTACCCAACCATCGTTGCCACCAAACAGCCTGTTTTCACTCACACCAGAAGGTTGAAAAGGGTTGCCTGTATAGGTACTCACCAGCGTGTCCGCATCTATGAGTGTATCCGCTTTGTAAAGTGTATCCCAACGGATGCCATAGCCTACACCAATCGGTAAGATGGTAGCGTATCCTTCATCATTGGTGATCGTTACCGTGTAGGTACCAATGTCCAGGTTGTTGATGTCTTCTGTTTGTTCGTTTCCCGGTTCCCATTGGTAGGTAAATGGAGTATATCCTCCAACAGCGGCAATATCGATGCTACCATTTCCATTGGTATTGAAGGCATTGTTTTCAACAAAGGGGGCCGGATGAAACTTGTGATTGAACGAGCACCGCATTTGATTAAAGGATGCATCTTTCTGGTTGATTTGCGCATAGGCATATAATTCTTCAGAAGCATCAACCGGGTACTGATGAAATATGACTCCATTGCTCTTGTAATACATGGTGCTTCCAACACGCTCTACCCGAATAATATCCTCTTGTGCATACGAAATTATGGGGCTTTTCCAGGCGCCATTTTCCCGCACCCGAATGTCCCCGCTACCAAATAAAATTCCGTAGTCTACTTCATTAACAATTTGCGCCCAATCAGAAATTCGACTGTTGGAAAAACCAAAATTCATGGTCACCTGATCGGCACCCATGGTTAACTCCACCCAGCCATCAGTGTTAGCCGGTAAAATATTGGCCGCAGCAACTCCTCCAGACCAACCGTTGTTAAATGTCTTGGTGATGGTTTCTCCCGAGAGTTCCATGCCGTAAAGTCCATTCCAATCCACATGGTAACCAACACCAATTGTCGAAATCTCTGCCGAGGAACCAGTACCGGTAATGGTTACCGTATAGGTGCCCGATGTCAAGGAAGTCACATCTTGGGTGGTTGCTCCTGCTGAAGACCATGAATAGGTGAAAGGGGCAGTCCCCCCCGCAATGGATAAATCGACAGCACCATTGGAACCATCATCGTCTGCTTCCACAGTGACAGCCACCTGCGGAAGGATACCTTTATCGAAGGAGCAGCGCATTTTTGAGAAGGTTGACGCCAAGGTGTACATGGTTGCACCCACCACCATTTCTTCCTGGTCGTTGACAGTTATTGTTCGCAGGGTTATTCCATTCTTTTTGTAATAAAGAGTGGTTCCAACCCGCTGGATGCGCAAGTCATCTCCCGCCTTATAACCACCAATGATAACAGAAGTTCCCGACTCATACACCCTGAGTTCACCCGAGGCCGCCAGGTAGAAGCCGTACAACAATTGCTTATAATCATGCAGCAACACCGGGCCGGTCGGAAACAAGCCAAACATCTTGTTTTCCTCGGCATTGTCCACCTCGTATTCGACCCATCCATCTTGTCCCGCGTTCAATTTATTGTGTGAAGAAGCCCCTACGGACCATCCCTGATAGGGGTAATCCCGGGCAAGTGTATCACCGGATACCTTTGCCCTTGAAAGCTTGCGCCAATTCACATCGTATCCTATGCCCACAGAAGTGACCACACTGTAAGAATTGTTGTCGGTCACGGTCAAGGAGTAAATCCCAACAGGCTGGTTATCCAGGCTTGTGCCAGTTTCATTGGCCACAGACCATGCATAGGTATAAGGACTTGTGGCCCCCGCGACAGAAACACTTACATCTCCTTGATTGTTGATGCCTGAACTGTTGTTGACGATATCAAAATCAACCTGAAGAATCTCTTTGTTAAAGGAACAGGTGACATCCTCCAATTTGGACGTCAACGTTTTCAAGGATGCGTCTACTACAAGAACCTTGTTGGAGTCAACGGCTACGGTTCTGAGAACAGTCCCGTTTTTGCTGTAATAAACGCTATCAGCAATTCGCTCAATCTTTAGTGTGTCACCGTTTACAAATGAGCCAAGCGTGGTAGCTGTTGCCAATTCCGTTGATTGCAAAGTGCCATTGGCCTGTAAGTATAGCCCGTTGTCTATTGTGGTGCTCAAAACACTGGAGTTGGGGTGTTCAGTCAAACCGAAAACCCGGTCTGTTCCGGTGGAAGCAGCAATGTATTGTACCCATCCATCGTCCCCACCAAAGAGGGCATTTTTGGAAGAAGCCCCAGCATCCCAGTAATAAGAGCTTGTTTTGTTTAATGTTGTTCCAGTGGTATCTGCTCTCAAAAAGTCGTGCCACTGCACCGAATAGCTTTGTGCGTGCGCTTCGTGTAAGAAAAAGAAGAAGCAAAACAGAATAAATCCCTGAATGAGGATACGGTGAATTCCTTTCATCGGAGCGTAATTTATAGGTTGATAAAGCATATTGTGCTGGGTTGAACGTAGTTGCTAAACTGCAATTGACTGTTGGCAAGCCTCACGGCTGGGATGTAGTCCCCAGCAGCAAAAGGACCTACCTCCAGGGTGATGGTTTGCCCGGAGCGCTGGTAAGCAATCGAAGGATGGTTGTAGTCGTCCAGGTTGATCAGCGCATTTAATTCTTCTCCTCCTTCAGGTGTAATGCCAATGTTTAAATTGATGGAAGCCACAGCCGAAATATTGGTCACATCAAAGGATATTATCAGTTGAACCGAGTCCTGAAATTGAATCGGGTTAAACAAGGTGTCATCGACCAGGGGAAAAACCATCGGAAATACTGTTGTATCAGAAGCTATTGGAGTCACCGAATCATTCGAAGTTTGTACCAGATAATGAAGGTTGCCCGGTGCTGCGGGCGCCTGTGCAAGCAGTGCTTGAGACGAGACAATAAGGCATACCATGGCCAGGAAAACTGTTCTCATTTTTTTTACAGTTTAATAAGTGTTAATCGAATTAATGGGTCACGTAATTTCCAGTTCTAGGCAACCAGATTTGGTGAGTGACAAGACAAAGGTCGGACATCAAATCTTCCAGCCAAGCGTAGATTTACGCAATTTTGGAAGGTTTGGGGGCTAATTTGGCCCATTTTGACCCAAATTGGACCGAATGAGGGGTATTGGCTTATTTTTCATTGGTTTTATATTGCGGGTGTTCCGTTTTTAGTTTTGGGTTCCATCCAGAGCTAAGATTGAAGGTTCCGTGGCCGCAAATATCCAAACAAGACTCTCCTGGCGGTTTGATGTTTCGGGCCATGGTCGAATAGGTATTGTTTGTACCAAGCCACTTGTAAACATTCCAGCCCAAACTTTGTGGGACATGCTCACCGAAAGCCATGGGACGTCAGGTGCGTCAAGTAGGTGCCTTTTTACCAGCAACTTTCTAATGGAACCTTGTAGGTAATACCAATTCCATCCGCTCGGTAACTGGTTGTGGTGGCTGCTGACAAATTCTAATACCTGACCTAACATTTCTCCAACACTCATTTGGTCAGATTCTAAGCCGTGAAGGTCGGTTGATAGTTCCCTTTTTGTCCATTTTCGATGGCCTTTTGATGGGAGTATATCCGGGCCAGACGCATTCGACCGCTTACAAAAACAGGCAAAATGATGAGCCTGAAGGAAAAACGCGAGTTAGTGGGGAAAATGGTCAACGACTTTTCCGGAGGCATGTTGGTTTTGGAAGACATCGACAAATTTTTGACGGGCCACAAAGGACAAGATTTGGTCGGAATCCTCTGTGCCAACCGCCACTCGGATCTCGAAAACGGAATGTCTATAAATAAAGAGGTAGTTGTACTTATATAGGTAAAGGAACCAGAAAAATCCATAAACGACAGGCCTCAACCCATGATTGGACATATTCGTCATATGAATAAAAAGCTGCCTCTGGCCAGAAATGGCACATTGTAGGGTGTTGAATTGTTTCAGGGATCACATAATTTAACACCTTGATACAGTATACGGGGGTAAAAGGAGCGGATAATGGATTATTCCAATGTTCTAAGCTTAAAACCTTATCAACAAAATTATACCTGCGAAAAACCTGCGAAAGCTAATTTTGTCTAAAATTTGGAGATCGAAAAAGCCCTGTAAGTGATTGGTTTACAGGGCTTTCGTTCGGTCGGGGTGGCAGGATTCGAACCTGCGACCTCCTGCTCCCAAAGCAGGCGCGATAACCGGGCTACGCTACACCCCGAACAAAAAAATACGGGCATGAACCCGTAATTGGAATGCAAAATTAATGAAAGATCTTAAATTGGGAAAGCTCTTTTAACTTTAAAAGCAGTAATTAATTCAGAATCTTACTTCTGAACTTTCCGATAGCCTCGTGCAACGCTACTACCTGCTCCAATTTGTACCTGTTTGGTTTGCTTTTGATAGGACCAATAGCCGGAGCTAATGCTTCCATTTCTGTTTTCAAAGCAGCAATTTCAGGGTTCATGTCAGCAAAAACGGTCAACATCTTCATCACATTGTCGTAAGACTTCACCATTTCAAAAAAGGTGATGCGGATGTCGTTGCGGTCAAGTTTTGTTTTCAAAGCACCTGAACCAATGTAAATGCCTTCAACCCATCCACCAACAGCCATGAAAGTAGCCAATTGCGCTCTATCTTCTGAAAACAGTTGGTCTTTTGCGTTCAAATAAGCTTTGGTCAGCATAATAGGCTTATTGATGGTGCTATCATCGCTGGTCAGAGCCGTAATGAATTTTTCGTCAAATGCTTCTGGAACATTTAGTTTGTTTGCTTGGTCCATCATGTCCTTAGAGCGGGTGATGGCAGTTTGGTTTTGGCCAAACAAGGTGGCGTATACCAAATCACTTCCGACAGCTCCAAGCCCAAGAGCTTGACCCTTACTACCGGAAAAGCTTTTGCCAGAGGAAAGCATCAATGACTCATCAAAAGGATATTCAGCTTCTACCAATTGGCCAAATAGCTGAGCTGAAATTTCAATATTTGTTCTAACAGAACTGAGTTCCTGAAGGTAAGCCGGATCTAAACTATCAGCTCGCTCATAATTGTAACGAGGACCTTTGGGTTCTTCGCCTCCACAAGACATCAAAACTGCCGTTGAAACTGCCATCAGACAGAATGAAACTATTTTGGGCTTACTCATTTCTATGAAGTTTTTATTGATAACGGGGCTAAAAGTAACAATTTTTAAAAAAAGCGGAGAGAGGGGGATTCGAACCCCCGGTACGGTCTCCCGTACACATGTTTAGCAAACATGCGGTTTCAGCCACTCACCCACCTCTCCGAACTTTATCTACCACACCATTTTGTGGCAAGGCGACAAAAGTAGAAATTGATTCCGATTTCCCCAAGAAAATATTGGGTCACCATCAAATATTTACGCACATTGCAAATTGCGGATTCCCCTCAATTTTTCCTATTTTGGTTTAAATAGCTACAATATGCGCTTCTCAATGTCTTATCCCCACAGTAGACGGCTGGTTTTTAAAGCCCTGTCATTCCTTTTCTTTTTGTTGATTATTCAGGCATGCAACGATGCTGAACAAGTTCCTCCAGCCGCAACTAATAGTATTGTTGAAGAACAACAACAGGCAGGAGAAACCTATGTTACTACCGAACCAGCAACAGAGTTTGCAGCAGATTGGTCCCGAACGAATCAATTGGTGGTGCATACGCGCAGCGAACCGGGAGATATGCATCCGACCAATGCCAATGGGCAGATCCGATTCATTATCAATGAATACATCCATGCCAAAATTGTATCAAACGATATCCAAAATCTTTCCGTTCGACCGGATGTGGTGAAGGCAATGCCGGAAGTGTCATCCGATGGGTTGGAAATAATATACGAGTTGCGGGACGAACCACGCTGGGACAATGGCGAACAGTTGTCGGTCGAAGACATCTTATTTTTCTTTAAAGTTCACCGCTGTCCGTTGGTGGAGAATCCTGATGCAAAACCTTATTTTAAGGCGATTGAAAATGTAGTTGCTGTAGCAGAGAATCCGCGGCAGTTTAAATTGTTGATGAAGCGCCCTTACATTCAGAATGTCTCCTTTTTAGCGGAGTACCCCATGCTACAAAAGTCATTTTATGATCCCGAAGGAGCGTTGGACAGTTATTCCGTGACTGATTTTGAAGAGGGAAATGAATTGGAGGCAGATACAAAACTCGAAGCTTGGGCAGCTGATTTTAATAGCAGCAAATACGGACACGAAATTCCTTTTATCTATGGACTAGGACCTTATAAAATGGTCTCCTGGGAAACAGGACAGGTCGTGCTGGAGAAGAAGCAAAACCACTGGACTTCCCAATTGACGGAGCCGAACATCTACGAAACGACTTTCCCGGAGAAAATTATCTTCAAGGTGGTGCAAGACAAAAACGCTACGCTACTTGAGTTTAAAAAGCAGGAGTTAGACGTTTCTATCACCATGTCCACATCCACCCTCATGGAATTGCAAAAGGACGAACAATTCAGCAAAAATTACCACCACGCATTTGTTGATCAGTACACCTATACCTACATGGCCTTTAATACCAGACCAAAGGCCAACGGCCGCTTGCCGTTTTTTGAGGACAAAAAAGTGCGCAGAGCGGTGGCGATGCTTGTACCGGTAGAAGACGTTATTCGGTTGAACTATTTTGGCAACGCCAAGCGAATTGCAGGGCCAGTTTCTCCATTAAAGAAAGATTATAATGCATCGTTGACTCCATTGGAAGTAGATGTTGCAGGGGCAAAACAGCTACTGGCTGAAGCCGGATGGAAAGATTCAGACGGTGACAATTGGTTGGATAAAACAGTGGACGGGGAGCAGGTTACTTTCAGTTTTGACCTGATTCATTTCAATACGCCAGGTTGGACCAATACGGCAACACTTATCGCAGACGGTTTGAAGGAGGTTGGAATTGAAGCCAAATTGGTGCCTTCAGGAGGTGGACAAGCGTTGGAAAAAACAGCGAACCACGACTTTGATGCATTTCTTTCCGGGTGGGCAAGCGACTCAAAGCCAGACGACCATACTCAAATTTGGCACACCAGTTCGTGGGTGGAAAACGGTTCTAATTACACCGGTTTTGGAAACGCTGAATCGGATGCCCTCATCGATTCCATCAACATTACATTGGATTTTGAGAAGCGAAAAGCACTGAGCCATCGATTTCAGAAGTTGGTTTACGATGAACAACCTTACGTATTTTTGGTAATGCCCTTGAGAAAAACCGTCATTCACAAGCGGTTTGGCAATGCTCACTTTTACTTTGAACGGCCCGGTATAATTCTCAACAACCTCCAACTGCTGTCTGGAAGTATCAAGGATGCTCAGCCTGCGGAACAACAATAAGCTAAAGCTCCAATTTCGCTGATGGGACGGTACGTACTCAAAAGGATCCTACTATTTGTCCCAACACTGTTTGTGATAACACTGCTGGCGTTTGTTATTTCCGTCATCGCGCCTGGCGATCCTTGCGATAGATTGGTTGGTTCTGAAGAGTCCAGCCGAGCGCTGTTATCTTCGCGCACTTCGGCACGACAAGATTGTGCTGAGCGATTGGGGTTGAACCTTCCGGCATTTTACATCACATTAAATTCATGGGCCGCGCCCGACACATTTTCAAGGGTGGTGAACCGGTACGAGCGGGAGGCGCTAAGCCGGATGCTGAGAGAGTCGGGCGACTGGGCTTCCATTGACGCGTTTCGCAGGCAAGTACTTCAATTGGAGGCGCTGTTGCGAACGGCTCAAAAAAAGGGCCAAGTCGCTTCAGCCGATGCAGAAGTTGTCAATCAACTACTCGTCAATTTGCATGGAATCAAGACCAAGTACCGACACGAAGAGCTGCGGGTGGCCCTGGACCGCAATTCGAAACACCTTGGGAGTTTGGCTGCCAATATTTCCATTCGCCAGCAAATAGAGGTTTTAAATGATAAGTTCGCGAGCATTGAAAAAAATGCAACTCCGTGGAAAAATTACCTACCCGTTGTGCATTGGCATTCGGCCAATCAATACCACCGTTGGTTGTTTGGGAGCAGCTACAACAAAGGTATCCTGCGAGGCGATTTTGGGATTTCATACCGAACCAAACGACCCGTTAACGAGACATTGGCTGCCAACATCTTTTGGTCGGCCTCGCTGACATTGTTGGCCTTGGTTTTAGCTTATTTGGTCAGTCTTCCCATGGGCATTTTGGCGGCAACTAAACCGGGTGGCGCTTTTGACCGCTATTCTGGATTAGGGCTGTTTGTGCTTTATTCACTGCCTTCATTTTGGTTGGCGATTGTGTTGCTCATGACCTTTTCCAACCCGGATGTGTTGGTGTGGTTTCCTTCATCCGGGGTGAAACCAGTTGGGGGGTATGCAGATGGAACGGGCGTTTTGGGAAGAATCATGAGTTCGCTTCCGTACCTCGTTTTACCTGTATTTTGTTACTTCTATGGAGCACTGGCCTTTTTGTCCCGCACCATGCGCGTCTCGATGCTGGAAGTGCTGCGGTTTGATTTCATCCGCACAGCCAGGGCCAAAGGCTTGCCCGAATCCAAAGTCATTTTGCGTCATGGACTTCGAAATGCCTGGTTACCTATTATCACCGTTTTTTCCAACGTTTTTCCTGCAGCGATTGGTGGCTCTGTGATTATAGAGTCTATTTTTTCAATTCCTGGAATGGGGCAGGAGATTTATGAAGCAATACTCAACAACGATTATCCGGTGATAGTGGCGGTGTTTACGCTCACTGGTATTTTGACCATTCTAGGCTATTTGGTGGCTGATGTGCTCTATGCATTGGCGGACCCACGGATTTCTTTTACCAAAACTCAAAGCACGGATTCGTGACGGATGACCACAACATATCCGAGGACATGGCCCGTGAAAATCGTCCAGGTTTTGTGCGGTTGCTTTGGCGCAATAAGTCATCCCGATTGGCCATCGGGCTGATTGCCTTCCTTTTTTTATTGGGTGTTTTGAGTCCTTTTTTGGCAACAGATCAACCTTGGTACATTCAAATAGAGGGGCAACATTTTTTTCCGGCATTTTCCACTTCAGAAAGTTATTCAGTTCAGCGTGGAGAAAGCACTGAGCAAGTGGCTGTGAACAGGGCCGATTGGAAACGGATGGACTATGACAGGGTATGGTGGGCGCCCATACCATATAGTCCTGCGACCACGGAAAGTAAGAATGGTTATTTGAATGCTTCTTTTGTTGGCCCTGGAGACGCACAGCAGTTTAAGTCTGCCCAGGGCAAGATTGGTCCGATGCCAGGCCGTTTTAAACATGTTTTTGGAACCGGTAAAAGGGGAGAGGATTTGTTGGCAGGAATGATTCATGGGGCACGTGTTTCTTTGTTGGTTGGTTTTTGTTCCATTTTGATTGCTGCCCTATTGGGACTCACTTTGGGAGCTGTAGCTGGTTACCTGGGCGATCGCAGTTGGCGTTTACACCGTGGGGGATTGTTGGTGGCATTGGTCTTTTCTGTTTTTGGATTTTACTATGCCTTTTCTGTGCGGTTTTACCAGCTGGCCGATGCCATGGGGGAGGCTTGGTGGAAATTCCTGGGAGCACTCTTTGTTTCTCTTGTAATTCAGGCGCTGTTCACTGGATTAGGATACTTTGCAGGGGAGCGTTTGTTGCGTACTTCTTTTTGGTCAAAGCGAGTCTATATGCCTATTGATAGTACGGTTCAGCGTACCATGGAAATTTTGCACACTGTGCCCCGTTTGATCATTATATTAAGTGTGGCGGCCTTGCTCGAAGAACGTTCCTTGATGCACATTATACTGATCATTGGCTTGACTTCCTGGACTGGTATTGCCAGAATGGTGCGGGCTGAAATTTTGCGCATTCGCGAACTGGATTATATTCAGGCGGCCCGTGCATTGGGCATTCCCCAGCATCGGATCATCTTCAAACATGCTTTGCCCAACGCTATTATGCCTGCAACAGTGCTGATTGCATTTGGCATTTCTTCCGCTATCTTAATAGAAACCGGACTTTCCTTCTTGGGGATCGGAGTGGGCAATGAAACTGTTTCGTGGGGAGCATTGCTCAGTGCTGGCCGTGAACAGTTTTCTGCATGGTGGATGGTGTTGTTCCCCGGGCTGGCGATTTTCCTCACCGTGATAGCTTTCAACCTTGTTGGAGAAGGAGTACGTGAAGTGTTAGATCCTCAAAATGGCGTGCAACGGATAAAGTATTCGGAGAAGAAAGGGGCAGCCTGAAAAGTGTCGGCTACAAGCGTTCTTTCCAACGCTCAAATTCCTCAGTGGTCATCAAGGTCAGTTTTTCTTCCTTCAAAAAGAGGACAGAAACATACTTTTCTGAAAAGACAAAGTGCGTATCCCATTGTAAAAGATGTCGGTACAGAAACATCGTACAAACGTCAGTGGGGGTGATGAAAGGCGAACTTTTATCCGAATGGACATGCATGGTGGAAAAAGCCACAGTGTCATTTGATTTGGGTACACGCGCCTTGATGGGAATGAGGTTTTGGTGCAGCGGTTCGGTGTGCAACAGTTTTCCTGAAGGCTTGTAGGTCAACACAAAATCGTTTCCCAAGGGAATGACACCTGCAGATTGTAAGCCCGAAAGTAGGTAGGCAGAAACCAGTTCATCGCGTTTTAAGAAGATCATATTCAGAATCGCATCCTGATACACACTGCGCATGTACTCATCTTTGTTCACCTTCTTTACCACCTTGCTCCGAATTTTTCGAAGCTGTTTTTCTTGAGCATTGAATTTACGGGGATCACCATTGGTCGCAAAATATTCCGCGCTAACCGGCCGTTGAAACCCAAAAGTATATTTGACTTCTTCCTTTTTTCCATTTCGGGTAAAGAATACAACCATGATACTGTCAGCACGCTCGTAGGCAAATGACCCGTGTAATCCTTCGACACTTAGGTTTTCTTCAATGAATCGGGAAGCGGTGATACCGGCTAATTCCAGTTGGTAGAGGTTATAGCCTTCATTTAAAATACTGTCGGCAATGGATTGCGAAAGAGATTGACTTTGAGCCGGCACAAATGGCAGGCAAAGAAGCGCTGCAACCAAGGCGGTCAAAGCTTTTTTACGTGCATTTTTAAACACGTCCTTCGCAACTGTTATAGGAGATTGGTTCTGGAATCTTTGCGTCAAAATTGCCCCTTTCGCTTTTTTATGGTGACTTTATTTCCATCGGGGATGATTTTCCAGCGTTCCTGGTTAAAGATTCGATGGGCGTAGCGCATGTATAACTTGGTGCGCTTTGTTGGGATATTTCCCGCCATCACTTCTGTTCCTGCTGGCTCCCCGGCAAACTCATATGTTCGAATGTTGGGATGTGCCTCTTTAAAAAGGGTAACAATTTTGGAAACCGTAGCCATTACCTTAAATACGTCTCCTTTATTTGTCAACACATACTCTTCTCCGTCATACTCTTCGTTGAGTACACCAAAAACGATGTTGGCACTGAGCACATCGTTTTGCTTACGGCCAAACCGAACCTCATACCGGATACCATGATCCGTTACGAAGTAATACACTCCTGCCGAAGGAATGGCAGGAGGGGTGATGTGGTAATGTTCCGTCATTGAATGCGTGAGAATCGTAGGGCTAAATTATAAATTAAACGCTTACAGAGTTGGGTTGTTGTAAATCACTAAATCAAAAACAGCGCCATAAAATTTAGTTGTTTGATTTCCTTCGTGCACCATCGTGCAGTATCCGCTTGCTACGTGATTATTTGTAATTTTGCACTTCGACAAAATGACTCAAAATGGGACGATTTGGTAAGTTTATTGGAGGAGCTTTGGGATGGGCCGTTGGTGGCCCTATTGGAGCGTTAGTGGGATTTTCATTGGGTTATCTTTTCGATAACACAAAAATTGAAACAAAGTTTGATGGATATCCCGGAAAAGCGCAGCGGCATCAAACGAATTCGGGAGATTTCGGGATAAGTCTGATTGTACTTTCCGCAGTAGTGATGAAAGCCGATGGGAAGGTGATGAAGTCTGAGTTGGACTATGTCAAGCGGTTTTTCGAACAGCAATTTGGGAAGGCAAAAGCCGCAGAAATGGTGAAGGCACTGGGCGATGTGCTGAAGCAAGACATTTCCGTTCGCGAGGTGACCGAACAAATCCGTTACTACATGCAGCACGCCATGCGCCTGCAAATGTTGCATTACTTGTTTGGCATTGCCAACGCAGATGGACATGTCAGTGCAGAAGAAGTGGCCACGATTAAAAAAATAGCCACCTATCTGGGCATTAGCACACCTGACTTTGAATCCATCAAGGCGATGTTTGTAAAAGATACGGAGAGCGCTTATACGATATTGGAATTGAACCGCAGTGCAACCGATGCGGAATTGAAAAGGGCTTACCGAAAGATGGCCGTGAAGTATCATCCTGACAAAGTTTCGCACCTCGGAGATGAATTTCAAAAGGCGGCAAAGGAGAAATTTCAAAAAGTGCAGGAAGCCTATGACAATATCAAGAAGGAACGTAGGGTGGCATGATTCGTGCAAACTATCTAACGGGTGATAAAAATCTTTATTTTCGCCAAGCACCAATTAACCGAAACTAGAATTATGAATTATCGAAAAATAGCCGTGTTAGGATTGACCATGACACTGATGGCAGGAGCGGCAACAGCACAAAAGGTGAGCCAGGAAACGATGAATGCGGTCAAGGCGAATCAGGAGACAATGTTGAAAAACCAAGAAGAAATAATGAAGTTACAAAAGCAGTCCGCAGGCAATGTGGACCTATCAAAAGATCTCGACAAAACAAGTTATGCCATTGGTGTAAACATGGCTGACAACTTGATGAAACAAGGTTTGGACGAATGGAATAGTGCTGCTATCCTTCAAGGAATGTTAGATGCTATGAATCCGGAAGATTTGAAAATGAGTCCCAATGATGCGGCCGCTCTTTTGCAAAGCTACATGCAGCAACTGCGTGCAATCAAGGCCGAAAAAGCCAAAGCAGTTGGCCAGGAATTTTTGGCTGCAAACAAAACAAAACCTGGAGTAATCACCACCGCCAGTGGTCTGCAATACATCGTTATAAATGAAGGAGCAGGTGCTAAACCAAGTCCTGCAGACAAAGTAACGACACATTACCACGGTACCTTGCTAGATGGAACTGTTTTTGATAGTTCTGTTGACAGGGGAGAGCCCATTCAGTTTGGTGTTGGCCAAGTTATCAAAGGTTGGACGGAAGCGCTGCAGTTAATGTCGCCAGGAGCTAAGTACAAACTCTTTATTCCTTATGACCTTGCTTATGGTGAGCGTGGTGCAGGCGGGACAATTGGAGCTTACGAGACACTGATTTTTGAAGTGGAGCTGCTGTCTGTAGACAAGTAGTAAAACATAGTTATATAATCAAAAAGCCCTCCCGATTTCTCGGGGGGGCTTTTTCATGGATGATAGTTGTTGGGAAGGAACTCATTAGCCTTTTGCGGCTGCTTTCCATTCCTCGATATCTTTCATGATGCGCGTTTCGTAGTTGAACTCTTTGCCGTCTTTCTTAGCAGCAGCCTGTCCCATTTTAATCGCTTTCTTTGCGCTGTCAATGGCTTGGTCAGCTTGTCCTTGTGCAGCCAATATATCGGCTTTTACCCAGTGGCTGTACCAGGTGTCTTTCATCTGAATAGAAGTCTCAATCCAGGACAATCCTTCTCCGAGGTGATCGTTAGATTCTGCGGTGTAACTGGCAGCGTCTCTGTAAATTTTCCAGGCATCGTCACCAGTTGCACCTTTGAGGGCGGCTCGGATGTTGGCCATGGCCTTCTCATCGGTGTTGACTTCCATTTTGAAAGAAACACGCTTCTTTTCCCAGCTCAAGCTGATGGTCGCGCTGTTGGCAGTTAAATCAGTAAAATCAACTGTCATCCATTCAACATGGTGGTTCAAATCTTCTGGCTCAACCTCAAAACGAACGATGTCCAATGTTTTGTCGTAGCCATTTGTTCCCCAAGTTTCAGGGTTACCGTTTACAACGATGGTCCATTTTCCTTCTTCTTTAGGAATAATAAAGAAGGCGTAGTCACCCGCACCCATTTCATTTCCATTGAGCTTTACATCATCTCCAAAAACAATGTGTGTTGCCCCATTAGCTCCAGTGCGCCACATGTCACCATAAGGGACTAACTCGCCCCAGATTTTGCGATCTTTTACGCCTGGTCGTGAGTAAATAGCCGTAACGTCAGTCAATCCAACGCGTTGCTTAAGCACTTGCATTTGACTGGGTTGTGGAAGTTCCTGTGCATTCACAGATGATAATTGTAGGAGCAAGGCCGCAGCCAAAGTCCAAATTCCTAGTTTCACTTGCTTCATTCTAATGTCAGTTTTATGTAGAGGTCAAAATTACTAATTCAATTCTTTAGATGGAATGAAAAGGAAAGCCATGTTGGATGCCCTTTTGATAATACGGCATAAAAAAAGCTCCCGTTTGGGAGCTTTAACAAATTTTATGATTTAGGTCCTATTTAGGAATGAACCACTTTGTCCTTCACATAGTGTCCTTCGGCCAACCTGTTTTTAACTTTCTCAAAAGTCTCAATGGTATACTCGACATCTTCCATGGTGTGAACCGCAGTAGGTATCAAACGCAGCATGATGACATCTTTAGGAACAACCGGATAAATGACCATGGAACAGAAGATGTTGTAATTCTCGCGTAAATCCAAAATTACATTCGCAGCTTCATAAGGACCACCAGTCAAGAATACTGGAGTCACGGCAGAGTTTGTGCGGCCAAGGTTGAACCCTTTAGCGCGCAAACCATTTTGCAAAGCGTTGACGATTTTCCATAGATTTTTTTTGTGCGAAGGATCGTCACGCATCATCTGAAGGCGTTTCAATGCTCCAATAACCAGAGGAAGGGGAAGTGATTTGGCAAAAACCTGTGAACGGGCATTGTAACGCAAATACTCAATCACATGCTCTTTTGAAGAGATAAAAGCTCCAATAGAGGCGAATGACTTGGCAAACGTACCAAAGTAGATGTCAATTTCATCTTGAACACCTTGTTCTTCACCTGTTCCAGCACCGGTAGCACCCAAGGTTCCAATTCCGTGAGCGTCATCAACAAACAGTCGAAAGTTGTATTTTGATTTAAGCGCAACGATTTCTTTCAATTTACCTTGGTCTCCGGCCATGCCAAATACACCCTCGGTAATAACCAAAATACCGCCACCAGTCTTTTCTGTCAACTTGGTAGCACGCTCCAATTGACTGTCCAGTTTTTCAATCTCGTTGTGTGGGTACACAAATCGTTTGCCCAGGTGCATACGCATACCATCCATGATGCAGGCGTGTGCTTCTGAATCGTAAACAATCACATCGTTTCGGTTGACCAATGCGTCAACAGCTGAAGCCATACCCTGGTAACCGAAGTTTAAAAGGATAGTGTCTTCCTTGCTCACAAAAGCTGAAAGTTCAGATTCCAGCTGCTCATGGTGGTTGGTGTTACCAGACATAATTCTGGCTCCCATTGGATTTCCCAAACCATGCTCGGCAGAAGCTTCCGCATCAATTTTTCGTACTTCAGGGTGATTGGCCAGCCCAAGGTAGTTGTTGATGCTCCAAACCAACATGTCCTTGCCACGAAATTTCATCCTGTTTGAAATCTCGCCTTCTAGTTTTGGAAAGAAGAAGTAGCCATGACCTTCATTAGAGTACTGACCAAGAGGACCACGGTTTGTTTTGATTTTATCAAATATATCCAAAGCGATATCGTTTAGTTTAGACTTTTTGCTACTGTGGGCAAAATTAACACATAATATTTAAATCTCAAGCTTCTTGGGTTGCACAAGCAACCCTTTTTATAGTAGAAGCATTTGCATTAAAAAAGTTATCTTTGCGCGATGATTCGAAAATGGGAAATTCGACTGATTATTCTGGTGTTTCCGGTACTAATTTTTAGTTGTAGTGAATACAAAAAGGTTATTAATAGTACCGACCTGGAATACAAGTACCAAAAAACAGTTGAGTACTACGAGGAGAAGGATTATGTGAAGGCTTATCCGCTGATTGAAGAACTGATTGGCGTATTTCGCGGAACTGCGAAAGCTGAAAAGCTTTTTTACATGCATGCTTACACCGATTATTACCTCAAAGATTACATCTTGGCGAGTCATCGTTTCAAGCAATTTTACAAGACGTTTCCGAACAGTCAACGCGCAGAAGAATGTCAATACATGGGCGCTTATTGTTACTACCTGACGTCTCCAAAATATTCGTTGGATCAGACCAATACCTACCAGGCTATTTCTGAGTTGCAAATGTTTGCAACCCGCTATCCTGCTAGTGGTAGGCTGGATTCTACCAACTTGCTTATCGACAATTTGCGTGGGAAGTTGGAGAAGAAATCCTTCGAAAGTTCAAGGCTTTATTACAAAACCGGATACTATGAATCAGCTATCCTTTCTTTCGAAAATACGCTGAAAGATTTTCCTGGGACAGATACCAAAGAGGAGATCAATTTTTACATCCTCAAATCACATTATGAGCTGTCAATCAACAGCGTGAAGAAAAAAAAGAAGGAAAGATTTGACAAGGCTTCGGAAGCATATCGTAAATTTGTGGACAATTTTCCGCAAAGTAAGTATCTGAAAGAAGCGGAAAATATTTTCGACAACATACAGAAGGAGCAAGAAAAACTCCTGTAACTATAATTATTTCGCCATGGATTACAAGAAGTCAACTGCAGCATCTACAACGATTACCCGCAATACCACTGAGTTGGAAAAGCATACTGGGAACATCTACGAAGGTATTGCCATCATCAACAAAAGAGCCAACCAAATTGGCAAAGAGTTGAAAGAAGAATTGACGTCTAAATTGGCTGAATTTGCCACGACCAACGATAATCTGGAAGAGGTTTTCGAGAACCGTGAGCAAATTGAGATTTCTAAATTCTATGAGCGTTTGCCTAAACCTGTGGCCATTGCCATTCAGGAATACGTTGAAGGCAAAGTGTATTTCCGTGATCCAGAAGCAGAAGCTGCTGCGGAATAATCCCTAAATTCTTGTGAATGCTTAGTGGCCGTAAAGTCCTCCTGGGAGTGACGGGTAGCATTGCTGCCTACAAAGCAGCTAGTCTTATTCGTCTGTTGGTCAAAGCAGGCGCGGAAGTGCGTGTGCTTATGACTGGGGCTGCTACAGAGTTTATTAGCCCACTGACGCTTTCCACGCTTTCCAAAAATCCGGTTGTTTTAGAATACACGGCTGATCCCAAAACAGGGGAGTGGAACAATCATGTTGCTCTCGGTGGCTGGGCTGATCTAATGATCGTAGCACCAGCTTCTGCCAACACGTTAGCCAAAATGGCGAATGGTATTTGCGACAATGTCTTGTTGGCTACCTACTTGTCTGCCAAATGTCCGGTATATTTTGCTCCAGCCATGGATTTGGACATGTACCAACATCCTTCTACCAAAGAGAATATTCAACGGTTGCTGTCTTTTGGACACCAGCTCATTCAACCCGGCACTGGAGAACTGGCCAGCGGCTTGCACGGGGAAGGACGCATGGCAGAGCCGGAGGAAATTACCGAAGCCATCGTTGCGTTCTTTTCAGAAGGGTTGCCACTGGCAGGGAAAAAGATACTGATCTCCGCAGGACCTACGCATGAACCCATTGATCCGGTAAGGTTTATTGGGAATCATTCGTCTGGGAAAATGGGGTATGCGATTGCTGATGAGGCAGCTCGATTGGGAGCAAAGGTGGTGTTGGTTACCGGTCCTTCCGCTCTGCAAACAGAACAATCGGGCATTGAAAGAATAGACGTTGTTACCGCAGAGGAAATGTATCAGGCTTGTTTGGCACATTTCGATTCAAGCGATATTGGTATTATGGCTGCGGCTGTTGCCGATTATCGGCCTGCGACCGTTGCGGAAGAAAAAATCAAAAAGAGTGGCGAGCGTCCCCACTTGACGTTGGAGCCGACAAAAGATATTCTGGCGGAGCTGGGGCGATTAAAACAGGCACATCAATTGTTGATTGGATTTGCTCTTGAAACGGAGGAAGAAGAAAAAAATGCGCGAGGAAAGCTGGAGCGGAAAAACTTAGATTTTATCGTTTTAAATTCGTTGCGCGACAAAGGAGCTGGATTTGGCCATGATACGAACAAGGTCAAATTTATCGACCGTCAAAATAAAACAGAGGAATTTGAGTTAAAGTCCAAGGTCGAGGTGGCCCGTGACATCCTCAAGAAAGCTATTTCGTTGATATGAAGCAATTTGCATTAATACTGTTTTTAGTTCTGTCCATTTCGATGGGGGCTTTGGCACAAGAACTTAATTGTAGTGTTCAGGTCACTTCCAGCCAGGTGGAGGGAAGTGAGAGAACAGTTTTTGAAGCAATGCAACGGTCGATTTATGAGTTTGTGAACAACCGTAAATGGACCAACGATGTTTTTCAAAATAATGAGCGCATCGAGTGTAGCATGCTGATTAACATCACCAAACGAATTTCTAACACAGAGTTTGAAGGCACCATTCAAATCAATGCCACCCGTCCTGTATATGGTGCCTCCTACAAGACTGTGCTCTTTTCGCACAAAGACAACGATTTACAATTTCAGTACCAGCAGTTTGATGTGTTGGACTTCTCAGAGACCGCACACTTGTCGAACCTGACTTCGGTAGTGACTTTTTATATCTACACCATCCTGGGAATGGATTACGATTCATTTTCGTTGAATGGAGGAACTCCTCATTTTCAGAAAGCACTCACCATCGTCAGCAATGCGCAAAGTGCTCAGGAAAGTGGATGGAAGGCTTTTGAAAGTCAAACCAACCGCTACTGGTTGGCGGAGAATCTGTTGGACCGAAGGTTTGCGCCCTTGCGCACGTGTTACTACAACTACCACCGCAAAGGCTTTGATAAAATGGGAGACAATGTAGATGATGCCCGCGCTCAGATAACCGGAGCACTGGAGTTGCTTCCCAAAGTGCACCAAGCTGTTCCAAACTCTTTTAACATGCGGATTTTCTTCAACGCCAAGTCGGATGAAATTGTCAAGCTTTACTCCAAGGCTTATCCGGAAGAAAAGACCCGGGTTATCCAATTGCTCAACCAGGTAGACCCTGGAAATACCACCAAGTACATTAAAATTCAGGAAAGCGGCAGGTAGCTTTTTATTTCCTTTCCCTTCCCGATAATAATGGATAATTTTACCACAGTCCAATCGGAAGAAGGAGCATATGCTGATCTCATTAAGTATTCGTAATTATGCCATCATTGATGCACTCAATGTCAATTTTGGTGAAGGATTAAACATCATTACCGGTGAAACGGGTGCTGGGAAATCCATTTTGGTGGGTGCATTGTCACTGATCTTGGGGCAAAGGGCCGACACGAAAGTGCTGCGCAGTGCCGAAAGCAAATGCATTGTCGAGGCACAATTTGATGTAACGCGGTACCGGTTACACGATTTTTTTGACAAGTACGATTTGGATTACGATTCTACCTCGACCATCCGCAGGGAGATTACACCCGCAGGAAAGTCAAGGGCTTTTATCAATGATACTCCGGTTAATTTATCGCAATTAAAAGAGCTGACTACACGTCTGGTCGACATCCATTCACAGCATGAGACCATGCTTTTGAGCGATGGTACCTTCCAGTTGCAGCTATTGGATGCTTTTGCCCAACAATCGGCCGAGGCACGCGGATACACCCAACTTTTCAGACAATACAGTCGCAAATTACAGGAATTGGCAGGGTTGAAAGAACAAGAAGACCGAGCCCGCCTGGATGCGGATTACCACCAGTTTCAGTTCAACGAGCTGGAAGAGGCGAACCTTCAGGTGGAGGAACAACTACGGTTGGAAGAACGATTGGCTTCCCTTGAAAATGTGGAGGCAATTGATCAGGCAGTTCAAGAGGCTGTTCAAACCTTGCAGGACGAAGGCGGCAATGTGTTGGATCAATTACGAAGAGTTGGAACTGCCTTGCGCGGAGTAGCAGAATTTTCGAAAAGTATTGACCAGTTGGCGGAACGCATTGACAGCACCCAAATTGAACTGGAAGATGTGGTGCGTGAGTTGGAAAATCAAGACGCTGGGGATAAAAATCCTGAGCAGGTATTGGTCGTCCGCGAACGTTTAGACATGATTTACCAATTGCAACAAAAGCACCGAGTGCAGTCGATTCAGGAACTTATTGAACTGAAGGAGCAACTGCAACAAAAGTTGGATGCATCCCTTTCTCTGGATGAAAGCATTGTCGCATTGCAAGAAGAATTGACCCAACTGCAAGAAGAATTAACCACTAAAGCTGCACTGCTCTCAGAGAAAAGAGCCGCTTGTATACCTGGAATGCAGGGAGAGGTAAACACCTTACTCAGTAAACTGGGCATGCCATTCGCAGAATTTACCGTTCATCATCAACAGCTGGAATCGCCTGGTTCCAACGGATTAGATGCGATTCAATGGTTGTTTTCTGCCAACAAAGGTTCGGCTCCACAGCAATTTGACAAAGTTGCTTCGGGCGGTGAATTATCACGATTGATGTTGAGTTTGCGCTCTATACTGTCCAAAGTGGCGAATTTTCCGACCATTATTTTGGATGAGATTGATACCGGGGTTTCTGGAGATATTGCCGACAAAGTAGGGGAGGTGATGCGTGAAATGGCTGCCAGCATGCAAGTCATCAGCATCACCCATTTACCTCAGATTGCTGGCAAAGGGCACCAACATTTTATGGTCTCCAAAGTAACTGACGCTGAAAGAACTACTTCCAGAATGCATCTGCTCACAGATAAGGAGCGCATCGATGAAATTGCTAAAATGCTGAGTGGCAAAGAAACGACTGAGGCAGCTGTGGAGAATGCAAAGGAATTGTTGCGCACATAGTGCAGAGTTCCTTTCCGAAGTGCCAAAGCAGTCATTGAAGTTTTCTATATTTACCGCGAAATTTAATCCGAGAACAACATGTCCAACAATCTTCTACAAGGAAAAAAAGGAATCATATTCGGTGCACTGGATGAAAAGTCTATCGCCTGGAAAGTGGCAGAACGTGCGCACGAAGAAGGTGCAATCTTTACTTTGACCAATGCACCAATCGCCATGCGTATGGGAAAAATTAATGATTTGGCTGCCAGCTGCAATGCACAAATTATTCCTGCTGATGCCACTTCAGAAGAAGATTTGGAAAACCTTTTCAACCAGTCTATGGAAGTGTTGGGAGGAAAAGTAGACTTTGTGTTGCACTCCATTGGTATGTCGCCCAACGTCCGCAAGAAAAAGGAATACACCGGTCTGAACTACGATTGGTACCATAAAACCATTGATGTTTCTGCCATGTCTTTTCACAAGACCATGCAAACAGCCATGAAGCTAGACGCTGTGAACGATTGGGGCTCTATTGTTGCCTTGACCTACATTGCTGCTCAGCGAGTTTTTCCTGATTACAATGATATGGCAGATGCGAAAGCAATGCTTGAATCCATTGGCCGCAGTTTTGGCTACCACTATGGAACACAGAAAAAAGTACGTGTCAATACCATTTCACAATCACCCACAGCGACTACTGCAGGAACTGGAGTAAAAGGATTTGACGATTTCATCTCGTTTGCAGAAGACATGTCTCCATTGGGAAATGCGAGTGCTTTGGATTGTGCCAACTACTGTATTTCGATGTTCTCCGATTTGACCAAATATGTCACCATGCAGAACCTGTATCACGATGGAGGTTTCTCCAATTCCGGTGTAACAAGGGCCGCCATGGACAAGATTACTGGCAAGCAATAGGTGCTTGAAAGTGGTTAGGAGCCCTCTGTAATCACATTTCATTATGAGGCGTTTTCGCGAATTTGCTTTTTTTGCGCTGTTGTTGGTTTTCCTGTCAGGCAACTGATGCCATTGGGACAAATGTCGCATCCTGTGGAACACGTGCCGTGAAGTGAGTTCCTTCTCCAGGTTGGTTTTCACAGGAAAGTGTACCACCCATACTTTCAATCCTTCCCTGAATGTTGGAGCAATCCAACTCGATGTTGAGCGCTTTCTTTGATCTGGTAGTCATACAATTTTCCTTTGGCAGCTTGGCCTGATAAGGTTTGATTGACTGATTTCTTCAGCTTTTGAGCCTGAAGAGTGGGGGAGGTCCATGGCGGCTATGGTCCCAATAACCGGCAGTTGTCGAATATTCACAATACGGTGGACCTCATCAAGTTTGTGCTGCACAGTTCTTCCTGATTACTCTTTCCCTCAGATTCTCGTTTCTTTTGGACCGGTTTGGTGTCATTTTGTTGCGTTTATGACTGGCAGCTGAGTGCAAGTAGTACCGCAAAAGGAAGCAAAGACGTTCGAACGATTTTCATGTTGTCAAATATGGTAAGTCGGTTATAAAGGACGGGGGGCCGCAGCAAGTACATGAATTTAATGTGTTAATTTTGAGGCATGAAGGGCCTCCGGTTTGTGCTGAGATATTTGCATTATTTTGTCACGGCAAAGGGCCGTCACAGCTTGCATTCCCCGTTTGTTTTTGACCTGTTTTCGGATGTGGTTAAAAGCAAGGAGAACTACTACGCTTTTGAGGAGATTGAAGCCACCCGTGCCAAACTGGAAGGTAGCAACGAGGGCATTGAAGTGCTGGATCTCGGAGCTGGTGGGGATCAACAACCCAAGCGTCAAAGAACTATTGGGGACATTGCCCGAAATTCCGCCAAACCCAAAAAATACGGCCAGTTGCTCTTCCGATTGGTGAATCGTTTTGCTCCTAAAAATATTGTGGAATTGGGAACCTCTTTGGGGATTACCACCCTTTATTTGGCCGAGGCTGATTCGCAAAGCAATGTACTGACCATAGAAGGCGATCCCGCTTCAGCAGCCGTTGCTCAAAACAATTTTAAACAGCATAGATGTTCTAACGTCCGCTCGGTAGTCGGCAACTTTGACGATGTCTTGCCGAAGTTACTACAGGAGCTCGAACAGGTTGACTTTGCTTTTATCGATGGCAATCACCGCAAGGAGCCAACCTTGGATTATTTCTACCAATTGTTGCATAAATCCCACGCAGACACCGTTTTGATTTTTGACGATATCCACTGGTCGAAGGGGATGGAAGAAGCCTGGGAAACAATTATTGCCGATTCGAAGGTGTCCATCTCCATTGACTTTTTCTTCATCGGCCTGGTATTTTTTCGCACCGGAGTGGAAAAACAACATTTTGTCTTGCGCTATTAAGGCGTATAGATTTCTGCTCCCTCATAAAAAGTGCCCCACGCAAACCAGTAGCCAATAAAAGAAATTGTTGGAGAGAGCCGTTCGCCAACTGCGGGACCACTCACCACTTCACCAAACACATCGTATTGGTTACCCAGCGCGTCTTCGAAAATAACGGGAAGTTGATCTTGCACAGCGGTGTAAGTGTTGTTATCGTCAACGGCCAATTGGAAAGAGGTCACAAAGTTTTCAGCTGAATGACCGACAATAAGGAGCTGGCTGCCCTCGAACTCGTCCGTGATTATTTCTACGGCACTGTTCGAAAAATCGGATACAGGATACACCTTGGCCGTTCCATTGACAATTACCCCATGCACGCGTTGCTTAAATGGTAGGCGGGTATCATAGTTGGTGATAGGAAACAGCAATTGTTCCTGATCAGTTCGGTAATCACCATATGGATAACGGCTGTAATTGCGGCTGTGACCGGTGTTGTCAGAAACTACTTTGGTTGTCGGATACATCTTTTTCCAGGTAGCCCAGGTCGTTTCCACCACCGGAAATGTCTCGATGGATTGATTCGAACGCGTGCCGCTGATACTTTCCAGCAACATTTGAGACCAATCACTGTCAGTAGCACGGTCATAAGGAATGAGGTTGGAGTTGTAAAGTAATCCCGATACACCAAAGGTGGTTGTTTCACCAGCGACAATCCGGCTCCAGCCAATTCCTGTTCCGGTCAAAGGGCAATAGGTGATGGCAACGGCTTCTCCCTGCACATCATCGTTGATGATCTCATGCCAATCCAAAATAGCATGCGGGTAAGCACGGATGTCGGTACCGACCTTATAACCAATCACCAGGTTTTCGTCATCCAGGTAGGTTGCTTCCGATTCGGAAATGAAAGTCGGGTTTTCCAAAGCAGGAATGCCATCCTTGCCAGGGCCGCCATCCCTGATTTCTTCTTGTGGCAGGGTAAAAGTTTTGTCGGTTGGATTCTCTTCTTTTCGGCAGGAAACGCTGGCAAAGGCAAGGAAGAGAACAACGGCAAAAAGGAGTTGGTAATATTTCATCGCATCTATGGTTTTAAAGTTGGTGAGACCGTGACGGTTGGCTTTGGCTTGATCGTGTATTGCAAGGCAAACGTGAATCTGAAGGAGGTGGTTAATTGCGTTCCCACCAGCTTTCGGTACAATGGAATGTCGCCCGAGAAACGGGTGCCAAATGCAGGAGAGAAATTAAACTGCATTCCGGGTACTACATAGACCCATTGTCCGCCCGTGTTGGCCACATCGTTTTGAGCCACTTCATCTGCGGTAACATGGCGGTAGCGGAAGGTGAGCAACGCATCCAACAGCAGCTTGCGAACCGTGTACCGATTGCTCAATGCCAGGTTCGACTGTAATTCCTTGCCAAACTGAAAGGGCAGTCCACCATAATTGGAGTTGGTACCCGTTAGCCGGTATGTTGAAATTAGTCCGACCGAAAAATTGGGCCAGATGAAAGCATTGCGTGCAGCATAAGACCAAAAAACGGCATCCCAGGAGCCTGTTCCCGCTTGCATGTCGGCCGGCAGCAGCAATTCGCTGTTGTTGGTGCTGTTGGTGGCACCAATCGGTAGTTTAGGGCCTGCGCCCAGCACTAAGTCGTATTGACCACCAGTACGGGATGTTACCAATTGGTATTTGGCCAGCAGAACGGCATCGCTCAGTCCTTGCGCACTGGTAAATTCTGTGTTGCTAAATGTTGTGACTTCCCGTTCTTGTCGAACCAGCGACAAAAGCCCGGTCAGGGCAATTCGTTCCGTCAGGCCGTAGTTGATTTCAAAGAGGGTAGAGTGGGTGGTTCGTTTTCTGGAATCATCGTTGAGGTTGCTTTCATTGTCCACCAAATCATTGAGAACATTCAGGTCATAGGTGGCCAGAAATTGCCAGTGGCGGTGGGAACTATTGGTCAATCCTAGATTAGAGGAAATCGGTACTCCGCCTGAACAACACGCTTGCGCATAGCTGTTTGTGCGCCACAACGTGCCCATTGAAACAAGCAGACCAACTAACAAGAACACTTTCACTGAGGTAGCGTTTAAATGCAAACTCTATACTACTCGAAAGTCCTGGGTTAGATTGTCGGGAAGATGACATCCATAAAAAAAGCCGACTCAAAAAAGCCGGCTTGAAAGGAATGCTAAGCAGCAAATAATCTACTTGCTATCGCCTGTTTCACTGTCGCGGTTCTTAAGCTGATGCTCAATGAACTCTCCCAATTGAGTGGGCTCGAGTTTTTTGGCGACAATCTTTTTGTCTTTGTCCAACAGGTATACCTGTGGCGTACTGAAAATGTCGTAGGTCGTGCGGAAGGCCTGTGGGTACTCCGGTGTATCAGAGACGTTCAACCAATCCAGGTTTTTCTCTTTGATGAACTTTTCCCATTTGTCATTGTCCAGTTCTGTGCCAACTGCGTAGATGGTGACGATGTCGCGTGACCGAAAATCTTCCCAGAATTTTTGCAGTTTAGGCATCATCTTTTTACAGTGGCCACATCCTGAATCCCAGAAAATGAGTACCGTATAAGGAGATTGAGTCTTGTGCAGTGAGTGCCATTTTCCAGTTGTATCGCTCAAAACAAGCTCAGGCGCTTTCTTGCCGATGAGTAGTGGCTTTTGAGCCATTGCCCGATCACAAATTTCTTTGCGTTTCTCTTCGTCAACCCAGTAGGCGCGGCCAGAGCAGTAGTAGCGTTCGGCCATGGCCACATAGATGGCATCAAAACCCATCACTTTGGAATTGGCGTAATCGTTGGTAAGGGTGTGCACCCAATACTTAAACACCTCTTGATTGGCATCTGCCCGCTCACAAATTTCGATGGCAGATTTGACCATGGAATCGGGGTGTTGTATGGTCAATTGCTTCATGTAATATTGCACACGTTGGTGCATGACCGGAGAGCGCAACAGGCGTTCATCCGTGAGATCGATGTTTTCTAAATAAGCTTTTTTAAACTCGACATAACGCTTGAGTTCCCGTTCTTTTTTATCCTCAATCTCTTCGTAATCAGAAATCTCCGGGTCTCTGGAAGTTTTAAATACCTTGGTGATGAACAAGTCGGCATTTTTGTCGATGAATTCATTCTTGTAATCCTTCACCGCCTTGTCGACCTTGCGCAATTCCGCTTGATGGGCTTCCTTTTCTTTCGTATGATCATTGAGTGAGTCAGCATCCAGTGCTTCAATTTTTTTGCGAATGCCTCCAGCTTCAGCAGCCCAACCCTCAATAGCTTGAAGGTAAATAAAGAATTGCTCATTTTCCTTGGAGTCTTTCACCTTCATGTTTTTGACCAGTGAGGAGCGGTCGCCTTCCACATACTCCGTTTCCAAAGAAAGGGAAGGTTCATTTACGACAAATTCAAAATAAGTAGCCTTGTCTGGAAGGATGATGGTGTAAACGCCACCGGCCAAATCTTTTCCTTCAAAACGGAAACGGCCATTGCCATCAACCTCAGTCGTATCTTTGTAATACTGCCTTTTTCCGTAATAATTGGCCATGAAGATGGAGGTATCTTTTAAGCCTTTGATTTGGAAATCAAACTGGTAGGAAGGGATTTTGTCTTGCGCCTGCACTTGAAGACCTGAAAACAAGATTCCGGAAAGTAGGAATGCGGCAAATAGCTTTCTCATAAAAGTGGTTGTCAATTTAACATTCAAAGTTAATACGATTTTTCTTGATTGACTTTTGTTTTCTGGTAGACGTAAAAATTGATTTTTTTGATGCCGCCTTTTTGTTTTTAACAAATCTTTAACAAATGAAGAAGGCTTTCAAAGATTGTGTGATCGTTGTCACTGTCTGGTATCCGTGTTTGCGCTAACTTAGCGGAAGAATATATGAAAAAACAGATTTATTTAGAGACTCAATATTTAGCGTTTAAACAACGTCTATTGTTCAATAATAGGGCCCAGGAGCCGTAATTGAGGCATCCTATAGCTGCGCTAACCGTGAAAGAGAAATAAATATGACTGGAAGAACTTTTCATTGGATGATAATGACCACGATGGCTTTGGTTGTTTTAGCTGGTTGCCGGAAGGAAGGATGCACAGATGAAAGTGCATTGAACTTTGATTCAGATGCTAAAAAAGACGATGGTTCGTGTAATTATGCTCCTCTTACTACCAGCGTCCAATTTCACTTGCAAGCGAAAGTAGGGGCAGAAGATTTCGCCTACGATCAGGAATACGCTGATGCCGGTGGACGCAAGTACAAGTTTTCAAGGGCTCAATTTTACCTTTCCATGATTCGTTTTTTAAACAATGATGGTTTGGTCAATGCGAGCAACAATGTTTTGTTGGTTGATCCAACCGTTGAAATGTATGATTTGGGAGCTGTTACCCCCGGACAATACACCAACATCAACATGCGCGTTGGAGTAGAGGGCGATTTAAACCATACGGATCCAGCAACTTATCCATCAACGAGTCCATTAAGTCCGCAAAATCCTTCGATGCATTGGAGTTGGAACAGTGGTTACAAGTTCATCGTATTGGAGGGGATGGCAGATACCACACTGAATGCCAATGGTGCAGTGGATGCTCCGTTTGTATTTCATGTGGGGTTAGACGAGATGTTAAAAGCCCTTGTTTTGCCCGCAGATATAGATGCGCAGGTTGATGGAAGTGCCACCATTAACATACAGGTAGATTATGGCAAATTTTTCGAAGGAATTGACCTGAGAACGGAAAATTCATCCCACACAGGTGGTGATGCAGAAAAAGCCATTTCCCGGAAGCTTTCCGATAATTCCGCCACCTTATTTACAGTACAATGATGACAATGAAAGTCCATAAGATGAAGCATGTTTGGCTGGCTCTTGCGGTGAGCATGTTGATTGTTGCAGGTTGCAAGAAAGACGATGACAATGGAGACAGTTCAACTACACCTCCTGTTGCAACCTTCGAAATGCAGGTGAACCTAAAAGTGGGCACGCAGCCCTTTGTGCGCAATCAAGGCATGACCTTTTCCGATGGGAGCGCCATCAGGGTGGAGAACCTACGATTTTACTTTTCAGACGTGCGGTTGGTGCGGGAAGATGGAACGGAGGTGATGGTAAACGATGTGGCTTATTTCACCGCTGGTGATGGATTGGATGAGGAAGCTCAATTGATGTTAACAGGCTACCCTGAGCAATCGGGCAATTACAAAGCGGTTAAATTGGGGGTGGGGTTACCGGCCGATTTAAATGCAAGTGACCCTTCTTCTTTTGATAGCAATGATCATCCGCTGCATACCTTTAGAAACATGCACTGGGGCTGGGCAGCCAAATATAAGTTCATTGAAATGGATGCCCGAATGGATACCCTGGGCAACGGAACATTCGATCATTCGGTGGTTTATCATGTGGGACACGATGATTTTTACGACAACAGTAAAACAATTGATTGTGAGTTTGAACTGAACACAGGCGAGAGCTTCAAGCTGTTCACCAGCATCGACCTGGAAGCCATTTTTATCAATGGAACTGATCCAATTGATTACCGGCAAGACGATTTAACCCACACCACGAACTCTGGGTACAACTTGGCAGAACGTTATTACACCAATTTCGTTTCCGCCATCCAATAATTGCAGAACTTTGGCCTATGGCGGCTTTCCGGTTTTTTTCCAAATCAAACATAGTTGCTGGATTGCTTTTGGTAGCAGTTGTTGCCTGCCATTCTGAAAAGGAGTCAGCCGAAAGTTATCAATTGAACGTTCCGCAAGGATTTCCCAAACCTCCCATTCCTGAAAAGAACCAATTGACCAAATTGCGAATCGATTTGGGGCGAGAGCTCTTTTTTGATCCCATACTTTCGCGCGACAGCACCGTGTCTTGCGCATCCTGCCACCATCCAGAGAAAGCATTCAGTGACATAGAAGCATTGAGCAGGGGAGTGGATGACAGCCTGGGCATGCGAAATGCTCCGGCTTTGGTAAATGTGGTCTACGGAAAAAGCTTTTTTCGGGACGGTGGCGTGCCCACCCTCGAACAACAAATCCTGGTGCCTTTTGACGACCACAGAGAGTTTGACCTCAACATGCTTTATGCCGTGGAGCGACTTGAAAGACATCCACGCTACAGCAAAATGAGTAAGGAAGCCTACGGAAGAGGACCGGATCCTTTTACGCTAACACGATCTTTAGCGGCCTTTGAGCGCACCCTCATCAGCGGAAATTCACCCTATGATCAATTTACTTATCAGGGAAAGCAAGATGCACTCACAGCCTCAGAAAAGCGTGGATTGGCTTTATTTGAAGGCGACAAGCTACAATGCCGTGGGTGCCATGCAGGATTTAACTTTACCAATGAGTTGTATGAAAACAATGGGTTAAAAGCAGTATATGCTGATACGGGGCGTGCGCGCATTACTTCCAAACCCGAAGATGTTGGCAAGTTCAAGGTTCCGACATTGCGCAATGTAGAACTAACGGGACCTTACATGCACGATGGTAGCGTGAAATCTCTGGCAGCGGTGGTAGAACACTACCAATCGGGAGGGGCAGGTCATGTCAATCAAAGTCAATTGATTGCCGGATTTGAACTAAACGAGCAAGAAAAAAGGGATTTGATAAACTTTCTCAAATCCCTTACAGATACATCTTTTGTGGCGAATAAGAACCACCAACACCCCGCAGATTATTCTCCTATTTTTCCTTAAAATCGAGCGAAGCAGAGTTGATGCAATAGCGCAATCCGGTCGGTTGGGGGCCGTCTGGGAATACATGCCCTAAATGGCCGTCACATCGGTTGCACATAACTTCCGTGCGCACCATGCCAAAGGTGCTGTCCTTTTCTTCTTTGATGCTTGAGCCTTCAGCAGGCGCCCAAAAACTTGGCCAGCCTGAACCTGATTTGTATTTTTCATCCGATTGAAAAAGCTCCAGGCCACATCCGGCACAGACATAGATCCCTTCTCCTTTGTGATCGTATAAATCGCCACTGAAAGCAGGCTCTGTACCTTTCTCACGCAATATGTTGTACTCATTAGGCGACAACTCCGCCTTCCATTCTTCCTCTGATTTAACCACTTTTTCCATTGTCGTTGTTGATTTTTTCTCTGTCTTCATCTCAGCCGGTTCCTGGCTGGATTGAGCGCAAGCACCGAGGCCTGCGGCTAAAAACAAAAAGAATACGGTCTGATTTAGATAATTACGCATAACAATAGAACAAGGATGAAGGCACAATGTTCATTGCCCTAAAAGGGTATCAATCTCTTCGATGATTTGGGCGAAATCCTTGTTTACTTTGTCCATCACCGGTTGAATCGAATCAACGTCAGCCTCTTCCTTGGCCAGATTTTCCAATTGAATGAGCAGTTCGGCTGTTCGCTGCATCCCCAAGCTCATAAAGCTCGACTTCATTTTGTGGGCCATTTTCTTGATGCTGTCATAAGAACTGTCCCTTACTGAGTTGTTCAGCGTTTGCATGTCTTCCACGTTTGACACCTTAAACAAACCCAGCAATTCATTGATGAAATCCAATTCATCCGAAATGTTTTCCTTCAGGTAGGTTAGGTTGATGAGCTTTTCATCTTGCGAAGAATCTGACATAGACATGGTGGAGCTAATTAAGTATGATTGGCAGTATCGTTTCGTTCGAGGGGCACTAATTTACCAAATCCCGACTATTGCACAAGCGGATTTGACAAAAAAATGGGACGTTTGAGAGGTGGAGTCCAGGAAAGAAAAAACCACCAACATCCAAAATGAAGTGGAGTTGGTGGCGAGATGAATTTAGCGTGTAGGTTATCGAATAATCAAGAGGCTGTTTTTTTGAAGATAAACCGGGTAATGAAAATTCCAGCTTTGTCGTCTTTAGACCCCTTGCTTTCGACACCAGAAGCAATGGAGAACACTTCCCAACCATCTTTTGACATTTTGTTGAGCATGGAGGTTATCATGGCATCGTTCGAGGCAATGTTCTGGAAATTTAGCCCAACACCGCTGTAAAAATTGAGCAGCTTGGTTTCATTCATGTTGTCGATTTTAACGTCACTTCTTTTGACCGAGCCCTGATCGCTGTCTTTTCCATCCGTTCTTTCGGTAGTGTATTCTTCATAGTCAATGTCACTGGTCGATTCGATTATTCTGGAACGACCTAGCCCCATGGGCACAATCGATTCAACAACGGTGACGACTTTGTACTCGGTTTGTGCGGCAGCATCGGCCAGGCAGGTTCCAATGATAAGGGCAGCAAGAATAATTTTTTTCATGGTAATAGTTGATTAAGGTTTACGATTACTGTTTATAATTGTCGGGACAACGAGCAAAGACCGGACCAGATACAACACGGTAAATAGGCCTCCTTTTGTCTTTTTCTCAACCGCAACAATACAAACTAAGCTATGGAAAAAAAAGTTCAAATTATTGAAGGAGCTAATAGAAAACCACTTTTAATAGATGTTTCTCTGGTAGCAGACGGGCAAAAGAAACCGTTGGTGATATTCTGCCACGGATTCAAGGGATTAAAGGATTGGGGACACTTCAACGAGGTGGCTGAAGCAGTTGCTGCTGCTGGTTTTGTATTGGTCAAATTCAATTTTTCGCACAATGGAACCACGCCTGAGAACCCAATGGATTTTGCGGATTTGGAAGCCTTTGGCCAAAATAACTACACCAAGGAGTTGACGGACCTGGGAGCTGTCAGGGACCATGTCTTAAATCCTGATTTTTTGCCAGCAGAAGCGGACAAGGAGCAATTGTTTCTGATGGGGCACAGCCGCGGAGGAGCGACCAGCATTTTAAAAACTGCGTCTGATCCCCGCATCAAAAAGTTGGTGACTTGGGCTTCTATCAGCGATATTGACGCGCGCTGGCCCGCTGACCTCGAAAAGTGGAAAACAGAAGGTGTTCGATACATCCTCAATGGACGCACACATCAACAAATGCCGTTGTATTATCAGTTATACGAAGACTTTAAAGCAAACGAAGCCGCCTATTCGGTAGCGGCTGCTGCCGCTGGCATGTCTCAGCCATTTTTGATCATTCATGGCCTGAACGATGAAGCGGTGGATGCAACAGCCGCGCAAGAATTGCATGATTGGTGTGCGCATTCAAGCTTGGTCCTTATTGCAGGTGCGGGTCATACGTTTGGTGTGGGGCACCCGCATGTCGGAGAGATTCCGGATGCAGCGCTACAGGTTTTGGAAGAAAGTATTGCCTTCCTGAAAGGCTAAAAAGCAATTCCCACGTGAAAGCCCAGGCTTATTTTAACAGGGGAGTTGTAGTATTCGCCTAATTCATCGGTTTCTTCAGTTGAAAAATTACCCGCAAAATCCCGCTGAATCCATCGATTTTCTTTGTAGCCTAACCCAGCAAACATGTCAATGGCAATGTTGCTGCGAATGAAGGACTGGTAGCCCATTAACACGTTGTAGTTGACATGCGTAATGCGCAGGTATACATCATACTGGTTGAGGTACCGGTCGGAGAACTTTGCTTCGGAATACGAAAAATGAGGCATAATGTAATACCCCTTGGGTGCTTCTCCGTTGCTGCTCAATCCCAGCGGTTCCAGCATTTTGTTGAGGTAAAAGCGGTAGCCCGCTTGCAGGCGATAACCCCGCACGGTAAATGGAAGCTCCCCATTGGATGCTGCTGAGTCTTCGATGGCATTGAGCAATGGACTTTTTCCAAGGTAAGAAACGCCCAACATCCACGACTGTTGCCGCGCTGTGACGAATTCCCCAACAAAACGGTATTCTGCTGTAAACGGAATGGTGCCCCAAATAGGAGTGAAGGGGTTTGTTTTGACAACGATTGAGAAGTCGCTGGATTCATTGGGTGCAATCGAGTCTACCGGAACGCCATTGATGGTTTTAATCTCTCCAACTTGGGCAAATGCGGCAAAGGACAGTAAGCATGCTATGAGAATGAGCAGAGCGCGACCCGACTCAGCCGTTTCCAAACGGAAGCCTGGCGGAAGGGGCAGATGCAAGTCCCGCAAATTCATGCTTCAGGTATTTGTGATGCCCGGCAATCGCTATCATTGCTGCGTTGTCAGTACAATATTCAAATTTAGGGATAAATACGTTCCAGCCCAATTTGCGCCCCGTATCCAGAAGGGTGTTCCTTAAGGCACTGTTGGCGGAAACTCCACCCGCAATCGCAATCTCTGAAATGCCGGTTTCCTTGGCGGCAGTTTTCAGTTTCAGAATCAAACTTTTAACAATGATTGCCTGAACTGAAGCGCATAAATCATCGCGGTGCTTCTCGATAAATGCCGGGTCTTTGGCCAACTCTTTTCGCAAGAAGTACAAAACGGAAGTTTTGAGGCCGCTGTAACTAAAGTTGAGCCCAGGAGCTTTGGGAATGGGGAATGTAAAGGCTTCTGGATTTCCTGCGCGTCCATATTTGTCAATTAAAGGGCCTCCGGGATAGGGGAGTCCCATAATTTTGGCAATCTTGTCAAACGCCTCTCCTGCAGCATCATCAATCGTTTGACCAATTATTTCCATGTCGAAATAATCGTTGACCCGAACAATTTGAGTGTGTCCGCCAGAAACGGTCAGGCATAAAAAGGGAAAGGTCGGTGTTTCAATGGTATTGTCTGGTTCCTGAATAAAGTGGGCCAGGATATGTCCCTGCATGTGGTTGACTTCAATCAGCGGAATGTCCAGTGCCCATGACAAGCCCTTGGCGAAAGACGTTCCCACCAGCAACGAGCCCAATAATCCGGGGCCCCTGGTGAAAGCCACGGCACTTAAATCAGCGCGTGAAATACCCGCCCTGGAGAGTGCGCTGTCGACAACCGGTACAATGTGTTGTTGATGCGCGCGCGAGGCCAATTCAGGAACCACTCCACCATACGCTTTGTGTACCTCTTGACCTGCTGTAATGTTGGCAAGGATTTTGCCATCTTTCATCACTGCAGCAGCGGTGTCATCGCAAGAAGATTCAATTCCCAATATGATAGCTGGTCGGTGCATTTTAGTAATTTTGAGCCGCTAGGCAGACCAATGAAACAATCAGGCAAAATTATCAAAAAACTATTGAAGGGAATAGGGTTAACCCTGGCTGGGATATTCTTGTTGCTGGTGGTGTTCTTGTTGGCCATACGCACCAGCACTTTTCAAACGTACATCACCCAAAAGTCCGCCAATTATTTGTCCACGAAAGTGGGGGCAAAAGTTTCGGTAGAAAAAGTTTATATAAACTTTTTTAGTGAGCTGGATATTAGGGGTTTGTATGTAGAAGATATGCGTTCCGATACGCTGCTTTTTGCGGACGAATTACAAGTTGAACTTTCCGCCTATGATTTGGATAATATGGCCTTTGAATTGGGCGATGTTCGGGTGGCTTCTACTCAATTTTATTTGCGAAAACACAAGGGCGATTCAACGCTAAACCTTCAATTTTTGTTGGACGCTTTTGCTTCTGAAGACACGTCAAAAACTTCCTTTTTACTGCAATGTGAAGCGTTGACTTTAGAGAATATTGAATTCAGGTATGACGATTACAACACGCAACGAATTGAAAAAGGGGTAGACTTTTCGCACCTCCGGGTTTCGAATTTCCAGCTGAATGCCAACAATTTTCTGTTGGAAGAAGATACCATCGCTGCCACCATTGGACACATTAACCTGATTGAACAAAGTGGCTTTATCCTCGACCACTTGTCTGCCTATCTCAACTTAAATCCCACAGAATTAAGATTGGACGGACTGCAGGTGCTGACCCAGGAAACGCACCTTGAAACCGACCTGGCATTTCAACATGAGAGTTATGCCTCCTATGCTGATTTTGTAGAGTCAGTGCGGCTCAACCTCGATATTCGGGATGGAACATTGCAGGCAGGAGACATTGCCTATTTTGCACCTGTCCTCAGCGGTATCGATAAGTTGGTGAGTGTTACCGGACAAATAAAGGGCACGATTTCTCAGATAAAAGGCCGGAACCTGGCTATCCGGTTTGGCAAGTCTACTTACCTAAGTGGGAAGGTGGATATGCTGGGACTTCCCTCCATTGAGGAAACGTTTATTTCCATGCGATTGAAGGAGCTGGTAACCAACAAAGCAGATTTGGATCAAATACCCATTCCGCCTTTCGACACCATTCAATACCTGCAAACTCCCAAAGAACTGGCCCGGTTGGGAAACATTCGTTTCAACGGAAGTTTTACTGGCTTTATCAATGATTTTGTGGCCTACGGAAATGCACAAACCGCTCTGGGTAACGTGCGTTCCGATGTCAACCTAAAACAGGACTCAGCTTCTGGTGTGCTGGTGTACAAAGGAGAATTGGCCACCTCTGGATTTCAGTTGGGTAAAATGATGAACGAACCCAAACTGTTGGGGTTGGTTCAACTGAATGTACAGATTGAAGGCCAAAGCATCATGAAGGATAAGGCCGCGGCTACGTTGATTGGAACCATCGGCCGATTTGATTTTAACGGGTACAGCTATCATGGCATCGAGGTGAGCGGAGACCTGGCAGATCGGGAGTTTAACGGAAAATTAAACGTTCGGGATACCAACCTGAATTTGGATTTTACTGGGGTGGTGGATTTGTCTGAGACACCGATGTTGTTTGATTTTAACGTGGATATTAAAAAGGCCTATCTCACCCGATTGAACTTGCTTGCACGGGATTCCTCTGCGAAAATTTCGGGGCGACTGCATTCCAATTTTAGAGGCATACGCCTGGAAAAAATAGTCGGCCAGGTCAATGCGCAACAATTAGCCTACAGCGAAAAAGGGAAGAGCGTGGTACTGGATAGCCTGCAATTCAAGGCATTTGACGATGACAAGGGCCGTGTGATTACCGTTAATTCGGATTATCTGGTCGGAAAATTGAACGGAGAGTTTAATACGCAATACATCGGAAAATCGCTATTGCATCTGGTATCTCGTGTTGCTCCGGCATATTTTGGTGACAAGATAGAAAGGCCTCCATTCAGGGAAATTTTTGACATCGAACTGCAGTTGAAGGATTTGAAAGTGCTCACGGATTTGTTTATTCCAGAGCTGGTCATTCCTGAAGATGTTTCCATCGATGGGCAGTACAGCGGCATCGGACATACGCTTTTCCTAAACGTCAAAACTCCTGATTTTAGCTATGGCAGCAATCATTTTAAAGGAGTGGCCCTCAAAGCAAATGTGGTAGATGATGTGTTAACGGTGGATACGGATGTCTCTCACATAGTTGTGAATGATAGCGTGTCCATTGATGCTGTGAATGTGTTTGCTAAGGCATTGGCGGATAACCTGCAATTTGATTTTTCGTGGGACAATGAAACAGTTCTTAAAAATTCAGGAAATTTAGCGGGGTTGGTACATTTCACAGACCGTGATGAATTTCAAATCAACTTTCTGACCACCGACATTGTGTTGGAAGATTCTCTCTGGCAAATCAACAAAGACAACGAAATTATAGTTGACTCTACCAGCTTTGCTTTCCAGAATGTAGTCTTTAGTAATGCCAATCATTCACTGGGCATTCGCGGGAAACTTTCGGAGAATGAAAACGATAAGCTGTTCCTTGATATTAAAGGGTTCGATCTCAGTTATTTCAATGTATTTACCTCTCAGGCGGGAGTGTTGCTAAAGGGTAATATCGAAGGAAATGCAGTTGTTTCAAACGTTTACGAAAACCTGATTTTTGATACAGACTTTGATGTCACCGGTATTGCTGTAAACGGAACAGAATTGGGGCAATTGAAGCTGTTTACGAAATGGGATGGTTCGAACGAGTCCATCAAGATTGACAGCCGGTTGCGGCCAGGAATCAATGAGTATGTGAACGTACAGGGCTACTACTTTCCCAAGCGGAAAGTCAATAACCTCAACCTTGGAGTAGATGCTAAATCGTTAAGTCTGCTAAGAATAGAGCCACTGATTGCTTCTTTTATCAGCGATATGGAGGGGGCTGCAACCGCCTCTTTGAGAATCACAGGATCTACCAGTGCTCCCGAAATGGAAGGAGAATTGCAATTGGACAGTGCTGCTTTTCGATTGAATTACCTCAATACATTCTATCGGTTGGGGGCTGAGCCGATTGTTATTGGTCGGGACAAATTTCAGTTCAACAAGCTCCAAATCACTGATTTAAAAGGACACAACGCTTTTCTGGATGGCAGTATCGGGCACACCGCTTTTCAGAAATACACATTTGATTTAGGGATAGAAGCGAAAAATTTCCAGTTTCTCAATACCAAGGCAGCCGACAGCGATCTTTACTATGGACAGGCTTACCTGACGGGGGATGTAAAACTGGAAGGAACACCACAAAACATTCTGATTGACATCAAGGCCAAGACGAATAAGGGCACCAAGTTCTTTATTCCGTTGAGTGGATCGACCGAAGTCAGTGAAAGTAACTTCATCACATTTGTGAACCGCGATTCCAGCCAAATCAGTTTTGAGGAAGATGAGAAGGTGGATTTAACCGGGATACAAATGAACTTTGCGCTGGAGGTGACCGATGATGCGGCTGTAGAGATAATTTTTGACGAAAAAGTTGGGGATATATTGAAAGCCAAAGGCAATGGCAACCTGCAATTGGAGATTAACACACTGGGGAATTTCAATATTTATGGTGAATACGTTATTTCCGAAGGAGACTATCTGTTTACCCTTCAAAACATCATCAACAAGCGCTTTAAGATAGAGAGTGGAGGCAACATTGTTTGGAATGGTTCTCCCAACGAGGCGCGGGTCGACTTAAACGCAATTTACCGATTACGCGCCACTCCCTACGACTTGGTCAGTGCTGTTGATACGAGTGCCCGCTACAAAAAACGGGTGCCGGTAGACTGTTCGCTGAGAATGCTTGGCAATGTGTTTACCCCCAATATTTCGTTCGATGTTAACCTACCATCGCTTCCAGAGAGTGATGTTGCCAACCAATTGTTGGATAAAAACACCCTCAGCGAACAGGAGATGAATCAACAGATCTTTTCGTTGCTGCTTATCAACCGCTTTGTGCCACCCGATCAACAAGTGCATACCGCAGGAATTGGGAGCAGTAGTTCGAGTGAGGTACTGTCCAATCAATTGAGCAACTGGTTGTCTCAAATCAGCAACGATTTTGATATTGGTTTCAACTACCGGTCAGGAGATGAAATTTCAGCGGAGGAGGTAGAGGTAGCACTTTCTACTCAGATTTTTAACGATCGCGTTATCCTGGAGGGAAATGTGGGTGTAAGTGGCAACAATCCGCAGGCTGATCAAAACACCAACGCAGTGGTAGGTGACTTTAACGTAGAATATAAGATCAACGAAGACGGCTCAGTGCGTGCAAAAGTGTTCAACAAAGCCAATGATTATAACCAGGTAAATGCCAACAACAGTCCCTATACTCAGGGCGTGGGTATATTTTACCGAAAGGAGTTTGACACCTTTGGAGAATTTATGCGCAGCATCTTCAGTAAGAAGAGCAAAGGGCAAAAGAAGGTTCAGAAAAAAAAGTAGAAGGTGAGTTGTTTAGACCTGGTTCAACCTCCTAGTTGTCCTTATCCATTTTAAGCGTGTGACCCATTTTTTCCTTCTTGGTTTGAAGGTAAAAGTGGTTGTGCTTGTTGGATTTTATTTCCAAGGGCACCGTGTCCACGATTTCGAGGCCATATCCAATGAGGCCGGCACGTTTCTTCGGATTGTTGGAAATCAACCTCATCTTGGTTACACCCAGGTCACGTAGAATTTGCGCTCCTACACCGTAGTCGCGTTGGTCCATTTTAAAACCCAATTCCAGGTTGGCTTCTACTGTGTCCATGCCTTCTTCCTGCAATTTGTAGGCTTTGAGCTTGTTCAGCAGACCAATACCACGGCCTTCTTGCTTCATGTAGACCAGGACACCTTTGCCCTCTTTTTCGATCATGTCCATGGCAGCATGCAGCTGTGTACCACAATCGCAACGGCAAGAGCCAAATATATCGCCTGTAACGCAAGAAGAGTGGACGCGAACCAATACAGGTTCTTTCTTGTCCCAGGTACCTTTAAAAAGCGCAATATGCTCTTCATCGGTTGTTGTTTGGCGGTAAGCAGCCAATTTAAATTCACCCCACTCCGTTGGAAGGTTTACTTCAACTTCGCGTTCTATGAGTGATTCGTGTTTGATGCGATAGGCTACCAAATCTTCAATAGAAATGATTTTCAGGTCAAATCGCTTGGCAATCTCCATCAACTCAGGTAAACGGGCCATGGTGCCGTCCTCGTTCATGATTTCAACCAATGCACCAGCAGGCTCGAGCCCCGCCATGCGCGCAAGGTCAATTGTTGCCTCTGTGTGACCCGTTCTGCGCAACACACCGCCTTCTTTTGCCCTCAATGGAAAAATATGTCCAGGGCGACCCAAATCAGATGGTTTGGTGTCGGCTTCTACCAATGAGATGATTGTTTTAGAACGATCACTTGCTGAGATACCGGTAGTACAACCCTTTCCAATCAGGTCAATCGATACAGTGAAGGGAGTTTCGTGCAAGGCGGTATTGTCAGAAACCATGAGATCGAGGCCCAGTTCATTGCAACGGCTCTCCACCAACGGAGCACAAATTAATCCACGACCATGTGTGGCCATGAAGTTGACTACTTCAGGAGTCGCATGCCTTGCTGCCACGATAAAATCACCCTCATTCTCTCTGTCTTCATCATCTACAACGATGATAACCTTTCCATCACGGATGGCTGCAATGGCATCTTCTACTGGATCTAACTGAATATCTTCCATGTGTGGGTCGCTAAAATTTGCTGCAAAGTTACTTAAAAATCCTCCGATTGGCGGCACGCTGTTCCGGTTAAGTCGGACTGTTAAAACAGCCCAAACTCATATTTTGTTCAGGAGTCGGCTTCAAACCCTTCTTCGAGCAGGGCAGTGGTGGTAGACCAATTGTAGTTTTGCTTCACAAAGTCATGTCCATTTTTTGCGAGCAGCTTATAAAGTTCTACATCTTGCAATAACTGTAAAATGAGGCGAGCATAGTCTTGGGGTTGTTCTCCAATTAGAATGTGCTTTCCCGGAGTGGCTCCCAGCGCGTTATTGGCGAGTTGAGAAGTGATGCAAGGCAATTGCATGGCCATTGCTTCCAGTAATTTATTTTGGAGTCCGGTGCCGATTTGCATGGGCGCCACAAAAATGCGGGAACGGGCATAAGAGGTCCGAATATCTTCTACCCATCCGGTTACTTGCACCCTTTCCGATTGCAAGGCTTTGACAGCTGACACGGGACGTGCTCCCGAAATGAGTAGGTTGGCTTTGGGGTGTTGTTTCCACACCAGCGGCATGATTTCTTTGACCAGGTAATTGGCACTATCGATGTTGGGGGGATAGCTCATGTTGCCGGTAAAAACCAAGTCGTGTGTTTTTTCCTGAGGCATCGGTGCAAAGAAGGATTCGTCCACACCATTGCGCACTACTTTGATGGTATCGCGCTGGTCGTGGTCAATGAGTTGCCGGTCTTGTTCTGATATGATCGTTTTGTGCTCGAAGCGGTCAAACATGGCACGTTCGTAATTGGCCAAACGTTTCGCTTCCAGTTTCAAGATGGGCTTCCACCAAGGCGCTGCAGCTGGTATTCTGCGGGCAACACCTTTGGACAAGGCATCCATGTAGTCAAGTGTTTTTGGAATGATGGTGTATTTGTACACGTATTCCGTAACACGCACCAATTGACAATAAATGTGTTTCGGTAAATGCCTTTCTACCAAGTGGTCAATTTGTTTTTGAGCCGATCGGCTGTAGAAATAGTTGACTTGCAAGGGCCTGTTTGAAAACAAACCGAGCAGCAGGTTGAGGTAGATTTTGAGCTTGCTTAGTCGGATGATTTTGAGTTCCAGGCAATAAGGGGCCAAATGGCGTATCGCTTCAGGATGGAGTTTTTTATCGTTGAGGCAGCAGAGAATGATGTCGTGTTTTTCCGATAGCCGCTTGATTTGATGGTAGGCACGCAGCTTGTCTCCTTTTTCCAAAGGGTAGGGCACACGGGATAATAGAACCAACACTTTCATGATTGCGCGAGTTGTTGGTAAAAGGAAATGAGATCGGCCGTGGCAGCCTTGAGAGCATGTTTGTTTTCAATGTATGCTCGGGCCGCTTTACCAATGGATTCTGTATCCATTTTTCCGTTCAGCACCGATTCGATGGCCTGGCTAAATGCAGCTGCACCGTTCGCGACAAGCATGTCTTTTCCGTTTTTACTGTCAATGCCCAGCGCTCCGATGGGTGTTGTCAACACCGTTTTACCGAGTGCCATTCCTTCCAATACTTTGATTCTGACACCACTGCCAGAAAGCAAAGGAACAACCATCACGTCATATTGCAGCATAAAATCAACCGCACTCTCCACTTCTCCATGGAAATGAACTCCCTGTTTGTCCAGCTGGTCCTGCCAGTTGGGGGCATTTCTTCCCGCTATATGAAATTGCGCATCTGGATGGGATTGAATCAATTGGGGCCAGCAATGCTGAAGAAACCACTGCAATCCTTCTGTGTTGGGCGCCCAATCCAGGGCACCAATAAAGAAAAGAGTTGCTTGTTTTTGTGAAGCTGAATTTGCAGCAGCGATAGGATATTGCGTCAAATCGATTCCAACGGGCGCAACGTGAACCGGAGTGTTGCCACCCATGGCTTCAAATTGCTGTTTGTCCGTGGTCGAGATAGCCGCGATGCCATCCAAATGTTCCAGAATACCGCGTTCATAATGCGCCAATTGTGCAGCCAATCTATTGAGGTACCACTTTTTTACTGAGTTGGACTGTTCTGTGGCCAGTTGCTCCCAAATCTGGTGTTCGATGTTGTGCGCTCTTAACACCACTTTTGCTTGCGAGTTTTCGCGGATGGTCTTTATATAGGGCGTCATAAACAGACTTTCCAGGTGCACCACATCAAACTCCGAGGTGGTCAGCAGCGTGCGCAGCCGTTCGTTGAATGCAGGAACATAAAAACGGCTGATGTTGTATGAAGTATTCGAAAACAGATGCTTGATGGCGCCCCATGGCGTGATGGCTGTGTCGGCATAGTCTGCTTCAAGGCCAGTTTGTTCCAGGTAATCTTGCGGAAATTTTTCGGGTTGCAACGGGTGTTTGTCCGTGTAAAGGGTCAGTAATTTAATGGAATGTTCAGAGGTCAACAATCCCTGAGTGATACTGTTCATCGCCAGGCAACCGCCATCAACAGGAGGGAATGGTGGTTTATGACTTAGTTGTAGAATTCGCATCCTTTTTTCCAATAGGGATTTTCCACGGAAACACTTTTCTCCAAATCTTTGAGTAAGTATCGTAATCGAACAAGGCGGAATCGGTGGTGGCTTTGTAGGTGAGAAACATGCCAATAGGCAATAATATTGCAGAGGCCATCCACATTCCTGCCAGGGGCTCTAAAGTAGCTTGCTTGATTAGCTTCTCTCCCGTGATGCTCGAAATGTGAAAGAGAATGAAGAAGAAAACCGAGACGACCACTGGCATTCCGAGCCCTCCCTTGCGAATAATTGCGCCCAGCGGAGCACCAATAAAAAAGAGCAAAATACAGGCAATGGACAGGGTGAATTTTCTGTGCCACTCTATATTAAACCGATCCATTCTACTTCGGTGCGATTTGAATTCAGTATTAAGGGAGGAAGCGTACACCTTGGCTGAGCGCGTAATGTTACTAGCTGCCTCCAGTACTGCAAATTGCTGAGATTCGTTAAAACTGTCCGGGAAATGCATGAACCGGGCAGTGTCGACCCTGAATTTGTGGACACTGTCATTAACATCCGGAACGGAAAAGACCCGGGCGTCCATCACTTTGCGGTATTCCTCCCAGCGCTTGTCCGACCGCATTTTTACACTGTCGTGTCCCAACGCGAGTTGCCAGATATTCAACATCTGGTAGTTGTCCTTAAAAATATCTTCGTTGGAGCGCTCCAGGGTAAAAGCAGACAAGTCGAATCGGATGATGTTCTCATCAAAACTCGATCGAAAAAGGGGGTAATCTTTGGCCTCCTGTTCTTCGTAATTGTGTCCGTTGTAGAGTGTAATGATTAACGTACGCTCATCTTCCGACATCTCCATTTTTCCGTCAGCTGCTCTAACTACGGTGCGGTTTCCACGGTTTTTAGTGTGGTCGTAGATAATAATGTCATGAAGCGTTTGGCCGTCCGGTTCTTTTCCGCCAACACGAATTACATACCCTTCAATGCCCTTGTAAAAGACCCCTTCCACGATGTCCAAAGCCGGCTTCTTGTGGCGGATGTCGTATAAGAGCGAAGCAAATTTGAGGTTGGCCACGGGCCACACATTGTTGGAAAAATAGAAAGCGAGTCCGCTGGTGAGGAAAATGACAATGATCAATGGAAACATGATACGCCACAGCGAAAGGCCGGATGATTTGAGTGCGGCCAGTTCGTAATGTTCGCCCAGGTTGCCAAAAGTCATAATGGAGGAGAGGAGAATCGCCAGGGGCAACGCCATCGGAACCAAGTTGGCAGTAGCGTAAAATAATAGTTCGGCAATGATGTACCACTCCAAACCCTTGCCCACCATGTCATCGATGTATTTCCAAAGAAATTGCATCACAAAGATGAACAGCGTAATGAAAAAGGTGAGGACAAAGGGACCGATGTAGGTCCTGATAATGAGTTTATGAAGTTTCTTCAATTCCTGTAGCTCCTAAAGTGCAAAAATAATAAAATCTATCTGCGACAGCGGTATTCAAAAAGTGTGCCTAAGCAGTTGGGAGTTTTCAATTGGAGAGTTTAAGCGTTTTGAGTTGGGGAGTTTTTAGATGAAAAGTTTGGAGTTTTCTTGAACTCTGAACTGATCGCGAGTGGGAGCAGCGAGTGCGAATGAAAAGGGAAGGTGAGTGCGAGGAAAAAGGGAAAGTAATCAGGACCCTAAAATATGCATCAACTTGTCAATCTGGCTGGTCCAAAGCATTTGCGCTTCTTCCAGCTCTTCCGTTACAGCGAAATCGGTAATGATCAAGGCCACTTCTCCGGTCAAAGCATCAATGCGGATGCGCATTTCGAAATAAACATCTTCGCCTTCGTTTTCGAGCCATTGAAAACGGATGTATTCTCCTGATTTTTTGGAAAGTAGTTTGGCTTGTTCTTCCGAATTGTCCCAGAAGAAAGAATAAATATCCCCTGTGATGTTGCAGTTGTCAGCGAACCATTCAGATAATCCACTGGGGGTCGCAATGCGGTTATAAAGGATCGTAATCGAAGACCGGATAATAAATTCTAGTTCAAATTTGGTCTTCTTTTCCATGGCGTTTTTTGTCGTTTGTAACCTGAAAAGTCTTTCTAAGACTCACTGTTATAGCGGGACAGGTATTCTTGCAAGATAACAAAAAAAACGAATGAGCAATAGGAATATTTAGGAGAGGCGGAACGGCCTGCTACACCTACTATTAACCCGAATTATTCAACTAGGTGGGGAAGTAATAAAGCGCTGATTACCGCTAAGATTTCGAAGATTCTATTGCTATTTCAAATTGTGCTACGCCTAAAGAAATACTGCCTTTTCAGCTATGATGAATCGCGGGCCGGTTCAACTTATACTCTTTACTGAAATTAGCAACTGTTGCTACTTCAGTTGCTGTGCCCTTCTGTTGGCGGTGGTACGTTTTGTCCATATTACCCGAAATCGGCATTACATTAATTGTTGATTATCAGTCACATAGTTGACTATAGTCATATAGTAAGATGCCGCGGATCATATTCTTGGGATATACTAGCATCTACATTCGTTGTATAACTAAAACGTTTTCATTATGAAGTACTTAGCGCCATTTTTTGTTGTTTCGTTTCTCTTTCTAGTTGCGTGTGACAGCGGGCCAAGCAGGATTGATAAGATTAAAAACCAAACAGTAAGTGCGGAGCCCACATCTCTGGCTGAGGCCGAGAAAAACTGGAAATCGAGCAAAGGGATTGGTCCGATTAAATCCTTGGAATTGCCAGATGAAATTGATGAACAACTGGCGGCTAATGGCAATGAAGTGTTTGAAGCCAAATGCACAGCATGCCATAAGATAGAAAAGAGGTTCATCGGCCCTTCTCCCAAAGGAGTGCTTGACAGGAGAACTCCAGAATGGGTCATGAACATGATTTTGAATCCAGAGGAGATGGTGCAGCAGGATTTCATTGCCAAGTTTCTTTTGATGGAGTATAACGGCTCCCCAATGGCCAACCAAAACTTGACCGAAGATGAGGCCAGGTCGGTACTGGAATATTTCAGAACACTATAAAAACCTTAACACCAACAATCATGAAAAAAGCAAACTCTCTCATTGCAACTATGGCAATGTTCACCATTTGGTTAAGTGCCTGTACCAGTCCGGAGCCAAAGGAACAGAATGCTAAAGAAGTTGCAACCGATCAGACTCAATCTCACCCTCATGGGCAAGCATCGGTATCTGACGATGTTTCGGCAAAGAACATTTTACAGGTTGCCGCAGGCTCTGAAGCACACACTACACTGGTTGCTGCTGTGCAGGCGGCAGGCATCGAGCATGTGTTGGTCAATGCTGGACCTTTAACCGTTTTTGCACCAACCAATGATGCCTTTGCAGCGTTGCCAGAAGGAACTGTCGAAAATTTACTAAAGCCAGAGAATAAGGCTGCTTTGGCATCGATACTAACGCTGCATGCCGCTCCTGGTTCGTATGATCTGGAAGGCTTGCAAAAGGAGGCGCGAAAAGGTCGGAAACTCTATATGGCTACAGGGGATTACCTGGAAGTGGTGGTCGATGGAGATCAAGTCACTGTTGGTGGTGCCAAAGTAATTGCAACCCTGCCGACCTCCAACGGGATCATCAACGTGGTCGACAAAGTGATATTACCAGCTAATTAAATTCAAACTATCCCAAAAATAGTAAGTCATGAAAATTCAATGGACCAATCTATCCAAATTAATAGCAGTACCAATTGTTCTTCTTCTCGCAGCTTGTGGCAATGGTGAACAAAAGGGCAATAATAAAGGCGCATTAGGAACCAACATTGCTGAACGCGTATATGTAGCTCCTGGAGAGCACGATGAATACTATGCCTTTATGTCTGGAGGTTTTAGCGGTCAATTGGCCGTGCATGGATTGCCTTCGGGGCGTCTTTTTAAAGTGATTCCGGTTTTTTCGGTTGATGCAGAGAAGGCCTATGGTTTTAATGAGGAAACAAAACCCATGCTCAATACCTCCTACGGATTTATTCCCTGGGACGATTCTCACCATCCGGATATCTCTCAAACAAGTGGAGTGATTGATGGCCGTTGGATTTTTATCAATGCCAACAACACCCCAAGGATAGCGAGAATTGGTTTGGGAACCTTTGAAACGGAAGAAATCATCGAAATTCCAAATAGTGCGGGCAATCACAGCTCTTCTTTTGTAACGGAAAACACCGAATACATTGTTGCCGGAACTCGGTTTTCTGTGCCAGTGCCGCAGCGCGACATGCCCATCGCTGATTACAAAGGAAACTTTAAAGGAGCACTTTCATTTATTAGTATCCACCCTGAAACAGGTCGAATGAACATCGATTTTCAAATCATGATGCCTGGTTTCAACTTTGATTTGGCACATCCAGGACGTGGTGCATCCCATGGATGGATGTTCTTCTCCACCTACAACACTGAAGAGGCCAACACTTTAATGGAGGTAAACTCTTCACAAAATGACAAGGATTTTATTGCCGCCATTAACTGGAAAAAGGCCGAAGAAATTATGGCCAGTGGAGGTTTTGAGACGATGCCGGCAAAATATGCGCACAACATCTATGACGAGCGGACACATACAGCCACATCCACGATGAAGACAGAAGTACGCGTTATCGACCCCGCAAAACATCCAGGGTTGGTGTATTTTTTGCCAACGCCCAAGTCTCCTCACGGCTGCGATGTTGACCCTACCGGAGAATACATCATTGGTAGCGGGAAGTTGTCTGCGTCACTGACAGCACACTCTTTTACCAAAATGTTGGCGGCCATAGAAGGCGAGAAATTTGATGGTGAGGCATATGGTATTCCTATCATTAACTACGATGACGTGGTAGCAGGTGTTGTGCAACAAGCCGGACTTGGGCCACTTCACACAGAATTCGATGACAAAGGCAATGGATACACCACTTTCTTCATTAGCTCAGAGGTAGTGAAATGGAAAGTAGGAACCTGGGAAGTATTGGACCGCGCACCAACTTATTATTCTGTAGGTCACTTAGTCATTCCCGGAGGAAATTCCCGCAAACCTTTTGGCAAATACATGGTAGCGCTCAACAAGATTACCAAAGATCGTTATCTTCCAACAGGACCTGAGCTTTGTCAGTCTGCACAACTGTATGACATTTCTGGAGACAAGATGGAGTTGTTATTGGATTTTCCTACGATAGGAGAGCCTCATTATGCTGCAGCATGTCCGGCAGACCTGATTAAACCCAATCAAGTGAAGCTATACAAGCTCGAAGATAACGAGCACCCCTATGCGGTTAAATCTGAAAAAGAAACACGTGTAGAGAGGGAGGGCAATGTGGTACACATCTATATGTCCACCATCCGAAGCCATTTTGCGCCAGACAACATTGAAGGTATCCAGGTGGGAGATATGGTCTACTTCCATGTTACGAATCTGGAACAGGATTATGATGTGCCACACGGTATCGGCATGATTGGAGCAAATACATCGGAGTTGCTCATTATGCCAGGTCAGACCGAAACATTTGTTTGGGAACCCAAACTGGAGGGAGTATGGCCATTCTATTGTACAGACTTCTGCTCGGCATTGCATCAGGAAATGCAAGGATACGTACGCGTTTCTCCTAAAGGCTCCAGTGTCCCGGTAACCTGGACGTTGGACGGTGAATAAGGCTCCCTGGGTTGTTCCTTCCTCGGCAGGAACAACCCTTTTTCTATCTAATTCCAACGAATTCAATGCTACTATGAACTGGCCAAAGATTTTAATGATAATAGGCTCCTTGTTGCTGCTTGCTCTGTTTTTTCTTCCCATGTGGAATATCTCATTGGAAGCTCCGCAATACCCTGAACCGATTGGGATGGATATCTGGATCAACAAATTTGCCGACCACAATCCCAACGACATCAAGAATATCAACATAATGAACCATTATGTGGGGATGAAGGACATTCCGGAAAGCATTCCGGAGTTTGAAATCTTTCCAATTGTGGTGGTCATCATGTCATTGTTGGGGGTGATAGTCGGGTTCATTGGGCGCTATCAACTTTACCTGATTTGGTTCATTCTCGCAGTGGGCCTTGGCACAACGGCCATGTATGATTTCTACCAGTGGGAATACGATTATGGGCACAACCTGAAGGGAAATGCAGCCATTAAGTTTACCGATGCCGAGGGTGAACCAATGGCTTATCAGCCACCGTTAATTGGAAAAAAGAGGATACTCAACTTCAATGCGATTTCGATGCCAATGTCTGGAGCGTACCTGATGTTTTTAGGAATGGGCCTAACGTTGGTTGCATTTGCAGGAGGACTCAAATACAAAAAGAATAAGGCTGAAATTCCTTTGCACGTTGCTAAAGCTGCTGCGGTGGGAGTGCTGCTGTTTTTTAGTTCCTGCCAGATAGAACCAGCTGAAATTGCATATGGATCGGATGCTTGTCATTATTGTAAAATGACGATTGTAGATAAGGCCCACGCTGCGCAAATCGTGTCAACGAAAGGCAAGGCTTTTAAATATGATGCCATTGAGTGCATGATGAACGATCTCAAGGACAGAGACTCAAGCGACATTGGGCTTATGTTGGTGGCCGATTACAGCCATCCAGGGCAACAAGTGAATGCTGAGGCTGCTCATTTTTTGGTGAGTGAGGAGATTCCAAGTCCAATGGGAGCCTTTCTTTCAGCATTTTCAAGTACAGAAGACAGGGTAGAGGTTTCGGTTAGCAATACCGGCACAGCATTTACCTGGGAGGAATTGAAAAATAAGTTTCGATAAGCAGAAATTGATGCCATTTTCCACCGCGACCACGATTCTTAAACTCGCTCATTGACCGAACCAGGATGCCAAATAAATTGTTAGTTAGCTTGATATTGTCTTGTTTGGCTATTCCTGGTATTAGGGCAGGAAATGTTACGCTCTGCAAAGGGTGTAGCATTTCCTCTTTGAGTTCGGCAGTCCAGCAGGTACAAGCGCATGATACCATTTTGATCGAAGCCGGCAACTACCTGGCTATCAATGTCGAATTGACCCGACCGGTGACCCTGTTGGGTAAAGGCGAGGTAGTGTTGGATGGCAATAACGAAGGTTATATCCTGAAAATTTTGTCGGACAGTGTCACTATCTCCGGGTTGACATTCGTTCAGCCCGGCCGGAGCTATACCAAGGACTATGCGGCCATCTATGCCTACCGGGCCAGGCATTTTTGCATTGAAAATAACACCATTCAAAACCCTTATTTCGGCTTGTTGCTTGAAAAATCAAAAGATGGGTTGGTGCGGAATAATTTGCTTTTCGGCCAGTCCAAACGGGAAGATGACTCAGGCAATGGAATTCACATGTGGCATTGCTCGAACATGGTGGTCACCGAAAACGAAGTGTATGGATTAAGGGACGGCATTTACCTCGAGTTTGTTTCCGAAAGTCGGGTTGTCGATAATTATAGCCACAACAACATCCGGTATGGATTGCACTTTATGTTTTCCAACCACGATGAGTACACGGGCAATACATTTGCCAATAATGGGGCCGGTGTTGCGGTGATGTTTTCAAAATTTATAGTGATGCGTGGGAACAGTTTTCTACAGAATTGGGGAACAGCTTCCTACGGTCTTTTGCTGAAGGAAATTTATGATGGAGAAGTTACAGAGAACGTATTTGAAGAGAATACGATGGCCATTTTTGTGGAAGGATCAACCCGCATCAATTACCTGGGCAATCATTTTCAAAGCAACGGATGGGCCGTAAAAGTGTCGGGAGGATGTTATGCCAATGTGTTTTCAAAAAACAATTTTGTCGCCAACTCATTTGATATCTCTTATAGCGGTAGAATGAATGATAATTCGTTTCAAAATAATTATTGGGGCGATTATTCTGGTTACGATTTGGACAAAGATGGCATCGGAGATGTGCCCTTTCGTCCAGTAAAATTATTTTCCTACATCGTCAACAGAACTCCTGAAACGATCGTATTGTTGCGCAGTTTGTTTGTTGATATCATCAATTTCTCAGAACGGGTGTCTCCCGTTTTCACTCCTGATCAACTGTTAGATGAAGCACCAGCAATGAAACCATATTGATGATAAAGGCAGAAAATTTAAGAAAGCGATTTGGCAAAGTCGAAGTGCTCAAAGGCGTAGACTTCGAAATTGGACGTGGTGGAACCGTAGCCATCCTGGGGCCCAATGGTTCAGGGAAAACAACCATCATGAAAACGATTCTGGGGATGGTGATACCTCAGAGCGGGGCGGTTTATTTTCAAGGGAAGAATATACTCGGACAATGGAACTACCGTACAGATATTGCTTATCTACCGCAAATTGCCCGATTCCCGGAAAACCTCACAGTCAGAGAGTTGATACGCATGATCAAAGACGTGAGAGGCGTTCCAACCAAAGAGGAGGAGCTGATTCAGCTTTTTGGGCTCACCGAATTTTTAAAACACAAACTGGGGCACCTGTCTGGTGGAACAAGGCAAAAAGTGAACATCGTACTGGCATTTATGTTTGATTGTCCCCTGGTGATATTGGATGAGCCTACAGCGGGTCTGGACCCCATTTCGCTTATTCACCTCAAGGAGCTCATTCAACGCGCAAAAGCAAAAGGAACGACATTTTTGATTACCACCCACATCATGCCTTTGGTGGAGGAGTTGGCCGATGAAATCATCTTTTTGCTGGACGGCAAAATCCATTTCCAGGGAAATATTCCAACATTGAAACAGCAAACCGGGCAAACTGATCTCGAACACGCCATTGCCACCTTACTGAAAAAACCGTGATAAAAATTCTACGATACAGCTTCTACGATTTGGTCCGCAGCAAGTGGAGCTATATCTACCTGCTGTTTTACCTCGTTTTGGGCTTTTCGCTCTTGTTTCTCAACAATAATTTGTCCAAGGCCATCATTACATTGATGAACATCATTGTAGTGTTGACCCCAATGGTAGGCACTTTATTTGGGATAATGTATTGTTACAGTTCCCGCGAGTTCATCGAATTGTTGTTAGCGCAACCCATCCAACGTAGATCGATTTTTCTCGGTCTTTACCTGGGCATTGCCAGTTCGTTGGCATTGAGTATGCTTCTCGGTTTAGGAATACCTTTTTTAGCTTATGGACTACTTCAAACAGGTGAAATAGGAAACTTCGGCTATTTGTTGATGGCGGGTACTTTCCTCACCTTCATTTTTGTCGCCCTTGCCGTTAATATTTCGCTGCTCCATGAAAACAAAATCAAAGGATTCGGCTATGCCATCCTGATGTGGCTTTTTCTAGCCGTTATTTACGATGGTCTTTTTCTGGTGTTGTTGGTCGTGATGGATGCTTATCCATTGGATAATTTTACGCTGTTGGCGGTGATAATGAATCCGATTGACCTTTCCCGGATAATGGTGTTGCTGAAACTGGATATTTCCGCATTGTTAGGCTACACAGGAGCTCTGTTCCAAAAATTCTTTGGTTCCGGTCTGGGTATGCTGGTGGCGCTGACAACCTTGGTTGGGTGGACCATCGTACCCGTTTGGACCATGCTCAAAATAGCCCGAAAGAAAGATTTCTAAAGAAAAACGAGCAAATCCTTCGATTTACCCGTTTTTCAAACAAATTCCCAGACCAGTTAAGATTTAGTAAGAATAAGAAATGGTGTAAGTCTGACTTCCATCATTCACCTTTAAGATGGTCAAATGACCACCAGGGTCCTGTGTGGAACCAACATCAAAATAGAGGTGCCTTGTTACGATATTGTCGCATGGGTCGTTGTTGTCATCATGCACCAGATACAAAAATGCCTGAGGTGGCGCAGATTCAGCGAGAACTCCGGCCCAATTGAGACAGAAGCGATGTTCCACACAACCGCCTGAAAATTGGACAACAAGGTCTAAACAATCTCCATTGAGTGTAGCACTGTTGATAGTGATTGGGTCAGGCCCACTGGTTTGATCAGAAACACATAGAGCCCGACATGTGATGTCTTCAGCGGACAGCACATCAGAAGTAGTAAAACCTGAGAAAAATAGGGATAGGGTGAACAGAACACCCATCAAAAGAAATGGTATCTTTTTCATAATTGCATATTTTAAGGAGGCCTGGGATTCCGTCCTTTTCAAAAAGATACAATTCTAGCGGGCCAATAGCAATAAGAACAGCGATCTGCGGGCTGTTTCAATGAAATTGTACATCACAGAAGTCAATGATTTACTGCCTTGGCATCTACATTCTATCCACTAAACAGGATGGGAATGTTGTAGGCAGCCCAATCAAATTCCTTAAAAATTAGCCCATGCGTTTTTCCAGGATTCTTTTACCTTGATTAATTGTGACCGGGCCTTTTGCCTGTGAATACGGACCCATAGTGCCAGAAAATGGGGATGTTCATGATGACGAACATGAAAACCCCGTTGTCGATCCGGTCGCGTTTAAGAATGTGTCACCCAATGCTGGTGAAAATTTTGCTTTGGGAGAATCTGTCATCATGCAGGCCAGGTTGGAGTGGGAAGGCTCTCTGCACGGCTGGGATTTGTTTTTGGTCAACACCACTACCGGAGACACCGTTTTTACCGCAGACTTGCACGATCACCGTGAGGAATTGCGCATGGAAGAGGTGTGGGTAAATACCGTTACAGAGCTCTCAGACATGCAACTCATCATCCACTGACGCATCAGTCACGAAGGTGAGTACGAGGTGTACACGGTCAATTTTCGTGCGCATCCTATGTGCCTTTTTTTTGATTGTCCGTACCAAAAAGCATTAAACAAGGGAGGTTCGATAGACGAACCTCCCTTGTTTTAATCATGCTTACCTGGTTATTCCTTTATCAATTTTACTGTGTAGATCTGTTCTTCCTGTAACACGCGAACGAAGTATATCCCATTCGGAGCATCCGAAAGGTCCAAACTTTTCGAACTGCCACCCGCGGTTGATAATTCAAGCACCTGCCGTCCAACAATGTCGGTAATGGAAATGCGTGCCATGGCCAGATTGGAAAGCTCCAGGAAGTAAACCCCGCTACCTGGATTGGGATAAACTTTCAAGATGTTCACCGTTTGTGTGGCGTGAGTTTCTTCTTCTTTTACACCATCGTCCACATACATTTTTAAAGCGCATGTCACTGAAATTTGCTGACACACAGTGGTGGTGCAGCAACCTCCAGCCATGGGGTCCAAACCAATGACGGTAAGGCACACATCGTAGGTTCCATTCGTGGTGTAAACATGTGAAACGTTTTGTCCTGATGCCAGGGTGCCATCATCAAAATCCCAATACCATCCAATGATGTTGCGGTTGGTGTTGAGGATAGAACCGTCAAACTGATAATTGCAGGTGGCCGGGAAACTGGTGTAGTTAGCCTGCGCTGCAATGGTGCACGGGTCCATACAATCCACGAAGATGTCGCGGCAAAAGAATTCTTCGCAGCAATCAGTGCCATTAAAACCAGTTACGGTGAGACAAACGGTGTACCAACCCGGATTAGGATAGTAATGCGTTGGATTTTGCTCGGTAGAAGAGGTGCCATCGCCAAAGTTCCACAACCAACCGGATATGTTGGTGAAGGAGTTGGATTGGGATTGGTCCATTAGTTCGACTCCGCAACTGACAGGCAACTCCATAAAATCAGCTGTTAGTCCGCACGGACCAAAACCATTTTTGGTGGTGCTAGGCAGCCCGTACCTGCTGACAATGTTTTGAGTGGGAATCGTTCGTAAATTGGGACCATTAAAATTGTAGCTACACTCATTGGAAGTGGTTGTTGAATTGAGGTCATTGGGTTCTTCAATCACGGCCAGGTGATCATCTCCAAAAAGAGAAATGTAGATTTTATCATCCGGGCCCAATTCGAGGATAGACTCAGGTTCTGCAACGGTTGCGACCAGTATTTCGGTACTGATCGGGTTGGCATTGGTGATGTCATATTGATAAATATGCTGCGGAGTATTGGGGAAACCATACGTACCCCCATCGGATACATACAACACCCTTGAGTCCGGGCTGAAACAAGCGGAGTAATTTCCTCTGTTGATGACCAAGGGGTTGGAGATAACTCCTGATGTGGGGTTAAAATCCATCAGCACACTTTGGCTCGTGCTTGGAATAGGTTTGTAGTCTTTTCCGCAAGCCACAACCTGGGTGCCATTTGGGGAAATGTTGATTGCTCCAACATCACCATCCATGGCCAGCGTCAATGGACTTCCCACTACAAATGGAGCTCCTCCGGTAACCGAATAAACAATCATCGAAGTAGTATTGGCTCCTCCAGCAAAGCCTGGATAGGTGGTGTACCCCCTGACAATCAGGAAATAGCCGGTTTGAGTTGAGTTGCCAACAACAGCCATTCCTTCCATAAATCCTGCGTAGCCGGATGGAAGCGTGACCGGGGTGTTTAGACTACCGACTGTTACGGCCAGTGTGGCTGGGTTGACGGTCAGCGTAGTATAGCTTAGGTTATTTCCGACCTGCGGACCGGCAAGTGCAAAAACGTAGTAGGTGTTAGCCAACAATGGGTGCGGAAAGGAAACGACCGTTTGCGTTCCACTGCTGAATCCTGCAAGCGAGCTTGTGACCAGGTTGTGATTGCTGTCCCATATTTTATCCCATTGGGCATAAAACAGTAGGTTTCCGTTGGCATCACATTGTGTGGTGACACCTTCCCGCATGTTGATAGTAGAATTGGTGAGGGCGCTAATGTCAGCAACGGGAGTTCCGCTGCTAAAGTCGAGTCCGGCATTTTGCCCAAAATACCAGAAATTGGTTTGACTGCTTTGTGCGGACATTGGATTTACCCAAGCGCAAAGCATTAGTAAAACCAGTGCATTGTATATGATTGTAGTTCGTTTCATGAGAACAGTATTTTCGGTGACTAATAGCTTGTTTCTTAGGGACATGTAATAGTGATGGTCTGACATTGTTGGCCGGTGCAACAACCTCCAAAGCCATCCTGGCCTGTTGTTTCAAGGCAAACGGTGTAGGTGCCACTTTTTGAGAACACATGGGTGGCATTTTGGCCTACTCCTGTGGTGCCGTCACCAAAATCCCAGTTCCAGGAAGAAACCTGCCGGTTGGAAGCGTTCATAAAACCGGTAAAGTCAATGCTGCAGTTGGCGGCATCCACCACATAGCTGTAGCCGGGCTGAATTTGACAGTCGCCTTGTTCACAGTCTACAAAAACGTCCCGGCAGTAAGTTTCAACACAGCAATTGGTGCCATCGAAAGCCGAGACTGTCAAACATACCTGAACCATACCAGGAATGTTGAAGGGGAACATTGGATTGGCTGAATTCATGTAAGTGTGTTGTGGTTGAAATGCGGAGGAAGAGGTGCCGTCACCAAAGGTCCATTGATACCCAGTGATGGTGGTCGCTGGATTGGTGCTGGTTATGTTGTTGAATTTGGCTTCACAGTATTCCCAGTTCACATCAAAAAGTGGATCCACGCCACAGGTGTAGGTGCCTGTTTGGTAAACTGTGGGAAGTCCTAATTTACAAGAGGCTCCGGATGCCAGGGAATACCCCGCATTCGTGTGACCACAGCCCGTTCCGGTTACATCAGGAGAATTGATAACATCCAGGCTGTTGCCCATTGCACGGACAATGTATATTTTGGAGCAGGGAGCAGGAGCCAACTCCATGTCCGCGATCATGTTGGCGCTGGAAGTGGCAATGACGGTGACTGATGCAGCAGGACTGCTTGCTGTAAGATCCCATTGATGTATATCGGTATCAGTGGTTTCGTTGGCGCATGAATACAAAACATTTCCATTGGCTGAAAATGCGACCCCAATTGGTTTAGAGCGGGAGAACGTCAGTTGGTTGGAGAGTTTTCCCGTGGCGCGGTTGATGTTAAATACTTGTAATCTGTTTTTGCCATTGATGGCGACTGCCAACTTTGTTTCCTGCCGGTTGACCTTCATTTGTCCGTTACAGTCTCCGTTGGCCAGGTTGCCGTGAATAACGCCAATTGAGCTGGTTGCCGGAGTGGTGTTCAAGCCGGCTGAGGTCAATTCGTAGGCTTTGAATTTGTTGTTTCCCCATTCGTGCATGAAGATCCAGTAGCCATCGTAAGTAGCATTGCGGCATACCGCTATGCGCTCCGTGGAGGAACTGTTGATCATGACGTTTTTGCTGGAAGCATCTACCTCTCCTAAACCGCCATTTAGAGACATGTCCACTATGGTGTAACGAAATCCATCTACAAGCCCATTTTCCTTTTCTCCAGTTGTAAATATGTAATACAAGCTATTGTTACCAGGTTGTTTTACAATGATAGAACCTGAAGTTGAGGAGTGCCATAGACTTCCACCAAGCAGTCCCGTGCCATTGGGCATTACGTTGAGATTTTTGTCCCAGACCTTTTCTCCGTCTGTCAGTATCAACAGATTACCTGATGCATCAGATATGCTTGAGGTTCCTTCGGGGTGTGTAGTAGGACCAGAAGATGCAGTTGGTGAGCATCCTCCGCTGAAATCCATCGCAGCGTGGTTACCGAAGTACCAGTTGCTCATCTCAATTTGGGCGTGCATGGAAAAGCTGAACAATACAGCACCCGCAAATAATGTAAGTTGCTTCATAGGTTAGAATATTTTATAAATGAACTTATGCCTGGCGACCCTTTGGGCCGTGGGGTAAAGGGATAAAAATAGGGGAGTGGAAGTCAAGAGATTGCCGAAAAACTGAATTGAGGTCAGTTGAACTTGAATGCGGCAACTACGACTTTGAATGCGGGAAAAGAGGAAAGGGCTAAAGTGACTTGTTCAGAAAAAGGGAGAGAAAGGCTTCTTTCTTACGTTTTGAAATGGCGAGTTCCGTACCGTCAGACATGATGACAAACCCCCCTGAACTTTTGACGTATTCCTGGATGTGGTTGAGGTTGATCAATTGCGATTGATGAATGCGCAGGAAACTTTCGCGCGGCAGCAATTCCTCATAATATTTGATGGGTTTGCTCACCACTATTTTAGAGCCATCTTTCGTGTGAAATGTCGTGTAAGTGTTGTCCGCACGGCACCAAATGATGTCTTCGAGGTGCAGGATTTTATACCCCGTGGAGGTGGGGAGCGTCAATCGATCCAATTGCTCAGAGTCAAACGCCTGTTGTAAATGGGCGTAGCGTTTTTTTGCGGTATCAGAGAGAGGCATAGACTGAACCTTCTGCACAGCGCGCACCAACTCTTGTGGGTCGATCAATTTGAGTAGATAGTCGGCCGCATTGTATTTAAAAGCTTTGATGGCAAAGGAATCGTAGGAAGTGACAAAAATGACGTGGAAAGAGCGATTTTCCAGTCTGTCAAGCAATTCGAAACCACTGCCATCTGTCATCAGCACGTCAAGAAAAACAAGGTCAGGCTGAGTTTGGGCAATGAGTTCCAGCCCGGTTTCTACACCATCTGCGTCTCCTACCACATCTGTTTCAGGACAGTACCGCGAGAGGTATTGTCGGAGCGTCTTGCGCGCTGCCAATTCATCGTCAACAATTACCGTTTTTATCATGTTACACTTCGATGCGGGGTATCAGCACTTCTACCGAAGTTCCGACAAGCTTTCCATTGTCGTCCAACCGATCTTTGACCTGAACACTAAGTTCTGATGCCAATTCCTTATTGACCAGTTCGAGTCGTTCCTTTGAAATCAACATACCCACCGAATGGTGGTTTGCCCGATGTTGACTTTGCGCTGCGGCCTGTTCCCGGCCGATACCATTGTCCGTTACAGAACACAAGATAAAGGAATTTTGGGGGGTGACGGATACCTTCACCAACCCACCATCCGGACGATTTCTTAGTCCATGCACAACGGCATTTTCAATGTACGGCTGTAACAGCATAGATGGAATTTGAATGGAATCTCCATCCAGCTCTGAATCAATTTCGAATTCGTACCGCAATTGTCCTCCAAAACGCAAGCTTTCCAATTCAAGGTAGAGTTCGAGCATCTCAATTTCCTTGCTCAACAAAACCATGCTGTCTCTGGAATTGTAAAGAATTTGACGCACCAGCTTAGAAAAACAAATCAAAGCCATCTCAGCTTCGCGCATTTTATCTTCGGTAATGAGTGATTGCACCACATTGAGTGCGTTAAAAATAAAATGCGGGTTCATTTGGGCACTCAAGGCTTTTCGTTCAAGGCCAATCATGCGCTGTTCAATTTTACGTTGTTTGCTCAACCTCCTGAAATGCAGGTAAAAGATGAAACCTATTGCCGCAATAGTCAAGGCTCCGATCAGGGAGGAAAACCACCATGTCAACCAAAACGGGGAAGCAATTTCAATGGATAATTGGGCCGGGGTGCGGTTCCAGACTCCATCTTCATTGCGGGCGGTGACTTCGACCTGGTACGATCCTGGTTTTAACCCAGACAACAACACGGTGCGCGTGTTAATTTCATGCCAGGCCTCTTCCAATCCTTTAATTCGATAGCGATAAACCAGCGACCCGGCACTGCGAAAAGAAATTCCGGTAAAGCTGATTTGAATGACACTTTGGTGATGGGAAAGTTGGTAACTCGGCAGAATGGCGGTGTCATGATTGGCGATGTTTACAGCGGTAATATAGACAGGTGGCTCCACCGGGTTGGTGAAAATTTCGTTTCCGTTAAAAACAGTAATTCCGCGCTGAGAGGCAGCCCAAATTTCATTTTTCCAAAGGATGACTTCGTTGATTTCGTTGGAGGGTAAACCGTGTTGTGTGGTAAAAGTCTTGATCTCCATTATCCGATGTTGGGCCAGGACCAATCGATTTAATCCGCGGCTGGTAGCAATCCAGATGGTGCTGTCGTTTTCAATGGCCGTTCCATTCACAAAATCACTGGCGAGACCCATTTGCTGGTTGATGGCGAAAAGTGTGTCGTTGGTCATTACAATTAGCCCCTGGCCCCGGCTCGATAGCAACAATATCCCTTGGGCAAGTTCGTTGATGGCCACTATCCGGGAACTGAGAAGGGGGTGCCGATGTTTCAAACTAACAAGGGTATCTTCCTGAAGTTTCCAAAGTCCATCAAGGCTTCCTACCCACAACTGTTGTTGGCTGTCTTTAAAAATGGCGTTGGTACGAAATGACTTCCGGGGGGCGGGATAAAAGCGGTCGACCTGGTCATCCTTCCAGCGCACCAGACCAGCACCATTTCCCGACCAGCTAATGTTGTCCTGATCTGCCCAGAACCCCCAACTGCTTTCCGTGGTGATACGCCTGTCCGCTGTTTTTTGAACTGTATGTGGCAATACAGAAAGTTGCGAGTCGCTGTAATGGAAAATATCGTGTTGCCCACAAATCCAAGCTCCTCCTTTTTTTTCGGAGGCATAGACTCCAGAAAGGATATTAATGGAGTCGGTGCTGATGGGGATTTGAAATCGTTTTCCTGACCGCTCAAACACGTCAACAAAACCGCTTTCGTGACCCGCATAAACGGTGCCGGCTGAGTCAACGGTTAAACAGGACACCCTGTCACCAGTCCCATTTAGGCTCTTTTGGTAAGTTTTAAAAATGAGAGATGGCAAATAATAAACACCGTCTTCCCGGGTGCAAAACCAAAATCCCCCTTCGCGGTCCTGCAGAATATGGCTGACCGTTTTTCCCTCCAAAAACGTTGGAAAAACGGATTCCTGGAGGTTGCTATCCCGAAAACATTTCACACCACCCTTGTCAAAGCCGATCCAAAGCAATTGTTGTTGGTCTTCAAAAATCCAGGATGGCTGTCGCTCAAATGGAAAAAACTGTAGGGAGTCTTTGATTCGAATAATTTCGTGGTCGGCCCCAAGAATCAGGTCTCCATTGGCACGGATGCAGGCTGCTCTGATCCAGGGAGTGCGGTAATGCTGAGGGATTTGAATGGTCGTGGGATAATTGTCTGTGCCCGTTTCCAGGTTCCATTTTTGGGAGGGCGCGGCATTGGATTTGTATACATGCAGAAAGTCGATGGCACCTTGCTTACGCAAACCAATAACATTCTCAGCTGATTGCGGGTATATCAGTTCTCCGGTTTTGGAAATGGTGGCTTCCCCTTGTATGGAAAAACCGATGTGTACTCCGTCCGATTCGTCCACATAAAATGAAAGTTGCTTGGGGGCACCCTGGAACAAGGAAGCTGCAATGGAGTCATGCTCGTACCGGTGGATTTTTCCTTCGTAATAATAAGTCAACCGGTTCGAATAGGAAATCATCCAAATACGCCCTCTATGGTCTTCGTATGTTTCAAAAACCGTGTTGTCGGGAAGGCCTTGTGCGGAGGCGAAAGTCTCAAATTCATAGCCATTGAACCGAGCCACTCCGCGATCAGTACTAAACCACAAGTACCCTTTACTGTCTTGCATGGCATGGTAAACTTCTGAGCTGGGCAAGCCATTCTCCATGATAAAATGCCGCAAAGAGGGATGTTGAGCAGGGGAGGTGAAAGACAGCACCGCAATCGCCCAAAGCAGCAGTGTACGGATGCAAACGGTCAGTGAAATGGGGCTGAGGACCTTCATCAGAGTTAGTGTCTTACCAAAAGTAGACTATTTTTAAGGGCCATCATTTTACCCCCCCAATCCATTTTTCAAAGCAAACTTTACCAACCAGTCAGCGCTGGAGACATTCATTTGACTGTACAGGATTTTGTTACGTAAACGCGTCTTGGTTGAAAATTATTAATGAAAGGCTTATCTTGAACCGCTAATAAAGTTTAACCCTACTCACAAACCCAAACCTATGAAGACAAGTATCTTTATTACCCTCTTTTGCACGTTTAGTGTATTCGCCACCGCCCAATACGAATTTAGCCCTGACGAACATAAAGGGGAAATCTACACGATCAAGGAAGGAACAAGAACAGGTTACATCGATTTGAAAGGAAGCGATCGCTCACCTTGGGCCAATCAGCAGAGTGTGCGCTTCTTTTCTGAGGATGCGCTTGCAGACAATAAAGTCAAAGGAAAAGAAAAGGAAAAATACAAGCCCAAGCAGCTCAAAGGGTACCTTGCCGGAGATCGCTATTTTGAGTCCATCAAAATTTCCCCAGGAAAAGTTAAAATGGGCATTGGCATGGCCTCTCAGAAGTTTGTCGAACGTTTGGCTCACGGAAAAATAAAACTCTACAAGCTTTACGAAGCTCCCGATCCTGCCGGTGTTTATGTTGGTGAAGAGGAAATAGCAGCACACGAGGCAGACCTTGAGCGAATGAGAAATGAACCAATTTACGTGCTTCAGCACAATGGCGGGAATTATCAAACGATGAAAAATGTAAACCTTGAAGGTTGGCTCAGCGATTGTCCTGAAGTATTGGAAAAATACAAAAGTGGGGGATACGGAATTGAGCCTTTCAATCAGGATGCTAAAACTGGCCTGGGCAAGTCAATTGCCCAAAAGGTTAATGCAGAACGCATGGAGGTTGTACTTGCTGAAATTCTCCGCGACTACAATGCTTGTATGAAGTAGCATTTTGATGGTGAATAGGAGAAATTGTCTGTTGGTTGTCGCGTTGTTGTCGCTGATCAGCCAAATTGGTTTTGCTCAGAACCCTAAGCGAGAACCTTTGGGGTATTACAATTACGTGCAACCAAGGATGTCTACTGAACTTGACAATGCAGAATTCTTCGAGATTTTGGTTGAACTGGCAGATCAAGATGCTTATCGAAGAAAGCAGATAGAGCAGTACTTGTCCATCCAACACTTCAAGGCAGCCGGAGTTGATAGTGAGCCTGATTTTACAGTAAAAGTCATTGAAGCTCCATTTCAGTTCAAAGCGGATGATCGCAAATCTTCGGTTCAGAAATTCAAGGAAAATGGAGTAGAACGGTCAAGGACTGTTTATTTCTACACGGGTTCTATGACTTATCACTATACCATGAAGGTGTTGAATCTTGATGGCAAGGAGCTCTTTCGCAAATTGGTTTCCGGCAGCCAAAAGACGAAAGGACGAACATCTCCCTCTATGACCGATGCCCATGATATGTATATTCAGGACAAGCTGAAGTTTAAAGAAACCGTTCTCAAAAAAAGCGCTGAAGAACTGGCGACAGCCTTTAACAACCAGTTTGTGAATATGAATAAAACCATAAATCTGTCAGCGATTACCATTAAGGAGAAGAAATTTGATTACCCTGGTTTCAACAAAGCCTGCGCTGATTTGATTCGGAGTTATGCGGTTTTGAACATCAACAATGAAGGCACTGCCGAATCAGAGGAACTATTGTCTGGTTGCATCATCTTCTGGACAGAATTTGTGAAGGATGCTACTCCGCAGGATAAGAAGTCTTTCAAGAATGACAAGGTAACGGCCGCTGCCTATTACAATTTGGGGCTCACCTTCTTCTTTCTAAAGAACTATAGTGCCGCAACCGAGAATTTTGAACTCACAGCCAGTTATGACAGTGGGGTAATTGCAGGGATCAAGAACCTCATTAATGTGAGCAGCGATTGCGCTAATCGAGTGGACCAATAAGGTTAGAATCCTTTTGAAAGGAGTCCAGTAAGAGACCCACATTAGACCAATCACCATTTTTTGGAGGTTGGTCTTTTTTTATCTCCCGGTTTGGCTGGAGATATCAGGTCCCTTGTTTGTGGGGAATTTGTTGGTATATCCAGCACAGCGCTCATCCATACTAACCAACCTCGTTTTCCAACTGGCGTTTGGCCGCTTGCAGCAACTCCCTTTCTTCCGCCTTCATCTCTGGGAATTGCGGATTTAATTGGGCAATCCGATCCACAATTATTTCGCTGACCGCGGTGCGCATAAACCATTTGTTGTCAGCGGGGATGACATACCAGGGAGCTTTTTCTGTGGAGGTGTTTTCAAGGCATTTTTGATAAGCATCCTGGTAAGTTTCCCAATGTTGTCGCTCTTTTATATCGTGGTTGGAGAATTTCCAATTCTTGCGTTTGTCATGGATTCTCCTTAAAAATCGAACCGCTTGTTCTTCTTTCGAAAGGTGCAGAAAAAACTTGATGATGGTCGTACCATTTTCAACGAGGTGTTCCTCAAAATTGTTAATCTGATCGTAGCGTTTTTGCCAGAAATTTTCAGAAATATCATCCAGTGAGTTGATGTGAGGGATCCGGTTGTCCAGAATAATTTCCGGATGAACCTTGGTCACCAAAACCTCTTCATAGTAGGACCGGTTAAAAATACCAATCCGACCACGTTCAGGCAATGACTTGTAGCACCGCCACATATAATCGTGATCGAGTTCCTCTGCAGTAGGTTTTTTGAAGCTAAAAACCTGGCATCCTTGTGGGTTGACACCGGACATGACTTGCTTGATGGTACTGTCTTTACCCGCGGCATCCATGGCTTGAAAAATGACCAACACCGCATGTTTGTTATCAGCATATAGTTTTTCCTGCAGCTTTTGCAGCTTGCGCACATTTTCTTTTCGTCTCGCACGGCCCTCCTCCAGGGAAGAGAGGGTGGCTGTGTATTTTGTGTCGTATTGTCGCAGGTCTATTTTTTGGCCAGGAGGAGCAATGAGACGTGGGTCATCGATCATAAATCGCAAATTTGAAAGGCTATGTTACAATTGGCATTGCCGCTAAGTTACTGGAATTGAGGAGAAGCACGATTTTAGAAATTTCTTTCCATTTATTTCATCACAATACCGGAAGAGTTGTACATTCGGATTCCGCGTAAAATATGCCCCCTTTTGCGCTCAATATCAACTAATTAATCCCTTTCAACAATGAAAAAATTCCTCTGCGATGGCAGGAATGCCCTCCTGTTTGCTTTATTAATAATGTCCTTGCTCAACTGCAAAAAGGATGACGACAGCTCTGCCGATTGCAACATCACTGAATCGGATGTCACCCGCACAGCCCTGGTGGTTACCAACAACTCAACTGAATCCGTATTTGTAGGAGTAATTTTGGCTGATATAGGCGGTGCCTGCGGAACCAGCAATCCACCAGCTACGGCCGACCAATTGGCCCAAATGGGGTTTTGTGGAGATGTGTTAGCTGGCTCCAATCCTCCCTATGCCGGAAAATGCAGCTTTATGCTGGCAGCAGGAGCAAGCAAGACCTTTCCGAACATTCCGGCAACCTGCATCAGCGGCAACGTGACTTTTGGTGGTTATGCAGCCTGCCCTGATGGTACTTTCCCCGATGGATACACCACGGCAGAATTTACCCTCAACGTCACCAGCGGAGATGAAGGTATCGATGTTTCGTTGGTCAACGGTTACAACTACAAGGTCACTATGGCCATGACAGGCGGTGGAGCATGGTCCACAGGAGCACAGGCAGGCGATCCGCAACCCATTAGTTTAATTACACCCAACACTATTGGCAACAACATCGGCAATCCCGGAGTTTATCCGCGCAATTGCACCGATTGTATCCAGTTAGTGGGGAGCATTGTTTGTCCGGGCTTTCCAGCTGATCCAACGTGTCAGGCGACCCGTATTTGCAATGCACAACGCGATGTGTCTGTCAATGGCGGTACGGTGACCATTGCTTTGCAACCTTAGAGGAGCTTGCTTTAAGCAACTATGCCGTTACCTCGTTGACACGGGTGTGCAGCATTCGATCGTAAGGAGATTGCCGGTTTTTGCTGAAAAGAATCCAATAGAAATAAACAAGCAGCAACAACATGGCTACGAAGAGCAATAGGCGCAAGGTCGGATTCTCGTCATAATAAAGGGGAGTGGGAAAAGCGATGCCCAGATGCGTCAATTCCCAGGGAAGCAGCTTTAATCCAGTGCGCAGCAGGTTTTGTTTCCAGTCGATCCGGGCGGCACCGTCTTGATGAACCACAGAAATGTGCATAATTCGCTTGCCCGGGGTTCCTTTGCTCAATGAACTATCCAACACCGTAAAATAGAACCAAACCGGAAGAGAAATGGTCAGTAATACATACATCTCCAGATGTATGCTGTCGTTGAGCCAGGCGTCATCCAGGCCGAGGTATGGCCGCAGCTGGCTAAGAACCAACCATTGAATGACCAGTATCATGGTCGAAAAAGCAATGCAACAGTCAATGAGGTAGGCCAGTGCCCGTTTTGCTGTGTACCAGGCGTTTTGAGAAATGAGTTGGGGCAGTGTCACATTTGAAAATAATTATTGCAGCACATCTCTGATGGACGCATCTTTTTGAAAAATACTGTTGGCAAACGGGCAGAGGGGAAGAATTTTTTTTCCTTGCTCCCGTGCCATTTGGACAATGGCGTTGAGCAATTGGCGGCCAACACCAGTTCCTTTTAGGGGCTCACTCACTTCGGTGTGATCGATGATGATCAGCGTGTTACCAGCCTTTGAGTAGGTCATCTCAGCCAAAGTAGCCTCAGCATTGCCAAAGTAGGCGCGGCCTTTAGTTTCCGTTTCTTCCAGTTGTAATGTCATGCACAAATAATTGCGGGAATAAGTTCCGTGGTTCGAAATTACAGAATGTTTTGCAGGCAACGAGCGTTGCTAATTGCTGATAGAAATAGCAGAACCTTTCGTTACTTTGCGCCTCATGTCACCAAAGAAAAACGCATCCATTCAGGTTCGTGTTGCCAACGAGCACAACCTGCAAGGAGTGTCGCTTGACATTCCCCACAAACAGTTTGTGGTAGTAACAGGTGTGTCTGGTTCCGGTAAATCATCGCTCACATTTGATGTCATTGCGCGGGAAGGACAGCGGAGGTATCTGGAAACGTTTCCTTCTTTTTCAAGGCAATTTATGGGCAAGCTGACACGGCCGGATGTGGAAGCCATCGAAGGACTATCACCGGTTATCGCCATTGGCCAGAAGACCACGGGAGGGAGCATCCGTTCTACGGTGGGCACCCTTTCTGACCTCTATGCCTTGTTGCGGTTGTTGTTTGCCCGGTTGGGTGAATCTCCGGATGCGGTGCCCTTGAATCGTGGATTGTTTTCCTTTAACGGTGCAGGGGTATGTCCGCAATGCCATGGCTTGGGACTGGAAGAGCGCATTGCTCAATCAAAGGTAATTGCTGACAGTACCAAAACATTACGGGAGGGAGCTTTGGCGCCCACATTGCCCAACGGTTACATCATGTACTCGCAGGTCACCGTAGATGTGTTAAATGATGTGTGTCAAGCCCACGGTTTTGATGTAGATACTCCCTGGGAAGCCCTTTCAGCAGAACAACAAGACATTGTTTGGAACGGTAGCACCCGGCTCAAAGTGCCGTTTGGAAAACACAGCCTGGAATCTCGTTTGAAATGGACGGGCATCACCGCAAAACCTCGTGAAGAAGGCTACTATCGCGGGATGATTCCGATCATGTCGGAAATTCTACGCAGGGATCGGAACAAAAATATTCTGCGCTATGTCGAGTCGGTGGAGTGTTCGGATTGTGCTGGAAGTCGTTTGAAGCATGAGGCCAGAGCGGTTCAGTTGAAGGGTACTTCTATTGTGGAGTTGTCGCAATTGGAGGTGTCCGAGTTGCGGAAATGGTTGGAACAGACGCAATGGAATGCATCTCAGAAAAACACAGCCGAGCCTATCGTGGCGCAATTGGTGCGACAAATTGAATTGTTTGAAAAATTGGGCATTGGTTACCTTTCGCTGAACCGGGCTGCACCAGGCTTGTCAGGAGGGGAGGCGCAACGCATTCGGTTGATCAACCAGCTCAGTGCCGAACTTAGCGATGTGTTGTATGTGTTTGATGAACCTTCCATTGGTTTGCATCCCGCTGACAATCAAAACTTGTTGGAAGTGCTCCGAATGCTGGTGGAAAACGGCAATTCACTGTTGGTAGTAGAGCACGATGAAGCGACCATTCGTCAGGCAGATTGGATCATAGACATTGGACCGGGGGCAGGTGTTGGTGGTGGCAAGGTGTTGTACAACGGAAACCTCGAATCTTTTTTATTACAGGAAAGTTTGCGTGGCGTAAGTCCCACCTTTGATTTTTTACACAGCCCGATTGTGGAGCAGGAGGCCACGATTCATCCGGGCAATGCGGAATTTATAGAGGTTCCCAATTGTCGGGTTCACAACCTCAAAGGATTTGATGCCCGGTTTCAGCTCGGAGCCTTGAATGTCATCACCGGCCTTTCCGGAGCAGGAAAATCCTCGTTGATGGAAGGTTGTTTGAGGCCTTTCGCATCTGAGGGATTGGCTACAGAAACTGTTTTTTCTCAAGTCATTTCCATTGACCAGAAACCCATTGGTCGAACACCCAGAAGTAATCCGGCCACCTACACGGGGTTAGCGGACGGCATCCGGGATTTATTTGCAAAGCTGCCTGTTGCTAAGAGTGCAGGGTTTAACAAGAGTCGATTTTCTTTCAATACAAAGGGTGGGCGCTGTGAAACGTGCGAAGGAGCCGGAGCTATACAAATTGGAATGCACTTCCTGGGCAATGTGCAGGTCACCTGCGGTACTTGTGCAGGTTTGCGATTCAATGCAGCCACATTGGCGGTGAAGTACAAGGATAAAAACATCGCCCAAATACTGGACTTGTCTGTTGCTGAAGCATTGGTGTTTTTTGAAGGAGAACCGAAGTTGAAGCGCATCCTTTCCACCATTGATGACTTGGGGCTGGGTTACATCAAATTGGGGCAACCCTCCACCACCTTGTCGGGTGGAGAGGCACAACGCATCAAGCTGGCCACGCAGCTCCAACAAAAAACTATTGGCAGCATCCTGTATCTCCTGGACGAGCCTACTGTGGGCTTGCATGGAAAAGATGTGGACACACTCATCAAGGCGCTACAAGCGTTTTGTGCTCTGGGCCATACGGTGGTTTGTGTGGAGCACGATCCGCTGGTAATTCGTCAGTCTCAATGGGTGGTTGACCTGGGTCCGGGTAGAGGAGTGGACGGTGGAGAACTGTTGTTTCAAGGGACACCGGAATTATTGAAAGTGGCTTTGAATTCATTGACCGGACAAGCCCTGATAGCAGAACCCAAACCGAAACGTACTGTGCTACAGCCGAAGCCAAATACGGCCATTTGTTTGCAGGGAGTGCACACCCATCGCTTGAAAAATATCTCCGTTGAAATTCCCAAAGGACAATTGACGGTCATCACGGGAGTTTCCGGGAGTGGAAAATCTTCCCTCGCATTTCACACCCTTTTTGCGGAAGGACAAAGTCGGTTTACCGAAAGCCTTTCTACCTATGCCAGAAGTCAATTGCAACAGGCCAATCCCGCGCAATTTGAGTCTTCCAGTGGTTTGGGCCCCGTTGTAGCCATTGGCCGAAAATACTTGTCGCGTTCACCGCGCTCCACCGTTGGAACCATGTCGGGCATCTATGATCACTTGCGGTTGCTCTATTCGCGGTTGGCACAATTGGAGGGGCATCCCTACACCGCCCAACATTTCTCATTCAACCACCAACTGGGCGCATGTCCACAGTGCGATGGGCTGGGAGTGGAACTGACCTGTGACCCCGAAGTGCTGATTGCTCATCCCGAAAAATCTATACTGGATGGCGCCATTGGAGACAACAAAATCGCCCAATTTTATGGAGATCCGCACGGCAGATACATGGCATTGCTCAAAGCGGTCGATGCCGAAAAGAACTTGGGGTTGCACCATCCCTGGAACGAGTTAGCGCCCGAAACCAAAGAAATCGTGCTGCATGGAACGGGCGAACGCGTGTGGGAAGTTACCTGGCAGTTTCGCAACAAAACACGATCAGGAGAACAACAGATTGCCCAGCCCTGGTTGGGGTTTAGTGGCTACATCGATGATGAATATCAGCGCAAGCACCAAAATAAAAACACCCGGAATCTTCAGGATTTGATGCACGAAAAGAATTGTGCGTTGTGCGCAGGTGCCCGATTAAAACAGGAGTTACTAGCCGTTCAATTGGCGGGAGTAAACCTGGCGCAGTTGACCCAAATGCCCGTCACTGATTGCATTGGTTTTTTAAAGCAGCAATTGCAAAAAAGTGAAACAGGAGCGAAAAAGGCATTGCTAGACATCATTACCCGACAAGTGCTGCCGCAATTAGAAGTCATCAAAGAGCTGGGATTAGATTACCTCACATTGGCGCGAAAAGCACGCACCTTGTCCGGTGGAGAGGGGCAGCGCCTGCGGTTGGCCGGACAATTGGCTGCTCAATTATATGGAGTGACCTATGTGCTGGACGAACCAACCATTGGTTTGCATCCAGACAATGTCAAAGATTTGTTGCAGGTGCTAAAGCGCATTCTCGCACTTGGAAATACCTTGGTTGTCGTAGAACACGATGAACAGGTTATCCGTCAGGCCGATCACGTGCTAGAGCTAGGACCAGGCAGCGGGGCAGCAGGAGGAGAAGTTGTTTTTGCCGGCAAATTAAATGACCTGCTAAAAAGTAAGCAGTCTGTGACCGCCCCTTATTTATTGAACCCCGCTTTAACAGTTGCTACTCCCCGAAAGAACAGCGGTCAAAAGGTCGAGGTAACAGGAGCGTTTGCCAATAACTTGCAGCACATTGATGTTCAGTGGTCTGTTGGGACGATGGTTGCGCTGACAGGTGTTTCGGGCAGTGGTAAAACATCCTTGTTGCGCGAAGTGATTTATCAGTCGGCTCGGACAGGAACCGCCAAGGGGTGCAAGGATATAAGTGGGCTGGAGCACTTTGCTCAGGTTCAGCTATTAGACCAACAAGCTTGGTCAGGCAGCACGTTGAGCACTCCGGCAACCTACCTGGGTTGGATGGACGCATTACGCGATTTGTTCGCTAAAACAGATGCCGCCAAACGATTGGGACTTAAAAAAGGAGCTTTCTCCTTCAACCACAAAGAAGGTAAATGTCCTGAGTGTGGAGGAGCAGGTTACGTAAAAACCGCGTTGGATTTTATGGGCGATGTGTTCGCAATTTGTGAAAGTTGCAACGGATTGCGGTTTGCTCCGGCCTCGCTGGAAGTGACTTATAGAGGCTACTCTATCGGTGCCTTATTGCAATTAACGATTTCTGAAGCCCTCGAATTTTTTGAATCGCCCGCTCTGCAACAACCCTTGCACACGTTGATTCAGGTAGGATTGGGCCACCTGAGTATGGGGCAATCCACCAATACCTTGTCAGGAGGAGAAGCGCAACGGTTGAAGTTGGCCTGTGAACTCATGCAACCGCAAAAGGGAAGTACACTGTACCTGTTGGATGAGCCCACCACGGGCTTGCATTTCAAAGATATTGAGCAATTGGGAAGGGTACTCAACGACCTGGTCGAGCAAGGTCACACGGTTATGTTTGTGGAACACAATGCGCAGCTGATTGCTTTGGCAAATGAACAAATTTCTTTGGGTCCCGGAGGCGGAGGTAGGGGTGGGCGCTTGTTGTCTGGTAGTGCTGGTCGTTGATCGCTTACCACACCCGCGCAAAGATGCCCTCCACATCGGCTTCCTTAAAACCGACAATGCCTTCGTCTTCGGTGAGGTAGAAAAATACAGCGTCTTCGTTGGTGGAGTTGATTAGCCTAGCCTTGTATACGACAGTATAAAAGCGTTGTCCTAATTGTACGTTGAGTTCCGGAGAGACATTGTCGCTTGCAGAAAGGGGAACGGTAAATTGGGTGGTGCCACTACCCAGGTTGGTCGCAACCAGGAAAATGGACCCCAACGCACCACTTTGCCGGTATGATAAATTCCAGGTGAACGCATTATTTTGACCGTGTATGCCCGAAAAGTCTACTCGCGCATTGGATCGACAAGGATCGCATTGGCAGATTCCAACGCCCGTTCTCGAACATTCCTGTTCCGTCATAAAATCCGTTTGGAGGATGCTGGCGCTTAACCTGCGCTGTAGGCCAGTGCTGTCTTCAAAAATTAAGGAGTCATTGGTGTGCAGTTCAATCCATTCTACCTGTTGCAAGTTCACATCCGGGCAAGGGGGAGATTTGTCACAGTTGGTGCAAGCACTCATGGCAAGTAGCAGCATCAAGAATGAAATGGAATAAATGGCGCGCATGGTTTGGGTTTGTAGTTACGAAGTAAAACAATTTTATGGCTGTTATGGCCTTGGTTTACTCTTTGTGCAGGCTGTTGGTTTACCACACCCGGTAAAACACTTCTTCTACATCGGTTTCCTTAAAGCCGACAATAGCTTCTTCATTGGTGAGGTAGAAGAAGCTTGCTTCAAGATTGACCAAACTGTCCGATGTGATGAAATGTATTTTATAAAGCGTGTCATAAGTACGTTGCCCAAGAGTGACATCCGTCAACATTTCTACATCTGGCCCTGCTACAATTGGAATATCAAACGATTGAGTGGCCTTGCTCATGGTAACCAAGCTCATGCGGCTGCTCAAAGGGTCCTCTTCTTCTTCCTTGCTTTGCGAATGGCGTAAGTTGATGATATAGTTTGGGATGGTGTCGCTGGTTTCCGTCAGGATTAACGATGCTTCAGATTCGCAACCAAAACAATTGCAGGTACCTACACCAGAAGACTTACAAAAACTGGATGTCTCATGAGAGATTTGAACCGTTGAACCTGTAAATATTCGGCTGACTCCCTCGGAGTTTTCAAAAGTGAAGGAATTTGATTCGTGCAATTTTATCCAGTTTACATTGTCAGCGTCCAGATCAGGACAGCTGAAAATCTTTTTATCACAATTCGTACAGGATGCCAGGGTTAGGAGTAGCAGTAATAAAATAGGGGCGGTAAGGGTTTTCATCGAAATGGGTTTTGGTTATACCCAAAACGGTCAACTGGCATAAAAGGTTGGTGTACGCACAATAAATTAGATCACCACACGCGGTAAAACACCTCTTTCTATTTCAGGTTCCTTAAAGCCAACGATGCCCTCATCCTTGGATAAATAAACATATCCCTTTTTTGGGCTATCCCAATTGGTTAAATGTAATTTGTAGAGGGTTTTATAAGTACGTGACCCAAGCTGTACGTTATTTTCTTCTGCGGGAAACACTCCCGCTCCTTCAAGTTTAGTTTGATTGTTAGAACCAATGCCACGCATTGAAATTTTGAAATCTATGCTTTCTTCTCCTGGTGGTTTCCCGTAAATGATATGGATTGAATAGTCCTCTGGCTTATCGTCAGCTTTCTCAAAGCCAATACTAGCTCCTGTGCTACAACCCCAGCATTCGCACCGCCCAAAACCCTCATCCTGGCAGTCATCCTCTATTAGAAAAGTAACCGCCTTGCCTGTTTTAAAACCTCGAATTTTACCTTGTTCATTTTCGAATATCAATAAATCATTTTCGTGAATGCGTATCCAATTCTGATAGGCAACATCAATTAGTGGACAATAATCTGCGTAACCGCTACAGTCTTTTTCTCCACAGCCTGTAATCGGTGTCATTAGAAGAAAGCAAAAGCAATGTATCCATTTCATACCCTATCAGTTTATTGGTTTTGAAGTGGGCGTTGATAGCCCATTTAATCACAGTACGGGGTGTTTTTTGAAACGGTTGCCTGGGCAAATCAACATGCCGTTGAATGCATGAAAAAGAAGCAAGAACTGCCAGCTCTCCTATTTAATACTCTTATTATTTAGTTACATTCGTTTTTAAACTTACCACGAGAGAAGGGGGCATCTCTAAGGTTAGTTACCCAACTATTCCTGCCGAGCTGCGATCATTCACCGTGGAAGAACCCAAACCCATAAAATGACAAGCCATGGCTGGTAGTGTATTTGAATTTGATTCCGAAGATGGTAGCGCCTCAATATTGGTCGAATTAGACGATTCTCAAAGAACCCGAGGCATGGTGCCTGTTGGAGCTGGTGGTGTCACTGGTAAAGCAGCAAAGAAATTTGAAGAATCTCTGGATACCGTCAAAGGAGTGGCCAATGCTGTTGTGAACAAACTCAACAGTACCGTCTCAAAGCCACAGGAAGTGACCATTGAGTTTGGCCTGAAGTTTCAGGCTGATGCCAATGCCTACATCACCAAGGTGAGCGGAGAGGCACACATCAACCTGAAAATGACCTGGAAAAACGACTAGTCCCGTGTCATTCGATTTGAAATCATCGGTTGTTCGCATCTTGACTCCTGCCGGGGAAACCGCTGGAACAGGATTTTTAGTGGCTTCCGATGGGCTGATTTTTACCTGCTTTCACGTCATATCTTACACAGATGATGTGCCCGAATCGGTGCATTGTCAATTTTTGAGCGATCCCGAAGGCCGATTAATCGAGGCAGTTGTGTTGAAGGACCATTGCCGCCTTCAATCCATGGGAGATGTCGCAGTGCTTAAAGTAGCTCAGGTGCCAGAACAGGCAGCTGTTGCCGAGTTGATTAGCTACAAAAAACAGGTGGATGCCACTTTTGATGCCTACGGTTTTCCTGATGCGAATACCGAACAGGGGATGTGGGCCAAAGGGAAAATTGGCAAAGCGGTGGGGACCGACAACAATCTGATTCAATTACACAAAGCTTCCGCCATTACAAAAGGATACAGCGGTGGACCGGCTGTACTAAAAGACACCAACAAAATTGTCGGCATGGTGTGCCTGATGACCCGTACCGATGCACACGGCAAACAATCTGAAGAGGCATTTGCCATTCCGTCCGAATACCTGGCATCAGTGTGCTCGTTGGTCAAGTTGGCAGCCGATACAGCCCCCGCTAAGCGCAAAAAAGCGTTTGACGGGAGTTTTATTCCTGAGGAATGGAACATCCGCAGTAACCGTGATAGTCAGTTGACCACGTTCGAGTCTGAGGTGACCAGCCAGTATTTTCACGGCACGGCACATCCGCGCATTTACTTTACCCTGGGACACAATGAAGATCGTCACAAAAGTCTCGTTGTGCGGTTCAAAGAAGAATCCATTGCCTGGGTGGTAGAAGAGCTGGATGGAGGATCGGTCGTGCGCAAGTTTGCCGGACTCTTACCATTTAATGTTGGACTGGATGCCCGGAAACAGGTGCTGAAACAACGGCTGGTCAAAGACAATTTTCCCGGTTTGAATCCGGTGGAGCTGGATGCCCGGCAATTGCTTGGCTATGAGAAATACCGCCAGAATGATGCGGTAGTGATTCAGCACGATGTGCAAACAAAAGACTGGGACGATACCTCCTGCAAGCTGCTCGACTGGTACTGCAATGAATTTTGGAATGTGGAACAAACCAAAAGTGCCCGTTACATCATTTGCATTTGCCTGGTTTATTCCAAATCGGAAAACAAGGGCGGTTTGTTTTCGCGGTTGTTTGGAGGCAAAGCCAACATTCAGGAAAAGGTGTTGTCCGATCTAAAGAAGATAGTGGGAGACAATAACCAGCATGTGACCATTTTGAATGAATTGGGACCGGTGAGTGTGGAGGATGTGGAAGCCTGGGCCAATGCCTGCAACGAAAGGGTCGCGGAATTTGATGTTTCGACTGACAACATTTTTGAAGGAGAAACGGAGTTGCCCATGCAAACTATGGAATCAAAGCTCGCCAAAGAAATAAAAGCATTTAATCAGAAACAGAATAATCAGCTGAACCAATGACTAAGGTAACTGACAAGGGATTCAACATTTATCAAGGGAATGGCGAACAAGTCCCGGGCACTTTGCCACCAGCCACTTCGACACAACAACTTTTTGCGCCCGAGCATTACATTGCCGATGAAGGGTTGCGCAACGCGGTGAACGTGGCCATATCTCTGGCCCAGCCGTTGTTGTTGACCGGAGAGCCAGGCACAGGAAAAACACAATTGGCCTGGAGCATTGCCCACGAACTGAAGTTGGGTGAACCACTGGTGTTTCATACCAAATCGGTTTCAGTGGCGCGCGACATGTTCTATTCTTACGACTCACTTAAGCACTTTCATGCGGCTCAGGTGAGCAAAGGTACAGAGCTCAATATTCTTGATTACATCCGAATGGAAGCGCTGGGCACCGCCATCTTAAAGGCTTCTGACGATGCTGTCGCTCAAGAACTTCTGGCTGCGAAAGACCGGGGGGCAGAGAAAGCCCGTTCGGTGGTGTTGATTGATGAAGTGGACAAAGCACCACGTGATCTACCCAACGACATTCTCAATGAATTGGAAACCATGGCCTTCACCATACAAGAGACCGGGCAAAAGTTTCAGGCAGCTCAGGAATTTAAGCCCATCCTTATCCTGACGAGCAACTCCGAAAAGAACCTGCCCGAAGCATTTTTAAGAAGGTGCGTGTACTACAACATTGCCTTTCCCGAAGTAGAGCAACTTCAAAAAATTGTGGCCAATCGCGTGACACTGAGCCATGCTTACACCGAAGCCAAAATCACCGCAGCCATCCAACATTTTTTGGAATTGCGGGCACGTAATCTTCGCAAAAAGCCTGCTACAGCGGAATTGCTCTCCTGGGTAAAAATTCTGGACCAACTGGAGATTGATTTTACGCAACCCCTGGCCGATCAAAAAGACAAGATTCGGTCCAGCTATGCCGTGTTGGCCAAAAACAAGGAAGATCGGGATCAGTTGAACGATCTGTAACCACATCCTTACCACCTTTTTGTGCAGTCAAACAAACCCCATTTACCCTTAGCCGATTTTCTGGAAGAGCTGAAAGCGCAAGGCTTTGTGGTCGGTGTCGACACGCACCTGCACGTGAACCAGTTGCTAAACAGGTTGGGGGCCACCTCCAGCATTGGTCAGCTCAAGTATGCTTTGTGTCCGCTGTTTGCAACCAACCCCGAAGAGCAGGAGAAGTTTTACCAGATTTTTGATGCCTATTTTGTTCCAACCGAACCGGGGAAGACCGTAAAATCGGCAGGTGATGGAAAAACAGAAGGGGACGAACCACCTTTGCCACCGATTCCTCCAGTTAAAAACAAACGGCTCATTTACCTCTTGGCATTGGTGGTAGCTGTCATCGGCATTGGGGTGATATGGAGCTTGATTCCTCCGGCAGGAGATGATCCCGATAAGATTGAAATTGAGCAGGAAAAATTACCTGATTTTGATGGAGACAAAATTCCCGATGATAAAGACCCGGATGATGACAACGACAATATTCCCGATTCGGTGGACTGTGCGCCCAAAATGGCCAATCCCAATCAATTGGAGGGAGATGGAGACTGTGATGGCATTCCCGATGCTACAGACTTGTGTCCTGATTTACGGTCTAAAAACAACTCGGACAGTGACAACGATGGTGTAGGGGATATTTGCGATAACTGCCCTGATCGCAGCAATCCATTGCAGCAAGATGATGCAGATTGTGATGGGTTGCTGGGCGATTTGGACAAATGCCCCGATGATCCTGAAAACAGGTGCCTGGAAAAAAACATTGACCGCGATCAGGATGGAATAGCCGATGAGAATGATTTTTGCCCGGATGTAGCGGATACCCTCAACCTTGATTCAGACCGCGATTTTGAAGGAGATGTTTGTGACACCATTGACCAGCGTAAAGCGGGGTATATAGGCTTGGCCCTTGTGCCCGAGGAAATAATTGCCGAGTTGCGTGTGGACCCCGAAGAAGCGGAATCCATAGGTTTTTGGGCAGTTTATGGCCAAAGAGGTTTGCTTTCGTTGTTGGTGCTTTTACTGGCGGGCTACCTGGCTTTTGAGTGGTACCGACTCAGCCGAAGGAAGTTGTTTTTGGAACGGGAGAGGCGCAAAGGGGCGCCATACACCTACAATTGGAACATTAGTCAGCCCGAAGGATTTCAGTTGTACCACAACAAAACGTTTTTTGAAGCCGGCAAGCAATTGCGTGAGCGTCAATTAGCGGGCGCCAGCCGATTAGACATTAATCAGACCATCAAGGAAACAGTGCGGTCGGGCGGTTTTTCGAAGTTGGTTTTTTCCGACACTACCAAGCAGCCAGAGTACCTGGTGTTGATTGAGCAATCAACCGATGCCGATCACCAAACGCAACTCTTTCATCAACTCATCAAGGAGCTACAGGCACAAGACATTCACCTGGAAGTGTTTTATTACGAGGAAGATCCCCGGCTGTGTTACCGACCCGGAGAGCAGCAGCGCATTTCCCTGCATGAGTTGCACGTGCGCTACACCGATTACCGTTTGTTGCTGTTTGGTGCTGGCCACCAGTTGTTGTCTTCTTTGTACGGAGGATTTGCGTCCTGGACGGAACAGCTTTTGGATTGGGAAGACCGTAGTATCCTGACACCCAAGCCTGCATCTGAGTGGGGCTACCGTGAAGTCACCTTGGCAAAACAGTTTGTGGTACTTCCTGCATCCCTCAAGGGGGTACAATTGGTAGCAGACCATTTTGAACAAGAGATTCCATCAGATTTAGCGTATTGGTACAAACGTAGCCAGGAGTTGCCCGTTCCCGCAGAAGAAGATGCCGTGATGCTAGACCAGGTAGAAGCCTATTTGGGAAAAGACCTGTTTCAATGGTTCTGCGCTTGCGCGGTCTATCCAGAGGTCAGTTGGGATTTGTTTTTGCACCTGGGCATAGAGTTGTCCGATGGAGCCATGTTGACCGAAGCGAACTTGCTAAAAATGGTGCAGTTGCCCTGGCTGCGAACAGGATACATCTCCAATGACTTGCGGGTAGCCTTGATTGCACGGTTGAGCAAGCCAAACAACAAAATCATTCGGCAGGCTTTGGTGGATTTACTGGTCAACAACCAGCCCGAGGCCAATTCCTATGCCGAAGATGCGCACCGCATGCAGCTCATCGTGCAGCAATTGGCGTTGGGCCTATCAGGTGTTGAAAAACGCAAAGCCTTGGAGTTATTGCAAGATGTACCCGAATCAGAAATAGAGCGCGACTACACCGTGGTGAAGATGCTCGAAGGGCAATACCGTTCACCGTTGCAATTCCTGATTCCCCAACAATTTCGGAAGCTGTTTTACCGCAATGGCCTGCCCATGTTGGGCATGAAGCCGTTGGCGCGGTTGGCGCTGGTTGCCTGCGCGGCCTTGCCACTGATTATCGGATTCTTCTCGATGCCCGAAGCGGAGTGGGAGTATTTTCGGGGGCAACATTACCAGGTGCAATCAAATGAAGATTGGATGTGGTTCAATGCTTTTAAAGGGCAGGTTTATTACCAGGAGGGAATGGCCCAATCCAGTGAGCTGTTATTTGATAGTGCCTTTTATTCTTTCTATTCATCACAGGAAGAGCCCGTTTCTAAAACGCTGTTTTACAATGAAACCTCTTTCAACTGGCAATTAGCTGCGTACCAAAATGAGCGAGCCATTAAAAAAGCAATAAGCGGAGCTACCGCTATGTGGATCAATCAGGAGGGAACGGAAGGTTGGATTGCAGACGACTATGGTTTTCTGAAGTTAACAGCAGGCCATTGGGCAAGGGTGCAAGAACAGCGCTACCAGGAGAGCAACCGAATCAATGATATTTGGATGAATGAGGCAGCTACTGCCGGTTGGGGGGTTGGAGACAAGGGTAGAGTAATACAGTTCAGCGATGGGGAATGGATTGAACGGGACGATATAAAAGAGGAAATTGATTTGAATGCCATTTGGATAAGCCCCGATGGTAACAAAGGTTGGGCTGTAGGAGCTGGAGGGACTATATTGGAATTTCGGGCTTGGTATTGGGCAGTTTATCAGGAGTACAACGTCACTTCCAGCAACCTGCAAGCCATTTGGGTGAACTCGTCACAGTCTAACGGATGGATTGTCGGAGGAGGAGGTGAAATCTGGCAATACAGCAAAGGGGATTGGAAAAAGGATTCTGACGCATCGCAGCTTACATCTGGCTCTCTCAACTGCATTTGGATGGATGAGTCAGGCAGTCAGGGATGGGCAGCCGGAGAGGATTGGGCAATGGTATCATTTGGTGATGGTAGTTGGAAAACAGGCGCGACTCTCGCGCAGAAATTGAGCGGAAGTTTTCAAGATATTTGGATGAACGGTGATTTATCTGAGGGGTGGATGGTAGGTACCAATGGTGAGATGGTACAATATGAAAATGGAGGCTGGAAAGAGTTGAAGCGGACGGGATATATCTCCTATGAAACGCTACAAAAAATAACCTTAATTAACGATGGTGAGGAAGGATGGGTTGCAGGCACAGATGGAGTGAAGCACTTTAAACAGGGCCAATGGAGCTGGAGTAAGGAATCTGAATATGAGCAGCGAGGAGATTGGGTGGGGCAATTGCGCAGTGCGAGAGCTGAAGCATGGAGAAAACGCTATCCTGTGTTTCCTGTGTTTTTTGAAAAGTTGGACACGATCAATGAGCATAGGCCGAAAGAGTTCAATATCGGAAAATTTGATATTCAAGAAGGCTACGGGTATTGGATTGAAGAATACAAGTACAATGCAGCTGTTCGGAAATTCAACCAACGAGATTATAAAGGTGCATATAGCGGGTTTGACTTTTTCGTAAAAGCAGACAGTATCGAGTCCTTGGACTCGTTGCGCTACTTTTCGGCATACTATGCGTTTTGGGCATTTCACAATCAACAAGCAGAATATCTGGAGTATTGGACGGATAGTTCACATGCTTATGTTCGTGATGTGAACGATTTACTCAACGGTTACAAGAAAAGACAAGAGGTGGTGGCCGAGGCCGAGCGTTACTTGAAGTCCATTGGGGGAAACACAGACCGGCTCGGTTTGGCAAAGGAGCAACAATTGAAAAAACTGATTTGCCGACTGGCGCAAGATGTAAACGAAGACAGTTTAAAAGTGCTCTATCCCAATGTACATGCATTGTGCGGCACCGAAGTTCCTTCAAACATTCCCCTTGAAATTTTTGCCTGGTCACAACAATCAGAAGAGGACGTGCGTAAACGAGAACGGGATGTTAGGAAGACTTTGGAAGGGTATGAAATAAACAGGTTTGAAAACTTGACCGACTGGAACCAATTCAAAGTGGCTATGGAAGAGGTGAATGCTACCGTGGCAACGCAACAGTTGGCCTTGCTCGATCCTTCAAGAAAGAATTACATTTTCTATGCAAAAGGGTGTGAAAAATGTCAGGATGAAGCGTTGAGGCTGGCCATTTTGCTGTTCGATCGTTTTGGCCTGGATTCCAAAACGTTTTCTTACAATGGCTCATCGGAGGAGCCAATCAAGGCCTTTTTGGGAGATTTTGGCCCATCGACTATCACCATTAAGTATAAATATGGCTATGAATCTACAGACGCTGACAGAGTGTCTAAATATTTAAGAAACACGGAATTCTGGTCAGGGAAGAGGACGCAGGTGATTCGGGAAAAAATGGAGCCAACATGGATGGATAGTGTTGTGCGTACTTCACGTGGAGTTTTGGTGCATTATGGTGACGGGCTTTTTCTTGAGTCTAATTCGGTTACCAAAGGACTGAGGGAAGAATACAATAGCACCTCAGAGCAATGGCAGGATGGGATAAATGGGTTTGTTAGAGTGTCCGGTGGTGAATATGCATTTGGGTTACAACCTACGGAAATTCTCGTTTTGTACAATAATGTGGCACCCAGGGAAGCATCGGTGGATGAGAAGATTGTTTTCGATGAAGCGGAGAAGCTATTGCTGGGGTATGAGAGGAGCGTGTCGATAACACCGCAACAACTGTCTGATATGTTAATCAAGTTGCGTTTGCTAGAGGTTGAAGGAGCGACTGAACCGGAAAAAGTGGAATACTATACCTTCATTCTTAAGGTGCTGAATGATGAGAGCGAGGCTGCTTACAAAATCATCGATAACCCCAATAAAAAAATCGGGGACGATATGTATTTTGATGATCCCAGATTGCAATTTTATGTTGGACAGGTACTGGAAAGTTTGGTAGAAGATGAACCATCTGCTAGAAATGAGGCAGAAGCAGTTTACTACAATCTTTTAAACGATCCGAAATGGGGTGATTCTTATAAGTTTCAAGTAGAAAATGCGCTAAAAGAGGGGCAGGCAAAATGGGGGCAATCCTCATTTAATCGAAAGAAACCGTACGGAACGACTGAGTTAAGGGCAGGGGATTTACTTCTTTCGGATGACAAGAAAGAGGTTTATTATGATATTTTGGTCAAAAAGGTTGATGCAGATAAGCAACAAGTTCAATTGGATATTGATGAGTATGAACAGGCTGCATCGCTCATAGGAAGCTACAAAAAAACCGTTGACGTTGGTTCTGAAATTGAGCTGATTAACGACCAGTATATAGGCCTGTTTAGGTTGGTTAGAATTGAACAAAAAGGCCTTAATCCGTTTGTACAAACCGCAATTGTTGATTTTGAATATCCGAATTATGAGGCCATGTCATATGCTCTGACTTTTCCAGATTCTGCTATTAAAAAGAAGGCGATAACCAATGGCACCGAAGAAGAGGACGGTCAACAGCGGCAAATCGACAGAGTCAGCACTAAGCCGGAAATTCCCGAAGGACAGCGGGAATTGAAAGTGTTAATAAAAGATCCCTATTGGAACCTGGAAAATTCCGATACGCGGGTGGAGTTGGTCGGTGGAATTTGTCAATATGCCGATGAAGATTATTTTGAATGTTCCATGTTTATCAATCCAGGGCAAACAGTCGAAATTCATAGTATTGGTGAAAATTTTACGGGCATGGAAAAGGTCCGGATAAGCATCACCGAGTATGATTATGATCCAGATACGGGAGAATACAGTGATGAGGTTAATTCAGAGTCGCACAATTGTGATAGCCAAGGGGGGCGAGGTTGTGTAATTAAGTATACTTATTATCAAAAATGATTCCAGGCCATCGCATCCCTCCTCAAACAAGTTAAAGCCTTTCGATAACCAGATTTATTCAAAACCAGCCAATTACCACACCCGGTAAAACATGTCCGAATTTCCCACCTCGGTGAAGGCAATGAGACCCAATTTTTCACTTAGGTAGAAAGTGCCTTTTTCGCCATCGGGGTAGGTATAGGTGAATTTAGAAATGTCTTCATAACTGCGCTCTCCCAAGGTTGTTGAAGATGGGGTAAGCCATTCGAAAGTAGGAGGCAAGTTGAGTTGAACGACACCGATTCCAGCACTCAACAATTCGATGTATTGGAAAGGCACGGCCTCATTAGAAGTCAGGCGATAAGTCATAACTAAATTGTTGCCGTCAATGCTATTTGTCCTATTTAGCTGCAATCGAACCTCTGATATACAGATAGTGCAGCTACAGGCCCCCCGGCTGGCAGAGTTGCAATCTGTGCGGGTCATTTGTTCGGTGATGGTGCTACCTGACTCAAAAGATCGCTTTTCTTCTGCTGCATTCTCAAAATTCAAGGAGGTGTTTGCGTGGAGTTCCACCCAGTCAGCATATTCGCTGTGGAGGCCTGGGCAATCAGTTTGGTCGTCTTCGCAATTGTTGCAAGCAGGAAGAATGAATATCAGCAGGAGCAGGAAAAAGACATATTTTGTTTTCATGATCTCATAGGTTTTGTTGAAGGCGGTGCATGAGCGAGTTTCTGTTGCCAATTAGTATGTTCGAAAAAATAAATGGAAAAAGCAACGCGGGATAACTATATTTGAACGCGAAGTTTTAAAGCAAAAGCATTGAATTTAGAAGACTTAAAATTCCAGCTATTAGACTACAAAGGCCTGCAAACGCTGGTCGCCTGGGCCACCGAAGAAGGCTGGAACCCCGGCCCACACGATGCACTGGTGTATTGGGCCACCGACCCCGAAGGATTTTACGGTTACTACCACGAAGGCGAATTGATAGCCGGAGGTTCGTTGGTCTCTTACAATGGAGAATTTGGGTTCATGGGCTTTTTTATTGTCAAACCCGAATACCGCTCCAAAGGCCTCGGCCGTCAACTCTGGTACCAGCGCAGAGATCAGCTTTTATCCCGACTTCAGCCCGGAGCAACCATCGGAATGGATGGTGTGCTCGCCATGCAGTCCTTTTACCAGCAAGGCGGCTTCGAGATAGCCTACCGCGATGAACGCCACGAGAAAATAGGAGCAACCTATGCCGTGCACACCAGCATCTCGGCAATTGACCAGCAAAACCTGACCGACATTCTGGCCTACGACCAGCAATGCTTTGGATTCGCCCGGCCCCAGTTTTTAAAGCCCTGGTTGCAACAACCCGAAGGCAAGGGATTTCAATACATGGAGAACAACCAACTCAAAGGTTTTGCCTTCATTCGAAAAGCGAGTAATGGCCGCAAAATAGGCCCTTTATTTGCCGACAAAGCGGTGGTAGCAGAAGAACTTTACAAGGCCTGTTTGAACGCAGCAGTAGGGGAATCCGTGTACCTCGATATTCCCGTGGTCAACCCAGCAGCCGTGGCCCTCACTCAAAAGTATGAGACCACCTATGTGTTTGAATGCGCCCGCATGTACCAAGGAAAAGCACCCGTTACAGACATCCATAAAATTTTTGGTATCACTACATTTGAGTTGGGGTAATCAGAACTAAAAAATGTGGGATGTCGAATGCGAATGATGAAATAAAAAGAATTGAAAATTCTAAACCCTCAAGTCTCGCGCTCGCCCTTACACTGTTGCTTTCAACTTGTTCTCGATATAATTTTGTCTCTCTCGCTCCGCTTCGAAGGACAAAATCACTCGAACTGACAGTTGGAATGAAGTAGGAGGATGGAAAAAAGAATGTTGAATGATTAAATGAATATTTATACGAATGTCAGTTCGAGTGATGGATGAGAGGCGCTAGCCGAGCATGCATTGTATCGAGAACAGTCCACAAGCAGCACCGCACTCGAATGGCTGAAATTAAACAACTCAAAACCCAAAACCATGGAATTCAGACGCGCCATCACCGAAGCAGAACGCAAAGCCATATTTCAATTGCGGTACGACATTTACGTGCAGGAAATGCAAGTCTATGTTGACAAGGCCGACCACGAAAATCGCGTGTTCACTGTTGCGCAAGATGCCACCGACCGATTGTTTTATGCAACAGAAAACGGAGCAACGGTAGGAGCAATAAGCTTGGTAGTAGGAGCCGATGTCCCAATGTCAGCAGAGTTGAGCGCCATCTTTGACCGAAAACGATTCGATGGCATTGTGCCCGAACAAACAATAGGAGCTGCCATGCGATTGGTCGTGCAGCCCGCCTATCGAAGTACAACAGTGCCCTTCAAGTTGATGGCCGCAGCCGCAGAAGAGTTTGTCAACGCAGGAACAGAGTTGTTGTTTTGCAACTGTCAGCCCCACCTGCTCAACATGTATTACCGTCTCGGTTTTCGCAGTTATGATGTAGAAGTTTACAACGACCCTCAGTTTGGAATCATGGTGTCGCTCGCACTCATCATGGGTGATGACGACTACCTGCAAAGCGTTCGTTCACCCTTGCGCAGTATTTTAGCCACAGGAACCTATGATGCAGGACTTGTAGAAGCCGCTAAAGAGATGATGGGGCAGTCTTCCGTGTCAAAAGTTGCCAATGATACCACAGAGCTCTTAGAATTGACCGGAGAGGCTCCGGGCAATGCGGTCCGTTTGTTTGATGGACTCACCGAAGAAGAAGTGAAACAAGTCATAGCCCTGGGGCACAGCATTGATTGCAAGCAGGGAGACCTGGTTATCAAAGAAGGCCAGGTCACCAAAACCGTGTTTGTGCCATTAGCCGGCTCGCTGGAAGTGCGCCAGAAAGGCCAATTGATCGCTTATGTGCAAACCGGAGAAGTGATGGGCGAACAAGCCTTTTTGCTGGACGGTCGCAGAACAGCTGATGTCTATGCGGGAGCAGAAGGAGCTCGCGTACTCAGTCTCAACGAACGCAACCTGACCAAGCTTATCGACAAGTCGGGCAGGGTAGCAGCCATTCTGATGCTAAACATCAGCAAGTCGCTGGCCACCCGACTGGAACGGACGACCCGCGCACTTCAAACCAGTTAACCGAACAAGCAACGACTTTTGCAGTTCACCATTTCCACCGTAATTTGGCAGCAGTGTTCACCTGATTTATGATTCAATTGCTACAAAAGTTACGCGAACCCTTTCCAGACCGTTCCAATCCAGGTCAAAGTTTATTGAGCCTGATAGGAGTGGGCGTCTTTGTCAGCCTGTTTTTATTTCTGATCCGGCCATTTGACATTGGCAACATGGCCGACAACACCTTGTTGTTTTGGATATGTCTTGGCTTTGGAGCCGTTACCGTTTTATTTGGGTGGATTTACGATTTGTCCAACCGCTATTTGCTCCGCATTCAAACCGATGTTCCCACCTGGACCTTGGGTAAATGGATTATAAACTCATCGGGACTAATACTTTGGATAGCATTTGGTAATTGTTTGTTTATGAGTATTATGTATGATTGGAATTGGGTGGGCGGTTGGTTTATGGTGCAAATGATTGGCAACACGTTGTTTGTCGGTATTTTTCCCATCACCTTTTCGGGTTTGATGATTCAAATGCGGGCCATCAAAGTGAACCAACAGCAAGCAGGAGAGATGCAACCCCAAGTGCAACAACACGGAGCGCAGGTTATTGTAGAGGTGCAAAAGCCGGTGACTTTATCACCCGAGGTGGATGTGGCAGCCGATAACTTTCGGTATGCCGAAGCCATGCAAAACTACGTCACCATCTGGAGCACCGACTCCGAAGGAAAACTGCAAAAAGAAGTGCTTCGAAGCACCATTGCCCGGTTAGAAGAGCAATTGTCCGATACTTCCGTGTTTCGTTGTCACCGCTCTTTTCTCGTCAATGTTGATTGCATCGGGCAGGTGAGTGGCAATGCCCAGGGATTGAAGCTGAAGTTGCCCGATGTGCCTGATTTTGAAGTGCCCGTCTCTAGAACCTACATCCCACAATTGCGCGCGTTGTTAAGGCGTTGAAAGGAGCTTTTAGTTTTCAGTTGAAGGAGTTTAAGGATGTTTTGAGTTACCAGTTTTCAATTTCTTTTTACTTCTATCCTTATGTCAATTCGAGTGGCGCACAGGAGTCGGCAGGCGATGGTGGGTTGTATCGGGAACAATCCATGAGCAGTGTTTTTTCGAGCCGTTCTCGATACATTTCCCTTGCCGCTTCGCTCTCAGGTAAATACTCGAACTGACATGTTGTAAATCGATGAAATCAACTTATTCTCAGGTTGTACTTCAATTTAGTTGTCATTTCGAGTGGCGCACAGGAGCCGTTAGGCGATGGTGAGCTGTATCGGGAACAGTCCATGAGCAGTGTTTTTTCGAGCCGTTCTCGATACATTTCCCTTGCCGCTTCGCTCTCAGGTAAATACTCGAACTGACATGTTGTAAATCGATGAAATCAACTTATTCTCAGGTTGTACTTCAATT